>ERZ650309.1403-NODE-1403-length-11292-cov-5.599537_pt1 | contig 11292 bp, 11 predicted proteins | sample MGYA00376245_ERZ650309 | MGnify/ENA primary metagenome ERZ650309 (study PRJEB26733, sample SAMN07839294) | wastewater metagenome | biome: urban; feature: wastewater treatment plant; material: waste water | place: USA: North Carolina | collected 2016-04-26 ...
GGCGGGGTCGAGCCAGACGGTGTCGGGGGCGTCTGCGGTGTAGCGCACGCCGATCACCTGGCGGGCCTTGCGGTCGTCGACCAGCGCGCCGGCAAAGTCGTAGCCCTTGATCGACACCAGGGGCTCGGCCATCGGCTTGCCCGCCTCGAGGTCGAACCGGAACAGGGCCGAGGTCCGGTCGGCATCGCCACGACCGGCGAGGACGTACAGGGCGCCGTCGGTTCCGATCTGCCAGGGCTCAAAGGCCTCTGGGCCGCCAACGAAGGTGGCAAAGCGGGCCAGTTCGCGCCAGGCCGATGCCGGCTTGTCGCGCAGCGCCAGCGCCCCGAAGATATCGGCGCGCATATCGGTCCACTGTTCGCCCGCCTCGACCAGTTGGCGCGCGTAACGTCCGTTGCCGGCGATATCGAGGGCCGGCTTACCGCCCAGCTCCCGTTGCCCCAACAGGGTGGCCGCCTCCAGGATGCGCTTGGCGGCATCGTCATCGAGAGACGAATCATTGTTATGGGCAATGACTTTGGCGATCTCGACGATCTCGTCCGGAGAGTAGGACTCGAACTCGATCCGGGTCGCGAAACGGGACCGGAGACCGTCATTGGCCTCGAGTAGCCGATCGATGTCCGACGCGTAGCCGGCGATGATGACGACCAGCCGGTCCCGGTCGTTCTCCATGCGGGCCAGCAGCGTGTCGATGGCCTCGGCGCCGAATGCGTCACCACCCTGCAGCCCGTCCTGCACCAATGTGTATGCCTCGTCGATGAACAGCACACCGCCCAATGCCCGATCGATGGTCTTGGACGTCTTGACCGCCGTGTGTCCGAGGTACTCACCGACGAAGTCCTTGCGGGAGGTCTCGATCAGCTTCGGTTCGGCTATCACGCCGAGCCCGGCGAGGATGTTCGCCACCACCCGCGCGATCGTGGTCTTGCCCGTGCCCGGCGGCCCGGTGAAGATCATGTGCTTGGACTGCTGCCCGACCTTCATCCCGCGGGCTGCCCGGATCTTCGCCATTTGTGTTGCAGCACGATAGGTTTCGATCTGTTCCTTGACCCTGTTCAGGCCGATCTGACGGTCGAGTTCCGCTTGCGCCTCGTCCAGCAGTCGGTCCCGCTCGGCCGTGTCCGCCACCGCACTCGTCGCGTCCCATGGATCGGTTCGTGCGGCGATGCGCTCCGGCGTCGTCGTCTGCAGCCGATAATTCGGGTCGCGAAGGGCGGCAGTCACCTTGGGCTCGGGATAGCTGGCCTGCAGCCATTCCAGCAGTACCCGGGCCGAGTCCTCGTTGCCCACGCTGCGCCGCGTCATGGCCAGATACCAGGCGATAGCCCGGGAGCACGCCTGGCCCGCCGGCGAATCGTTGGCCTCGACGAGCCGCCGCTCTGCCTCAGTGAACAGGCCGAGATTGGCCGCAGCGACGCCACGGGCGACCCCGGCCGCCGCGGCCAGGAACGCATCGGGCCAGGTCTCTGACGTCCGCAGCACCTCCATCACGTCGGTCCAGCGCTGCCCGGCGGCATAGATGACGGCCTTGGTCCACGCGATCAGATGCTCGGCACCCGGCGCCGGTGCGTTCTCGACCGCGTCGATCGCGTCGACGTAGTTGCCCTCGGTCGCCTCGTTGGTCGCGAAGCCCAGCGTCAACGCCAAGGCCGACGTCACCGGATAGGTGATGTCGCCGAATTCTCCGCCGATCCGGATCCGCGCGTTGACTGCGCTGAGCGACACCTCGGCCGCGCCGGCCAGCATGCCGAGGTTGCCCCGCGAGTACCACGCGCGGAACAGCGTCGCGCGAGCGTAGTCGCCGCAGCGGATGCGTCCCACCCACGCGTCGCAGGCGTACTCGTCGGTCGAGGTGATGTCGGTGAAGAGCTCCAGCGATCGCGCCGGCGAACTCGCCAGCATGCCCACGGCACTGTTGAAGACGGCAGCGAGATGGTCAGTCGACATTTTCACCTAGGTATCGGGTTGCAAATATCTCGCTACGTGCCGCACGGACGTCTTCGGGCGACGGCAAGTCGAGGTTGCGGGTCAGAAAATCGCGGGTCCCGGCGGCGTCATGGCCCAGCTCCTGCATGCTGTCCAACGCCGCGGTGTACTGCGCAGAGCGGGCGTCCTGGCGAGCCAGGCCCGCCACCACCACGACTTCCTCGGCCAATTCGGCATCAGTGAGTTCGGTAACCCCCGACGACAGCCGAACGTGGTCGATCCGCCCGTCGAACTGCGCGGTCACCGTCACGGTCCGTGGGGGATTGGTGACCGTGAACAACGGTGCGGCGGCCGGGTATTCGTCCGCAGGATCAGGTGCCATGAAGGTCGAGACCCCTCACTCCGGCTCGGCGCCGTCGGCCGGTGCGACGTCGAACCAGCCGCGCGACGGCAGGAACTCCACGAGATTGTGCAACGCCCGTTCCAGGTTCTCGTCGGTACCGGGCAGGAAGCTCCCGTAGAGCTCGCCGCTGACGCGGCGGGGCAAGGAGACGATGCGCCCAAGGCGCGAGTCGAGAACGCCGGCCGCGACATCGGCCTGCGTGGTGGTACCGCCGGGGTGCCGCTCGATGGCCGAGATCTCGACCCAGCTGGTCGGGTTGGCAATGAGATCGGCATACAACCGTGCGGAGCTCAGCGGGATGCCGAATTGCGTCAGCTGCTCGGGGTCGCGGGCAGCGGCCAAACGATCGGTCGAACCGGTGAGCGGCTCGACGTTGGCCGGCGTGGCCGAACCGAGTACCGCATTGACCATGCCGGCCAGACCGACTTGCGGCGCGATGCGCTGCAGCACGATCATCTCGCCGTCGCGCGCCGCGATGACGTGGCGCTCACCCTTCCGACAGACGACGAAGCGGATCATCTTTCCGCCGACGTCGCGGCGCCACCAGCGCGCCTCGAGAGTCCGATCGGCCCGGCTCAAGGTGTCGACCATGGCAGCCACATCGGGGTGCACACCGCCGTAGATGTCGAAAATTCCCTGATCAGTAAGGTCACGCCGGACCTGATCCCACACGATGTCCCGCAGGTCCAACTGCGGGATGTTGGGGCGAATCGCCAGTGCAACGGGGAAGTCGACCAAGTTCAGCGCGTCCGCGATGACCAGCATGCCGTCGATGGTGACTTCGACGGCAACGACGTCGTCGACGCCGCTTGCCGCGCCGGACGCCGCCGTGTACGGACCCGACATCAGAACCCCCCGCCCTTGTCCGAAGTGCCCCATGTCGGCCGAATCATCCCGACGACACCACGGCACGCCTACCACGAGCTTAACAGCGGTTTTCGTCACCACGGACGTTGTTTCGCCAGCGCACCGAAGTGGCCTCCCCGATTGAAAATCGTTGGCGCCAAACGGTTGTCGCCGCGAATTCCAGCTAACAGCGGCTGAGGGACGGGCGCGCCCGGGCACAATCCGTACCTTGGACGGCGGGCACGTCGACGGCCATCTCCGAGGTCGGTCGCATAACCTTCAGGTGGCCCCGAACAAGAAAGCCGTGCCTGGTGACTGAACACGACGATTCCTCGCTCGCGGACTCCAAGCCCGCAGACCCCGAACCGATTGCCGACGACGGTGCCGGTAGCGACCTCGAGCCGGAAACGCCACGTGCCTGGCCCGTGGTCCCGAATCCGGCACCGGCACCGCCCGCGCCGCCGCCGGCACCACACGTGCCACACCGGCCCGCCATGCACACCGACCCGCTCCGGCGGCCACCCGCGGCGCCCGGTCCCATGCACCAGCAACCGCCGTGGCCACCCCCGGGCGCACATCAGGGTCCCCCGGCGGCGAACTGGCCCCCGCAGGTCCCCGGACCCGCTCACCCGCAACAACAGCAGCCTCGTCCGGCACCCAGTGGGCCACCGGCACCGTACGCGACGGTGATCCGGCCGGCCGAACGACCGCCCGCCAAACCCGCGCCGACGCGCGGCTGGCGAAAAGCGTTGTTCCAACTCACGTTTGGACTCGTCAACCTCGGAAAGTCACCCGACGAGATCCACGAAGCCGAGCTGGAGGCCCGCATCCGCGGCGCCCTGCGTGGGCACTACAAGATCGGCGTGATGGGCAAGGGTGGGGTAGGCAAGACCACCGTGTCCGCCTCGGTCGGTTCGGTGTTCGCGGAGTTGCGGCAAGACCGGGTGGTCGCCGTCGACGCCGACACCGCGTTCGGCAAGTTGGGCAGCCGCGTCGACCCGAAGGCCGTCGGCTCGTACTGGGAACTGGCGTCCGATCAGCACCTGGAGACCTTCGCCGACATCCGCAACCGGGTCGGCAACAATGCCGCCGGGCTCTTCGTCCTCGCGGGTGAAGCCACCCCGGCACGGCGCCGGGTACTGGACGCCGCGATCTACCGCGAAGTGATCTCTCGCCTGGACCGGCACTTCACCATCTCGATCATCGACTGCGGTTCGACCATGGACACACCGGTGACCAAAGAGGTCCTTCGCGATCTCGACGCGTTGATCGTGGTGTCCTCACCGTGGCTCGACGGGGCGTCGGCCGCCGGGCAAACACTGGACTGGCTGGATGCCCGCGGCTTGCGCAGCCTGTTGCAGCGCACCGTCGTCGTGCTCAACGACTCCGACGGGCACGCGGACAAGCGCAGTCGGTCGGCGCTGGCAGAGCAGTTCGGGCAGCAGGGCCTGGTGGTGGTCGAGGTGCCGTTCGACGCTCACCTGCGACCGGGCGGGGTGATTGCTGGGACGTCCGAGATGTCCCGGGCGACGCGGCGCAAGTTCGTCGAGATCGCCGCCGCACTGGCCTCGCATTTCCCGACCAGTGACGACCGGCACCGCGAGCGCTTCTAGGCCAACTGACTGATCAGCGCTTCGACCAGCTGGACGGACTCGGCAGGCACCTGGGCTTCAGCCTCGGCGCCGATCACCACCGCCGCCGTCACTCCGGCTGCTTGGGCTGTCTCTTCTATGGTCAGGCTGGCGCTGCGGCGGGCTGCGTAAAGCCGTTGTCCCAGAGTCGCATTCGGTGACCTGGCGCCGAGCAGCGTCAGTTCGTCGATGCGTGCCCGGACCAGTCCGAGTGCCTTGATCAACGGCGGCGAGACGGGCCCGAGCCGCGCAGCGCTCGATGCCACGCCCTCGAGCTGGCGGAGGTCATTGAGGATCGAGGTGATCCACGGCGTGAACTCGGAGTCCTCGATCGGCGGGAGCGCCTCGGCGGTGGCGCCGAGGGTGTTCACGGCCGCGACGATGGCCTGGGCGATCAGCGGAACTTCGCCGGCTTGAGCAGGCGGTGGCGGCGGCGCGGGTACCGCTGCCGTTTCGGGAGTCGGTTCGCCACTGCGGATCCGGGCGATGGTCCCGACAGGCCATTGCAGTATTTCCTCGAGCCTGGCCCGGGTACGGTCCCGCGGCCAGCTGCGACCCTTCTCGAAGGCGATGAGTGCGCCGGCGTTGATGATGCCGTCCGCGGCCAGACTTCGCTGGCTGATGTCGAGTTGGCGACGTCGGGCGGCCGCAGCGGCTCCGGCACGCGCCATTCCGGGGTCGACCGGTGGCAGGGTGATGATCTCGGTGGCCTCGTCCGGATCAATGTTGGCCAACCGTGTCACCTCCAGTCCATCGTCGCGCACCCAACATGAAACCTAGAGCACAGGGGTTGCGCACTACAGCTTAGACCGTCTCGTTCAGCAATATAACCGTTGCGTTGATGGCAATTAAACTGAATCACAGCTGTGTGATTGCTTCAGTTTTACTCGGTCCGCCTGCCAGCATGGCGGCCGCCTACTGGTGCCACACCCACTTTCAGCTGCGGTTTCTCGCGGGCGTACGGTCCCATCATCAGCGCTACGGTTTAACTGTTGCATCTCTACGGTCCCTGCTATACATTGAGCAACAACAGCGACGCACCGTCGCAGCGTTTGAACAAAGGAGCAACCCGATGGCTGCACTAGGCATGGACGGGCTGCCGCTCGGAGAATGCGCGCAGAATCCCGATCAGTGGACAACGTTTGCTGACGATGAAGCCAAGACCATCTGCCGGCAGTGTCCGCGCCGCTGGATGTGTGCCCGCGAAGCCGTGGAATTGCCTCGTGCTGAAGGTATCTGGGCCGGAATCATGATTCCCGCGGACGAGGGCCGCGGGCGGACGTTCGCCATCAAACAACTGCGGTCGTTGGCCGAACACAACGGCTACCCGGTGCGTCGCCGCCGCATCTTCGCCGAGGTCGCCTGATCTTCGACCGCCCGCGCTGCCGGATACGAGGGGGCGGCGGCGCGGGTGGTCTGCCATCGCTCACCCAGCCACGGTTACCGTGGCTGGGTGAGCACACCCGATCGAACTGGCGCCCCGGCCACCGTCACCGAAGAACCCGACCGCTTCACCATCGCCGTCGAGGGCAAGACGGTCGGCCTCATCGACTTCGTCGACCGTGACGGTCGCCGGTTCTTCCCGCACACCGAGGTGCAGCCCGCATACGAAGGACGCGGTCTGGCAACAATTTTGGTCGGCAGCGCGCTGAGCGCGACCCGCGATGCCGGGTTACGCATCGTCCCGCAGTGCTCGATGGTCAGCGGATACCTCGCCAAGCACCCCGAATACGAGCCGCTGGTCGACTCTCACTAGCGATTTGTGCACGGTTTTCCGCAATCAGTGCGGAAAACCGTGCACAAATCACTGGTTGCCGAGGTACTGGGCGGTCGAACCGCTGATCGGCATGTCGGGCATACCGAGCTTGCGGTGATCCCAGCTACGGGTCCGGCCGGGCACCACCCGCACCGCGATGCGGTTGTTCATCATCTGATCGACGAACGGGCGCATCTCTTCGGTGTAGGGACCGGTGTAGCGCTCCCACACGCTGATCCCAACGCGCAGAATGGTTTCCGGGTCATCGGCGATTTCGGCCGTGCCGTCGATCGACACGCCCCGCAGGGTGCCGTAGGTGTCGCCGTCCTCGATCATCACCGTGATGGTGGGGTCGCGACGCAGATTAACGGCCTTCTGCGACTTGGCCTTGGTCTCAAACCAGATCTCACCATCGAGCACCGCGTACCACATGGCGACGAGGTGTGGTCGCCCGCTGGGCAGGACGGTGGCCATGGTCGCGGTCCGGCTGTGATCGACGAACTCGACGATCTCCTCGTCGGACATGACGATCTTCTTGCGCTCGTTGGTTCCCACGCCTTATCCCTACCAGGCTGCACCACCCCGCCCTGGAACGGGGCGGGTTACTCGCCGGTCAGGACCGCCACCGCGGCGCCGAACATGGTCGACTTGATCGCCCCCATGGTCACAGAATCCTTGCCCGCCACCGGGATAACCCGCGCGACGGCGTCCGGCACCACGGCGTCCTCGCCGACTGCCGCATCCACGATCGCGAACGCGGCCGCATCCTCGCCGCCGAAGCGCCGCCCCGTCGTCATCGACGCCACTGCGGCCTGCGGGGTCAGCTTGGCCTGGATCAGGGCGGCCATGCCGGCGGTGAACGGAATGCGGATGTCCACCTCGGGGAAACAGAAGAAGCCGCGGTCCGCGCGCATCGTGCGGTAGTCGTGGGCCATGGCGAGCATGGCGCCGGCGCCGAACGCGTGGCCGTTGATCGCGGCAGCCGTCGGGATCGGCAACGTCAGTACCCGGGCGAACAGCGCATGCACCCGGCCGACGTACGACTGCATCTGGTCACCGTGTGCCATCAGCCAATCCAGGTCGAGCCCGTTGGTGTAGAACTTGCCGCCACCTGTGGTGACCAGGCCCTGAGCCTTGTCCTGCACCTCATCGAGTGCCGTGTTGATGTCGTCGAGAAACGCTGGACTGAAACGGTTTTCGTCATCGCCCAGGCTCAGGATCGCGATGTTGTCCTGGTAGCTCACTTGTACGGTCATGTTCGGCTCCTCGGTTTGGTGGGTTCTTCTGCCAGTACTGCCCGTACCGCGGCCTTGAGTCGGGCACGGGCCCACACATCGGCAATTCGATTGCGGGACAAGATAATCGAAGTCGGAAGGTCGACGATACAGATGGTGATGGCATCGATTGCCGCGCGGTCACGCCGATCCCACAGCTGCATCGACAACCGCTTCATCAAGGCGATCAGCAGGTGATCGAGCGCAACGAGCTCGGCGGCAACGGGTTCGGGCAGATCAGCGTCCAACAGTTGATCACGCGGAATCTGCAACAGCAGCGGCCCCGACCGCGGCCATCGCTGCGAGAACACGACCGGCGCGTCGGCGGCGGCGACCACCGCTTCACGTGGATCGACCGCGGGGTCGGCCAACACCTCGTCGACCAATTCGGTTTGTACGGAAAGGAATCGGCGCGCAGCCCGCAGCCACGTGCGGGCGAGCAGCTCGGACCGGGAACCGAAGTTGTGGTAGATCGCACCGTTGGACACCCCGGCCTCGGCCGCCACCGATCGCGTGGTGACCGCAGCCGGGCCGGCCCCAGACGCCAACGCCTCGGCAGCGTCGAGCACGCTGTCGAGGTCGTAGACGCGGGGCCGTGGCATGACCCCACCATAACAGAGCGTTCGCTCTTTTATAACCCGGTTAGTTCTGCACCGAACCGTGCGGCAGATCGACGCCGATCTCGTCGCAGATCGGCGGGATGATGATCAGCGCACCGCGCGGGCTGCAGAACGGCGTGCCCGGGGGCAGCGGGGGCGGCACATAGGCGGGCTTGAGCTGCGGCGCCGGACCGTCGGCCGAGATGAAGCTGTCCAGCGCATTGCCCTTGAGATCCACCATGCGCACGTTGCCCTTGCCGAACGACGTGTAGTACCAGGTGTGGCATACGCCCATGTCCCATTGAATGTTGCTGAACGGCAACGCTTGTCCGGGGCACCAGCTGTGCGGCTGAGCGGTCTGCGGGTCAGCCTGCGCCGTGCCGCCGTTCAGTGCCAGACCGGCCGCCGCCGCGCCGATGACGACGCCCGTGGCAAGCCGCGAGATTACGTTCATGGATCAGTTCCCTTTCTCGGGCGCCGCGCATGCTCGCGTCGCTCGTGTACCGCCAGTACACGGGGACATCGCAGCTACCGATCCCAACTTCCGTTACGGCGGATAGATCTGCCGAATGGACCCATCGGCATTGACCTGCATGTAGCCGGTACCCGGCGCGGTGGAGTGGATCGCCAACCCCAGGCCGCCGCCCTCTTCGCCCTCGATGATCAGGTACATCGGACTGCCGTCAGGTGCACCGAGTTTCGGCGGCGCCCCGGCCATCGTCGCGGCGACCGCGTCGACCTTGATCGCACCCAGATCGGCCAGCACGTCGAACGAACTTGTCGTGGTGTCCGATCCCCAACTGCTCCAACTACCGCGGTACATGTAGCTCTGGTCGACGTGACTGTTCTTGGGGTCGACACGGTCCATCACCGCGTAGTCGGGATAGACGACCAGCTTGAAGCCCATGGTGTCGCCGAATTTGGTCTTGATCGTCGACAGCAGATGGTTGAGCCCGTCGGCCGTCTGGAGTTCTCCGGGTCCGGGGGCGGCGGCGGACGTCGTCGGATTGTCCGGAATGGACGGGAACCCACTCGGAAATGACGGGATCGAAGGCATCGACGGAAACCGTTGGGCGCTGGGGATATTCGATGACGCATTCGAAGCTATCGCGGTCTTCGACGAACCACCGTCGGGCCACAGCACCACCACCGCGATCGCGCCGACGATCACGATGACCGTCAACAACGCAGCCACCGCCAGCACCGCCGGGTTGCGCCACCACACCTGCACCGGTTTGGCCGCGGGTGTGCCCGGCGGCGCCCACGTCCCGAGCCCGACCGGGTTGGCGTGCTGCGTGTGCAACCCGGCGGCGTAGGCAGTCGGATCGGTGGGCGGATAGGGAACAGGTGTCGCGCCCCAGGCCGGGGCCGACGGCGGAGCCGCCGGGGCCGGGGGACCGGCGACTACGGGCGCCGCGAACGGTTGCCCCGCGAGCGCTGCCCGCGCGGCGGCCGCCAGATCCCTGGTCGTGGCGTAGCGCTGCTCGGGATCTTTGGCCATGCCCACCGCGATGACCTGATCCATCTGCGGCGCGATACCCGGCTGCGCCATCGAGGGCCGGGGCGGTTCCTGGTAGAGGTGGCCGGTGATCTGCCGTTCCATGCTCTCGCCGGGGAACGGCTGGGTCCCGGTCAGGCACTCGTACAGCACACACGTCAACGCGTAGATGTCCGAGCGCGCGTCGGCCCGGTCGGAGGTGAACCGCTCCGGCGCCATGTACGCGACGGTGCCGATGGTGGCACCGGTGCTGGTCAGTTTGGTCTCGTCGGCGGCGCGGGCGATGCCGAAGTCGATGAGGTACGCGAAATCATCGGGTGTCACCAGGATGTTCGCGGGTTTGACGTCGCGGTGGATCAGCCCGACGCCATGGGCTGCACCGAGCGCCGAGGCGATCTGCTCGACGATCGAGACCGCCCGCTCAGGTGCCAGCGCCCCATCGGCCAGCAGCTGTTGGACGGTCTTGCCGTCGATCAGCCGCATGGTCACGAACAGTCGTTCGTCGATCTCGCCGAAGTCGTGGATCGGGACGATGTGCGGTTCATCCAGGCCCGCTGCGGCGTGTGCCTCTCGGCGGAACCGCACCTGGTACTGCTCGTCGTCGGCGAAATTGGGCGGCAGGACCTTCATCGCGACCACGCGCTTCATGGTGGTGTCGTAGGCCTTCCAGACCTCACCCATGCCGCCGCGGCCGAGCAGCTCAATCAGCCGGTAACGGCCGAACGGTGTCCCATCCACCGGGTAACCATAAGGCAGCAAGCCCACCCACCGCGGATTTCAACGAGCCCGGCCTACCCACGCACCCTGCGGCGATAGGTGACTTTGTCGAACTCCCGGCCGTATTCGTCGACCGCCGTCACGTCCATCTCACTGAGCAACTGGCCCGGTCGCACGTCAATCCTGATGAAGGCGTAGTTGCGGAATCGGACCCGCGACCAGCCGACGGCCTCGCCGTGCTTGCCGCCATCGGCGGTCCAGACGTAGCTGTTCGGTACGAAGGTGTCCGGAATCTCGTTGCCGCGGTAGCTTTCCGGCTCACCGGGCTGGAAGTCGTAGCGGGGACGCCCGGCCGACCCGACGGTGTAATACACCGTGCCATCGGTTTCCGGGTCGACGGTGGAATTGTCACCGGCAACCGTGGTGGGCCGGCCGGCTCGGATCGGATCGGTGCGTTCGTACACATGGTTGTGGCCTTGCAGGACAAGGTCGACCTGATACCTGTCGAACAGGGCGCCCCACGCTGCGCGCACCCCACCGTCGCTCGCGTGCGCCTGGGTGGTCGAGTACGCGCAGTGGTGGAAGAAGCACACGATGAAGTCGATGTTCGGATCGCGGCGGTAGCCCGCCAGCGTGCGTTCC
>ERZ650309.1404-NODE-1404-length-11290-cov-4.322919_pt1 | contig 11290 bp, 7 predicted proteins | sample MGYA00376245_ERZ650309 | MGnify/ENA primary metagenome ERZ650309 (study PRJEB26733, sample SAMN07839294) | wastewater metagenome | biome: urban; feature: wastewater treatment plant; material: waste water | place: USA: North Carolina | collected 2016-04-26 ...
CGTCGAGCGGTTCGTCGACCGACACGATGATGTCGGCCACCGTGATGTCCTCGGCCTTGCGGGCCAGCGTGTAGCCGCCCCCCGGGCCCCGGGTGGACTCGACGAGCTCATGGCGGCGCAGTTTGCCGAACAGCTGCTCCAGGTAGGACAGCGAGATCTGCTGGCGCTGGCTGATCGCCGCCAGCGCCACCGGCCCGTTGTTCGAGCGCAGTGCCAGGTCGATCATCGCCGTGACGGCAAAACGGCCTTTGGTGGTCAATCGCATGGGGTGCTCCTGAAGCCCCGACGCCTGGCGGCAGGCCAGCGCGGAGATGGTGACGGCGGACTGTCGCAGCCACCCGGAGCAGGCTCCTGGGCGGCGGTCGACTGATCCCGACTGCACTGCTCAAGTATAGCTGAAGCCTACTGTTTTAGTCGGCATTACGCCGCGCGGCCCGACATCGGGCGCCAGCGCTCGCCCGCAGCCTCAATCGGCCCGGGCCAGACGGTCCTGCAGCAGCGGCAGCAGGCCGGCGCAGCCGGCCTCGATCAGGTCGAGCGCATGGTCGAAGCTGGGCGGCCCGCCGTAGTACGGGTCGGGCACCTCGTCGGCGCCCAGGCGCGGCGCATGCGTCAGCAGCAGCCCGAGGCGATCGCGCAGCGCCGCCGGACAACGCTCCTGCAGCCACTCGAGGTGGTCACGGTCCATCGCCAGCAGCAGGTCGTGGCGCTCGAAGTCGGCATCGACCACCGGGCGCGAGCGGATGCGGTCCAGCACATAGCCGCGCCGCGCGGCATGGGCAACGGCGCGCGGATCGGCCGGCATGCCGCGGTGGAAGGCCTGGGTGCCGGCCGAGCCCACCTCGACCAGCTCGGCCAGCCCGGCCTTGTCGAGCTGGCTGCGGAGCACACCCTCGGCCGTCGGCGAGCGGCAGATGTTGCCGGTGCAGACCATCAGCACCCGCAGGCGTGGCTTGGGACTGCGGCTGAACAGACGCTTGATCATGACCAACAAGCATAGCCTGCCGCCGCCGCGCCCACCGGCCATCTGGGTTGGAGCCCGCACGCCAGATGTCAAGAATTCCCCACGTCGGGTGCATTCACCGCGGCGGGCTTGCTGCCGATATGCCGGTCTAGAGGGGGCCGACGTGCCGTCGCGCGCTGGGCGTGGCGAGCGTCCCCGCCCGCCCCAAGGAATCCCCATGCGACACAACGGCCCGGTCACCCAGCGCGAGTTCATGCTGGCCGACGGCACGACCCTGGTGTCGATGACCGACCTGAACAGCCACATCACCTACTGCAACCCGGCCTTCGTCCACGTCAGTGGCTTCACGCTCGACGACCTGATCGGCCAGCCGCACAACCTGATCCGCCACCCGGACATGCCCGCGGAAGCCTTCCGCGACATGTGGGCGACGCTCAAGGCAGGCGAGCCCTGGACCGCCCTGGTCAAGAACCGCCGCAAGGACGGCGACCACTACTGGGTGCGTGCCAACGTGACGCCGATGCTGGACAACGGCCAGGTCACGGGCTACATGTCGGTGCGCACCACGCCGACCCGGGCCGAGGTGGCGGCTGCAGAGTCGCTCTATGCCCGCATGCGCCAGGAGGCTGCGGACGGCCGGCTGCGAACCACGCTGCGCAGCGGTGAGCTGCACCGCAGCGGCGCGGCCGCCGCCTGGCAGCGCATGACCCACCCGGGGCTCGGCATCCGGCTGATGCTGACCGTGATGGCCGGCGCGATGGCTGGCGGCGTGGCCTCGCAGGCGCTGACCGGCCTGGGCAGCGTGGCCGCGCTGCTGGCCTCGGCCGCGGTGGGCGCCGGGCTGGCGCTGTGGGTGCGCAAGCAGGCGCTGCTTCCCCTGCGCGAAGCCACCATGGTGGCGCGCCGCATGTCCGCCGGTGACCTGTCGCAGCAGATGCGTGCGGACCGCTTCGACGAGGTCGGGCAACTCGCGCGCGCCATCACCCAGCTGAACGTGAACCTGCAGGCGGTCGTCGGCGACGTGCGCGAGCAAGTCGACGGCATCACGCTGTCGTCGCGCGAGATCGCCGGCGGCAACCTGGACCTCGGTCAACGCACCGAGTCGCAGGCGGGCAAGTTGCAGCACACCGCAAGCTCGATGGAACAGATCACCGGCACCATCCGCCAGACCGCCGACACGGCCAGCAGCGCCGCCCATCTGGCCGAGGAAGCCGCCACCGTGGCCGCCAGCAGCGGCCAGGCGGCTACGGCAGTGGCGCAGCGCATGGGCGAGATCCGCCAGTCGTCGCAGCGCATCGCCGAGATCATCGGCGTGATCGATGGCATCTCGTTCCAGACCAACATCCTGGCGCTGAACGCCGCCGTCGAGGCGGCGCGCGCCGGCGAGGCCGGCCGCGGCTTCGCGGTCGTCGCCGCCGAGGTGCGGGCGCTGGCCCAGCGCACCAGCACCGCGGCCCGCGAGATCAAGTTGCTGATCGAGGACTCCAGCAGCAAGGTCGAGGCCGGCAGCCAGCTGGCCGAGGCCACTGGCGCCTCCACGCGCAAGACGCAGGACGCGGTGCACAAGGTCAGCGCGATGATCGCCGAGATCAGCCAGGCCACCGCCGAACAGACCCGCGGCGCGGTGCAGGTGAACCAGGCAGTGGCCGAACTGGACACGCTGACGCAGCAGAACGCGGCGATGGTCGAGCAGCTGGCCGCCGCGGCCTCGTCGCTGAACGGTCAGGCGCAGCTGGTGTCGTCGTCGGTGCGCATCTTCCGCAGCAGCCGCACCAGGGCCTGAGCAGCGCCAGGGCCTGAGCAGCACCAGGGCCTGAGCAGCGCCAGGACCCGAGCCGGGCCAGGGCCTGAAGCGCAGCGCTGTCCTGGCCCTCAGCGCGCGGCGGCCGCGGCGCCGCTGACCAGCGGCACGACGTTGCTGTCGTGGGCGCCACCGGCCCCGAAGGCCTGCTCGCGCAGCAGCGCCAGCTGGTCGCGCACGCGGGCGGCCTTCTCGAATTCCAGGTTCTTGGCGTGGTCGAGCATCTGCTTTTCCAGCAGCTTGATGCGCTTGGCCAGGTCCTTCTCGCTCAGCGTCTCGACTTCGGCGGCCTCGACCATGGCCTTGACCTTGGACTTGTCGTCCTGGGCCGAGACCACGCCGTCGATCAGCTCGCGCACCTGCTTCTTGATGCTGCGCGGCGTGATGCCCAGCGCCAGGTTGTGGGCCACCTGCTTGGCGCGCCGGCGCTCGGTCTCGTCGATGGCCTTGCGCATCGACTCGGTGATCCGGTCGGCATAGAGGATGGCCCGGCCATTGAGGTTGCGCGCCGCGCGGCCGATGGTCTGGATCAGGCTGCGCTCGGCGCGCAGGAAGCCCTCCTTGTCGGCATCCAGGATGGCCACCAGGCTCACCTCGGGAATGTCCAGCCCCTCGCGCAGCAGGTTGATGCCGACCAGCACGTCGAAAGTTCCCAGCCGCAGGTCGCGCAGGATCTCGACGCGCTCGACGGTGTCCACGTCCGAGTGCAGGTAGCGCACCTTGCAGCCGTTGTCGGTCAGGTAGTCGGTCAGCTGCTCGGCCATGCGCTTGGTCAGCGTGGTGATCAGCACCCGCTCGTTCTTCTCGACGCGATCGCGGATTTCCTGCAACACGTCGTCGACCTGGGTGCCGGCCGGGCGCACCTCGACCTCGGGGTCGACCAGGCCGGTCGGCCGCACCACCTGCTCGACGACCTGGCCGGCGTGCGACTTCTCGTAGTCCGCCGGCGTGGCCGAGACGAAGATGCACTGGCGCATCTTGCGCTCGAACTCCTCGAACTTCAGCGGCCGGTTGTCCAGCGCGCTGGGCAGGCGGAAGCCGTACTCCACCAGCGTGGTCTTGCGCGCGCGGTCGCCGTTGTACATGCCGCCGAGCTGGCCGATCAGCACGTGGCTCTCGTCGAGGAACATCAGCGCGTCGCCCGGCAGGTAGTCGACCAGCGTCGGCGGCGGCTCGCCGGGCAGTGCGCCGGACAGGTGGCGGGTGTAGTTCTCGATGCCCTTGCAGTGGCCGACCTCGTTCATCATCTCCAGGTCGAAGCGTGTGCGCTGCTCCAGCCGCTGGGCCTCGACCAGCTTGCCGGCCTTGACGAACTGGTCCAGCCGCTCGCGCAGCTCCAGCTTGATGGTCTCCACCGCCGCCAGCACGCGCTCGCGCATCTTCCGGCTGCGACGCGACCAGCTCAATCGCTTTGCTTGGAATCAGATACGGCTCCGACAGCGTACAAGACGCCGTCACACCCAAGAGTCCGCACAGGAATCCACAGAAACCGCCGCGCTTCATCGCGTGCAGTGTAGCAACCCGCAGCGAGCTAGACGATCGTTTCGCGGAAGATTGGCCAACGTCAGCGAGCGCCAGCGACCGACGCTTCTGCGCGCACGGACTTCACCGACGACGAGCGCTTACGCAGCTCCGACACCAGCGGTCCTGCCGCAACCAGCAGCTCTGGCACATGCCCGCGACGATCGCCGCGCGAGTTGATCGCCCGTCGAGCCAGCACTTCTTCGACGTGAAGCGCACGATACAGCGAATAGGTCAGCGGCACCGCCGAGTTCGACAGAAGCACCGACACACCACGCTGCCCAAGCTGCGTCACCAGATCCGCCAGTTTTTGCTGATCCTCGTCGCCAAATCCCCCGCCGTTGTAGGCGGTAAACGACGCGGTTCGGCTCACCGGAGCATACGGCGGATCGCAGTACACGAAGTCTCCGGGCTGACTGGAAGCCTCTACATCGTGAAAGCTGGCAACTTCCAAACAGACTCCGCGTAGCGCATAACTGGCTGAGCGAAGATCGTTTGGAGCACAAATCTGTGCTGTCTTGTAATGCCCGAACGGAACGTTGAATCGCCCTTGGCGATTTTCACGAAACAGACCGTTGAAGCAGGTCTTGTTCAGGTAGATAAAGCGTGCCGCTCGCTGAACCGGGTCAAGCTGCGATAGATCCAGCGATCGAATGTTGTAATAGAACGCTTCGTCGTTTTGAAAGGTCGAAAGCAGCGCGATCAGCGTCTCGACCCGATCCCGAACCACCCGATAGGTATTGACCAGCTCGACGTTTATGTCGGTAAGACGAACCGCTTTTCCATCCAGCCGCCGCTGCTCACACAGGGCGAAAAACAGCGCACCGCCACCGACGAAAGGCTCGTGATAATGACGAAACGACTGCGGGATCCGTGACAGCAGATCGGGAAGGAGCTGACGCTTGCCACCGGCCCACTTCACAAACGGACGTGCTGGGGAAAGAACAGTTGGCTCTGACACAAACTCATGAGCATCGCCGATCTCACCTTCTGCTGGAAAGATCAGTTCGCCATGTCCGGCTTTTGATGAAGCCTTGGACGACCGCTTGTCGCGATCGGGTGTCAGCGCATCTTGTGCGTCTCCAGTGCGGGATGTGCGAATGGATAATGGCGCACTATGTGGAATTGTGCGCGATTGAAAACCATGTGTGACATCCGCCGATAGGGACACGCAGCCCATGCTATGTGGGCATGCTTAGATCGCAAATTTTTGACCGTATTTTTTTAAATCAACGCGAGCTTCCCGTCGAGCAGCGTCAGCGCTCGGTGTGGAAGCTGCTGAGCAGACGGATGTAGTTGGCACGCTCGTAGGCCGCCGGATTGGGTGAGCGCGCGTGGTTCATGCTGCCGCGAAGCTGTTCCATCGAGCTGTATTCGTGCGCGTCGAGCCAGTGCGTCATCTCGTCGAGAATCTTGCGAAGCTGTCTGGGCCCATGACGAAGCAGCGTCGACACCATCTGCACCGCGTGCGCACCGGCCATCAGCGCTTTGATCGCATCCGTCGCACTGTGCACGCCGCCGGAGCAAGACAGCGACAGCTCGGTACGCGGCGACACAATCGCCAGCCAGCGCAGACGCAAGAGCAGCTCCGACGGATCGGACAGATGCAGCTCGAGCTGATTTTCCAGCGCTTCGATGTCAATGTCGGGCTGATAAAAGCGATTGAACAGGACCACACCGCGCGCACCGGTCTTGGCAATGTCAGCGACGAAGTGCGGCAAGCTGGTGTAAAACGGCGACAGCTTCACAGCGACGGGAATCTTCACGCTGTGGGCCACTTGCGAGATGATCTGAAGCTGCGCGTGCTCAATGTCCGTCGCACTCAGCGTCGGTGACGAAGGCAGCGAATACAGGTTCAGCTCCAGCGCCGACGCGCCCGCCTGTTCCAGCTGCTGCGCGTAGTCGAGCCAGCCTCCGAGCGTCGTTCCGTTGAGCGAAGCAATCACCGGCACCGGCACCGCGTCGCGAATCCGTCGCAGCTGCTGCAAATAGGCTTCGGCGCGCAGCGCAAACACATCCGTCGATGGAAAGTAGCTGGTGGCTTCGGCATAAAAGTCCGAATGTCCGTCGAGATGCTTCATCGCAGCCAGCGACTCTTGTTGCAGCTGCTCCTCGAACAGAGAGCGCATCACAACCGCCGCAGCGCCTGCATCGACAAACTTCTTTACGCTGTCTAGCTCATCAGCCAGCGGAGACGCACCGACGACGAGCGGATTTGCGAGAGACAGACCCAAATAGCTGGTCGAAAGGTTCATGGCTTACTCCCCGACGGAATGGATGGAGCGGGAGACGAAGCAGCGCCGTCGTGGCTGCCGTTGAATGCGCCGACACGCAAGCTCTGCAGGTGTTCGTACATCGCACGCCGCATCGACACGTCACGCTCGGCGGCTTTGACCAGCTCGCGATAACGCTGCGGATCGGCCAGCTCGACCATGCGGAAGCGTCCTTCGCCCGCCATGTACTTTTGCACCGAGGTCTTGCCCGGCGACGAATCCAGCTTGAGTGGCGACTCTCCCGCATCGAGCCGTCGCGGATCGAAGCGATACAGCGGCCACACGCCGGAATCGACCGCCAGACGCTGCTGCTCGGCCCCCAGCTGCAAGTCGTAGCCGTGCGCGATGCAGTGGCTATACGCGATGATGAGCGACGGACCCGGAAAGCTCTCCGCTTCAACAAACGCTTTGACCGTGTGCGCGTCTTTGGCCCCGAGCGCGACGCGAGCGACGTAGACATGGCCGTACATCATCGCCATCATCCCGAGGTCTTTCTTCGGAAGCTCTTTGCCCGCCGCCGCGAACTTGGCCGCCGCACCAATCGGCGTCGACTTCGACTGCTGCCCGCCGGTGTTCGAGTACACCTCGGTATCCAGCACCAGCAAGTTCACGTCTTGTCCCGACAGCAGCACATGATCGAGCCCGCCGAAGCCAATGTCGTACGCCCAGCCATCGCCACCGACGATCCAGACGCTCTTTTTGACCAGATAGTCTGCGAGCGCCGACAACAGCTTCGCTTCGGGCCGGTCGATCCGCGCCAGCTGACCACGCAGCATCACCACGCGCTCGCGCTGATCAGCAATCGCCGCTTCACCGTCTTGCGTAGACGAAAGCAGCGCCGACACAAGCGCGTCTGGTAGCTCGCTCGCCAGGCTTTTCAGAAGGTTCTGGGCATAGCTTGTGTGCGTGTCGACGGACAGACGGAAGCCCAGCCCAAACTCGGCGTTGTCTTCAAACAGCGAGTTCGCCCACGCCGGACCGCGACCATTGCGATCGGTGGTCCACGGCGTCGTCGGCAGGTTTGCGCCATAAATCGACGAGCAGCCCGTCGCATTGGCCACCATCAGCCGATCTCCGAAGAGCTGCGTCAGCAGCTTCAGATACGGCGTCTCGCCACAGCCTGCGCACGCGCCCGAAAACTCGAACAGCGGTGTCAGCAGCTGACTGCCTTTGACGTCGAGATGCACCGTCTTGCGATCGGGCGGCGGCAGCGTCTGGAAAAACTCGAACGTCTGACGCTCGACGGGCTTTAACGGCTCAGCGGGCACCATGTCGATCGCTTTGTGCCGAGGATTGCTCTTGTCTTTGGCAGGACAAAACTGAACGCACAACCCACAGCCGGTACAGTCGTCGGGAGCCACCTGCACCCGAAACTTCGTCCCCGGCGCTGCGTCGCGATCTTTGACATCCATCGCCACAAACGCTGGCGGCGCGCTCGCAAGGTGCTGCGCCGAAAACGTCGTCGTCCGAATCGCCGCGTGCGGACAGATCACCGCGCACTTGCCGCACTGAATGCATACATCGGGATCCCACGACGGAATCTGAAGCGCCAGGCTGCGCCGGTCATACACCGACGTGCCGAGCGGCCAGGTTCCATCGACGGGAAACGCGCTCACCGGCAGCCGATCGCCGTGACCCAAAAGCATCAGCGCCGTCACTCGCTTCACAAAATCGGGCGCGCTCGGTGGCACCAAGTCAGGACGCCGACGCTGTACCGTCTCAGCTTGCGGCACCGGCACTTCCGACAGGTTTTCGAGCGTCCGATCGATCGCGAGCAGGTTGCGACGGACCACCTCGGTGCCGCGCTTGCCGTACGACTTTTGCGCCGCCTGACGAATCTTTTCGAGCGCCAGTTCCTTCGGCAACACACCCGACAGCGCAAAAAAGCACGTCTGCATCACCGTGCTGATCATCTTGCCGAGCCCCGCTTCCTCGGCGACCCGCTGCGCATCGATCACAAACAGACGCAGCTTGCGCGCAATCAGCAGCGACTGAACTTCTCTCGGCAGCAGCTCGAACACGCGATCGTTGGACCACGGCGCATTCAGCAGCAGCGTCGCACCGTCTTCAGCCAGCTCGACGATCTCGAACCGCTCGAGCAGCTGCGGCTGATGACAAGCGACGAAGCTGGCGCGCTGAATCTTGTACGACGAGCGAATCGGACTGGGTCCAAACCGCAGGTGCGACACCGTCACCGCGCCCGCTTTGCGAGAGTCGTAGACGAAGTAACCCTGCGCAAAGTGATCCGTCTCTTCGCCGATGATCTTGATCGTGTTCTTGTTGCTTCCGACGGTGCCGTCTGATCCCAGACCGAAGAAAACCGCGCGCACCACGTCGGAAGGCTCGCTCCACGCAAACTCTTCATACGGCAGCGAGCGTCGTCCCACGTCGTCGTTGATGCCGATCAAAAAGTGTCGTCGCGGCTTCGTCTGCGAAAGCTCTGAAAAGATCGCCTGCACCATCGACGGCGTAAACTCTTTCGACGACAGCCCGTAGCGTCCCGCGATGATCGTCGGAAGCTGCGGAAACAGTCCTTCGTCCACCGCTTCGGTCAGCGCAGAAACCACGTCGAGATAGAGCGGATCTCCGACGGCACCTGGCTCCTTCGTTCGATCGAGCACCGCCAGCGCGCGCACCGTCTTCGGCAGCGCATCGGCAAAGTCGCGCAGAACCCACGGACGAAACAGCCTGACTTTGAGCACACCGACGCGAACACCTTGCGAAACAAGACGCTCGACGACCTCGTGAACGCACTCGCTCGACGAGCCCATCGTCACGATCACACGCTCCGCCTCGGGATGACCGACGTAGTCATAGAGCCGATAGCGTCGCCCGGTCAGGCTCGCAAACTGATCCATGATCTGACGGAGCAGCGACGGAAACGCATCGTAGAACGGCTGGCTCGCCTCTCGCGCTTGAAAAAACGTATCGGGATTTTGCGCGGTTCCCCGCAGCACCGGACGATCGGGTGTCAGCGCACGCTGCCGCAGCGCCGCAATCGACTCCGGATCAATCAGCGCACGCAGAACTTCATCGTCGAGCGGCTCAATCTTGGCAATCTCATGCGAGGTCCGAAAGCCGTCGAAAAAGTGCAGGATCGGCACCCTCGTGCGCAGCGTCGTCGCATGTGCGATCGCCGCAAAGTCCTGCGCTTCTTGCACCGATCCCGACGACAGCAGCGCAAAGCCCGTCGTGCGACACGTCATCACGTCGGAGTGATCGCAAAAGATCGACAGCGCATGCGTCGCCACCGTCCGAGCTGCGACGTGAAGCACCATTGGCGAAAGCTCGCCAGCGATCTTGAGCATGTTCGGAATCATCAAGAGCAGACCCTGCGACGCGGTAAACGTCGTCGCAAGCGATCCAGCTTGCAGGGCTCCGTGGACCGCACCGATGGCCCCGGCTTCCGACTGCATCTCGACGACACGGGGAACTTCTCCCCACAGGTTCTTGTGACCGTGCGTCGACCACTCGTCGGCCAGCTCACCCATCGCAGAGGCTGGCGTGATCGGATAAATCGCGACCACTTCACTCAGTCGATGAGCCACCCGAGCGACCGCTTCGTTGGCATCGAGCGTGATTGCAGACATGATCCCTCCCGGCGCAGTCGATGCTGCGACCGTATCTCTCGACGAGAAAGAAAGTCTTTGGGAAGGATCTTACGAGCAGTCAGGCGGGGAGGAAAAGAAACTTTGCGCGAAGAATGCGCAAATTCGAGCAAGCGTGCGGACTACTTGTGCTTGGTGTTGCGGAAGCGCGAGGTGTCCGCCGTCAGAGCAGCCAGCGCCGGAATGTCGGTGTTGTCGGGGTGCAGCTTGACGGCGCGAGCGAGCAGCGCATCTTCCGATTCGACACGGTCCGGATCGGGCAAGCAGCACTCCACCGGGCAGACCGCCTGACACGCTTCGGTGCCATGGAAGCCAACGCACTCGGTGCAGAGGCTGGGATCGATCACGTAGGTGTCATCTCCCTCGGAGATCGCTTCGTTCGGACACTCCGGCTCACAGGCGCCGCAGTTGATGCAGTCTTCGGTAATCTTCGTGGCCATAGTTCTTCAGGCTCCTTAAAAAACTTCGTCGGTGCTTACCGGCTAGCTTGGGTTTTACGTTACGGGCGTCCGGCGGTGGTCGTCAACCGGATTTCTTGTCTGAAACGGAGGTCGGATCGTCGCCCAACGTGCTGTCTTTTCAAGGACTTGGCCGATCGATCCTGTCGCGCGGTCATGATGGCAGACTGTCCAACGAAAACGCGCGCTGCACAAACCAGAACAGCGACAGCAGCAGCAGCACAACACTGACTCCGCGCAGCAGCCAGGCTTGCGCGCGCCGATCGCGAGACAGCAGTGCGACGATCGGGATCAAAAGCGCAACCACCGCCAGCTGACCCAGCTCGACACCGACGTTAAACGCCAGCAGCGCCGACACAAAGCCGACCTTGGGTAGTCCCAGCTCGCGCAGCACCGAGGCAAAACCCAGTCCGTGAATCAGTCCGAAGCCAAAGGCATACAGCGCTCGTCGATTCAGCGTCGGAAAGATCAAGTTTTCTACCGCGATCCAGCCGATCGACAGCGCGATCACAGACTCGACGAAGCGACTGGAAACGTGGATCAGCTGCAGCGCCGCCAGCGCCAGCGTCAGTGAGTGCGCCACCGTAAACGCCGTCACAACGCGCAGCACGAAACCGAGCGCACGCCGCTCTGCACCTCGCTGCCAGACGAGCACGACGGAGAGG
>ERZ650309.1405-NODE-1405-length-11280-cov-5.681604_pt1 | contig 11280 bp, 9 predicted proteins | sample MGYA00376245_ERZ650309 | MGnify/ENA primary metagenome ERZ650309 (study PRJEB26733, sample SAMN07839294) | wastewater metagenome | biome: urban; feature: wastewater treatment plant; material: waste water | place: USA: North Carolina | collected 2016-04-26 ...
GGCAGGTTGTCTTAAACACCAAGGTTGAGCAGCGTATGAAAACACTTCGATACAATGTATTTTGCAATAGGTGGATATATGGGAAAAAATGGAAATCAAAAGATATTGAAACTCTCACTTGCTACGAAACGAAGAAAATGGTTTACAGGACTATGGAATTGTAATAAAACTTTCCAATTACCCTAATTGAAAAAGTCTAATGACTTTTTAGGGATTATTGCCCGTAGGGCGAAAAAAATTTCTTATTGTATTTTAGATATTTGGGCGGATACTGTATGGAATCTGTGTATTGTATGAATTTACTTTGTTTGAAAGGTTGTTTTGATTGGATGAGGTAAAATATGGATTTAATATGCTCAGTAGGAGGGAAGGATTGTAAAATTTGTTGGATTACTTATCTGTAATTTCTGCAATGAGAAATTTTAGGTAGTGGGTGTTTTCCAGACCGGGCACTAAGGGGTGGTCTCCACTTTGTGCATTAAATAATACTTGTCTTAACATTTTTCCTGCATCTTTTGCTGCCATTTCTATTATTTCCATAAATAGGGGTGCTTGTACTAAATTGGTACAACTGCTGGTTACTAAAAATCCTCCATTTTTTAGCAATTTCATGCCTCTTAAATTTATTTCTTTATATCCGGTAATGGCTCTTTGTATGGTTTCTCGGCTTTTTGTAAATGCTGGTGGGTCTAACATGACTACATCGTATTGTCTTTTTTCTTTTGTCCATTGCTTGAGTGCATCAAATGCATTGGCGGTTTGAAATGTGGCAATGTTATCTAACTGATTGAGTATTGCATTTTTTTTGCATTGGGTTATGGCATGTTCGGAAATGTCGAGTCCAAGCACGGACTGGGCTCCATAATGTGCTGCATGGAGTTCGAATGTGCCGGTATAGCAAAATGCGCCGAGTACATGGGCTCCTTTTACAATATGCTGTATGGCTCGGCGATTGTCTTGCTGGTCTAAGAAATGTCCGGTTTTTTGGCCATTTGCTAAGTCTGCATAAAACTGTAAACCATTTTCTTTAATGATGATTTCCGTATCGAAATTTGGGGATAGAAATCCTTTTTGTTGGGGTAGTCCTTCCAACTCTCTTACGGGTACATCATTTCTTTCATATATTCCTTTTGGTTTGAAGAGGTCTGTAAGTATTTGTACTATTTGTGGTTTCCACTTGTCCATGCCTAAGGCTAAGGTTTGTATGACCAGATAATCATTGAATTTATCAATGATTAATGCGGGCAAACCATCTGCTTCTCCAAATACGAGGCGGCAGTTTTCTGTATATCCTGTACGCTGTCTGTATGACCATGCTGCATTTATTTTTCGTTCAAAAAAAGCTTCATCTATGGTTTCTTTTTTTCGGGTTAATAGCCTTACGGCTATTTGGCTGCGCTGGTTATAGTATCCTGCTCCGCAATAAGTACCATCCCCATAATAGACTTGTACAATGTCTCCATTATCCGGGCTGCCTTTTATTTCATTTATTTCATTGGCAAAAATCCAGGGATGACCAGCCGCTATGCGTCTTGTAATTTTTTTTCTGAGAATAATATGTACCATGTTTTCTGAATAGATGAAATTGGAATTATGAAGGGTGTAAAAAAGCGGTTTTTATTTGAATAAATTCAGATAATTGGCTATTTCTTTTTTGAAGTGATATGTTTTTTTGTTTGCTTCCTTTGTGAAGTGTCAATAAACTATGGGTGTGTTTGGCAATGGGGTTCCTTAGTTTTTAATTGGCTGCTTATCTTTGCCGTATGGAGCAGCGTACAGTAGCATTTCATACTTTAGGATGTAAACTCAATTTTTCTGAAACATCTACCCTTAGCAGACAGCTGATTCATGATGGATTTTTGGAAAAATCTTTTGAAGATATAGCTGATATTTATGTAATAAATACCTGCTCTGTTACAGATAATGCAGATAAGGAATGCAGGCAGATAGTGAGAAGGATACAACGCAAAGCACCAGAGAGCTTGGTGGTTATAACCGGATGCTATGCCCAGCTAAAACCAAAGGAAATAGCTGCTATACCCGGTGTAAACTTAGTGCTGGGGGCGGCAGAAAAATTTAATATTTCGAAACACTTGGCAGCGCTGAGCATAGGAAATTCTGCACTAATATCCAGCTGTGATATTGAAGAGGTGCAGGGCTTTACTGCCTCTTATTCTCTAAATCATCGTACACGTGCATTTTTAAAAGTGCAGGATGGCTGTGATTATAATTGTAGCTTTTGTACCATACCAATGGCCCGGGGCAAAAGCAGGAGCGATACCATAGCAAATGCCTTAAGCAATGCTGCGGAATTGGCAAATGCCGGTGTGAAAGAGATTGTATTAACAGGGGTAAACCTTGGCGATTTTGGAAAGCAAGCCACAAATGAAAACAAGGAAAACTTTTTTCAATTGGTGCAGGCTATGGATGATGTGGAGGGTATTGAAAGATTTCGAATATCGTCCATTGAGCCAAATCTACTGAGTGCTGAAATAATTCAATGGGTGGCAAAGAGCAAGAAATTTATGCCCCATTTTCACATCCCCTTGCAAAGTGGGAATGATGAAATGCTTGGCCTAATGCGCCGCAGGTATAAAAGAGAGTTGTATGCTGATCGTGTAGCACATATAAAAAATGTAATGCCAGATGCCTGCATTGGGGTGGATGTAATTGTGGGTTTTCCTTCTGAGTCTGATATTCATTTTTCAGATACTACAAATTTTCTTGAGCAGTTGGATATTTCCTACTTGCATGTATTTACCTATTCGGAAAGAGCCGATACAAAAGCACTCCACATTAAACCCATAGTTCCCTTGTCTGTAAGGCATCAAAGAAATAAAATACTCCGCAGTCTTAGTTATGATAAAATGCAAGCCTTTACTGCACAGCATGCTGGCTCTACAAGGCCTGTGCTTTTTGAACAAGAAAATAAAGCGGGATGTATAGAAGGATATACCGATAATTATATAAGGGTGTCTGCCGCTTACCGTCCGGAATGGGTTAATCAGATTATACCTTGGTCACTTTAATTTATCTGCTTATAAATGGTGGAAACTAGTGCTCTTGAAGTCATACTATTTTACTAATGCATGCCATCAAAATTGTTGTCTTCTAAATTTTTTTGCACCCTACCTGCACCCACATATTTACCTGCCCAATAGGTTTCAGTTAAATCACTAATCATCACTCCACTGCTGGTGCTGGCATGTACAAATTTGTTATTGCCAACATATACTCCTACATGACTAACATACCTGCCCGTGGTATGAAAAAATACAAGATCTCCTTGCTGTAAATCATATAAAGAAACCCTGCTGGTAGCATAATATTGATCTTGGGCAATGCGGGGCAAACTCAAATCATACACTTCTTTCATTATGGTAAGTGCAAATGCGCTGCAGTCTATACAGCGCTCTGTAGTGCCACCCATGCAGTATCTTGTACCATACCAACTGTCAATGGATTGCAGCAGTTTTAAATTGGAAAGCTGCTCCACTGCTATGCCGGTCATTATTGCATATTTGAATTGTAGCCATCCTGCATTTTCAATTTGTGATGATGCATTTGATTTGTTGGAATAGTTACTTATTGTTTTACTATTACTATTTTTTACCCGAGCTGATTGATCTGTTTTTTTACTGTCTGCACCAGGCGTTATAGATACATCTTCCATAAAAACAGGGCTACCCCCAAATCGTTTTATGGAAACATCTGGGCCGGAGCTGGAGTTGTCCTTAGCCCCAAGGCCCTTCAATGCTTTGCAACCAGTAGTGGCAAGCGCTATTATTACATATATGATAGTCCAGAATTTCATTGCAAGGCCTGCAAGATAATAATTACCTATGGCAATGCCATGATAAGGAATTGTATTAACGATTGTCTATTATGCATACTATGGATGCGATATATTAGTTTATTGCCCTGCGGGCAATGATGTGCTGATTGTGGTGGCTCGTGTGGAGACATTCCCCGAAGGGGCAAAATTTCTACTGCATAACAATGACATAAGCAACGAGACATATTTTTTTAAAACATTTCAAAAATTTCATTTGCATTAATGTTATTTGTAGCATGCGAAAATATAAATGCAGCATTGCTATACTCTTTAGCCTATTTTGTATAAGTGCATCTAAAGCCCAGCATGCAGATTTACTGATCATTAATGGTCGTATTTTGAATGGTAGCGGCAATAGTTGGATACGGGGAGATATAGCAATTGTAAATGAAAAAATTGTTGCTATTGGCCGATTGCTTAACTGGCAGGCAAACAAAATTATAGATGCACAGCAAAACATAGTGGCACCGGGCTTTATAGATGTGCATACACATATAGAAGGAGATGAAATGGCTAACCCTTATGCCTCCAATTTTATTCATGATGGGGTTACCACTGTTATAACAGGCAATTGTGGGTCATCTATACTTCCTATATCAAAGTATCTTGCTTTTATTGACAGCTTAAAATTGTCAGTAAATGTAGCAACGCTTGCCGGGCATAATAATATCAGACGATTGGTAATGGGTGATGAAAACAGGCAACCTTCTGAGCAGGAATTGTTGACCATGCAATACAATATGGAGCAGGCTATGCAGCAAGGTGCTCTAGGTTTATCAACGGGACTAATATACACACCGGGCATGTATGCGCATACGGATGAAATAATTGCATTAGCAAAATCTACAGCAAAGTATAAAGGCATATATGCCAGTCATATAAGAGATGAAGGGGATAGTGTTATTCCTGCCATCAATGAAGCTATTGAGGTATGCAAAGCGGCACATATTCCGGTAGAGATTTCCCATTTTAAAGTGAGTGGTCCGCAAAACTGGGGTAAAAGTGCAGAAACGCTTTTATTGATTGCCAATGCTCGTGCTGCCGGACTCGAAGTGGTTATAGATCAATATCCATACACGGCAAGTAGTACCTCATTAAGCACTTTGCTGCCAGATGATGTATTAGCCGGTGGCTATGCAGCAGCTGCACAAAAACTCACAGATTACAAAACACGTGAATATGCAGTAGCTTATATGCTGGCAAAGCTGCATAAAAGAAAATTGGAGCATTACAGTTATGCTGTTGTGGCCTGGTTTGAACCGGATAAATCCCTTCAAGGCAAATCAATTGAAGCCATAAATATATTGTATGGTAAGCCACACACTTCACTGGCAGAGGCCAATACTATTATTGACTTATTAATACAATCCAATGCTGGCATGGTCTTTCATGGTATGAGTGAAAATGATGTGGCGCACATAGCATCATATCCTTTTAATATACCTGCCAGTGATGCCAGTATAAGAATTTTTGGTGCAGGGCAGCCTCATCCTAGGGGTTATGGTACACATTGCCGTTTTATAAAGTTAATAGTAAATGAGGGTAAAATTGTATCTCTTGAAGAAGCAATACGACGCATGACATCACTGCCTGCACAGCAATATAATTTGCCCCTACGGGGAATGCTTCTGCCCGGATATTTTGCAGATATTGTCATTTTTGATCCTTCAAAAATAACTGACCACGCCACCTATGAGCAGCCACATCAATATGCATCAGGCTTTAATTATGTAATAGTAAATGGGACAGTAGTGTTAGAAAATGATATACAAAATGATGTAAGAACAGGCAAGGTCATTTTTGGACCCGGATATATTGGAAAATAATAATTGCTATTACAATCCTGTTTGCCACACTCTTTTTAATAGCATGCCCGTATTACTAAAAAAGTTTGTAATGATATGCTGAATAGAATGGTCAATCATGCCGGGTTTTTCTATAAGCTCTGCTTTTTCTATGGTAAAATGTAGCGTGAAAGGATTCCAGCAATGCACGGATACAATACCTTTATATTGAACTGTCCACGGCATTTCCTTGTGATAGAAAAATAATTCTCCAGCAAAAAGTTTCCAATCTTCTTCCCAAACAGGAAAATGAGTTTGCTTAAACTCAAGAATGGCATCATCAATAAAATTGAATTCTTTTAGCAATGCAAGCGGTATTCTATCATTGCCACTATATCCAAAAAAAACAGCTTGGCCAATTTGCTGGGCTTTGGTATTTATGTGCGCACTTGGTAAATGATATTCCATAGTTACATATTATTATATGTACGTTATTCCTTGTAAACAGTTTTGATTTGAATCCGGTTGACTGGGGCAAAGAAATTTTTTTTTCATAGCTCAATCAAATACGAAATAAGGGTTTTTGAAGATTCAACTTTTTTTTGTGCATAAAATTGTGAAAATTTTTTTGAATAAAGTCGAGACGATTTTTTACTGTTAGCAAATACAAATCTTTTTTTCCCAATACATAGTATTATATAAAAGTTAGTGCATTGTATCTTTCCAAATAAAACATACGCAGCATACCCTTTGTACTATTTTTAATCCCCTTTTGTCTTGTTTAGAAAGACAGCAAACGGAATAACAGCTCATTAATCCGGCAGAAGCATTTGATGCAGCATCAGAACTCAAAATTTTATCTTAGCGGGCAGGGGATAATTATCTGGATAATTTGTATCAAGAAATGTTCCGCAGCGATATCGGTTTTCAAAATTTGTAAAACGATTTCTAAAAGTAAGAAGCGCCTTAAGTGTTAGTTTGGTAACTTTTCGTAAGTTTAAAGGACGCAATAAATATTTCTACAAAAACGCTAAAGATTATGCTATGCAAATAAGGAATACAGTTTTACAGCAAAGAATGGTGCATTTAATAGCAGCATGCGATACTTTATTTGGAAAAAAAAATTAAAACACTTGCTGACATTGTTGATCAAATAAATAAGGAGGATACAACTTTGCAGGACCTTCATTTAGCCACAATGATATATGCACATATTGCCATTTATTGTACAATAGTAGGATGAAAACATGCCAGATAAAGGAGCAGATCAAGCCTGTTTATTAATGCAACAAGCATTATTGCAACGCCTGCAAGGGAAGATAAAAAACTAGAAAAGCATATAAGTAGGTTTTTGTTATGCATGTTATTCTTTTATAGAAGCTCAGGTTATCTTCCATACCAATAAAACGTTATTTTCAGATTTTGCTTTTTCAAATTTCTTGCATTTCCACAAAGCCTGTTTCCGCTTATTTTTGCGCTCCCATCAAAAGGAAAGCGGATAGATTATGCAAGCAATCGGAAAAAATTTTAATCATATAGCAGCTGAATCCTGGTATCAGCATTGGATAGATCAGGGATATTTTACAAGCAAACCAGATCATAGAGAAGCTTATAGTATCGTTATTCCACCGCCCAACGTCACCGGAGTGCTGCACATGGGTCACTGCCTCAATAATACTATACAAGATGTATTGATACGCAGAGCAAGACTAATGGGAAAAAATGCTTGCTGGGTGCCGGGCACTGACCATGCATCCATAGCTACAGAAGCCAAGGTAGTTCAAATGCTTAGAGAGCGGGGCATACAAAAAGCATCCCTCAGTAGAGAAGAATTTCTGCAATACGCCTGGGAATGGAAAGAAAAATATGGCGGTATCATTCTCCAGCAATTGCGTAAGCTGGGCTGCAGCTTAGACTGGGAGCGAGTTTCGTTTACAATGGACGATCATTATTATACATCTGTTATCAGCATTTTTAATGATCTATACAAAAAAGGCTATATCTACCGCGGCAAGCGAATGATTAACTGGGATGTGAAAGCCCTAACAGCACTTAGCGATGAAGAAGTAATTCGCAAAGAGGTACAGCAACAATTATATCATATTCAATATGCGGTTACAGGAGCTGATCAGCAAACAACTGGTGAACATGTCGTGATAGCAACAGTGCGACCTGAAACCATTATGGGTGATGCTGCTATCTGTGTGCATCCTGATGATGAACGATACAAACACCTGCATGGTAAGCATGCCATTATTCCTTTAATCAACAAGCGCATTCCCATCATTACAGATAGTTATGTGACCATGGATTTTGGAACAGGTGCTTTGAAAGTTACTCCTGCACACGACATGAATGATTATCAATTAGGCATCAAACATCAACTTGAAGTAATTGATATTTTGAATGATGATGGCACCCTCAATGTTGCTGCACAAATTTGTGTGGGTGACGATCGCTTTGAGGCTCGCAAAAAAATTACAACACAGCTACAAGAGCAGGGATACCTGCTCAAAACAGAAGCATATACCAGCGAAGTTGGATTTAGTGAACGTACAGATACGGTAGTGGAGCCACGCCTCAGCCTACAATGGTGGGTGGATATGAAAAAAATTGCAGGCCCTGCTTTAAATGCGGTAAATGAAGATGAAATCCATTTTCATCCGGCAAAGTTTAAAAACTTGTATCGCCACTGGATGGAAAATATTAAAGACTGGTGCATTAGTCGACAGCTTTGGTGGGGGCATCGAATTCCGGCTTGGTATGATGCCGTAGGAAATGTGGCTGTAGCAAAAGATGCCGATGCCGCTTTGGCGCAGTTGCAACAAAAAAATCCTGCTCTTACACTACAGGATATACATCAAGATGCTGATTGCTTAGACACTTGGTTTTCCTCTTGGCTCTGGCCTTTTGAAGTATTTAAAGGATACAGTAATCCCAACAATGCGGATATCAAATATTATTATCCCACACAAACATTGGTAACCGCACCCGAAATAATTTTTTTCTGGGTGGCACGCATGGTTATGGCGGGCTATGTGTGGATGGGTCAAAAACCCTTCAGCGATGTATATTTTACAGGCATTGTGCGGGATGAGCAGGGTAGAAAGATGAGTAAGAGCCTTGGTAATTCACCAGATCTCTTGGGCCTTATTGATAAGTATGGTGCAGATGCTGTCCGTTTTGGTATTTTAATTTGTAGCCCTGCGGGCAATGATCTGCTTTTTGATGTAAAAGAAGAAAGCACTTTAAAACAGGGCAGTTTCTTTATCAATAAAATATGGAATGCGATGAAGCTGGTGAAGATGTGGGAAGAAAGAACAGATGCATCATCCGCACCAACAGATCATTTTGCCGTATCCTGGATGAAGGAAAAGCTAAATGAAAGCCGCATTACCATCAATGGACAGATGGCACAATTCAAATTGAGCGAAGCGCTCAAAACCATTTATACTTTGATATGGGATGATTTCTGTAGTTGGTATTTAGAATGGGTAAAACCCTTGCCAGATCAGCAAATGCCTGCCTCCGTGTATCATGCCACAGTTAGATTTTTTGAAGAATTGATGTGGATGCTTCATCCATTTATGCCATTTATAACAGAGGAAATATATCAGCAACTTCAACCACAGCAAACAGATTTATGCGTGCTTCAAATACAGGAAGCAAAAGAACCTGATGAGCAGATACTCGGTAAAGCCATGTTATTGCAACAAGTTATTACAACTATTCGGGAGGCAAGAAATAGAAACAACCTAAAACCAAAAGACAGTATCGATCTACAAATAGAGACTTCATCTTCTGCCATGTATACTGATATAAGCTCCATATTGCAAAGACAGGTAAATGCACATACCATTGGTTATAGTCCGGCCGGTGGTATTGTAGTGGCTTATGAGAAAGATCGGTTCTATATAACCGCAGATGCTGACGTAGATATCGATGCTCAAAAGGATAAATTGCTCAAAGACCTTGCCTACCAGCAGGGTTTCTTAGAAAGTGTAAATAAGAAACTTTCTAATGAACGTTTTGTACAAAATGCAAAACCCGAAATAGTGGCCGCTGAACAAAAAAAGAAAGCAGATGCATTAGACAGAATTGCTACAATAGAAGCTTCGCTGAAGGGGTTGTAGCTGGAGAGTTGGTTTTGAAAAGACCAGCTATTTGGTAAATCTATTTCTCAAAAGTTTAGCTATTGACATATACAAAGCGTATCCAAAAACTTGAGCAAGAAAGACTATGCGCTGGGATGAATGGAAGAATATGCTTTTCATAAGATATTAGAATCTCATTCTCAAAATAAAATATGAATTTGATTTCTTCAAAAATTTCCTGATTTATCATATTTTAGGACATATTGTGAAGAAACTGGAACCAGCACCATACTTTGAAACAATAATTTATTCAACAGCAGGGAGCGAAAGGATATTCAGTCTCATTAGGCAAATCGAATTCAACAAGGATGTAAACAAGCTGAATGAAGATTATTATTACTGGGATAAAGCAAAATATTTGAAAACACCAGATGGGATAACCCATGAAGAAGTATGGGCTGTGGCCAAATTAAGAAGCAGAAATACTCCTTTTATTATCTGGTTTGGCGAATAACGCTTTTGCTGGTTCTTGACTACCAAAGTCCAGAAATACCTCCATCTTTTTGATTTGAATATTGGGGGATCATTAGAATCAAAAGCTTTTATACCCACTGATAACAAAAACAGGTATTTGATAAGTTCTATTATGGAGGAAGCCATTGCTTCAAGCCAGATAGAAGGAGCCGTTATTACAAGAAATGAAACAAAGGAAATGTTGCGCAAAAACAAAAATCCTCGCAACAAATCAGAGCAAATGATCCTCAATAATTACTTGTCCATTCAAATAACAAAGGCATTTGTAAGGGCAAAAAATTTTGAACTAATATGGCCAAAAAATAGAAAATATCTCGTACGTAAGAAATTACTGTTAATTCTAAGAGGTAATAAAATCATAAAAAAAATCATTCACAAAATCATGATAACAAATCAACCACAATCAGGATATTTTAAAACCTTATCCATACTCTTTTATGCATTGCTTGTAGGGCAGGTCATGTTTTTATTAATAGTTACTGGCCTAACGCTTGGAGGCATTGTAGAGGGGTATGAAGCACTCACAAAAATATTTTCATTTGCAGTGCCCGCATTTTTGATAGCAGCAGTATTCTTTTCAAATAAAATATATAAAAGAAGGCTTCTCGAAATAGCTGCAAACCATAGTATAGCAGACAAGCTGGCTCAGTATCGTGGCCTTTCAATTATTAGATTTGCTATAATAGAAGGTGGTGTTTTGTTTGCCATTATTGCTTTTTTTATTACTAGCAGTAAACCATTAGGATTGATGGCGGCGGCTGGTATTTTATTTTTTATAATGCTGCGTCCTACAAAGGAAAAAATTATACAGGACTTACAACTGTCTGGTGTGGACATTATAAAATTGGATGAATAGAGAAGATAGGCTGTAAAAGGGTATATGCCTTTGTGTAAAATGATGTTATTGAACAATTAGATTTTACTTTCTTTCAGTACATGTACGAAGCGAATTTGCTTATATAGATTATTTAAAAATTATATTGTGGCCTCGCCAGGAATCGAACCTGGATCTGGAGCTTCGGAAACTCTTATA
>ERZ650309.1406-NODE-1406-length-11280-cov-4.083563_pt1 | contig 11280 bp, 9 predicted proteins | sample MGYA00376245_ERZ650309 | MGnify/ENA primary metagenome ERZ650309 (study PRJEB26733, sample SAMN07839294) | wastewater metagenome | biome: urban; feature: wastewater treatment plant; material: waste water | place: USA: North Carolina | collected 2016-04-26 ...
GTTGTAAATACAATCCCTTGACCACCCTCTCCTAATTTTTTCTTTAATGTATATGGTGTTTTTCTACTATCAAAAACTACTTGCGAATTCTTAGACTGTTCTACGGTATTCATATTTATATCCTATAAACTAATGCAATCGTTTTATCGTCTGTATGATGTGGTGTATCCCAGTCATGTAGATGTTCTTTCAACCATTTCTTACCAAGTCTAGGACTTTTTTTATTCAAAGACGTATGCAAAGTAGGCAGTAATTTCTCTTCATTGACTAAGTCGTCACTAATGCCATCCGTCATCAAGGCAACAGCATCATTAGGTTCAGTTAGTGTCACACGATCACACATCCAATCACTCATTTTCCTGGAAATCCCCAATCCTGTTGTCTCGTTGCTAAACCTCATTTCATCACTATTCTTGATACTACCGAAGCGATTGGTGTGATAAAAAATCGCACCATCGCCTAGCTGAAAGAGTCTTGTTTCACCAGTTCGCAGCCCCCATGCAAATAAGCAAGTAGCGGCCGCATCATTTGGTTTGATATTTCCCAATCTATGTAACCAATTACGATAGATTGATAAAACTAATGAACGATCAGGTTCATTAAATTTACTGCAACGAACAATATGACAAACCGATGCACAGGCCATCTGTGAACCAATATCTGCATGAACGCGAGATCCCATGCCATCGCTTACTACAGCTAACCATTGATCACGCCATATACGAACTAACACTGCATCTTGATTTTCTTGATGAAGTCGTTGATGGCGTGGCCCAGTTACAGTTGCAGCATATGCTTTAAAGCGCATATCAAAAGTTACTCAAGTCTAATTCATCATCAGGCAAACTATCGAAATCAATTTTTAGTATTTGGTTTGGCGTTGTACTACGAGAGCGACTACTAACACTCATACTAACCGCACGAAAAAATCGCATCATGTCATCACCATGTTGATGTGATTCAAATAACGGGATTTCTGGATCGTTAATAAAAGATTTCAACATTTTTTTATCGGCATCATTACCAATAGCCATAGCCATACGCGTAGCTTTTTGAGCACGATCAGATTGACTTAATTCTTCAAGAGCCATTCGCCAACCATCATTATCTGGATAACCATCAGAGACTAAGACTAAAGTCGGGCGATATGCTCGTGATGGAATACGTTCTTTGTCTTCAAGCAATTGTTTGACCAAACGAAAAGCACTACCCATTGGTGTGCTACCAGATGCTATAAGCTCGTTAAGGCCTGTAATTTGATGTGCAGGAGTTAATGGAACATGTGCAATAGCACCTGCCTCACCAAACGTTACTAATGCCACTTGAATTTCGGCATTGAGGCGACTTTCTTTAGCAAACGAAACCAACATACCTCTTAACGCATGATTGAGTGCATCAATTTTTTCTCCTTCCATGCTACCACTGACATCAGCTAAAATAATGACAGGTAATGGGCGTGCGGTTTTTGCTGCAAATTGTTTCATATAAACAACCTTAAATTAGATTAAAATGGGAGTTACAATCACATATTTTTAATGTGAATGACGGTGCTTATGATTTTCTGGACGAATGGCGCGTAAATTTTTGTTTCGATAAGTTGTAATTATTACACCATCTACTGAAGTAAGTACTTGTATTCCTTCCATATTTTTTAAAGCTGCTTCCTTATCATGAAAACGTTGGATTTCTCTTTTACCGATTACATAAAATACGACACCACGAGCATAAATTTTACGACCAAACATCAGTACTAGCTCAATCATTTGTCGAGTTATACCACGTTTATTCATACGAACCTCCGCATGCTTAGTAATATAAATACCTTCTAATACTGACGTTAAATCACTACTCATTGCAAAATCTCCAGTAGAATCCACCAAAGCTTTTGCATAACTCATGCCAAAAATTTTTTCCTTAAAAATCATATATTTGAATAAAACACAAAATTATATTTTTCAAAAATATTTAACTTATTCAAAAATATTTAATTTTTCAACCAGTTATCAAGGGTCTGAGAATTAGATAACCCTAACATCTTTGCTGCTGCACTTTTGTTACCATTATGATAATTTAAAGCTGCCCGTATGTATGCTAACTTTGTTTGTTGAACAACTTCAGGCAAATTTACAGGTTCATTCAATATTATTTTATTAATAGAAACATCCGCTATAAGAGAAGTTCGTTTAATCAACGCTTGTTGTAAGTGTTTTTCCGTTATTTCGTCAATCTTAGGATTCCAAACAGCTGCTCGAATTATCGTATTTTTAAGTTCACGAATATTCCCTGGCCAAGTTTGTTGCTGTAAAAAATGTTGAGCCAGACGAGAAAACCTCTTTAAAATAAAGTTAGGATAATCTCTTAAATCACGATTAGTTTCTTCGAGAAGCATTTCAGCGAGTGGTAATATATCTTCTTTACATTCATTCAATTTAGGCAAATGTATAAGACCGATAGCTAACCTATAGAATAAATCTTCGCGAAATAAACCATCATCTATCATTTTCAGCAAGTCGCGATGAGTCGCAGCAATAACTCTGACATCTATCGAAATAGGCTTAGTAGAGCCTACCCGTACAATTTCATTTTGTTGCAATACACGTAGTAGTTTTACCTGTGCGGACTGGGATAACTCCCCTAACTCATCTAAAAATAATGTACCACCATGTGCTGCCTCAAAATAACCTTTCCGCTCTTTGTCTGCGCCAGTAAATGCTCCAGACGTATGACCAAATAACTCTGCATCTATAAGTGATTCAGGAATTGCGCCACAATTAACAACAATAAGTGGCTTACTAGAGCGTGTGCTAGCTTTATGTATTGCATTAGCCAGCACTTCTTTACCTGTTCCTGTCTCTCCCTGAATAATAAGAGGAACATTACAAGGTGCTATTAATTGGGCAAGACTAACTGCCAACTTCATTGCTTCTGATTTAGCAGGAATAATCTCAAAATGGGGGTCTATTTGTAGAGTTTGACTATGTAATCGTATTAACTTTCTATCATGTTTTTCTTTCAATGAAATATGATAAGGCAAATCAATTAATTCAACACCTCGCTCTTTTGAGCTTTGAATCAAAATGGCGTCATAAACTCCTGTTCCCAACAGTAGCCATGTCGCACTCATGGCAGGCGTGCCAGATGTCATATTTAAATATAGTTTATTATTCTCATAATCTAGTTTTTTGATTAATTTATCAGCAGCTTGATAAATAAACTTATAATCAGTCGGATTTTCATTATCAGTGTCGTAGTGAATTTCTATGACAGCTTTACGATTAGATTGAGCTAAATGTTGACCCAACCAAGTTTCAAATTTTTTTGTTTGCTCATTTTTTCGATTACTAAGTAGGTGGACTTCTTGAAATTGTATGTTTGAACACGTCAAAATAGACGTAATTGCACCATATAGCTCTCCAAAATTCTTTGAAGTATCTCGTAAATCATAGTCACCAATCCATGATAGCAAAATATTTTTTTTATTCATAATTACAACTATTTTGAATATAGGGAAAGAAGATTCCTTATTCATAAATAAGGCAATTGAAGCAGCAACTATCAAATCACCGTAAGTGTTATATCACCTATTGCTACTTCGCTCATTAAGTTTTTTCCATTTTTTAATATAAACCCGATCCATGCAGAAAAACATAGTTACTACAGCAATTCATCCGGAGCTTATCGAAGTTCTTTTTGTCAATGGTTCAATAGAGTCATTGTGAACAGTAGAACTGACTATATTGTGCAAGAAATAGGAGTCATATAATGGCTATTTAATCATATTACTTCCACTTTATAACTCGATCCTTAGGATGGATTTGTATTCGATGCAAGGAACTCAGGTCTTTGGATGCCGTTAGATAACATGATTTAGCACAAAAAGCCTCTAGAAATGGCATTGGTAATGTTTGTCGCCAATTAGCAAGCGTATCTTTCAAATTAGAATTATCCGATGTCCATCCAGCTTTGATAAGCAAATCGGTTATTTGTTGGGTATTCAATGCGTTTGTGAGTGCCCAACTATTACAGCAAGGATGTATTATAGGAGAAATAAATGTTAGTGTTGACATCAAATGAGTGCAATTCAGCCCCTGTTCAACTGTTCCTTGATTATGATTAATATAAGCACTTAAATCACGATGATCCAAATTCTCTTCGTTGATAATTAGTCCGTCATAGTTTTTTTGTAAAAACTCACGGCACCGCACAATTGCCTCTTTATTATTTCCATGCGCATTCAAATAAATAAAATCTAGTTTTTGCAAATATTTCAAAGGAATAGATGTAAGATTATATCCATTTGTTCGCATTCCAACGCGACGGCCATAAGATGCAAGAATATCTATGAAGCGTACAATTAAATTGATTGGAAGTACTGTGATTTCCCCACCCTGAAGCACATGATTATCGCTCTCACCCACACCAACTAAGGCTTGGCAGAATTTTTCTACGCCATCTGGAGTGGCTACCAATGGTGTAACACGGAAAATTTTTGAGCCATTCTTATCAAAAGGTAGGTGCGCATCATGGTCGCAATAGTCACAATGCAGGTTACAAGCATTCGTGACGTTAATTCTGACTTCAACTCGATGGTCTATGCCGAAGAGATTTTGAAATGATATATTCCCCATTTTTTATCCCTAATAGCCTGTTAGAATACTCATAGTAAAAGGCCTTGTGAGGTCAAGTGGTTGTAGATGAAATACAATAAAAATTACGTTAGTTTGTAACTTTCGACTATATGACGTCTTTTCATAAGTAATTCAAATATGCACCGTATCATACACCGATACAGAATACGATAACACATACAGTTCACAATACTTAACGATCCGCACTGTTGTATCAATCACAATTTTTCTTGGTACTTCTAATCAACATAGTTTCAATAAAGTTCTAAGTTCAATATGGTATTCCACCAGCAATAGAAACTCGTTTGAGTACCCGTCTAACACTAGGATCAAAAGACTCTCGGTAGTGAATAGTTGACTGATTGTCCCACAGTACAATATCCCCATTTTTCCAATGATGAACTTCGCGAAACTGCAAAGCTCGGATATGCTCTTGAAGCCGCGTGATGAGTGACATGCCAACTTCCACTGGGAGACCAACTATTTCTAACTCGTATGCCAAGTTCAAATATAGAATCTTTTCTTTTGTTTCAGGATGTGTTCTGACAAGTGGATGGGCAAAAGTTTCACCAGGAGGAGTGTCGACTCTACGGTCTACATATTTTGCAGAAACTGATCCGAACGGGCGATAAAAAGGATTAAATGTTATTAATCTTAAATCTTCAATAAGATTTTTAGTTTCCATATCAAGGAGTGTATAAGCTTTTACCATATCAATCCAAACTGTGGGAGTTGGCTGCTCATCAACGTCAACAGCGTATAACAAAGAAATAGAAGATGGACAGCGCAACCATTGATGATCCGAGTGAGGCAAAACCTCCTGATGACCAAGATATGATGTGGGATACTCATCAGCACGGTTACCGATAATCACTATAGGAGAAGCATTCACGCGTTCGCTTCCTAATACAGGTGATTGATGTTCAGGAACAAATGGCTGGCCAAACCAGAGCGCAAACTCTGACAGATGATCATCCGTCATAATTTGATTAGAGAATGTGATCAAACGATGGCGGTACAACAGTTGTCGAATTTGAAGTGCATGATGAGGTGCAAGTCCAGCAGCCAAATTGACATGATGGATAGTGACTCCTAAACCGCTTTCGTTTTCGCTGTAGACAAGATTACTCATAAATTATATTAGTTGTATTAGTTCAGACATAGATACTCGGTTACTATTAAGTAACCGAGTATCTGCTTTATTCTTCCTCAAATTCAGCCGTATTAAACTTGAGTACCTTGCAGTTTTCTTTTATGGCGCGTTGCAAATTATCATCAAAACCCATCGGACTATTGGCTTGGACTTCAACCGATATAGTGACATCAACACCGAGCCGTGAGGTAAATTGCTGAATTACTTCGTCGATAATCGTAGCAAATTCCATTTTTGCTTTCACTGGGTCTAAAGCAACCGTCCCATAAAATTGTTTTTTTGTTTTGGCAGATATGGCCACAGGACGAGGATCGGGTACAGGTGCCACTGATGGAATGTTACCTGTAGGTTTAATAACTATAGGCTCACTAGAGGTTTCATCTAACGCTGGTTGTGGCACAGGACGTATTCGCTCCAAATATGCCAATGCAGTTTCACGATCAATTAGCAGAGACGAACCATCTAATGTTGAAATCACATTATGGCCAAAACTGAATCCTAAATAACGTCCGCTTTCCTCTTTAGCAGAAGCAAAAGCAAAATAATCCTGACTTGAAACCCCTTGAGCAATGGCGTTCTTAAATACTTGATCATTGACTAAACGCGGCAAATATAAGTAATGACAAGTATCTTGCCATACTTTTAGCGCATTCACTTCTTGGACATCGTTTTTCAAATACCACTGTTTTAACATATTGCGTAAATGAATAGGCGACCACTCAAATATCACCCACTCCTCTTCCCGCAGGCGACTTTCAACTTCTTGAATAAAATTTGGTGCTGTTGTCGAAAGAGCAACCGCTTCCCAAGTTAAATTTGGTTTGCCATTCACAAACGATTCAATGGGTGCCAACAACCATTTATAGGCTTCTCGTACCAATTGTTTTAATGTTTGAATTGCGCCATCGCGGTTACGTTTGGCTTGATTAAGATGTGCCAAATCCTGATTGAGAGTGCCATTATCAATATCAAAAACAATGGATTTCCATGCCAAATAAATACGACCTTGCTCTTTTAAACGACTGACAACATCAAAATCAGCGGCCATAAAAATTAATCTATTTTGTTTTTGTCGTGGCTGTTCACCGCGATTTCGTAAAATTTCTGTTGCTGCTGTAAAGGCTGAATTAACCTCGCTACGGCTGTATCCTGCATTAAGAGGCAATACCACTAATCGCGTGCCGATTCCATAGTCATCAGGAATATCAACCGATGGCGTAAAAACATGAATGCCTGAAAAATGATGATTTTTGCCAAAAATTTCTGTGACTTGATTTTTGAGTAACGGTATCAACTCATCTCGTTCATTAATAGTTGCTTTTCGACTTTCCATTTCTCGGCGTAGATTGGGTTTGGTGTCTAACCAAAAACGGCCTTGATCGGAATATAAATAATGCAAACGGTCTCGCAGACGTTTTAAAACATCTTCAAAAATACCTACTGATTGGCCAGGTTGTACTGCGCCTAGCAAAATATGCTCAACATTAATACCGCGTACTATCTGGCTACTATTTGAAGGCGCACTACCCAAAAATATTGTTCGGGCTGAACGTCGCGCTGCTTGAACGCCACCAAATAATGTACTGTGACTTTCTATGTCGTGCGGAATGGAACGAATACTATCCACTTCTCGCTCAATCACAGGTTCCCAGCCTGGTGAAAGATAGTGAATACTCTTATCTCGCACATTACCATCTTCTAAGGGAATGGAGCCAGGCATAATCAAGGCATCACGATTTTCGGAGTTCCATAACCGATGTATCACAATTGCCATGTATTGAAGCACACCACGAGTTCGTTGAAATTTGTCGAGTGTTGACCAATCCTCATAAAGCCTATCAAAAATTTCTGGGTGAATGGGATAGGAGTGGCAGAGTCGCTCAAAGTATTCGTTTGACTGGGTTTCTACTGGAAATTTTTCGGCGTGTTTGCGATAAAAATCTGAAAATTGACGACTAATGCCTTCGACCTCAGCACGATCACCTGGATATTCAAACAGACGACGACGCACAATCTCAAAGGCTTCCTCAGTGGCGACTGGCTTCCAAACGGTTTCCACCCGAGCAAAATACTTCTCTAAGGAGTTTAAAGCGCGTTGCCCCATAGTGCCGCCCACTTCCAGTTCGGACTGGGGTAGTGATGCGAGTAAGATGCTATTGGGAACAGCCTTCATGGCTTCGGTGAGTGCTTGAATAAAGGTGATATTACTATCAAATGTTCCGCCTTTGTAATGCTGCCCTAACTCTAGTTGACGGACATAAGCCAATAGCTCATCAATAAGAATAACGCAGGGTGCCGCTTTACGAATTAGCTCAGTAAGAATTTCTTTGCCAGGCGATGTTCCATCAATATCACTGGCTGCAACTAAGGTATATCCCTCATTACCTAGTAGTTGCCATGCTAGCTCACCCCATAAGGTATTAATTTGCACAGTGCCGTATTTACGCGGCTGGCTAGGTGATAATTTAATGCCATCAATTACCGCAACACGCGCTTGTGGTAGTTCAAAGATGCCAGCTTTATCTAGCAGAGGGCCAACGCCCAATAGTTTTTCGGTGCTAACTTTACGCGTTGCTAAATGAAATACGGCTAGCATGGTGTGCGTTTTACCACCACCAAATGCTGTTTGTAGTTGAATAACAGGGTCGCCACCCAGCCCAGCAAGACGTTGTGCAACTGAAATCAGTAGTAAGCGCATCCCTTCTGTAATAAAGGTGCGATTAAAAAACTTTTCGGCATCTTGATATTCAGGAGTGGCTGTGCCGTTAGCAACTTGCGTAATATCAGCAGCAAACTCTGATTGTTTAAAAGTTCCTTCAAGAACATCTTTGTGTGGGCGAGCAATTTCTCGCCAAGGTTTTAGGCTCATTACTTACTCACAGTCCAAGGTGATTTGTTGTTTTGTATTGAAACAACTTTTGGATGGGCATCAATAGCCCTTAATAATTTTTTAAGTTTTTGCAAAATATCGGCAGGGTCAACCACTGGCCTATGCGCTCGTGGTTGTTCCATGTGCAAGACAACGCATAACCGCTTGCTTTGTATTACTCGTTCGGCAAAGGCTTTTTCATTTGCATCATTGGCAAGCAAACTACATGGTAATAAAGCTGCTAATGTGTCAAACACTTTATCAGCAACGGCTTGCGGTAAATTAGACGGCTTCTCGGTATCAGGATGCGTATAGTCTTTCACTTCTATCAAAAACGTCATTTTATCAGGTGAAATTACCAACAAATCAACCGCTTTAATGCCATCAAATTGCTTAACAAATTGATTGCGGTAATAGCTCCATTCATCATATTTACTCGCTTGCCAATTTGTCGCAAAGTCAAATTTAAGTCCATCAACATTTATTGTCATGAATTGATTCCTTGTCGTCTTAGTGCCAACTGATTGCTAAATATCGGTCTGATTGCTGCAAGCTTTCTTCTAAGGCGGTAATATCGCCAATGTCTTCAATGGCATTACCTTTCGCTATTTGGACTCCCTCTTCTTTTTGTTGCAAGCCAAAAAACCGCTTGTTTACTATGGCGTAGTCTTTTGATGCTGCTAAAATTTCTAATTCGCGTAACAAAAACAGGCTATGTGTTGCAATAAACACCTGAATACCATTTTTAGCCAATTCTAATATCACACCCGCTAATACTTTAATGAGCTTAGGATTAAGATTCGTTTCGGGTTCGTCCCAAAATAAATAACCTTGTTCGAGTAGCGTGCCAGTACTAATCAGTTGTGCCAACATGGCCAGTTTACGCAAACCTTCTGCCACTAAAGGCATTTCTAATTTACCTTCACCTGTCACTTGCAAGTAAAAATTACCTTGTTCATCAACCACCACTTTGCCACCCATTGCTTGCTCAAGCGGTTTAAGCATGACTGCCACTTGCTTTTCGCGCTCGCCTTTTAACTTGGGTGCGATGAGTAACGAACAGGTATCTCGCCATGTTTCTTCAAATTTAAGGTGGTAGTTATCATACAAACCAATAAACCACGGACAAAGGGTCAGTAGTTCTCGGGTGGGGAAAAAGACAGGTGATTTAGCTTGCCATTGTGTTGGTGCGTTTTCTATTTGCACTTCGGATTTACTGGCGGTTGATAAGCTTAACTGAATGTTTGCAGATGGTTCGGCAAACACCAAGCCAATTTCGCAACGTTCGCGGCCTTGCTTGCGTCGGGCTAATCGGCCTAAGCCATCAGGACGTAACACTTTAACCAATTTATCGGCATAGGCTTTTTGCAAATGGCTTTGTGTGGGCTGAGGAATGGTGGTGCTTTTGGGGTCGCAACCTGCGGCAATAATGGCATATAGCACTTTAAGCAAGTGCGATTTACCCATGCCATTTTCGCCAACAATGATATTTAAGCCAGAGGCAAACTCAAGATTAGCCTGAGAAAAAACCGTTAAATTTTTAATAGATGCTTGTTTAAGCATAATTTCCTCTTACAAATCTAAACTGGGTTGTGTGCCAGCATAGCCTGTTTCACTTTCATGAGAAGCAGCGACAATGGTTGACCACGAAATAATCAATTCGTTATAAGTTCGTGCATCTTCTGCCCATTTTTTGCGTTCGCACAAGGTATAAAGGCGATACGCTAATTGACGAATCGGCTCGGCTTTTTCGTGACAGGCTGCCAATAAAGCCCCTGCACCTGTTTCACCTGTTTGGGCAAGTACGCGGATAAGATGGTGGCACGCTTCCCAAACAGGCACGCGGTTGTCTTTTGCTGGATCCCAGTCGATAGGATATTCACTCGGACGCAATAGGCGAACTTTGCCTGAGCCTGACTCCACTACGCCTGCTTCATGTACGCCTTTAACACTGGTGCCTTTGGCACGCGCTAATACATCGGCTTTGCCAAAGTCGCCTGCACTCCAGCCTTGTTCGTCAAACCAGCCTAAGCAAAATTGAGTATCTGCGTCAAAGGTGTCACCGCCTTCGGTGAGCATACGGTTAATGAGCATGAGTGCGCTATGCACGGTCATGGGTTTGCCATCGGCTTCAAGCACTGCGGTATATTTGGAGAAAATAGCCATGCCAGGACCGATAACGGCTTGTGCAAGGTCAACGGGGGCAACAGGTGAAATGCCTTCGGCTCCGCCGATCATGACATCTACTGCTTCGGCGAGTTCGTCTTTAAGCTCGCGGAGGAAGTCACGACGGCTGACGGTTGGCGCATCGGCTGCGCGTTTGCGGCAGACTAGAATAATACTAGAAGCAAGTGCATTAGTGCCATTTCCTATAACACGGCCTTCTTTCTCTGTACTCATTGGCCAAGTACCAGAAATTGCAAAGCCACTACGAATCACAGCATCTATAAATGTAACCCAACCAGTTGAAACAGTACCAACTTCCGTTGTATCTGACTGCTTAAATGCATAGTAAATCGTGGTAGGAAATGCAGGATGCACGCTCTCTGAAATTCGATGCATTGCATTTGTCATCCCCTCTAAAAAGAATAACTCTGCTGATTCTTTACTTTCATGTCTATAGATATCTG
>ERZ650309.1407-NODE-1407-length-11267-cov-3.658491_pt1 | contig 11267 bp, 8 predicted proteins | sample MGYA00376245_ERZ650309 | MGnify/ENA primary metagenome ERZ650309 (study PRJEB26733, sample SAMN07839294) | wastewater metagenome | biome: urban; feature: wastewater treatment plant; material: waste water | place: USA: North Carolina | collected 2016-04-26 ...
ACGAGATATGCCTAAGTGACTGGAGTTCAGACGTGTGCTCTTCCGATCTCCGCGCTCGCGGAGGGGAGACCGCCGCATCAGAAGTGCTCTTCGTGCAGGTCTACGAGCACCTGCGTCGCCTGGCCGGCGGCTTTCTACGCAACCGATCGGGAGGGCTGACGCTCCAGCCTACTGCGGTCGTGCACTAGGCCTACCTTCGCCTGATTCGGGGCTCGCACGCCTGGCAGGACCGCAACCACTTCATCGCCGTGGCGGCCACCGCCATGCGTCAGATCATTATTGATGCCGCGCGGCGCCGCGCAGCGGACAAGCGCGCCGGCGGGCTGACTCGGGTCACGCTGTCAGACTGGGTGCTCGCGGATGGCGGCGCCGAAGACAGCGATTCGAATCTGGTTGACCTCCTGGCACTGGACGCTGCGCTCTCCCGCCTTTTTTCCGTGAGCCCCCGGCAGGCACGCATCATGGAATTGCGCTGTTTGGGTGGCCTGACCGTGGCCGAGGTAGCCGACGTGCTCGGCGTGTCCATCACTCTGGTGGAGAAGGAATGGCGTCGGGCCCGGGCATGGCTCGGTCACGCCATGGAGTCCGGCGGCCCTCCTTCCCCAGACGGAGCAGGATGACGCCAGAGCAGCATACGCGCCTGATGGAGCACTTCGATGCTACCTGTGAAAGCTCCGCTGCGGAGCAGTCCGCATATCTGGCGCGGCTCGCGGAGGAGGATGCCGCAGTGGCCCATTCACTGGCCGGGATGCTGCGCCACGATCGCGTACTGCCGCCAACCGGAAGTACCTGGGCAGTCGCCCGGACGAGCACGAACGCAACCGGAGTGAGCTCTGGCACAACCGCGGCGACCCATCCTCTGGATGGACTGCCAGAGCTGGAGGTGGTCACCACCTTGGGAGAGGGCGGAATGGGGCGCGTGTTCCTTGCCCGCCAGCGCTCGCTCGAACGGGAGGTAGCGGTCAAGGTTCTGAAGCCGGAAGCAGCCTCCACCCGGCACATGGAGGGTCTGCTGGCGGAAGCGGTGCTAGCCGGCTCCCTCGAGCACCCGAACATCGTGCCGGTCCATATGCTGTTGCGGGACGGTCAGGGGCTGCCGGCCCTGGTCATGAAGCGAGTGGAAGGGGTGTCATGGTCCCGGTTGCTCCGCGAGCCGAAGCACCCGGCTTGGGCCTCGCTCCTGCAGGATGGAGGCGATCAGCTGGCCGTTCACCTGTCCATTCTGGGCGGAGTCTGTCACGCGCTGCACTATGCCCACAGTCGCGGAGTGATCCATCGCGATGTCAAACCGGACAACGTCATGGTCGGGGCCTTCGGCGAGGTCTACCTGGTGGACTGGGGGATCGCAGCGCGGACGGGAACGGTCGCTTCTGCGTCCGGGCCGCCCGGAAGTCTGGATGCGCCGCTCTGCGTGGTCGGTACGCCTGGCTACCAGGCGCCGGAGATGGTGGATCGGTCGGCGGGCCCGCAAGATGCGCGCACCGATGTGTACCTGCTGGGGGCCACGCTGCACCATGTGCTGACCGGAGCGCCACGGCACCAGGGCCGGACGGTCTTGGAGCAGGTGCTGGCTGCGCGGGAGTCGTGCCCGGTGGCCTATAGACCTGATGTCCCCGAGGAGCTGGCGGCGCTGTGCAACCAGGCGATGCACCCCAACCCCGCGGAGCGTCCGGCCACGGCGAAAGCCTTTCGCGAAGCCATCACCGACTACCTTCATCACCGCGCCGCAGCGGACCTGGGGGAGGCGGCGTGGAACGGCCTGCACCAGCTGCGTACCTTGCTTGCCGCGGCAGAGGCCGCCGAGCCGCGCCGGCTGCACGAGCTGATGACCGAGAGCCAGTTCGGCTTTCACCAGAGCCTGCGCGCTTGGCCGGGCAATCCCCGGGCACGGATGGGCCTGCGGGAGTATCTCATCACAGTGGTAGGCTACGAGGCCCGCCAGGGAAACCTGTCGCGGGCCGACGCCTTGCTGGCGCAGCTCGAAGATCCGCCGCCGGAGCTCACCGCGCAGGTCTCAGCGCTGCGCGAGCGAACCAGTCAGCGGGACGCGCGGGACGCGCGGCTGCGGGCGCTGGAGCAGGCGCAGGACTGGCGCCTCGGGGCGCGGCAGCGGGTAATCTTTTTTCTGTGCACCATCGGGTTTCTGGCTGCCATGTGGCGGATCGCAGTCTATGCGCAGCGAGCTGCGCCGGACACCATTGCGCCGCTGAGCCTTGCCGGCTATGCAGCGGTGGCGTTGGCCGGAACCGGAATGCTCGTGGCCCTGTTCCGGCGGCACCTGTTCATCACCAGAGTGACCAGGCAGCTGGTTCTCGGGGTCCTGTGTACAATCGGCGGCATGTGCCTGAGCCGTGCCCTGCTGGCGCTGCCAGCGCCCTCCACAGCTGCAGCGGTGTCCGCGGATCAGATGCTGGCCGCAGCCACTGCCGCGGTCGGAGGGGTCATGCTGGCGCGGTGGATCTGGTGGTTGGTGCCGATCTTCCTGTTTGGAGCGCTGTATAGCAGGCTGGTGCCGACTCAGGCCGGGGGGATGTTCGTGCTCTGCGCCACTGCGTCCTGCCTGCTCGGTCTGTCGATGCTGAGATCCCGCCGCTGATCGCGCTCGAACAGTACGGGTTCCTACCCGCTACTGCGTTGTACAGGGAAAGGAGGCACCATGATCCCGACCCTGCACCTACTCAGTGGGATGTCGCTTTGCCTTTCGCTGCTCGGCTGCGCCGAGGACTCGGTAGCAAAGTGGGATCCCGTACCCGTACCCGTACCCGTGCCCGACCTGGCGACTGCGCAGGATCTGGCCACGCAGCCGGACCTCGGGCCAGCGCCTGATCTGGCTCCGATGGTCTATCGATCGTGTCTCGAGACGTTACAACAGGGAGGCCAGCGCGCGGACGGGCGTTACCTCATCGATCCCGACGGAGCAGGAGGCGCTCCAGTTCCCGGTCTACTGCGATATGACCGAGGATGGTGGCGGCTGGACGCTGTTTGCAACGCTGCGGACCACCAATACATACGAGGCCAGGGCATCATTCACCGCTTGGAGTGATGACTGGTGGGCGCTGGATCACGGAGATGCAGCAGACCCCGGGCAGGCTTTCAGCAACCATGATGCGCGCAAGTTCCTGCCGCTCGTCGGACCGGGTCTGGTGCTGCGCGCCAGTACTCCCGGACGGACGACGCGGCGCTTCCACTTCGGCTTCAGCACCTCGAACTGGGACCTGTGGAACCGCGGGCGGACTGTGAGCACGGTGTCGGTGGTAGGTCCGTTCAATCTGGCGGCGGTGCGAGTGTCGACGAGCGCAGATCTGAGCGGCAGCCAGATGGCCCAGCTAAACGGCAGCTGGGCGAACGGTGTCTTCTGCTTGGGGACGGCACCGGGGGCAGGTGATCGCGACAGCGAGGGACTCAGAGCACGCTTTCACGTGGGCAGCCAGGTGCCGCCGCAGTACGGCTACGCGGCTGATGTGCGGGGCGACATGCTGTGGCACCTGTGGCTCCGCTGAGACACAAGAGTCCACCCCATCTTCATCCCATCGGTCGTACGGGAGTCTCCTGACAGACCGACGTTCAGCATCCCCGTGTACCGACCATCTACACGATGACGCTAGATCCTTCCTGGCACCGCCGACCAAGCACTAAGCAGACCGTGTCTTTCCGTATTACGCTAAGGAACTATGATGCCGTACCGAGTGCTGGTCACTGGAGCTACTGGAAACGTCGGCCACGCCGTCGTAGACGCTCTGTTACGTCGAGGGGCGCATGTGCGCGCTGCGTCCAGCACCCGCGAGCGGATCCTTCCGTGCGATCCCAACCTGGAGTCCGTGCGGCTGGACTTCTGGGACCCTAGCACCTTTCCTGGAGCGGTGGCGGACTGTGACGGACTGTTCCTGCTCCGGCCTCCGGCCATTGCGAAGGTACGACAAACGCTCCTTCCCTTCTTGACGTCTGCACGCGCGGCAGGGATCCGGCACGTCGCCTTCCTGTCTGTGCAAGGGGCCGAGCACAACCGCTTCATTCCGCATTACACAATCGAGCAGGCCCTGCGCGCCAGCTCCGGCGGGTATACTCTGTTGCGGCCGGGGTTCTTTTCACAGAACCTGGGCGATGCGTACCGTCAGGACATCGCCCAGGATGCACGGCTCTATGTACCGGCGGGTGACGGCAGGGTGGCATTCGTCGATACGCGCGACATCGCCGAAGCGGCTGCGATCTGCCTGACCGACCCTTCACCCCACGACCGGAAGGCCTACACGCTGACGGGTGCGCATGCGCTCTCCTTTCACGAAGTCGCGGCCTTGCTCTCCGGCATCCTGGAACGGCCCATCCGGTACGAGCCCGCGAGCGTCCTTGGCTACGCGCGACATCTCCGCAAACGAGGCATCCCATTAGCCCAAGTCGCCGTGCTCTGCGCGCTTCACGTCGGGCTGCGCTACGGCCAGGCGGAGCACATCGATCCTACGCTCAGCCATCTGTTGGGAGCGCCGCCCCGCTCTCTGCCAGACTATGTTCGGGAGTACCGCGAGCTCTGGTGCCCGCCCGCCGACGCCGCGGCAGGCTGCCCACCGCGGCTAAGACGATCCTGAAGCAGAGCACTGAGGGCTCAAGGCTCTCGGCGGACCACGGCCAAGGCGGTTCCCGGGGAGCGCCCTCAGATCGGTCCGGGCTCCATCCCCAGGGGACCTTCGGACGCTGCGCCCTCCCGCGGCCAAGGTAACAAGAGGCGTGGCAGCGTGAGGATCCTGTCCTGGTCGAGCAGTTTGTGCCACGCCCTGTTAGCGAAGCGCCCGATCGAGCACGAGCCTGCGGTCTCCCTCGTGCCAGAGGATTCCGATGGCCCGCATCCGCAGCGTCAGCTTGAAGCGCGGAGGCTCGAGCAGATTTCCGGCCGCACCGAAGTAGGCCACGGCGTACTCGGCGGGGCACGGAATCTCCATGGGAGCCTCGGGCGGATTCAGGACGAACAGGCGGGTCTGGCGCTGCCGTCCCGTCGGGAACCAGTGCACGGTGTACGCGTCTGCTCCGACCCGGCGGCAGCCGACGCGGTACCCGACGGCGCCGTCCGGGGCCATGTTGCGGATGATGTGGCCCGCGCGCGCGGCGTCGGACATCTCCCAGAGCTCGCGCGGAGCATCCGGCGGAATCACGATCGGCTGGAGGCTGCTCCAGAATGCGAGCTCTTGCTCCTCGACGCGCTCCTTGCGGTTGCTCTCACGGCAATGGACGCTGCAATACTTCTTTGAAGGATAAGGCTTCTTGATTGGCTTCTGGCAGTGTTCGCAATTGTAATGCATCATGATTGTTTTTCCACTATTCATCTATTCTATATGAGAATAATTTCCATGCAAGAGACATTTTATTTAAAAGGCATAACCAGTGTATTTGATTTGCGTTTTGGGCGCCCATCCAACACAGCAGCCGAGCCCCCGTCCGCTGTCCCTAGGAGCCGCGCCTGTGTCCCCGCGGGCTGCTGCCGACAGCCGTCGAAGATAGATGCGCCCGGCAGGCTGCACCGATGCGCTGTTCCCGCAGCTCTGTGCAGACGGGCAGACTTGCAGCTGGCCCTTCGCAGGCTGACTCACCGGGTTCGCTGCTCCAGCAAGCTGCGGCAGTAAATTGAATGACACTGCAGTGCAATTTTCATGCTGATACCTGAATAAGGTGAAAAGATAGAGGAATCTCGGGCCTCGCCGTTTTCAGGTTGAGAAGACAAAGGACGGCTTCAATTTCCGGACGCAGCTTGGCTGGGATGCGCGAGGCGGCCCGTGAGCGGAGGGTCTGTGCGCGGCTCGTCCGCAAGGCCGAGCCGCAGGGGGGATCGAGCCAGCGCCACCAACGTCTGTTCCTGCGGCGTGCGCAAGGATCGCCGTGATCGCAGCCCGTTGCGTTGGTCACAGCCGGCGGGTGTACCAGCTGCCCCAGCGTGATGAATGTATTGGATGAGACTGTTTGTGCGGCAATGCCAGAGAGCGAATCGGAGGATGGCTATGTGCCAATCAAACTCATCACGCGATCCGCTCTACGAGCCAGATAGGAGACCTGCTCCTGCTTGCATATCCCTATGAACGCGGGGCCGTCGCGCGCATCATCGGCTCCCGTCTTCTTGTCTGCCGCGCTGCGCTCCGAGCAGACGTTCCAGTCGCCCAAGTCGCCCCAGCAGGACCACCGCGGCCACTAGCGACAGAGCCGCCAGGAGCGCGAAGTAGCGGGGATGCGGCCAGCGCGTCCACAAGAGCCCGAGCGCACCGGCCAGCCCGTTGCCCACCGCGACCGCCGCGAACCACACCGCGATCAGGCGCCCAGCCAGCTCGCGCGGAGCCAGGCGCGTAACCAGCGCGAGCCCCATCGGCGCGAGGAGCAGCTCGCCCAGCGTCAGCAGCACGTAGCAGCCAGCGAGCCAACCCATCCCGACGCGAGACGCATCGCCGCCGCGCAAGCCCGCCAGCGCCATCAGCGCGAACGCCGCGCTGGTCATCAGGAAGCCCCAGATCATCTTGGCTGGCGTCGATAGAGCTTCGCCTCGCTGACTCCCGCGTGCGAGTAGCGCGGAGAGCGGCCCGGTGAGCAGCAGCACCAGCAGCGCATGCAGCGACATGAAGTGACCAGGTGCCACCGTCAGTACACGGCCTGCGATCTGTACCTTCCGCTCCGTGTTCTGCACCGCGAAGAGCGTCAGGGAAGTCGCTGGCTGCGCCGCCGTCAGCCAGAACACAACCCCCACTCCAGCGACCAGCCAGCAGGCCCGGATCCGCGCCCGCTGCGTGAGTGCATCGTCTGCGGTGGCCACCGGATCGCGCGCGACGCGAGGCGCTGCGCGCAGCATGGAACTCCCAAAGACGTAGCTCAGAAAGCTCGCGAGCATCGCGGCCGTCGCCACCAGGAAGACCGCCGACCAGCCGCCGCGCGCCCGCGCCCACTCGGCCACTGCCGGAGCGAGGACCGTCCCCCCGTTGAAGAGGACGTGCAGCCGCAGGAACCCGCGCTCTCGTCGCGGATCGCCTGGGGCGTAGAGCGAGCCTGCCAGCGCGTTCAGTCCCGGCTTGAAAAGACCGTGGCCTGCGATGAGCAGCGCGAGCCCGCCCCAGAGCATCGCGGGGTGCTCTCGGCTCAGCGCCGCGTAGCCCAGCAGGAGCAGGACCGTCCCCCAGACCGTCGCACGCCGTGCCCCGAGCCAGCGATCCGCCAGCATCCCGCCGGGCAGCCCGCTCAAGTACGACAGCGCCTGAAGCCCCCCAAAGAGCAGGAGCGCTTGCTCGGTCGACAGGCCGCGATGCTGTTCCAGGTACAGCACGAACAGAGGCAGCGCAGCGAAGACGGCGAAGCGCTCCCAGAGCTGCACCAGTCCGAGCAGGTACAGTGCGCGCGGATGACGCTCCGTCGTCGCGGAGAGAGCAATCTGTTCTCGTCCGCTCTGCGTACCAGCGCGGCGGTTTCGTATCCAGACCACGAGAGAGGCGAGGCATACGGCACCGAGCAACAGCGCAGCGCCCGAGAGCACGGCCCCGTCCGGGGCAGGCAGAAGGTTATCGAACATGGCGCCCCTCCCGACGGAGAGAGGGGACTTCAGCCGTCGATGCAAACCAACGGCAGACTAGGGGCATCAGGCAAGGCAGCCTCATCATGAGTCTCCAGATGCGCAGAGAGACACCCCGTGGTACGGTGCGCGGCGTTGTCCACGGGGTTGCAGCCTCGAGGCACAACGGTCCTCGCCGTGTTCACTGCACGGCGAGGACCACTCCGTTCGCTTGAGCGGTCCTTCTCGGGGCCTCCTTTCGTTAGAGGGGTGCGGGGGACTCCACCGAAGGAGCGGCGCTGCGCTTCAGCGTGCGACCGCGCAGGGCGTAGTAGCGGTCGAAGCGGCCCTCGAGGAGCTGCTGTACCTGCGCGGGCCACCAGTGCGCATGCCCTTTGGGCGTGACGTAGCCGGCCTCCGCGAGCAGCAGCGCCAGCCTCGGGAAGCCCGGCCGCTGAAACGGCACGCCGGGCGATTCCTTGGCGTGCAAACGCTCCATCCGCTCGAGCAGGTTCTCTAGGTACTGCCGCGGGCCGAGCTGCTTGGTCTCGTCAGTCCTCGCGAGCAACTTGCGCACGCTGCTCTCGGTGAAGCGGCTGCCCTTCAATGGCACCCACTTCTGCTCATTCAGGATGGAAGCGATCTGTGCGTGCGTATGTCCGTGGCTTCGCAGCTCCAGCATGCGCGCCTTCAGCTCCTCGTCCGTGTGCGGGCGCTGGTTGTGCGGACGTGGCTTGATGAGGCTGAGGCGCAGCTTGAGGTTGTAGATGACGCTCTTGGTCCAGCGCTCGCCCTGTGGCGGGAGCACGGCCGCCGTGTTGAGCCGCGCGGCCATCTCCGAGATGCCCAGGCCCTCGGCGGCCCAGGCCTTGAGACGCGCGAGCACGACCTGCTCCGCGGGGTCGTCGACCACGATGCGGTAGCGCGGATTATCCGGCGCTGGCAGGGTCCGCTTACCGTAGGGCACCTTGCCGAAGAAGTAGCCCCGCGAGCGGATGTGCCGGATGGACTCCCGCGTCCGCTCGCCCGTCGCCTCGCGCTCCATCTGCGCGAAGACCAGGAGGATGCTGATCAGAGCGCGGCCCAGGGCGGAGTCCAGCCGGATAGACTCCCGAATCGCAATGAGCTCTTTCTCACCAGACTGGAAGTACCGTTCGTAGAGCTCGCAGAAGTGGCGAATGCTGCGGCTCAGCCGGTCGAACTTGAGCACGACCAGCACATCGGCGCCGCGCCGCAGACAATCGAGCGCCTCCTGAAGCCCTGGCCGTTGCTCTTTCGCCCCGGAGACTACGTCCCTGCAGAGGCAGACGAGCCTGAGCCCTTGCGCCTCACAGAACCGCTCGATGGCCGCCTGCTGCGCTTCGAGAGAAAGGCCGTCGGCTGCTTGCATGTCGGTCGAGACACGGACGTATCCAACCACCCGCCGCGCGACCTCACCGCTCGTTAACGTCCTGCCTTGCTCCGGTACGCCCTGTAATGTCCGATTCGCAGTGTGAGAGCTCCCAGTACCTGCCATGGCCTCGTTCCTCCGTAGTCCCCTGTGGGGACGTGGAGGTAAGGCTTAATTGGCTTAGGCGTCCGCGACCGCGAGCGCCGCCGTCGCGAGCTCGATGCGCTGGCTCTCGACGTCGCCGAACCGGCCGTCGCCCGGGTTCCGGTAGACGCGCAGGGTGTCGCCGGCCACGAGCCAGTCCGCGCGCCCGTCGCCGTCCAGGTCCGCGAGCGCAGCGTCCTGCCCCAGGATCGTCGGGTGCGAAGCAGAGAGCTCCAGCGCGCCGCCGTCCGTGCGCCGCAGGAGGGAGCTGCCGACCGGGCTCACCACCGCCAGATCCGTCCGCCCGTCCCCATCGAGATCCGCGGCGGCGAGGTGATGTGCGCCGGCCGCGGCGATCCCTGCATCTCGCAGAGCGAGCTGCCGGCCGAGGTGGGGGACGAGGAAGTCGACGACCAGCATCAGGGCCCGCAGAAACCGCAGGCCGGGGTCGCGTGGCTGCGCGGTCAATGCCTTTTCAAGTCGCTGAAAAGCCTGCGCAGATTGGCCACTGCGGTACAGCCGCTCGATGGCTGCGGCAGGCTTGTCATCGGCCTCGGCAGCGTGGGCGGTATGCAGGCAGGTGCACAGCGTGAGCTGCAAGGCAAGGATGAGGATTGGACTGGAACGGCGCACTGGAATCGACGGGCTCACCCGCAAGGCTGGCGCAGGGCGCGCCGCTATACTGACCGATTGTATCGACCCTGGGTGGCTTGCCCTGCACAGTGCGCCCCGGCCGCCAGGCCGATTCGATGAAGTACGAGACGCAGTACACCGCAGCCGCCGAGCCCGCTCGTCGCCGTCGCCCAGCGTGGCCTCGGTGATGCGCTCGCCGTTCACCCAGGTACCGTTGCGGCTCTTGGTGTCGGTCAGGTGCCAGGTCTTGCCCCTCAGCACCAGCTGCGCGTGAAAGCCCGACGCGTCGAGGTCCGCGTTGGGGTCGAAGGCCAGCTCGTTCTCGGGCTGCCGCCCAATGCGCACCGGACCCGCGTCGAACGTGAGCGTCCTGCCCGTGTGGGCCCCGAACGTCTGGTGCAGGCGGATCAAGCGGTCTCTCGCAACGGAAGGTCCTAGTGGGCGGACATCTCGGTCGCGCTCGGGCTCGGGTTGTGCGTGTCGCCACCGGCGAGCTCGGGCCCGCTGAGCAGCACGTCGCCGGGGATGCCTGGACGCAGCGTCAGCTCGGAGCTGACCACCGACGTACCACCCACCCGAATCTCGAGGCGATGAGGCCCTGGGGGGAGCTCGAGCTGGACGTCGGCGCCAGACGTGACCGGACCGTAGTCCTCGCCGTCCACGAAGAGGTGGCCGTTCGGGATGTCCGTGCGGATGCGCAGCTCTACCGGGGCCGCGCCGGTGATGGGCGCTGCGGGCGTGGTGGGAACCTCGTCCTCGGCCGACGTACCCAAGCCGAACGCGATGAAGAACGCGAACAGGATCAGCGCGCCCAGCAGGATGGCGCCGAGCGCGATCAGCGACCACGGCAGCGCCACCCCCGTGGGCAGCGTGGGGGCAGGGTCGTCGTACTCGATGGGCGCGCGCTTCACGTCGCTGCCCGGCTTGCTCGGCCCCGTCTTCATGGTGGCGCGGCGCGCCGAGCGCTCGTCGTCTTCTTCGAGGTCCGGCAGTGGATACTGCTGATAGGCGGCCTTCGGAGCCGTGTCCGCCGCGCCCAGGCCGGGCCCGTCGAAGTCGGCGATGATGCAGGTGATGTTGTCGTGGCCGCCGCCCGCGTTGGCCATCTCGATGAGGCGCGCGCAGCAGGCCGGGATGTCCTTCACCTCGGCGAGCACCTCGCGGATGATCTCCGCGTGCACCATGCCGCTCAGGCCGTCCGAGCACATCATGATGCGGTCGCCCTGGCGCAGCTCGAGGAAGGTCAGGTCCACCGAGACGTCCTCGGTGGTGCCGAGCGCCTGCAGGATGATGTTCGAGTGCTCGAACGACTCCGCCTCTTCCTCGGTGAGCTGGCCGGCTTCGATGAGCTGGTTGACCAGGCTCTGGTCCTTGGTGATGAGCGAGAGCTGCCCATTGCGCAGCACGTACGCGCGGCTGTCGCCGACCTGGCCCACGAAGAGCACCTTGTCGATGAGGGCCGCCGCCGTGGCGGTGGTGCCCATGCCGCGGCGCGTGCGGTCCATCTTGGCCGAGCCGAAGATGCGCCCACCGGCGTCCTCGATGGAGTAGACCAAGCGGCGCGCCAGATCGTCTCGCGAGGCGCACGTGGCT
>ERZ650309.1408-NODE-1408-length-11265-cov-6.877966_pt1 | contig 11265 bp, 8 predicted proteins | sample MGYA00376245_ERZ650309 | MGnify/ENA primary metagenome ERZ650309 (study PRJEB26733, sample SAMN07839294) | wastewater metagenome | biome: urban; feature: wastewater treatment plant; material: waste water | place: USA: North Carolina | collected 2016-04-26 ...
TCCATTGCCAGCCTACACCGACCGTGATACCTGTGGAGGCATCAAACTGGTATTTCTCATTGCACAAGTTGTCGCAATCAAACTCGACCGATTGATGATTGACGATGCCACCACTCAGCCATACATCTGAATTGAGCCGATAACGACCCTCGACCTTAAACACGTTGCGGTCAAAGTTGGCATCGGAGTTACTTGCTGCGGTATAGGTAATTTTTTTACCTACAACAGCCACAATATCAAGGTTTGGCGTTGCAGGGGGTGTGATTCGAACACCGCCTGCAAAATACAATCCATTACCCGCCTCGATTTCTTGAGTTGAGCCGTCACTAAACAGCACATAGCCAATCGGATCACCACCAAACTCAAAACCACCTTCGAGCACCAGCCCAAACGGTGATGCCGTTTGCGCACTCGCCATCGACCCGATCAACAGTGCAGACAAGCCGGCTGCGTATTTTAACATCATCATCTTCACTCACATTGTCATGATTCATGTTTCAACTGAAACATCTTCCGTCCCCAACGGAAGGTTTTGTAACGTATCGCTTTTATTGGCAAAAATCAAAAAGCCCCATCAGTTGACGGGGCTTTTTTGCAGCAAAGAGACTTAGCCGATCAGCGATTTGACCGCATCTACGACCGCATCCGTGGTAATCCCGAAATGCTTGTACAAATCTTTGGCTGGTGCAGACTCACCGAAGCTGTGCATGCCAATCACTTTGCCATCAAGACCGACAAACTTCCACCAGTAGTCCACATGCGCCGCTTCAACTGCGACACGCGCACGGATGCTGCTCGGCAACACCGACTCACGGTACGCGGCATCTTGCTGCATAAACGCTTCGCACGACGGCATCGACACCACACGCACCCCATCAAGCTGTGCATAGGCATTCATCGCCAGCTCTAGCTCCGAACCGGTCGCAATGATGATCGCTTTGAGTTCGCCTTTGGCTTCCGCCAGCACATAGCCACCCTTAGCGACATTGGCGAGTTGCTCAGGCGTGCGAGTCATGTGCGGCAAGTTTTGACGGCTAAACACCAGCGCGGTGGGGCCATCTTTGCGCTCAAGTGCAGCTTTCCACGATACGGCAGATTCGACCGTGTCAGCCGGACGCCACAAGTGCAAGTTGGGCGTGCCACGCAGTGATGCAATTTGCTCAATCGGTTGGTGGGTCGGGCCATCTTCGCCCAGACCAATCGAATCGTGAGTGTAGACGTGGATCACGCGCTGTTTCATCAGTGCCGACATGCGCACCGCATTGCGCGCATATTCCATAAAAATCAGGCAGGTCGCGACATACGGGATAAAGCCACCATGCAGCGCCACACCATTGGCCATGGCGGTCATGCCAAACTCGCGCACGCCATAGTGCACATAGTTACCGGCAGGATTGTCTTGTACGCCTTGGCAACCTTTCCACAAGGTCAGGTTGGAACCTGCCAAATCGGCTGAACCACCAAGCAACTCTGGCAGCAAGGGGCCAAACGCTTGCAGGGCGTTTTGGCTGGCTTTCCGGCTGGCAATCGTTTCGGCTTTGTCGTTGCACGCAGCAATAAACGCATCGGCTTTGGCGGCAAAATCAGCCGGCAGATCACCGTTCAAACGGCGTTTGAGTTCGGCGGCCAGCTCAGGATAACGCTGCTCATAGATCTCCATCACGGAGTTCCAGTGCATTTCTAGCGCAGTGCCTTTGGCTTTGCCATCCCATGCTTCATAGATGTCGTCGGCAATGGTAAATGCGCCATCTGTCCAGCCCAGTGCGTCGCGGGTCAGGGCGATTTCGGCGGCACCGAGTGGTGCACCGTGACACTCTTCTTTGCCTTGTTTGTTGGGTGAGCCTAAACCAATAATGGTTTTGCAGATCAACAATGAAGGCTTGCGGGTTTCAGCTTGGGCATCCAAAGTAGCTTGACGCAGTGCATCGGCATCATGACCATCGACGCGGATCACTTGCCAGCCATAGGCTTCAAAGCGTTTGGCGGTATCGTCGGAGAACCAGCCTTCCACTTCACCATCAATCGAGATGCCATTGTCATCGTAGTAGGCAATCAATTTGCCCAGACCCAGCGTACCCGCCAGTGAGCAGACTTCGTGCGAGATGCCTTCCATCAAGCAGCCATCGCCCAAGAAGCAATAGGTAAAGTGATCAACGACATTGAGGTCGTCGCGGTTAAATTGCGCGGCTAAGGTTTTTTCGGCGAGCGCAAAACCCACCGCATTGGCAATGCCTTGACCCAGAGGGCCAGTGGTGGTTTCGACGCCTTGGGTGTAGCCGTATTCGGGGTGACCGGGGGTTTTGCTGTGCAATTGACGAAATTGTTTGAGGTCATCAATCGACAATTCATAGCCCGACAAATGTAGCAACGCATATTGCAACATCGAGCCATGACCGTTGGACAGCACAAAGCGGTCACGGTTTGCCCAGTTGGGGTTGGCTGGATTGTGTTTTAAAAATTGACGCCACAGGACTTCGGCAATATCTGCCATGCCCATCGGCGCGCCAGGGTGACCAGAGTTTGCTTGCTGAACAGCATCCATTGCCAGCACGCGAATTGCATTGGCAAGTCGACGTTGATTAAGTGGTGTGGTCATATCCCAAAATTTCCGCTGCAAAGAAGAAAGAGGTGTCAAAAATGACGCAATTGTCCTTGAATCAGCCGATGGGGTAAAGACAATCTACGCACCAATTCGGACTGATTGCATTAATCAGATGATTTTTGAGTATTTTATATGCACTTTTTTTGCACCCCTGCATTTTTTTCATCGGCTTATGAATTTTTTTCAAAAGATCACCACATATTTGCACACTGTTTATCTGCCAATTGCTAGGCACTTCTGCCCAAGTCAAGCTAACATAGCGACCAATTTTTTTGGGATATGATGGAACGCTCATGCGCGAATACGCCGTGTTTACTTCTGAATCAGTCAGCGAAGGCCATCCGGACAAAATGGCCGATCAAATCAGCGATGCGATCTTGGATGCCATCCTTGCAGAAGACATCCATGCGCGCGTGGCCTGCGAAACCTTGGTCAAAACCGGTGCTGTGGTGCTCGCGGGTGAAATCACCACCACCGCCAATGTCGATTTTGAAAAAATCGTCCGTGATACCGTCAACAGTATTGGCTACAACAGCTCCGTCTTAGGTTTTGATGGTTCGACCTGTGCCGTGATCAATATGCTCGGCAAACAATCACCTGACATCGCCCAAGGTGTAGACCGTAGCCGCCCCGAAGATCAAGGCGCTGGTGATCAAGGCTTGATGTTTGGTTATGCCAGTAACGAAACCGATGTATTAATGCCTGCCCCGATTTGTTATGCGCATCGTTTGGTAGAACGTCAGGCCGAAGTACGTAAAGGTGGCTTGTTGCCGTGGTTACGTCCTGATGCCAAATCTCAAGTTACGTTCCGCTATGAAAACGGCAAACCTGTAGCGATTGATGCGGTTGTATTATCCACTCAACATAATCCAGACATTGCTTATGGTGATTTGCGCGAAGCAGTGATGGAGTTAATTGTTAAGCATGTATTACCAGCAGAATGGCTTCATAAAGACACACAATTTCATATAAATCCTACAGGTCAATTTATTATTGGTGGCCCTGTGGGTGACTGCGGCTTAACAGGTCGTAAAATTATCGTGGATTCTTATGGCGGCATGGCGCGTCATGGTGGCGGTGCATTTTCGGGTAAAGACCCTTCTAAGGTTGATCGCTCTGCCGCTTATGCAGGTCGTTATGTAGCCAAAAACATTGTGGCTGCTGGCTTGGCAGACCGTTGCGAAATTCAAGTATCGTATGCGATTGGTGTAGCTCAACCTACATCCATTTCGTTAAATACCTTTGGTACAGGCAAAATCAGTGAAGATAAAATTATTGATTTAGTACGTCGTCATTTTGATTTACGCCCTTATGCCATTACCAAAATGTTGGATTTATTACATCCAATGTATCGTCCAACGGCTGCTTATGGCCATTTTGGTCGCACACCACAAACCATGACTGTTGGTGATGATACTTTCACAACCTTTACGTGGGAAAAAACTGACAAAGCAGAAGCTTTAAAGGCTGATGCAGGGATTTAGGCTTCGACTACGCTCAGCCACCACGACTCCGCTCCCTGAGCGGAGTCGAAGGGCTAATGCTTTAACCAACGTTCTAGCGTTGCTGCTAATTCTTTGCGTTTGAACGGCTTGGCCAATACATCATCCATACCACAAGCTAAACAAGCCGCACGTTCGTCATTTAAAACACTTGCCGTCACTGCAACAATTGGTACGCGTGGTAATCCTTGATCTTTCTCAAAACTTCTAAATAAACGGGTGGCTTCAAAACCATCCATATCTGGCATTTGGCAATCCATTAGCACTAAATCGTAATGTGAGTTACGCAATACTTCTAAAGCTTGCTCACCGTTAACTACAATGTCAACATCACAACCAAAACCATGCAACATGGCTTTCATCACTTCTTGATTAGTGGCAATATCTTCTGCTAACAAAATGCGTGCTTGTTGCCAAGAACTTCGTAAGTTAGGAAATAACTTGGCATTATTTTGTTGCGCTAAAAAGCCATCTAAATCCTCTGGAGCATTAAATATCAAACTAAAAGAAAAAACACTTCCTTGCCCTAACTCACTATAAACTGAAATTTGTCCACCCATTAGCTCGACTAATTGCTTAACAATCGCTAATCCTAAACCTGTACCCCCAAAACGACGGGCATGTGAGCTATCTGCTTGAATAAAGGGTTGAAATAATAAAGGCTGTACTTCTGGCTTAATACCAATTCCCGTGTCAGCAATACGAAAATCTAAGGTATGTGCTTGCTGATGATGATTGTAAACACTGATATTGACTAAACCCTGCTCGGTAAACTTGAGAGCATTGCCGACTAAATTTAATAAAATTTGTCGCAAGCGATTAGCATCTCCATTAATGACAGCGGTTAAATTGGGATCAATATCGGTCGTTAATACCAAACCTTTGCGATGAGCTTGATCGGATAATAGACTGACAACATCCTCAACCACTAATCGGGGATTAAAATCTAAAGTTTCTAAAACTAAACGGCCTGCTTCAATTTTGGAAAAATCCAAAATATCATTAATAATCAACAATAAAGCCTCGCCAGAGCCATGCACTGTTTCGACATAACGACGTTGGCGCGAATCTAAAGCGGTACTTAATAACATTTCTGACATACCCAAAATGCCATTCATGGGCGTTCGGATTTCATGACTCATGGTCGCTAAAAATTGCGATTTTGCTTTATTGGCGGTTTCAGCAGCTTCTTTGGCAATAATTAACTCTTGAGTTCGTTGCGCAACCAAGAGTTCCAAACCTTCACGATGTTGTTTTAACTCTGCTTCGCGCTGTTCCATTTGCATCAGCATTTCATTAAAACGATCAACCAAATGACCTATTTCATCTGGCCCACTCCCCATAACACGTAAAGAGTAATTTTTGGTAGCTGATACAGCCTCTGCCATTGTGGCTAACTGCAAAATAGGTTCTGTTAAATATTTCCCCAAACGCATCCCTAAAAATGCAGCAATCAATAATGCTAAAGCCAACAAACCTGCTAAGGAAACCAAATAGGCAAATAAGGTTAACCATGAATTTGTCATATCAACATCTATGTACAAATCACCAATCAATTCATTATCTAAATAAATGGATTCTTTAAGATGTAAATATTTGGCAAACCATTGATGACGAGTATCTTCGCCCGTACGACATTGAATCAGTGATCGGTATTTATGATGTTGATACCATTGAGCAAACATTTCTCCTGATACTCGTACCACACAAGCATGAATAACTGATTTATCACTTCGTAAAGAGCTCAGGACATTACTCGTTTCTTTGGCATCTTCAAATGTTAAGGCGACTTGACTATTAAATGACGTGACTTGTGCTAAGGTACTTAAACGCTGCACGGTATCTTGATGCATTTTAACGACTGAAACGCTGGCAAAAATAAATAGTGCCACCAACAAGCCTAAACCCGCACTCAACAGTAAAATCCGTCTTAATTTGTAATGTAGTGGTAACTGGCTAAGCGATTTCATTATGGCTCTCAGCTACTTGGGTACACGGGCTAGTTGCAACATACGCGCACTCAATTTTAAGCCGTTATTTTGTGTACTACTTTGATTAACAACAAATTGTACGCGCTGTGCTTCTAAATATAAACTAATCATGCCACCCTGCTTTACTAAGTCCAAATTATCTGCAATGGTTAAAATGGGTTGCTGCTCAACTGCATTTAACCATTGAGGCTGACGGCTTTTTTCGCTACGAGCAATAAACAAAATATGACAGCTTTTTAATTTTGCTTGAGTAGGTTCGTCATTAACTGCAACAATTTTTAATACATGACCTTGCACTTCTTTACGCTCTAAACTTTTTAAAGCAAGTTCTACTTTATCTTGCCCTGCAATACATAAATTTAAATTGTTTTCAGCTTTAAAACTATGGCTTGGCCACTCAACAAATTTAGCAAAATTAAAAATAAATGCGGCTTTTACTTGTTCTTCACTTGGCTCATTTGAGGCATAGGCATACGAGCTCATACTAAACATGGTTAGTAAAGCAAGTAATACTCCTTTTTTGATCGTCTGAAGACGATACCCCATTGCTTTGTGCCTCATTACACCTATTGCCTTATAAAAATCTATAGGATTTATGCGGTTAACCCGTCTCCAATCTCCATACAAAACTGTTGGCTTAACTCATCACTCATTTAAATTAATCTCTCCTGTATCAATTGTAGAATAGTCTCTCAAAGCCGCTGTTATTAATTATTTGTTAACCATTTCTATGCTTAGCATGACAACGAATACTTTATTTATCACGACAGAAGAATCATTTACTGATGATGTATTTGTTTTTATTTCAATTAGTTACAACAATTAAAATACAAACAAAAAAACTCCATCAGAGCAAAACACACAAATCCCCAACTAACAAGACTTCATTGCCCTGTTAATTATATCTATAATCTGTAACAAGATATTACAAAACATCACTAGGCAAATTAGTCGAGTCTTTTTATAAATAAGCCGAAAGCATTAATAGCCCTACTAATATTGCTGATATGCTGCTACGGTTAGCACCATCAACATGGTTATTAATAACGTTTTTGTCCTACTTAATGAGTTTTCACATGAAAAAGTTTGCTGCTATCGTTTTAGGCTGTGTCTTAAGCACTACCAGTTTGGCTGATAATCTTTCTTTAGATTTAAACGATGATGCCTTGCGTTTAAATTATCAACATAACTTAGATAAAAACTATCAAACTGATTTTGCATGGACTCATGTTAAAGATTTAGGCGATTCTTTATCCGCAGGTCTAACTTTAACACAAAGTCTTAACAACGACATCACTGCTTATATTGGTGGTAAAGCTTTATTTCAACAACATGACCATTTACCCGATGGAACAGCCATGGCTGTTGGTGGTGCATTACGTATTACCCCTGCTGCTAACAAAAATGTGTCATTAATGGCTTCGGCATATTTTGCGCCTGATGTTTTATCGTTTGGTGATATGGAAAATTATCAGGAATTAGAAATTCGTGGGGAATATAAAGTCAGTGAACAGTTAACAGCTTATGCGGGTTATCGTAATAACACTGCTGACTACAGCAGCAACAATAACAAAGTAAAAGATATTGATTTGTACGATGGTTTTATGATTGGTGGTCAATTTAAGTTTTAAGGTTTTAACTCCTCCCTCTTTTTAAGAGGGAGGTTGGGAGGCGGTCTAAAAATACCCCACCCTAACCCTCCCCTAAATTAGGGGAGGAAAATGATTAGCCTTGTTTCTTTTTACGATATTCAATGGGTGTTAAATTTGTCCAACGTTTAAAAGCACGATAAAAAGTGCTTGGCTCTGAAAATCCTGTTAAATAGACAATTTGTTCAATACTTTCACTGGTTTGTGCCAACAAACGTTTAGCTAGACGACAACGATAATCCGCTAATACTTGGTTAAAACTGGTATTGGCTTCGGTTAATTGGCTGCGTAATCGCCGTGGTGCAATATTTAAACGTTTAGCAACCGTTTCAAGACTAGTTGTGCCACTTTCTAAAGACTCACCAATAGCACGTCTTACTTCTGCAACCAAATCAAAGCGGGCTAATTCTTGAAGTTTTTCATGGGCTAATTGTTCATGAAAGCGCAATAACTCTGGTTCGGCTTGCCAAATACGTGTATTTAAAACTTCAGGCTTAAAATACAAACGTATTTCTTCTGCCCCTAACACCACAGGACAACCATAAACACGTTCATACTCCTCAGCATTTGCACCTTCTTCATGGGTAAAATACACCATCAGCGGCTGAAATTGGCCTTCGGAAACAAAACGAAAAAAGCGCAAGACCGCGACGATAATACATTCAGCCGTGTGGCGAAAAGTGGCATCATTCAGCATATTGGCCAAATAACACTCATCTTCATTAATAACTAACTGAGCCTGTAACATATCGCTAATCAAACGTTGATAAGCTAAAACTCGTTTTAAGCCTTCACCAAAGGTTGAGCTACTTAAAAACAAATACTCTAATACTTGCCCTCTATACAAAGGTAAATGCTCACCTAAATGCAAACCAATATGTCGGTCTTTAGAAATTTTTTCGGCAGATTGCCAAAACGCCAATTGTGCCGCCGAAGGCGTGCGACGATTCGCATCTAAATGATTTAAACCAACGCCTGCCCCCATTAACACTTGCTCAGCAGGCAAACCTGCATTACGCATAGCTTGGTAAACAAAACGTAATAATATCGCGGCATCGGTACGTTCTGACATTATTATTCTCCTTTAGTGTAGGGACAAAGGTTGATTGACTGATAGTAAAGCACTATTTTTTATAAAATCAAGTAATTACTATCCGTCAGTTGACTAAATATTCATTGTTGTTATTACATCATAAGCTGGTTGTTGATAGGGATGAGTGGCTTTTAAGGCGCTGATGGTTGCTGACAAATAAGCGTCTTCACAAACCATTTCAACTTTATATTCAGCCACTTGCTCAATTTGGTCTATTTGGCCAATAAACGGTTTTGCACCTACTAAGGGGCGAAACTGCCCCACTCCCAACACTTGCCACGCACAACAATCATAATCACCGATCCGTCCTGCTCCTGCAACAAACATTGCTTGTTTGACTTGTTCAACGTGAGTGATAGGCACATAAAAAGTGATTTTATACATGATTATTCCTATTATTGATGTTGGGTGTTAGTAGACTTTCCAAAACATAGTAACCAAGAAACACCTAAAATCGCTGCGATTAACGAACCTAACATAATGGCAATTTTGGCACTAATCACTAATTGTGGGTCAGTAAAGGCCAAGACGGTAATAAACATTGACATGGTAAAACCAACACCTGCCAATAGCCCAACGCCCCATACGTGTTTCCAATTCATTTCTGGCGGCAATGTTGACCATCCCAATTTAATCGCTAAATAACTAAACAAAAATACGCCAATAGGCTTGCCTAATAATAAGCCCAACATAATCCCTAAACTATGTGTTGTTAATAATTGGTCTGCCCATGTTTCAGGAATGACAATCGCGGTATTAGCGAGAGCAAATAAAGGCAAAATGGCAAACGCTACTAAACCTGTGAGTTTATGCTCCAAAATATGTGAAGGAGACTGTTCGCCACCATCACGAAAGGGGATTAAAAACGCCAAAATCACACCCGTTATTGTGGCATGAATCCCTGAATGCAACATACAGTACCAAGCTACCGCTCCTAAAACCAAATAAGGGCTTAAATGATTGACTTTCATTCGATTACAAGCAAATAACATTGCAAAAATAGCTAATGCTGCGCCTAAATATGTCCATGCAATGCCTTTGCTATAAAAAATAGCAATGACAATAATTGCACCTAAATCATCAATAATCGCTAAAGCCACTAAAAATATTTTTAGGGCAACGGGTACTTTATTGCCTAACAGCAACAACACGCCTAACGCAAAAGCAATGTCGGTAGCCATTGGAATACCAAAACCATCTTGATAAGGTGTGCCACCATTAAAACCATAATGAATCAATGCAGGCACACACATGCCACCTATTGCCGCAAAAATTGGCAATAAAGCCGCTCGAATTTGTCTTAGCTCACCAATATAAATTTGCCGTTCAATTTCTAAACCGACCAATAAAAAGAAAATAGCCATTAACGCATCATTAATAAAATGCTCAAGACTCATGCCTGCAATTTTAATGTGCCAAAAATGAGTGTAACTCTCACTCACAGCAGAATTAGCTAATGTCAATGAAATGACTGTACAGAGCATTAAAATAATGCCTGCTTTACTTTCGCTTTGTAAAAAACGCTTTAATAATGAGGTTAAGCCCCATAGTCCTGTAGTGGGTTTATAGGGTTGATTCATGTATTTCTCCCATATTTTTCATTAATCATTATAAATTCAATGATTACTTACAATTTTAAAATTGACCAGATTCCTCACTATCCATTACTTAGGTTTACTTATTTTTTGCTGAGTAAGCACAAATGTTGCATAAAATTTCTAAAAACTTTAGCTTAATCAACGAGCAAGACTCGCCACAAACTATTCATGACAATATTTTGAGTGGCATCGTTTTTAAAGGCACAAACCTATGGATTTTGATGGTTGCCATTTTAATGGCCAGCGTTGGCTTAAATGTTAACTCCACAGCGGTGATTATTGGTGCAATGCTCATTTCGCCACTTATGGGACCAATTATTGGCATGGGTTACGGTTTAGGCACCTATGATTTTGATTTAGTCCGCCAATCCATTAAAAATTATTTATTTGCCGTTGTCATTGGGCTTATTGTTTCAAGCTTGTATTTTAGCATTTCCCCTATAAACGAGGCTCACTCCGAACTTTTAGCCCGTACTACGCCAACGATTTATGATGTATTAATTGCTTTTTTTGGCGGTTTAGCCGGTTTTATTGCCATTGTTAGTCGTTTTAAAGGCAATGTCATTACTGGTGTCGCCATTGCCACTGCATTAATGCCGCCCTTATGCACCGCAGGCTATGGCTTAGCATCACAACAATTTAATTTTGTTTCGGGGGCTTTATATTTATTAGCCATCAATACTGTTTTTATTGCTCTAGCGGCTCTCATTACCACACGTTTATTTGGTCAACCGCTGATTCAGCAAGCCAATGATGAACAAAAAAAGCAAGCCAATCGTTATGTGACATTTATCGTCGTCTTAACCTTGATTCCAAGTATTTATTTAGGG
>ERZ650309.1409-NODE-1409-length-11265-cov-4.737288_pt1 | contig 11265 bp, 8 predicted proteins | sample MGYA00376245_ERZ650309 | MGnify/ENA primary metagenome ERZ650309 (study PRJEB26733, sample SAMN07839294) | wastewater metagenome | biome: urban; feature: wastewater treatment plant; material: waste water | place: USA: North Carolina | collected 2016-04-26 ...
ATCTACACAGGCGAAGACACTCTTTCCCTACACGACGCTCTTCCGATCTGTGCGCGATATCGCCATCCACAAACGCGAAAACGATCTGGTCATCGCAACATTTGGCCGAGGCTTTTACGTGCTCGACGATTATTCGCCGTTGCGTGCGGTCAAAGCCGAAGTGCTGGCTCAGGATTCCAATCTGTTCCCGGTGAAAGACGCATTGATGTACGTGCGTTCGTCCGCCGCCGTTGGCAGCCAGGGAGCTTCGCAATACCTGGCGCCAAATCCGGCTTATGGCGCGACGGTGACGTACTATTTGAAAGACGCCATCCGAACGAAAAAACAACAGCGCCAGGCTGCTGAACGCGAAGCCACGCGCAAGAACGAGCCAATCAAATATCCGACTCGGCAGGAACTTCGTGACGAAGCTGAAGAAGAAGCGCCCGCATTGCTGTTCACCATCAGCGATGCCAAAGGCGAAGTCGTTCGCCGGTTGACGGCTCCGGCAATGCCCGGCATTCAGCGCACGGTGTGGGATTTCCGGTATGCCCCGCCCGTGGTTCAGGCTGCGCCGCAATTGCCTCCGGGAGTTGATCTTGAAGCGCTTGGCGGAGGCGGAGGCTTCGGCGGATTCGGCCCGCAAGGCGAATTGGCGATGCCCGGCAAATACACCGTGACAATGGCCAAACGGGTCAACGGCGTCATCACTCCCCTGCCCGGCACGCAAAGCTTTAACGTAGTCGCCGAAGGCACGGAAAAGATGACTCCGCAGGATCGCACCATCCTGGCGGAATTCCAGCGCAAAGTCGTCAAACTGCAACGCGCTGTTGCCGGAGCGACGGACGCGGCAACCAACGCCAAAACCAAACTCGGCTTGATGAAACGCGCTGCTCAAGAAGCGCCCGGCGGAAATCAAACCCTGGTGAACGAAGTCAAGGCGCTGGATGACAAGGCCGACGATGTATTGCAGGCTCTGCGCGGCGGACGAGAGTTGACGGATATTCCGCCGCCTTCGATCAACCAACGCGTCAGTTCTATTTCACAACGCATCCGGATGTCGGCTCTGCGTCCCACGCAAACTCAGCAAGAGCAATACGCCATCGCTGCCGAAGATTTCAAAGCGGCAATGGCCAAACTGAAAGCCTTGCTGGAAGTGGATTTGCCAAAGGTGGAAAAAGGGTTGGAAGGCGCTGGCGCTCCGTGGAGCGCTGGCCGCTTGCCTGTCTGGCCTGAGAAATAGTCAGTCCTGACAAACCAATTGACAGGATCAGTGGCCGAAGCTTCAATGCGACGACTGTTGATCCTGTTTTTCTTTTTAAGACTATGTGGCAGCGACACAAAATTTTATGGATTTCCATTGCGGCAGGCTGGATGCTGATCGCGTTGTCGTTCACGCTGAATTACTTTTTCTTTTCCAGCCATTACGTTGCGATTTTCAGCACGCCGCCGACTCTGTTGCAGATGTTGGTATGGGAAATTCCGTACTGGGTTTTATGGGCAGCGCTGGCTCCGGTAGTGTTTTTGATTACGCGACGGTTTCCATTGGAGCGTGATGCGTGGTTGCGAAATGCTTCGATTCACGTCGTGGCGGGAGTTGCACTGGCCGTCGCACATCGAATTGTTTACCTGCCAATTTGCTGGCTGCTGTATGTGGACGCTTACCGGAAGATGCCTTCGCTGACAGATTTGTACGGGTCGGATTTGCTGTTTAATTTGCCAACGGGATTGATGAGTTACGGCACCTTTTTGCTGGTCAGCAACGTCATCGAGTATTACGAACAATCTCAGGCGGGCAAGTTGCGGGCGTCCCAACTGGAAGCGCAATTGGCGCAGGCCCAATTGCTGGCGCTGAAGATGCAATTGCATCCTCACTTTTTGTTCAACACGCTGAATTCCATTTCAGCATTACAGATGACAGATGTTGAAGCCGCCAATCATATGACGGCTCGGCTTGGAGATTTTCTGCGAATGACGCTCGATAACGTCGGCGCTCAGGAAGTCACGCTGCGGCAGGAAATGGAATTTCTGCGCTGTTATCTGGAAATCGAGCGCATTCGATTCCAAGACCGTATGGAACTAACGCTGGACATTGATCCAGATGCTTTGGATGTTCAGGTTCCGAATTTGATTCTGCAACCCTTGCTCGAAAATTCGATTAAGTACACTGTCCTGTTGAGGAAAGGCACTGGACATATTCAAATTCGCGCGCAACGTTCTGGTGACTTTCTGCGTGTCCAAGTCGAAGACGACGGCATTGGATTGCAACTGCCTCGCAACAGCAATCAGGTGACCCGAGGCGGAGTCGGGCTGTCGAACACGAAAGAACGCCTGCGGCAGCTTTATGGAGAGCTGCAGAGCTTTGCACTGGATCATTCGTCGAGCGGCGGCGTGCTCGTGACAATGGAAATACCGATCAACAGAAATGGCCACTGAATCAAAACCAATTCGCGCAATTATCGTGGACGACGAGCCATTAGGTCGCACGGTCATCCGAGAGATGTTGCGGCGTGACGCCGATTTCGCCGTCATAGGCGAATGCGCCAACGGCCATGAAGCCATTTCGGTTATCAACACCGAGCACCCAGACCTAGTTTTTCTGGATGTGCAAATGCCGGAAGTGGATGGCTTTGAAGTGCTGGCGGCGCTGGATGCCAGCCAATTGCCAATGGTGATTTTTGTGACGGCGTACGATCAATATGCAGTCAGCGCGTTTGAAGTCCACGCCGTGGATTACCTGCTGAAACCTTTTGACCGCGAACGATTTGGCAAAGCCTTGCTGCGCGCCAAAGATCAGTTGCAGCGCGAACAAACCAGCGACGTCAGCCAGCGCATTCTGGCTTTGTTGGAAGAACAACGAACAAAACCGAAATACCTGGAACGACTGGTCATCAAAACCAACGGCCGGATATTCTTTCTGAAAACGGAAGAAATTGACTGGGTCAGCGCCGAAGGCAATTACGTCAATCTACACGTCAAAAAAGATTCCTACCTGTTGCGCGAAACGATCAGCAATCTGGAATCGCAACTCGACCCACAACGCTTTGCGCGCATTCACCGTTCACAGATCGTAAACCTCGACCGCATACGCGAACTTCGCCACTGGTCGCATGGCGAATATCAGATCATCCTGCACAGCGGCGAAGAACTGATGCTCAGCCGCAGCTACCGTGAAAAGCTACACGGCTTGCTCGGCGGTATGCTCTGAATTTGGAAAGAGCATTTTTCAGAAAGTCATTTTCGCCGCAAAGGCGCGGAGCATCGCAGAGATTACGCGGGGATTTCCAGAAGTTGTCTCTGCGCTTCTTCAGCGTTCTTTGCGCCTGTGCGGTGAATCAATCTTTCTGAATTCGTAACGCTTCAGTCCGCATTCGTCACCAACAACAGCCTATCCATCACAAAAAGCTATCCGGCATGAAAGCCTTTGCCTAAGATCACGTCCCATCTGGCGAACAACCAATTCAATTCAAACAACGGAGACGATTTCATGAACCGACTGTTCATCACCAAACCTCTGGACAAAATCATGGCGGAAGCCCGCGAAGAAGGTCAGCACGGATTGAAACGCGTGCTGGGGCCGCTGAATTTGATCGCGCTGGGCATCGGAGCCGTCATCGGCGCAGGCATTTTCGTCATCACCGGTTCCGTCGCGGCGCGCTTTGCCGGGCCAAGCATCACGCTTTCGTTCATACTGGCCGGGCTGGGTTGCGCGTTTGCGGGGCTGTGTTATGCGGAACTGGCTTCGATGATTCCGGTGTCAGGTTCTGCCTACACTTATGCTTACGCTTCGATGGGAGAGTTCATCGCCTGGATCATCGGTTGGGATTTGATTCTGGAATATGCCTTCAGCGCAGCAACGGTGGCTTCGGGGCTGAGCGGCAATCTGGTCAGCCTGCTTCAGGATTTCGGGATTCATCTGCCTCCGCGACTGATCGAAACGCCCGGGCAAGAGTTGTACTTCTTTCAAGACAGGTGGGAAGTGCTGACCACAATTGCTCCTGCGCTGAAAGCGGCGGGGCTCAACACGGATTCATTGCCGCACGTTACGGCGATGTTCAATCTTCCAGCGTTCTTGGCGGTTTGTGTAATGACCGCGATTCTGGTGGTCGGAGTCAAAGAAAGCGCCAACCTGAATGTCGTGGTTGTGTTCATCAAACTGGCAACCGTCGTAATCTTCATCGTGGTTGCCGCAGCCTTCCTCTGGAAACATCCGCAAATCGCCCGAACCAATTGGCATCCGTTCATTCCGGAAAATACTGGAACGTTCGGCCAATTCGGCTGGTCCGGCATTGCGCGCGGGGCCGCCAGCATCTTTTTTGCCTTTATCGGATTCGACGCGGTTTCGACTGCCGCGCAAGAAGCTCGCAATCCTCAACGCGACATGCCGATTGGCATTTTGGCTTCGCTCGCCATCTGCACCGTGTTGTACATCGCCGTCAGCGGTTTGCTGACTGGAGTGTTGCATTATTCGCAGTTGAATGTTGCCGCTCCGGTGGCGCTGGCAATTGACGCGACAGGAGCAAGGTGGGGCAGCTTGCTGGTCAAGCTGGGAGCGATTGCAGGAACAGCAACCGTGATGTTGATGACTTTGATGGGCCAGTCACGAATCTTTTTTGTGATGTCGAAAGATGGAATGTTGCCGAAGTGGGCAGGAGCGATTCATCCACGCTTTCGCACTCCGTGGATTTCGTCCATCGTCGTCGGCTTGCTGATCGCTGTTTTTGCAGGATTGTTGCCCATCAGCATTCTGGGCGATCTGGTGAACATCGGAACGCTGTTCGCTTTCATCATCGTGTGCATAGGCGTTTGGATTCTGCGCAATAAACGACCTGACCTGCCCAGACCATTCAAAACGCCGTGGGTTCCGGTCGTGCCTGCACTTGGAGTTGTCGTGTCGTTTCTGTTGATGGCAATGCTGCCGTGGGATACCTGGCTGCGTTTGATCGTGTGGCTGGTGATTGGGCTAGTAATCTACTTTGCATACAGCCGCAAAAGAAGCAGCTTACAAGCCAAGCCAAAACCCAACTAAACTTCCAGCACGACAGGAATGATCATTGGACGCCGTCCGGTTTCGCGTTGGATATGACGCTTCAATTCCAGCCGGATTTTCTCTTTGATCACGGCCCAATCAGTGCGCTCCTGATGACTGGCGTTCGAAATGGTTTCGGCAACGATGACGCGAGCCTTGGTCAAAAAATCGCCTCCGTCATCGCTCAACGCCAAACCGCGTTGAATGACTTCAGGAACGGATTCCAGCTCGCCCGAAGTTTTGTTGATTGCGACAATCGGCAACACGATACCGTCGTACGCCAGATGCTTGCGATCGCGCAGCACCAGTTCATCAATCCTGCCGGAGCCGGAATCATCAATCAGCGTTCGACCGACAGTGATCTTTTCAGCAATTTCGACGCTGCTTTCGTCCAAAGCCATCACATCGCCACTTTCAGCCAGAAAAATCCGGTTCTTGGGGACTCCCCATTTGCGAGCAGCTTCGGCGTGACGATAAAGCTGGCGGGTTTCTCCGTGAATCGGAATCAGGAATTTTGGCCGCACAGCGTCGTACATGATTTTCAAATCTTCCTGGCGTCCGTGACCGGAAACATGAATGCGGGCGATGCTGGAATCAATAACGCGAGCATCCTTTTTGAACAGATGGTTCATCATTCGCGATATGGATTTTTCGTTGCCGGGAATTTGTCGAGCTGAAATGACGACCGTGTCGCCTTTAGTAACGCTGGCATCTTTGTGCTGATCAACAGACATTCGCGGCAGCGCAGCCATAGGCTCTCCCTGGCTGCCCGTGACCAGCAAGCAAACTTCGTCAGGCGACATGCGTTTGGCTTGCGACGGACTGACCAGCAAATCGTCATCCACGTCCAGATAGCCGTGACGCATCGCCACTTCGACATTGCGAATCATGCTGCGGCCAATCAACGCGACAGCGCGTTTATTTTCCGCCGCCAGATCAAATACGATTTGCAGTCGGTGAATGCTGGTCGCAAAACAGGAAACAATCAGACGCCCGGTGGCATCGTTGAAGATTTTCTCGAATGCCGGGATGACGGCTTTTTCCGATCCCGTACGGCCTTCGCGTTCGACGTTCGTCGAATCGGCCAGCAAAGCCAGAACTCCGTTATCGCCAAATTGATTCAGCCGTTTCAGGTCAATCGCGTCGCCCATCACAGGAGTTTCGTCCACCTTGAAATCGCCCGTGTGAATGACGACTCCGACGGGCGTGTGAATTGCCAACGCGACACAATCCACCAGCGAATGCGACACACGCACAAATTCGACTTCAAAATGTCCAAGCTTGAACGGAGCTTTGGTGCCGATGGTGTGAGTCGTAACCTTGTCCAGCAAGCCAAATTCCTGCAGCTTGCCTTCGATCAGTCCAAGAGTGAACTGCGTTGCGTATATCGGAACGTTCGCGATTTGCAGCACAAACGGCAATGCGCCGACGTGATCTTCGTGCGCGTGAGTCAAGACGATCGCCGTTAGCTCGTCGCGGTGTTCTTCGACATAACTGAGATCTGGGATGGCGATGTCAACGCCGAGCAGGTCTTCGTCGGGAAACATCATGCCGCAATCCACGATGATCATCTGATCTTCATAACGGAAGACCGTCATGTTCATTCCGAATTGGCCTAATCCGCCGAGTGGTGTGATTTGTAGTTTACTTGCCATGCTCAATTTTCACTTTCTGTCATCTGGTTGCGGAGTATAGCTGAATCGGAGTCATTAACGGTAATGGCTGGGTTCAAGCGCTCGATTTCTCCGGTCAATCTTGCCAACTCGATAATTGTCAGAGTCTCGGCTCGCCGTTGAGAATCAAGTTCCGCCGCCGCCAAAGTGGATTTGATCTGATCCGCCGACGCCATCCCCAGCCGAGTCCATCCCGCGCGAAGATTATTCAAAATCGTCTTTCGCCGCTGAGAAAACAATGTTTTGGTCAATTCCACAAATAATGCTTCATCGTTAACCACAGCCGCGGGTTGAGGGCGAACCTTCAACCGAACGACGCTCGAAACGACTTTTGGCATAGGGCGAAACGCGCTCGGGGGCACGTCAAACAGCGCTTCTGCTTCGCAATAGTACTGCACCAGCACGGAAAGATAGCCATATTCTTTGCCACCCGGACTGGCGGTAATGCGTTCAACGACTTCGCGCTGCAACATCAAGGTCATTTCAGTGACGCAATGACGGTGTTCAATCAGCCGTTGCAGAATCGGAGTTGAGATGTTGTAAGGCAGGTTGGCGACGACGCGAGCCGTCGAAGCAGGAGAGATGACCTGGCAGAAATCAACTTCCAGAGCGTCAGCTTCAACCAGCTTAAAATTTTCACGGCTGGCAAATCTGCTGACCAATGGCGGAGCCAAATCGCGATCCACTTCAATAGCGACGATCTGCGCGCCGCTTTCGACCAGAAGCTCTGTCAATGCGCCTTGCCCCGGCCCAATTTCCAAAATGGTTTCGCCCACTTGTGGTCTGACCGAAGCGACGATTTGGTCGCAATATTGCGATCTGACTAAAAAGTTTTGTCCAAACCGGCGCTTGGCTTTCATTTGGAAAAAAGGGCGGTTTCCATCAAATGGTTTATTCAAACAATCCTTCGACGTAAACCTTGGGGTCGAACACAACCAGGTCGTCTGCTTGTTCACCGATGCCGCAATAGCGAATCGGCAAGTTCAATTCTTTGGCGATGGCGACAGCAATGCCGCCTTTGGCGGTGCCATCCAGCTTGGTCAACACCAAGCCAGTGATATCCGCAGCTTTCATAAATTCGCGCGCCTGACTCAACCCATTCTGGCCTGTGACGGCGTCAACCACCAGCAGAACTTCGTGCGGAGCACCGGGAACTTCACGATTGGCGATGCGCTTCATCTTTTCCAGTTCAGCCATCAAGTTAGACTTGTTGTGCAATCGTCCGGCGGTATCAACAATCAACACATCAGCATTTCGGGCTTTGGCGGCTTTGAGCGAATCAAACAACACCGCTGCCGGATCAGTTCCCTGCTTTTGTTGAATCAACGGAACTCCTGCGCGATCAGCCCAAATCGCCAATTGATCCGACGCAGCAGCCCGAAAAGTATCGGCAGCGCAGATCAAAATGTCGTTGCCTTCGGCTTTGATTCGCTGAGCCAGTTTGCCAATCGTCGTCGTTTTGCCAACGCCGTTAACGCCGACGATCATCATCACATACGGCCGCACATCGTCCGGCACTGACGTTTCTGAAGCAACGCCGCGAGCACGTTCGGCGCTTTCCAGAATGTCCAACAAGTGCTGTTTAATCATTCGCTTCAGTTCGTCCGGGTCTTTCAACGCTTGACGATCCACCTGTTTGCGAACGTTTTCGATGATTTCCATCGTGGTTTGCACGCCGATGTCCGCGCCGATCAACGCTTCTTCCAGTTCATCCAGCGTCGCCGCGTCAATCACCTTTTTGCCTTTGACAGCGTCTTCAAGTCGCGTCGCGATGTTTTCGCGCGTCGAGGTGATGGCCTTGCGGAACCGCTTCATGAAGCCTTCGTCGGTAGCCTCTTCCTCAACTGGCGCGATCTGAACAGGCAGTGCGGGCTTCGGAATTTCAACTGGCGCGACTGGCTTTGGCGCTTCCATCACCGGCGAAAGAGTTGGCATTTCGACAGTCCCAGGCGTTGAAACTGGCGCGACCGGAGTTTCGACGTTCCTCTGTTCAACCGGCGCAACTTCGGCTCTCACTGGCTCGACAGGAGCAATTTCGGCTACGGGTTCCGGCTTCGCTTCAGCAGATTGTTCAATAACAGGATCATCAATGCTCAGATTCAGCGAGATGAAATCGCTCTTTTTTCGTTTCCAAAACATAAATTCAAATACTCACTTCTCACTCAAGTTCAAATCTTTAATGTCAGTTCTCAATCTCAAATTTCAAATCTGGAATTTCAGGTTCCAGGAAGCTTTAGTCGCCAACCGCCATCGCTTCTCTGGTTTTGGCCCGCGCAAGGTCTTCGTCTTTAGGATAGCGCCACAGCAATGCAGCCGATGCCAAAGGCAGGACCGACACGACCAACAAAGCCTGGAAAAATCCTACGCGGCTGCTCAAAACTCCAGTTAAAGGAGCCATCAACGCCCCCGCTCCCCAAGCGAATCCCATCATCAATGCCGAAACGGTGCTGGCACCGCCCGGAACCATCCGTTGAGCCATCACCACGCTGACGGGGATAGGCAAATTCAACATGGTACCGCCCATCATCAGCAGGATGTAACTTGGCAATCCGCTCAGGGAAAACGCCGCAACGAGCAAAGGCGTTGCCAGCACCATTGCCAGCATCGTAACTCTGCGAGCGCCGAACCGATCCGCCAAAGCTCCGCCGAAAAAACCACCGATGCCGCCGAACAGAATAAAGCCTGCCAGAATCCAACTCCGTTCGTTGTCGGTCATGCCGCCGCTTTGCAGGGCAAACGGCAGAAAGGTTTGCACGCTGACCGAAACCGCCGAGCGCAACACAACGGCAAAATATAACAACGTTAAAGGAACCCAGGCAGCACGCAATGCCTCTTTCAAACTGGGAGCATTTTCTTTGCGCTCCGCACGTTCCAACGATGGACAGTATTGAAACATCAACAGCCACATCGCGATTCCCCAGCTCATGGTGTACCAACTGTGCTCCAATCCGTACAGACTGACGGCGGCGGCAATCAACACCGGCCCCAAGGCATATCCGACCGTTCCCGCCGACGAAAAAATGCTCATCACCATTCCCTGGTGCTTGCCCGATCCATCTGACGAAGCCGCGCGCGAAGCCATTGCCGCGCCCTGAGGATGAAACGCACCAACGCCCATGCCTCCAATCACCACAAACGCCATTAACATTGGCAAGCTGGTCGCCGTCCCCAACAAAGACAAAAATACCGCCGCGACCAACGGGCCAAACACTGCCATCGAACGTTTCAGATAGCGATCCGAAATCATTCCGTAAACCGGTTGCATCAGCGAAGAGCTGATCATCAACATCGGCGTCAGGAATCCAGCCTGAGACGGTGTCAGCCCCAGTCGCAAGGTCATAATCGGCAACAACTGGAACAGGAAGCTGGAATACGAATCCAGCACGGCATGAGCCGTTGAAAGCAGTGCAAGAGTTGACTTGGCTTGTTTGTTCATATCACGCCGCACTCCAAAATGAATTGCCGGAAGATTGCCTGCGAAAGCGCATCGTCTTGCCAGGCAATTTCGGGATGCCATTGCACTCCAAACACGAACCGATCCGCACGAGTATCCACAACAGCTTCGATTACTCCGTCCGGCGCACTGGCAACTACACGCAGGTCGCGTCCAACTTTGCCAATGGATTGGTGATGACTGCTGTTGACGCGAACCGAATCACTTCCAGCCAGTTGCGCCAGCAAAGAACCGGCTTCGATCTTGATGCTGTGCGAAGGGCGAGAATAAACCTGCCCTTGTTCGTGTTTAATGGGATTCGCAACTTGCGATTCAATGTCCTGAATTAGTGTCCCGCCGCGTGCGACATTTAACGACTGCATCCCAAAACAAATGGCAAGCACAGGCAAAGCTCGCGCTTCGGCCAATTCCAACAAGATCAAATCCGTCTGGTCGCGCTCCGGGAAAACCGGACCAAGTTTTGGATGTGGCTCTTCTCCGTAAAACAGGGGATCAAGATCGCTGTTGCTACCCGAAAGCACCAAACCATCCAAACGTCCACACAACTCAGCCAGGTATTTCCGGCCAGGAATCAACGGGATATGGATCGGCACGCCCCCGGCAGCTTCAACTGCTTCAGAGTAATAACGCCGCAGATAAAACGTATCTTCGGTGTTTAACCGCTCCGTGATGCCGATCACCGGACGGGAATTCGGCGAATTTTTCGATGAACTCACTTCGGACAAGCGACGCTAACTCCTTCAGCAAAAAAGCGTTGATTCAGTAAGCCGGGAAGTGTAAGCGCCGGTCTGAGGCTTGTCAAAAATGGCGCATTCACCATTTGGTAGCTAGAAAATCAAAGAGGCGAGCCATTGAAAGCCCGCCTCTTTGGTTTTTGCCTTTCGCCAATTGCTGTTATTAGCAGCTCGGCGGGAAGACCGGAACGACGTAAGAAGCTGTCGTCAAGGTCAGGTGATGCAGGTTATGACCACCGTTGAACGCGCCTGCGCTGGAACCAGCATTGGCGTTGGCATTGATCGCAGCGCCCAACAGGCCAATCGCGCCAGTCTGGTTGAAGAATTTCACCCAGCCGGTGCGGCCAGCAGGAATGAAGGTTTCAAAACGCGGCGTGGTGCGCGGGAAGTTGTTCG
>ERZ650309.1410-NODE-1410-length-11264-cov-6.139798_pt1 | contig 11264 bp, 14 predicted proteins | sample MGYA00376245_ERZ650309 | MGnify/ENA primary metagenome ERZ650309 (study PRJEB26733, sample SAMN07839294) | wastewater metagenome | biome: urban; feature: wastewater treatment plant; material: waste water | place: USA: North Carolina | collected 2016-04-26 ...
AACGATTCCGCGACATGCTCGGCATGGGCGACGGACACGCAGAACACGACCGCACGTTTACCGGATAACAACCGATGATAGTGTTTCACGGCATCGCCGGTTATCGTCGGCTTGTCCATCGCCTCGGCAAGCTGTCCCTTGTTGTAGTCGCCCGCTGTAGTTTTGACGGATGACAGGTCGAGCACAGACGGCGGGCAATATGCGCGGTAATCGCACAGGTGGCCGGACTCAATCAGGGCCGACATGGTTTGACCGATGATGATGTCGTCCGCATACCCGGCGTGAGCAATGCCCAGTCCTTTGCCATCTAACCGGCACGGGGTGGCGGTGACGGGTAATAACCGGGCGTCAGGGTATGCGGCAATGATGCGGCCCCATGTGCTCTCTCGGGTCAGGTGGTGCGCCTCATCTATAACTATCAATGATGGTTTGTGGTGTAATCCATCAATTTTATTTATAAGCGTTTGTACGCTGGCAACATAAACAGGGCTGGCTTGAATCAATGACCGGCCATGCGCCGCAAAGTGCGCTGTCCGTACTTGATTGACGATGGCGGCAGGTGCTATGACCTGATGTTCCTGCCCAAAGGCGGCAAGCGTCAGGCTTATTTGCTTTACCAGCTCGGCGCGGTGGCACAGCAGGAAAACGGAATTGCCTTTTTTCGCGGCCTCGGTCGTGATGTAGGCAAAAATGGTAGTCTTGCCGCCTCCTGTAGGCAGTACAAGCAAGGGCGACCGCTTGCCGCGTCGGTATGCCTGCCGTATCTCGTTGACCGCGTTCTGCTGGTAGTCTCGGAGCGTTATCATCGTTTCGCTCTCCGTTGCTCGGCTTCCATCGTCAATGGTGGCATGGCCCAACGCTTCAGCCGTTGCTTGCCGAACTTCTTCACTTCGACGCTGTAGCGCGTCTGCACGTAGGCGGCGGCTTCGTTTACCTCGCGCTGGCCGGGGCGCTCAATGCCTGCAAACTCGCTGATTTGCGTGGCGCTCATCATGTTGTCCCACCGCTCTCGCGGCATACCCCATTCATAGCTGTCGTCGATCCGATCGTACACCGGCATTAACGACATGAAGTCTTCGTTGTGCGCGTTGAGGGCGTCCATCTCCTCCTGCCTCAAAAAAAAGCCGGTCGGGTCGTTGCGCCACATTTCAGCAACTTCTGCCCAAACCTGCTGCATGTCCATGCCATGACGGGCGTTGATGCTCTCGACTTCCACCGTCCAAAATCGCCGGTTTCCGGTCGGGTCTTGCAGATACTCCCGGCTGTTCACGGACGCAAACATAACCGTACGGCGAGGGTAGCGGCTATCCGTGCGGGCATACGGGCGGCGAAAATCATCCATCGTGCGTGTGATAAACGCCTTCAGGTGGGCCATGTCCGACTTGCGAAAGCTGCCGTCCAGTTCGCCCAACTCCACCAGCCAGTGGCCGATGCAGGTGGCCACGCTGTCTTTGTCTGCCGGATTCAGGGTCAATCCTTCCTTCGTGAGATGGCGCATTTCCTTCGGCACGAGGTTTTTAAACCATTCCGTTTTTCCGACGTTGCCCTTGCCGGTGAACGTCAGGACGCCTTGCGCGGCAAGCGGAGTGTCGGTCAGGGCGAGAGCAACCGCCGACATCATCCAGCGAAAAATCAGAACATCGCGCAGGCGTCGCCCATCCGCCAATCGTGAAGGCTTGATCTCGGTGACAGTTTCATAAAAATCGTTGAGGCGGCATTGCCCGTCCCACGGCTTGCTGTTTATCCAGTCCGCCACCGGGTTGATGGTGTTGCGGTCAGCAAGGGCCAGCACGTACTCCTGGAGCGCATCTGTCGCCATGCGGAACCGCTTGCACCATGACTTCAGGTGGGCCAGATTGACGTTGTGCTCATTGTCGATGGTGGTGCAGGAATCCGGGAAACCGATGTCCACGGATTTCGTAATCACGTTGTACGTGATGGAAATACCAAGACGGCGGCAGACATCAGCCAGGTTCTCGATGGTTTCCAGCGGCTTGCCCTGATCCGTGACATCAACCAATGGCGACGCCATGTCAATTGATGCTGGCGCGGATTTCGTGACCGTAGCGGCTGACGGCGGAACCAGATGCACCACGTTCGGTGCGGGCTTGTATGACGGGTCGCGGGGCGGATTCCAGCCGTTATCAATCGCCATCCGGAACAGTGTAGCAATCGTGACCGTCGTCCCGGCAAACGACTGCCAATGGACCGCCATGGACTTGTGATTGTAGGCGCTGCCCCGCGATGACCAGTAATCCCACACGCTAAAACCGGATGGCCCGAGTTCGGCATGGATGGCCATGCCGATCTTAATCCAGTCGTGATACCCGATGTCCGGGCTGATGTAAGCCAATGCGCTTTCAATCTTGGCCGTCCCGGTTGGTATGCTGCTGATGGGCGTAACAGGGCGGTTTGGCGGCTTGACAATGTCGCGCAGCCGGTTCAGCAGCTTGTCGCTGATGGCGATAATATCGCTGGGCGCATCATCTAGCTTTTTGCCGGTCATTGTAAAAAACTGACTTCCGCAAAACACCTCGATGCCTACATCATTGGACTTGAATGTCTTGGTTTCGCCTTTTACGAATATGTGCCAGCCGTTGCCGCTCGGGGATGTCTCTGCGTAGCTGTTGCACCCGGCAATAATTTTGTGGGCAAGCTCGGTGTCGGCGTTGGAGTCGATGTCTATTCCGATTAATCCGTCGCCCGGCAGGAAGGCGAACCCCAGGCCGTCAAAACCGTATTCAGCGGCGGCTTTTGCGTCGTCGTATGAGGCGAGTTTGGCGCGGTCTTCGGCGTCGCCCTGCTTGCCAAATCGCTTCGATCCGTTCACATAGTAGGGGACTTTGCGCGGCTTTTTATCACCGTCTTTTTTCTCGAAACGCCAGACAAGCCACTGCTGGCGCGAAGTCAATTCAGATGGAAACATAGTCAAAACCTGTTCGCGTTTTGCGTTCATTTTATTGGTGCGGCAGGCGGTGAACGGCCGCTTTTCGGGAGCTACCCTATCCGCTTTTACAGCGTACCACGGTTTTCACGCTAAAAATAATCAGTTTTTATGATACAGGTTTTTGCTAAATGCACTAATGCTGTTAAATGTCAAGTAGGGTACGGGTAGGGTACGGCTGTATAAATTTTGATCACAGCATACTGGTGGGGGTATGTTGCATACCCTGAAGGAAATTACAATCCGTTTACATGATCTTACAAGGCGTTGACAATTTGTCCGAAAATCACATAAAAAAGCGGTCTAGGTAGGGTACGAGGGTACGGGTGAGCACCACTTTTCTATAATACCCCCGCGCGCATAGTACTATTTTCCTTTTTACCCTCTTTATAGAAAAGCCATACCCACGTACCCCCCATTTTTTGTGTGGGTATTATGGTTATATTGCAATTGCGATACTTCCGCAGCAATGATAGGCTTTGCTGATGAAAAATAAACTCCACCGCCACCTGGTCACCTGCCGACTCTGCCAGCTCGAACAGGGCCACTACTGCCACGCGCTGTCCGAAAAGACGGCGCAGGGTATGCGCGAACGGGCCAAGACTGACCCGGTCGGATTCGCGGAGTACGTCAGCCGGGTTATTTACGAGCGGATTACGGGGAAAGTGGTTGACGGTGAATAACGCAGGCGCAATGCTGAGCGGACAATAAAACAACGGGGATTTAGCCATGAAGGTTTTAGTGGCGTGTGAATATTCGGGGATTGTGTGGGATGCTTTCATTGCGCTTGGCCATGACGCCATGTCGTGCGACCCGCTGCCGACTGAAAAGCCGGGGCCGCATTACATGGGCGACGTGTTCGACGTGATCAACGAGCGTTACGAAAACCTGCGCCCGACGATCATCCTGTCGAACCTGACCACCGAGGAAATCCGGGCCTACCTGGGCGACCGCGTTTACGACAGGCTGCGCGAGAACGGCGGCAAGGCGTTTGTGTTCGACTGGGACAGCTATCGCGGGAAGGCGGCATGACTCCCGCCCACGACGCCCTGCTGAACCACGCCTCCGTCGTCGGCGCCACCTGCTGCCACCCGATGTCAGGCCGCTACTGCGCCATCGGCCGGGAGTTGTGGCTGGATTACCGGGCGGAGTGCGTTGCCGCCGGAGGCAGGGCGACAATGGAGACGGTTAGGCATCAAACGCCTGAATGGGCGGATGAGATTAAGCGCAGGGCGCTGATCCTGATCAATGGCAAAGTGAGGAAAGCAGCATGACAACGAAAGCGGAACTGGAGCAGATGATCGCCAAGCTGCCGAAGCAGCGCACCAAGCCGGGCCGCGTCCTACCGGTACGGAAGCGCCGCATCGGACACCCGGAGGCCGACGAACAGGCCCGAGTCATTGAGTGGGCGCACTGCGCCTACCGCACCAGATCCGACCTGTACCCGCTGCTGCGGCGGCTTCATTGCAGCCTCAACGGGGTCAAGCTGAGCAAGACACAGGCAGGCATAGCTAAAGGCCAGGGGATGCTGCGCGGCGTGCCAGACCTGTTTCTGCCTGTCCCGCGTGGCAACTACGCCGGGTTGTACATCGAGATGAAGCACGGCGACAACAAGCCGACCCCGGAGCAAGCGAGGTTCCTGCAGGAGTCGGTTGATTGCGGGTATCAGGCGGCTGTCTGCTGGTCGGCGGCTGAGGCGATTGCGGTGATCAAAATGTATTACGGGTTGAGCGAATGACCGCGTTTGGTTGGGACAGGGTGGAGGTATAGGGGTCAAATGACAAAGGTCTCCGTGGCGATCAATGACAAGGGCGCTCGGATAGGTGAGACCCACCAGACCGACAGCAGACAGCAGAACCGACGGCAGGAAAACTCATGAAAAAAACCGCTGTAACAGACCACATTCTGGAAATGCTCCTGGAGAACTGGGGCAGCTACGTCATGACCGGATCATGGGGCCCGCGCGCCAGTGACCGCTGCGGCAGCGTTGAGGGCCGCTACAGCGACGCCACCGAGCGTCACGTCTGGGATACACAGGAAACCGGCCGCCTGACCCCGCACAAGGCCGCAGACGCCGCCCTGGGCGCGTTGGTTGAGCGGTTGCTGGAATCGGCCTGCATGGATTACCGCCGCGTGCTGCTGCTGCGCTACGGCCGCCGGATCACCGGTTATCTGTTGTGTCAGGCCATGCACACCAGCCTGGCGCGCGCTGAGGCCATGCTGGTCAGCGCCAAGCTGTTTGTCCACGAGAAGCTGGAGGAGTCTGGTTATGCGCAATAAGAGCCTGAACGACCGCATCCTGAGCGTGCTGGAACTGGCGGGCCGCCCGCTGACCGCCGGGGAAATCCGCCGCGCCCTGCCGGACCTGGTGGAGCCGAACGAACTGTCCAGCCGCCTGAGCTACCTGAAACAACGCCGCGACGTGGAAGCAGCCCCGGCCCGGCGCGTAGCGATAACCGGCCCGCGCTGCATTCAGGCGTACATGCCTGCCGGTGCCGGGTGGTCGGCGAATGAAGGGCAGGAGGTGCTGTTTGTAGGCGTGGCGGGCTGATAGCCCTGCAAACGATAACCGCCATCATCTTCTGAATATATTTAAGGACTACCGTCAAACCCAGTAAAACCGTAAGCTGCAAGCACGGGATAGCTGCGTCTCATGGGTGGTGCAGCAATCCGGAACCCGCCTCGGCGGGTTTTTTATTGTCGCGGTGTAGGGAAGTCGGTCATCCCGCTGGGCTCATAACCCGGAGACCGCTGGGTCGAGTCCAGCCATCGCAACCAGAATTGTCGGAGGGCGGGCAGGGTGCCCGGTGCGTAGGGCTGCTGTTTGGCGGCCCTTACTTTTTGAGGTTGCCATGATCAACTCGCGCCGCGTCTGTGACCTTCATCCGGCTGTACAGCGCCGGTGCAATGCCTTCCTGGAGGCTTGTGCCGCTCAGGGTATCGACATCCTCATTACCAGCACTTACCGGGATGCTGAGTCGCAGAATGCGCTCTACGCCCAGGGCCGGACCATGGCCGGCCAGAAGGTCACGAACGCGAAAGCCGGGCAAAGCTGGCACAACTGGCGCATGGCTTTTGATGTGGTCCCGATGCGCAACGGCAAGCCTGTTTGGGGTACTTCAGGCGCGGATGGCGATCTGTGGCGCCGTCTCGGCGAGCTGGGCGAGTCGTGCGATCTGGAGTGGGCTGGGCGCTGGATCAAGTTCCGTGAATATCCGCATTTTCAGTTTACGGGCGGCCTGTCGTTGGCTGACCTGCAGTCTGGCAAAACACTGAGGGGTGACGCATGAAAACGCCGTCGCGGCTTGCAGAGCCGTCCAGTTGGGCAGGTATCGGCCTGATAGCCTCCGGAATCGGCAGCATACTGGCGCGAGACTATGCCGTTGGTGTGCCGCAAATCCTCACCGGCTTGGCCGCGCTGTTCCAGCGGGAGTGGCCAAACAAGTGAGGCTGAACGACATGGGCGGCGCATTTGATGAGATCACCCGCGCGGCATTGGCTCCGTTTTTGACGTTTATAACAGCCGTTGCCAGATCAATGTACTACGGCCGCAAGCGCTGGCCGTCTAGGATCATGGAGGGTGTCTTGTTGGCGCTGGCAACCGTCGCAATCCGTCCGGCTCTGGTCTATGTCGGAATGTCTGATGACATGGCGGTGTTTTTTGGTGTCGCCATGGGGTTTGTAGGTGTGGATACCCTGAGCGAATGGATCAAGCGCTGGGGTGATCGCAAGGCGTCTGGTCAAGGCTGATGCCGCGTGCAGCTCCACGAGGTTGCCTGCATTCCGGCTGTGGTAATCATGCGGTTAATGGTGGCTATTGTGCTGATCACGTTCGCAGCCGCCGTGCTTATGATGTGGATCGTGGCACCAGTCACCAGCGCGGTTATGGCGCTGACTGGCGCAAGGCGCGGGCCGTATGGCTGAGGGAGCATCCAACCTGCGTGCATTGTCTGCGCGCTGGGCGTCTGGTGCCAGCAACAGTGGTTGACCATATCAGACCGCACAAGGGCGATAGCGATCTGTTCTGGGACCGCGCCAACTGGCAGTCGCTGTGCGAGTCGTGCCACAACCGCAAGACCGCAAGCGAGGACATGGGTACGTGGTAGGGGGGCTGCAAAACCTTGCGGCCCATGCCAAAAGACCGCGCCCCAGTCTTAAATATGCCCACGACGATTTTTAAACAGGGGGGGGTGAAAATCCGCCCCTGGTTGATGTTCACCTGATGAGGTTTATACGCTATGACGACTCCCCGCCTGCAGGTGGCGGAGACCCGGTTGCCTGCGGCCGCTGGCCGGATCGCTGACGAATCGGAGATCCCCAAGCCACAAAAGCTGTTGACCGATGCCGAGAAGCCAGTCTGGAACTACGTGTGTAAGGCTCTAAAAGAGCAAGGCTTGATTCACCGCACTGATGTGATGACCTTGCATGTCATTGTCACCACGTTTGTGCGCTGGGTGCACGCTGAAGAGTTTGTTGACCGCCTGCTAGCTGAAACCGGATGCATACTGGTAGCGACTCCGAACGGTTACCAGCAGCCGCACCAGATGGTCTTTTATGCTGCAAAGCTGAAGCGCGACTTGCTGCAATGGCTGCCGGAAGCCTGCCTGACCATTCCCAGCTTCCAGAAAGTGAAGAAGCTGCAGCAGGGCGATGGCAAACAGGTCGCCCTGGTTGCCAATGAGCTTGGCAACTTTGTCGCCAGCAAGCCGTACTTGGTCACCGGTTCCTGATGCTGAATGCAGACATCGACTTTGATGCCTACGGCCGTGCGGTGCTGGCCGGTGAGGTGGTGGTCTGCAAATGGACGCGGCTGGCTGTGGAACGTCATTACCGTGATCTGGAAACGGGTGGTGAGCGCGGTTTGGTGTTTTCTGAGCCGCATGCCCGGCATGCGCTGGCGTTTTTCGACTTCCTGCGGCATAGCAAGGATAGATGGGCCGGTTCCCAGTTCCTGCTGTCGCACTGGCAGGCATTCTGGCATGCGGTGCTATTCGGGTGGCTCCGGGCCGATGGCACGCGCCGCTTCCGGAAGGGCTATCAGCGGGTGGCCCGGAAGAACGGCAAGACGACGATGATGGCCGGAACCGGCCTGTACCTGCTGGTAGGGGACGGCATAGCCGGCGCCGAGGTATACACCGCCGCCACCAAGCTGGACCAGGCCAAGCTGGCCCACAAGGAGGCGGAAATGATGGTGCTCCAGTCGCCGGCCCTGCGGCGGGCGCTGGAGGTCTACAAGAACAAGATTTTCATCCCCGGCACGGCCAGCCTGTACGCGCCGCTGGGTGCGGATGCGAAAACTCAGGACGGCCTGAACCCGCATGGGGCACTGGTGGACGAGCTGCACGCCCACCCCAACAGTGCGCTGTGGGACGTGCTGGATTCTGCCATGGGTGCCCGTAGCCAGCCGCTGATGCTGGCCATCACCACCGCCGGCTTCAACGGTGAAGAGTCCATCTGCGTGGTGCAGGACAACTACCTGAAGGGCATCCTGGAGCAACAGTTTGACGATGACGCCTATTGGGGCGTGATCTACGAAATCGACGACGACGACGATTGGCGGAACGAGTCCTGCTGGATCAAGGCGAACCCGAATCTGGGCGTCAGCGTCAGCCTGGACAGCCTGCGCGAGGCGGCCCGCACCGCCGAGAACCAGCCGTCCAGCCTGGAGAACTTTTTGACCAAGCGGCTGAACCGCTGGGTGAAGGCGCAGAACCTGTGGCTGCCGATGGAGCACTGGAGGGCCTGCCGGTCGGTCTACGCGCTGGACGATCTGCGCGATGCGGAAACCATCTGCGGCGGTCTCGACCTGGCCAGTACCAGCGACCTGTGCAGCTTCGTGCTGGCGGCGCGGATGCCGGACGGAAAGCGCCGCCTGTGGGGTCGGCATTACCTGCCGGAAGACGCTGCACTGGCGAATGGCAACATCAACAAGCACTTGTACCAGCAATGGGCGCGGGCCGGGTGGTTGACGCTGACACCGGGCAACGTGGCCGATTACGACTGGATCAAGCGTGACATCCTGCAGGCGCTGGACATGCTGGATATCCGTGAAATCGGCTTCGACAACTGGAACAGCTCCCAGCTGGTCAACGACCTGTTGGCTGAGTCGGCGCCGATGGTGGTTTTCCGACAGGGGTTTGTCAGCATGAACCCGGCCATGAAGGAAGTGGAACGGCTGATCCTGAAACGCGACCTGGAGCACCCGGGTGATCCGGTGCTGACCTGGGCGATGGGCAATGTAGTGGCCGCTCGTGATCCGGCGGGCAACGTGAAGCCGGACAAGGCAAAGAGCACTAACAAGATTGACCCGGCGGTAGCGTCCATCATGGCGCTGGGGCGGTTGATGGTCCACGCCGATGACGGTGGTGGATTTGGCATTGAGGTACTGTGAGCATGGCGAAGAAACGTATCCGGCAACGTCAGCGGACAGAAGTGAAAGCCGCCGGCAGCCTGCCGATCAGTTCGGGCGTCTATGGCTCTGACCTGTATTCCCTGCTGGCCAGCCCCAACGCTTCCGGCATGGCGGTCACGGAAACAACCGTGATGTGCGTAAGCGCGGTCTATGCCTGCGTCCGGTTGATCTCCGGCGCGGTGGCCAGCCTGCCGTTGCCCATCTACCGCGAGAGCTCCGACGGCAAGACCCGCAGCAGCGCCCAGTTGCCCGTCCGTGACCTGCTGAACAAGCAGCCGCACCCGCGCTGCAGCGCCAGCACGTTCTGGCGCTACATCATGACCAGCAAGCTGCTGCATGGCGATGGCTTTGCCAAGATCATCCGCCGCAGCCGCAGCAGCCCGGAGGTTGAGGCGCTGATTCCCTGGCATCCGTCGGCGGTGATCGTGCACCTGAACGGTGACCGGCTGGCCTACCAGTTCTTCAGCATGCCGAACCTGGACGGCGCTTCGCTGCAATCTGAAATGCTGGATCAGGACGATGTGCTGCATTTCACGGGCGTCGGCTTCAACGGCCTGCGCTCGGTGTCGCCCCTTCGGCATGCCTTGCGCAACGCCGCCGGCATCGCCCTGGCGGCTGACCGCTACAGCGCGGAGTTTTTCGGAGCCGGTGCAAAGCCGGAAATTGTGCTGAAAAGCACGGCGGCCAAGCTGACGGAAGACCAGAAAGAAATGATCCGTTCCGCCTGGGTGGACATCCATGCAGGAAACCGCATGCGGCCCGGTGTGCTGGGTGCCGGCATGGAACTGCATGAGCTGACGATCAACGCGGAGGAGGCCCAGTTGCTGCAGGCCCGCCAGTTCCAGATTGAGGACATTGCCCGGATCTACGGCGTGCCTCCGTTCATGATCGGCCACACCCAGAACACCACCAGCTGGGGTTCCGGCGTGGAGCACATGGGCATTGGCTTCGTTAAGTACACCTTGCAGGAGCACCTGGTTGACGCTGAACAGGAGATCAACCGCAAGCTCCTGCGCAATTCGCCGTTCTTCGCCGAGTTCGCCACGGCCGGGCTGGAGCGCGGCGACATCAAGACCCGCAACGAATCGTACCGGATCGGCCTGGGCCGCGCCGGTGAACCGGGGTGGCTGACCATCAACGAGGTCCGCGCCTTTGAAAACCTGCCGCCGATTCCCGGCGGTGACGTGCTGGCCGCTGCGGCGCCGGCTGCTGGAGCAACGCCATGAACCAACTGATGAGCCTGTACGCGCTGAACCGCGCGGCCCGGCATGTTTTCCGCGTGGATAACGCTGTGTCGGAAAGCGAAGCCACCGTTTACATGTACGACATGATCGTCAGTGATGACCTGACCGCCGAATGGTGCGGCGGCATCAGCCCGATGATGTTCCTGCGTGACCTGGCCAGCATTACCGCGCCCACCATCCACCTGCGCATCAACAGCCCCGGCGGTGATGTGTTCGCCGCCCGCGCCATCGAGCAGGCCATCCGCGACAGCGACAAGACCATCATCTGCCACATCGACGGCATCTGCGCCAGCGCGGCTACATTCATTGCCATTGCCTGCGATGAGGTGGTGATGTCACCCGGCGCGCTGTTCATGATCCACAACGGCTGGACGTGGGGCTGCGGCGATCGCCACGACATGACCAAGACGGCTACGCTGTTGGGCAAGGTCGATAGCACCATCGCCCTGAGCTACGCTACCAAGTGCGGCAAGCCGCAAGACGAGATCGCCTTGCTGATGGATGCCGAAACCTGGTTCACCGCTCAGGAGGCGCAAGCCTTTGGCCTGATTGACCGCATTTCCGGCGAGGCCGATGCAGTCCCGCCGGGTGCTCCGGCTGCACCGCCGGAGCCGGAAGAGCCGGAAACGGAAGGTCCGATGGACATGTGGAACCTGTCGGTGTA
>ERZ650309.1412-NODE-1412-length-11249-cov-8.356977_pt1 | contig 11249 bp, 6 predicted proteins | sample MGYA00376245_ERZ650309 | MGnify/ENA primary metagenome ERZ650309 (study PRJEB26733, sample SAMN07839294) | wastewater metagenome | biome: urban; feature: wastewater treatment plant; material: waste water | place: USA: North Carolina | collected 2016-04-26 ...
TCTCAAAAACCGCCCGTACTTGTTCTGGTGTACGCTGATTATTTATATTTTTATCTTGAGTTTGATTTAATTTAGCACTTAGACCTTCTGCTACTTTTTCTCGTTTTGCTGAAAGATTATCGGTTATTGCTGGACTTGCCATCACACGTGCTTGTTTAGCCTGTTCTGCTTGAGGCTCAGCGACTAGAGCGTCAGCTTCTGCTTGTCTGTTCTCTAAAGAAATGACTGGAGCTGCAGCAGGTAGTTGCCTTAGTTCTTCTGTCTGGACTGACTCTTGTTTAGATTTAGCTTGTAATAATAATTGGCGTTCAGCAGGTTTATTAACGGTAACTTTTTCTTCCACAACTTGATCGTGAAGACTCCCAAATTCATCTGCAGCCATGACTGCATTTTCATCTTCGGCATTGTCCTCAAACGATTTCTGTGGAACGGGTTTAGCTTGTGGTGGAGGTGCAGAAACCGCCACCGCACGTGCTAACTCCTGTGGTTGTTGTGCCTGCCAATACCAGACCAAACTACTCATCATCACCACACTTGCTGCAATGCCCCACACAGGCCGCCAATAAGTTTTGTTAGCTATTGATTGTTGTGCTGCCTGTAAAATAGCAGAGTCAACTGCTTGGCTAGGTTGTTCTTTAGGAATCTGCCGATATAAATGCAGCAATTTAGGGTCTAAATCATCATTCACGATTCTTCTCCTAAACAACGTTGTAATTTGGCTAGTGCATAACGAAAGCGACTTTTTAAGGTCTCAAAGGCAATATTTAAGTGTTCGGCAATGGTTTGTAAACTTAATTCGGACTCTAATTTTAAGACTAAAACTGCTCGTTGCTCTTCGGGAATTTGGCTAATACACCATTGCAATTTCGCGATTAAACGCTGCTCTTCGAGTTGCATATCAGGCTCATGCCACGCACAAGCGATTAACGTAGCATCATCTTCATGCAGTTGGTCATTAGCCGCTAACTTACCCTGCTGCCGATAAAAATCTAATAAACGACTATGCGCAATACAAAACAAATAACTTCTAAAACTGGATGTTGCAGTGTAGCGTGTGCGTTGTTTAATTAAACTTAACCACACCTCTTGATAAACTTCTTCAGCTTGCATTTGCGAGCCAATATTACGCATTAAATAGGCAAAAATAGGCTGTCGATAACGTTGATACAATTCATCAAAGGCTTTTTGTTGTCCTGCCTGATAGGCAAGCATTAATTGCTCATCAGGCTGTTGTCCATGCTGTGTAGTTATCATTATCTATCCGTTTTACGCGCTTATTGATCGAATTTACCAAGTTTTAGCGAAAACGGATAGATCATTTAAACAAACTACTCAGCTTGAGCTTGTGTTTCAGGTTTTTGACTTAATGCCTGAACATTCTGCACCAACTGAATAAACTCTGCTCGTGTCCCCATTTTATCTGCACCTTTAGCTTGCTGTGCAATTTGTAAAACTTGCCCATAACTCAAATTGCCCATATTGCTCGATTGACGCAATAACTGACCAAAGCCTGCAACAGCGGTGGCAAAACGATGGTCATTTGTCGCACTTGTAAAGGGGGTAATACTTTTGGGTAACATTAATGGCTGAGTTAACAAAGTGCTACTTGTTGCATGAGGTTGTTTGTAGCGAATTTTTAAAAAGGCAAACTCAGGAACAACTTTGCTCGCTGATGCTTGTTTTTCGTTTTGATAACGTAGTGGATCAACCGATGATGCTGCACCTTTAGGAGTGATTTCATAAATGGCTGTCACGCTCTTACCTGCACCGACATCGCCTGCATCGACCTTATCATTATTAAAATCTTCACGATTTAATTGACGATTTTCATAACCAATTAAACGATATTCACTCACTTGTTGCGGATTAAACTCAATTTGAACTTTAACGTCTTTGGCAACAGTATTAAACGTGCTACTTAACTCATCCACCAATACTTTACGCGCTTCACTCACAGAGTCGATATAACTGTAATTACCATTACCCACATCAGCAATTTGCTCCATCATCGCATCATTAAAGTTTCCTTGACCAAAACCTAAGGTTGATAAGGTCACACCCGTTTCACGCTCACGTTTGACCATATCTTTAATTTGATCAGTACTGGTCACCCCCACATTAAAATCGCCATCCGTTGCCAACAAAATACGGTTAACTCCCCCTTTGATATAACCTTTTCGTGCCATTTTATAAGCCAACTCTAAAGCAGACGCACCCGCTGTACTGCCACCTGCTTGTAAACGTGCTAAAGCTGCAACAATATCTGCTTTATTGCTCGTTGGCTCTAATACCACTTCTGTACGCCCTGCATAAACCACTAAAGACACTTTATCTTGAGCGCGTAATTGTTGTGTCAGCATTTGCAAACTACTAATCACTAAAGGCAATTTGTTTGGCTCATCCATCGAACCTGACACATCAACCAAAAATACCAAATTAGCGGCTGGCATTTGCTCAGCATGACTATCTTGAGCTTGAACACCAATACGCAATAAATAATGATCTGGTTGCCAAGGTGCAGTCGTTAACTCCGTATTGACGGCAAAGGGATGTTCACCTTTGGTTTTTGGATAATCATAACTAAAATAATTAATTAATTCTTCCGTACGCACCGAATCACTGGCAGGAAGACGCCCTTGCTTCACAAACTGACGCACTAAAGCATAACTGCCTGTATCCACATCTAAACTAAAGGTAGAAACAGGCTCAATAGCGACTTGTTTGATTGGATTATCTTTAAAATGTTCAAATTTATCACGCTCTTCACGTGGCATAGCCAAACTATCACTCATAACCACCATAGGTGCGGCTGCCATTGCACCTCCCACGGCATAACCTGAACCCATCAGCATTTTACTCTCTGCCATTTTTGCTTTGGCAGCAGGCATTCTTGCTGTGTTGGTTTTGGCTAAATTTGCTGCTTCTTGTATAGGTGCAGAAAACTGATCTGCAAATGCTGAATCCTCTTCTTTTATCTGACTGGTTGATTGTGGCGTTGACTTAGGTAACTCATTAGTTTGATGCTGACTTTCTTTATATGAGCAAGCACTTTGCACTAAAACAAGACTAATCATCATGGCTAAATATTGACGTTTCATGGTTATTTTCCTTTCAGGATTGGGTTATTTTGTTAAGTAAACGTCAAGTTTTTAAAAAAGGGTTAAAGTCATAGTAAAAAAAACAAATAATTTTATAATGACCCTCTTTTTTCAACTTTTCTGCTGTGTTCATGGATTATTTATTTATTTATCTATTACTCGGTTGTTTTTCGGGCTTTGTTGCTGGCTTATTTGGTATTGGTGGAGGCATGGTGATTGTGCCTGTACTCATTTTTAGCTTTAAAGCACAAGGTCTTAGTCCAACGATTATTACTCACCTTGCCATTGGTACATCCTTGGCATGTATTATTAGCACCTCTATCAGTGCTATTTTGGCACAACATAAACGTGGGGCTATTTTGTGGCCTGTTGTCAAAAAAATGGCTATTTGGCTACTGATAGGTTCTATTGTTGGTGCACAAATTGCCAATCAGATTCCCGCACATGAGTTAAAAATTCTTATTGGTTTATTCGCTTTATTAACTGCCGCACAAATGTTTTCTGGTTGGAAGGGTAAACTAGACAATATCCCTCTACCAAAAACCTTAGGCTTAGGTATTGCTGGGGGAAGTATTGGTGCAGCTTCTGCTATTTTTGGTATTGGTGGTGGCACATTTACCGTTCCTTACCTAACCTTACATGGTGTAGCGATGGCTAATGCCGTAGCTAGTGCTTCGGCTTGTGGTTTGCCCATTGCTTTAGGCGGTGCTGTAGGTTTTATGTGGTCAGGATGGCAAACTGTTAGCTTACCCAAAGAAACATGGGGTTTTGTTCATCTCCCCGCATTTATTGCGATTAGCATGACCAGCCTTGTCTTTGCCAAATTGGGTGTAAAAATGGCGCATCATTTGCCTGCAGCAACATTAAAAAAACTATTTGCGTGTTTATTAGTTATTGTTGGCATTCACTTTATTTTTGATTAACAAGGAAAAATCATGCTGCTTGTTCCTAGTGATAAACCATTTGATTATCGTCAACCTCCACGTTTAAGCTTGGCATTAGCGGCACTTTTGCTTTTTTTATTTGTTTGGTTAATGCCTACCGAACAAAATCAAAAAGTAGCTCTTCATGAACAATATCGACAAAATCTGTTAACTATAGAATGGCCATTGTACCCCACACATTTATTACAACATCAACAAGCAGAGACCTTAGACAAACTGAATGAAGCACACCAAAACAACAATATTGCTGCATTAACTGAGCAAATGGGTTTTGATCGAAAATTTGTGCAACAAATTAATGAGATGGGCGAAAATTACTTAGAACCCGAACAGTTGAGCACATGGAAAACTGCTCGCACTGAATTTGACAAACAACGAGATCAACTTAGCAGTCAGGTTTTAGGACTTGATCCCCAACGGATTCGGCCAATCACTTACGTCACCTACTCTTTTTTAGACAATCAATCTATCAACGTGCTTATCTCGGTTTTGTTGTTATTAATTGTTGGCATTGCAACTGAATGGGCAATGGGAAGTGGTGCATTAATGGGTGCATGGGTTTTGGGCAGTATCACCACTGGCCTTGTCTATCAACTATCGCACTTACACAGCGTAACGCCATTAATAGGCAGTATGGGTGCTATTAATGCCATTTTAGGTATGGCGTTTATGAATTTTCGTCACCAACAAAGTTTATATGTAACAGGAACACAGATTGCTTTAGGTGGTTGGCTATTTCTAGCTTTATTTATACTAATTACAGGAATTAACTTTACTCATCAACAATTTGAAGTATCTATTTTAATCAGCCAGATGGCAGCCTTTATCAGTGGATTTGGTGTTTATGGCGCATATAAACGTTGGTTTATGCAAAAGAAAAGTGAGATTGTACAACCCATTATTGAAGATACACATACTAATGATCAAAGCTATCGCCAAGAATTAGACAACTTACTTAACCAACTGACACAATTCAATTTTAGCCTTGCAGAAGAAAATGCACGGCAGCTTTTAGAAAGTTATCCAAATGATAAACGCTTGCAAGAAATTCTTTATCACTTATGCAAATTCCGCTCAAATGCTCTAGAATTTGAAGAGCTCGCCTGTACACTATTCAACCAAACTAGTAGTGCGACTAATAACACTACCGCTTTACGTATTTATAACGATTACAAAAAACGTAGTAAAAGCTTTGTGGCCTTAGATGCTAATACCTGCTCTCAATTAGCCATTCGTTTTGCAAATATTCACGCTTTTAAGGAGGCAGAAGAAGTCTTTAAACGTGGCTTTGATCATAAACATCAATCACCCTTGCTTAAAAAGGCCGCATTAATGTTAGAAAAGATGTTCTCATCACAACAACAAGAACAGAAAGCCAAATACTATCAAAATATTGCAGCTAAATTATAAAGTCTTGTTTAGGTTTACCTCCTAAGCTACGCCAAACTTTATCTATTAGCTCAAAGCGTGGATGTTTTTGAAAACGATTAACTAAATACTCAACCGTTTCCAAAGCTAATGGTTGATTATTCATTTTTTCATATAACACTCTTGATAATAATAAATATGCTTCTGGTAAGGCGACAAAATGTGGATGCTCTTTATGTAAATCCGTTAATAAATCAACAACTCGCTGATAATCCCCCGTTTCCATAAATGCTTTTGCCAAATCAAAGTTCATTTCTGGACTAACTGGCTTAAAATCAGGAATAAGGCGTCTTAATTTAAGAAAAACTTGTAAAGCTTGTTGTTTTTGGCCATTTTGCAACAAAGCATTCATATAATTTGATGCTTGCAAAGGCGCTAACTCGGTATCTTTCATAAATACGAGTAATTGATAATATTTTTCTTGAATATCACTATTATTAGGCTGTTTCTCTGCTAAAGTTTTTAATAAACTTGCGGCCTTATCAAATGCCCCTTCTTTTAAATATACTTCCAATCGTGCTATTTGCTTATCGGTTTGCTTAGCGATTACCGAACGTTTTTTGTGTTTAGTCTGCGACTCTATGCCTAATACTTGTTGAAATTGAAACAACACATAACCCACCACAGACATCATGACCCAAACGCCATACGCGTGTAATGATTGATTGAGTCCCTGAGCAGTTAATGGCATTAACACATCAGCCAATAAACTAATCACTGCAAAACTAATTAACCAAAGTACCACTGATACCATAAAAACAGGTACATAAAAAAATCTTAATGAAGAAATAACCTGTTTAATTTGATCTACTTTGAATAATGCACTAAGACTTTTATCCACAGTCGCACTAATCAACATTGCAGGAAAAACAATAGCAGCCGCTATATTTAAGAACATAGCTACTTTACTATAATGCAACGACAACCAATCTAATCCTGTCAGCACAACTCCCATCACTAAGGATATTTGTAGGGCTAATCCTTTGGTTTGTTTGACAAGTGTTTGTAAGTTTATATCTTTTAACTCGCCTGTTGCAGACTGTTGCATTAATGACCAGCCATACAATGCAGATACGCTATAAGCCATCAATGCCGCAAGCAACATCAACTGATCTGGAAAAAGCTGCGGAAAGACAAATAAAACAATTAATAAAAAAATCCCCAATAAACTCAAAGGCAAACGCATAAAATGTGTATATTGCAACCAAAAAGGTACTACTGCCTCTGCCTGTTGTAAACTACTAACTTCTTTACTGCACAATAAGCAAGTTGGTAATACCTCCCTCTCAACGGATGGTTGAATACAATCGTCACACAAGCTCATTTGACAAGTAGAACAATACCAATTTGCTTGAGATAGCGGATGATATTTGCAGTATTGGGTAGTCATATAAATTCACTTGTATTTTTACATAGACAAAATAGTGCTAAGTGTAGGAGAGCTTGATCTATGGCGCAATCAAAAAAATCAGGGTAATTACGTCATAACAGAGGACAATTAATCTAACGAATTGATCACAATTTTAGGCAAGATATGGAGACTAACATCAATAAATCGTTACAGACTGTGACTCTAAGCAGATAGAATTTAATGAAGATTTGATTAGACGTCTAAAAAAAGTAAAAATAAACTTAGGAACTATTGATATTTTGCATATGCACCGCAAGCAAAACGTCAATAGCCCCTATTTAACTCTAAACTTTTAAATATTTTTGATAACTGCTTTCTGAATACCCTACTTAACAGCTCTGAGCGTCACTAGTTGAGGACAATTAGGCTGATAAGTCTTACACTCCGCAAATTGTCCTAACTTGTCATAACATACTCTGACCTCTGTCAAAAAAGTTTTATCTTGTTTAGTTTGACAACGTAAATAAAAACCTTTTTCAGGTAAATTGATATTTATTTTTTGAATTTCTTGAACTAAATATTCTTGATCAAATGAACGATCATCTCTGCTTTCTTCTTTAAAAATATTAGGTAGGCGAAGTTTGTTTGCATAATTCATAATTACCCGAAAATACTCTTGTGCAGACATACCTGTACATGCCCCATAACGCTGCCATGCCTTATTACGCATTTCCTCGTCTGGCATAATTCTTTCTAAAACTTGTTGCTGCACAGGTGATAGCTCTGGAGGCTGCTCAGTACAAGGAGATTCTTCCTTAACGACATTTTTTTCTTTCCACAAACCATGGACAATAATGGCATATCCTTCTTGGCATTGTTTTGTTTTTTGTCTTTCAGGATTTAATACACAAAATGCTGGCGCTAATTTGATAGATAATAAGTATGGCTGATGAGGATGATTAGGGTCTGCAAATACATTTTGCATGCAGAATACCCCTGATAAACAAGCCAAAAGAGCAGAAATTGGCTGGTATTTTCTCATTCACAAACCTCTTAGTTTCGCAAAACTCGAATCAAACACAAAACTTTTTGGACTTATGCGGCTATCACTTATTTGTGCACACTTCAACCGTTGTCAACGATTTCATATTCACAAAAACGTACTTGTTTCGACTTCGTTCAACACGAGCTTTCGGAGAAATACGTCAGTCCTGATTTTTGAATATACTAAGCGATCATCTTAAAACACGGTGCTTATCGTTATAATGTTAATGGCATTTCGCTTAGTGCTATATTGTCTGTATAAAGGTATTGCAAAATGCATTTTTTTGCTGTTGGTTTTTGTTATTAGGCTGTTATTTTTACGTTATTTTAGAAGACTTATTTTGTCGTAATAATACTACATTTAACGTAGTATTTTATCGCAAAAATAGTCACTTTTCTTCACAACAAAATATTAACCTGCTGTTTTAAAAACAAAAAATAAAAAACATAGATAGAGTTGTGGTTATTTAGTTGGCTGGGAGTACTTGTAGTTAATCTTCTTTATGTTAATATTAACACAACAAGGTTGTTGCAGGATTTTTGGACAAGACATTCATGATGAATGCAACAAGGCCGTTAAGGATTAGCTCGGACGCTGATAGTACTTGGAAGTACAAAAGGAAGTGGCAAGAAGCTACTAAGGATTCGTCTGGAAGCGTCAGTGGAAATAGGAAATGGACTACCTGCCGAGAGGCAAGTTTAAATGGAAAGGAAACACAAGGTTGTGTAAGGAACAGCGGGATGGAAACAAATCGGGGCAGTTTATCTGCCCCGCTTGTTTTTGGGCTACACTAAACTCAATATCTATGCGTATCTTAACAAGGGATAGACTGTAATTATCTATCCCCTTTATCAACTAAACTTTCTTCGTCAAAGCCCTCTTTACCAATTTTTTAATATCATCCAAATAGGTATAAACGACAGGCACAACAATCAAGGTTAATAGTGTGGACGTAATTACCCCACCAATAATCGCATGAGCCATAGGTGCGCGTTGTTCTGCACCATCTCCTAAACCCAAAGCAAGCGGCATCATGCCCATCACCATCGCCATCGTGGTCATTAAAATCGGGCGTAAGCGCGTGCGACCTGCCATCACAATCGCGTGGGTACGTTCTTCGCCTTTTTCTACCGCCACTTTAATAAAATCAATTAATAAAATCGCATTTTTGGTGACTAAGCCCATGAGCATAACAATACCAATAATCGAGAATAAATTGAGCGTACTACTAAACACAAACAAGGCCATAAATACGCCAATTAACGACAAAGGCAAAGAAGTCATAATCGCAACAGGATAAAGAAAACTATTAAATTGTGAGCCTAAAACCATGTAAATAAAGATAATGGCTAACAATAATGCAGTAGCTGCATAACCTGCTGACTCCGCCATATCTTTATTTGCGCCTTCGGTTTCAAAACGATAACCCGAAGGCAATTTAATACTGTCTTGCAACTTCTTCACATCGACACCAATATCACCCGCAGGACGACCATCGGTATTGGCTTGAATTAATACTTCACGCATTAAGTTACGGCGATTAATTTGTGCTGCTCCTTCGCTTTGCTCAAAAGTTGCCACTTGTCCCAAAGGAATCATATACGGCGCATCGGTTTGTGGGTCTTTGCGTGTACTAGCAAAATGTAGATTACTTAAATCAGTCACTTGTTGGCGTTCAGTTTCGGGCAAACGCACGCGCACATCATAGTTTTCACCTTGAGCATCTTGCCATGTGGTGACTGCATCGCCTGCCAATAAGGGGCGTAAAGCATTACCAATAGAGGCCACACTTAGCCCTGCATCACTGGCCGCATCACGATTAAGCTCAACCGCCACTGTTGGTTTACTGGCTTTTAATGACGATTCAATATCCACCAAACCATCAATTTTACGCATACCATCGGCAATTTCTTGCGAGATACGTTGCAATTCTTTAAGGTCAGAACCTTGCACACTGAGCATAATCGGCTTCATGCCACCCGATACCGATTCTTTAGCCGCCGCAACCGAGGTAATATTAATGCCTGCAATTTGATTTAAACGCTGACGAAAAATATTAATCAACTCTTTTTGGCTTAAAGTGCGTTGCTGTTTGGGTTTTAACAACACCCGAATACTGGCTTGGTTTCGGCCCGGATCAGAACTGGTGTTAATGGTAGCGTAGGTGCTAATCACTTCGGGATAATGTCTAATAATATCCTCGGCTTGATGTACTTTACTTAACGTATATTCTAAAGAAGAATCTTGAGCGGTTTCAAAACCGACACCAATTTCGCTTAAGTCAGGCTCAGGCACAAATTCTTTACCAATCATACCCGATAAAGAAAACGCGCCTATCAAGCTCGCAAAAGCAATACCTAAAGTAATACGCCGATGACGTAATGACCATGCAATTAATTTGCTATAAATATCGCCCAACCATTCTAAAAAGTCGGAGAATTTATCTAAAAAGCCACCAAAACCTGTACGTCTTTCACCATGTTTATGTTTATCTGGCCAAACAGAGGATAACATCGGGTCAAGGGTAAAACTAACAAACATCGACAACAACACTGCCGCACTGACTGTTACCCCAAATTGAAAGAAGAAACGACCAATAATACCGCCCATAAAGGCAACAGGTAAAAACACGGCAATAATGGTTAAGGTGGTAGCTAAGACCGCTAAACCAATTTCATTGGTGCCATCTAAAGCGGCTTGATAATGGCTTTTGCCCATTGCTGCATGACGCACAATGTTTTCACGGACAACAATCGCATCGTCCACCAACAAACCGATACACAACGATAAGGCCATTAATGACATTAAATTGATGGTAAAACCAAAATAATAAATGGCGAAAATTGTTCCTAATAACGAGATGGGCAAGGTTAAGCCTGTAATCACTGTGCTACGCCATGAACCCAAAAATAACAAGACAATTAAAATAGCTAACGCTGCACCTTCTAATAAGGTTTTTTGCACATCAGCCAAAGAGGCACGAATAGATTTTGAGCTATCCGCCACCACCGTCATGCTCACACCCGCAGGTAATTGTTGACGTATTTCGGCAAGGGTTTCGTTGGCCTTATCAACCACTTCGATGACGTTTGCACCAGAGCTTTTAATCACATCTAAAGATACGGCAGGTTGACCGTTGATTAATGCCGCTGATTCTAGGTCTTGTTCACCATCAACCACATCGGCTACTTGCTCTAAATAAATTGGCATTCCTTGACGACGCGCCACAATTAAACGTTTAAATTGTTCTGGCTCGGCTAAACGGCCTTTAATTTGTACAACTTGCTCTTGATTACCCGATTTAATCGTGCCTGAAGGCAATTCAGAATTTTCCAGTTGTAACACTCTTAAGACTTCATCAACACCAATCCGATACGCTTGTA
>ERZ650309.1413-NODE-1413-length-11249-cov-5.383152_pt1 | contig 11249 bp, 14 predicted proteins | sample MGYA00376245_ERZ650309 | MGnify/ENA primary metagenome ERZ650309 (study PRJEB26733, sample SAMN07839294) | wastewater metagenome | biome: urban; feature: wastewater treatment plant; material: waste water | place: USA: North Carolina | collected 2016-04-26 ...
AGATCTACACAGGCGAAGACACTCTTTCCCTACACGACGCTCTTCCGATCTTCCTATTGCACTTTCGTCCTAAAACACCACACGACATCTCATGATATGTGTTGAGTTTACCGCATGAATTAATTTTGGATAAATCAAGCCGCCATTTTGAATGCCTCAAAGACTTGAGCTGGCGACTTAAAATTTAGTTTAGCTTGAATCCGTATCCGATTGTAAAAGATCTCATAAAATATTTAATATCTTTGATTGCGGCTGTACGTGCTGTAGTGCTGATGATAAACCAACTCGTTTTTTAAGGTTTCCCAAAAGATTTCAATGGGTGCATTATCATAACAATTACCCTTGGCACTCACCTCACTGAGACTACAAACTGATGCTGCGTGATTAAATCACGATAAGCATGGCTACAGTATTGACTACCTCTATCAGAATGCACAATTAACCCCTTTGTTGGTTTACGCCGTGTAATCGCCATATGTAATGCCTGCACCACCATATTAGCCGTCATGCGAGAATACAGGCAATAGCCCACCAATTCTTTGGTGTGTAAGTCGAACTCCCCCCACATTAACAATCATGCCAACACAAAACACGCAATGCGCGTTATAATGCTCATATATAAATAATGTAAAATATATGAGTATAAAAATGCGCAATAATCCCATCAATAATTTAGAAACACTGGCATTAGAATTAAAAACTATTCGACGTAGGCTAAAACTAAGCCAACAAGCCTTAGCCGAGCGGACTTTGTTATCCAGACGCACGATTACCAATGCCGAAACAGCACATTCAGTCGGTTTGTTAGAGTTTACACGCATGGCCAATGCCTTAGGTTATGACGTGGTATTGCGCCCTAAACAAACCGTGGTTTTTGAAGAGCTAGGCGATGTCTTTGTTGACGATGAAGGCTTACATGATGAATAAGTTATTGGCACTGTTTAATCAAATTCGTCGTTTAGAAATCATCACACCTCAAGGTCAGGCTGGCATATTGGCCAAAGAGTCCAACTTTGTCTTTAATTATCATCAATCTGTCCCTGTGGATGCCGCCGTTTCTTTAGTGATGCCCATTCGACAACAAAGTTATTACAGTGGCGAACTCATGGGCGTTTTTTCCATGAATCGTCCCGAGGGCTATTTACGCTATCTGATTGAAGAGCGACTCAAGCGTTTGGGTGCGCCAAGTGATATGTTTTTATTATATTTGGCAGGTTCGCACCAAATTGGTCGACTGAGCTACGCTTTAGAAGGAAAAGTCGCCACAAAAGATCAAGGTGAAACGCTGCATACCTTAATTCATTCGCCATCAAAGGTTTTATTTGAGCATTTGCTTGATAAATACGCACTGACATCAGGGATATCTGGCGTACAGCCTAAAACCTTAGTACCTTTAAGTGCTGGCTTGCCTGCTAGTCACAGCGCGTTGCCTTTAGAGACGGTGATTGTTAAAGCAGAAGGCGCAGACTTTTCTTGTGTGGCGCGTAATGAGTATTTATGTTTATCGGTCGCCAAAGAGGCTGGTTTTCATGTGCCTGACTTCTGGTTGTCTGATGATGGTTTATTATTAATTCTGTCGCGTTTTGACCGAAAATCGGATGGTTCGCCCTTAGGTTTTGAAGATATGGCGGTGTTAACGGGACGAAATACTGCCCGTAAATATGAAGGCAGTTATGAGATGATTGCCAAAGCGGTGACTATTTTTACAGGGGAACACAGCCAAATTGAATTACAACGCTTGTTTGAGCGTGTGGCGATTTCTTGTAAATTAAAAGACGGCGATGCTCACCTCAAAAACATTGGCTTGTTATACGAACATCCTTTAGCACCACGTTACTTGGCTCCCATTTACGATGTTGTTTGTACTAATATTTACCCTGAGCTTGATGGTCAATTGGCATTAAAACTAAACCAACGTAAACGCTTTCCAACAGAGGCAGAGCTGATTGCTTACGCTGTGCGCTTGGGTGTAGAGGCTAGCACGGCCCAAACGCTCTTAAACCGTATTGATGCAGCCTTTGAGGTAGTTTGTCAACGTTTAGCACAAGATGAACGTTACCGCGATGATGATTTGATTGAGCGTATTAAAAAGGCGGTGTACGCATAACATAACTTCTAAGCTCATCATGACTCATTTTATGATTTACTCACTAAATCAAGATCATTACAAAGTAAATCATCAGCGTTATAGAGCCTGTCAATACGTTCGATTAGGAGCTGTTATCACATGGCTGCTAAAAACAGCCCTAATCATGGTTTTCAGCCCTGATTTTCGGTGTAGAATAGCAATGTTGTACCCCTTTATTAACCAAAAGTACCGAATGAGGTACAAGGTGAATGCTCATGATGATGCCCTCATTGGATGTAAAATCCACCCTTTCGATCGTCCTTGAAAAATCCTTAGTCCTTGCTCAATTTTTTGTACAACAGCTTTGTGCCTTATGCGTTTATGGTGTGGGCTTTTTATGCCTGATGATTTTAGCAATAACCGCGCATACCCTGTTAAATGGCCAACATTTACACCTGACGGCCAGCATTGATGGTCAAGAGCAGATGGTCTTAGACTTACGCCCCAACACCAAATAAACAACACAACGCCCTTCATATGAAGGGCATGACTAAAACTATTGGCTGATTAAAACTAACGCATCGGTGAAATCTTGTCGCCGTTAAAGCGACTGTTTTCTGATTTTTAATAAGAGTCTTTTAACTCACTTTATTTAGGTTTATCTCCGCGTAATTTAGCTTAATCTCAGCGTAGCGTATTTTTCATGATTAAATGCCCCTCGCCTGCGTTTGATGCAGGTCATCACTTAATAAAAGAAATATTTAAGGCGTACACCAACGCCAATAGCCAACGCGTTATGCTTGATGCTCGCTGCGATTTAGCACAGGCCGTGGATTTAGTGATGACTCTATCGACACACGCTATTTATATAGCATGGCGGTTTGATCATTGTATTGTCTTGGAAATCGTCAGTAAAAAAGAAAACGAAGCCAAATACCAGCAACATGTTGATGTCATTATTTCTTGCGAAAACGCGTATATGCGTGATGTTGACTGTAAAGCGTGGTTGGCGAAGGTCTCCACAAAAGCAGTCACTTCGACGCAAGAAAAACTGACATTTGAGGCTCATTCAGCGATGGTCATACACACAGAGGTTCATAGCGTTTACCCTAATTCGGTGTTGTCTTTTTCTGAGTCGAACCTCAATCAAGAACAGTTAGCGACTAACCGAAGGCTTATTTTTACATGGGTTGAGCAATACTTCCCGATGTGCTTGTTGGCACAATCAAGAAAAGTACATTAGGGGTTTAACAGCTTGGCTTGATCAGTAGAAGGCGTTACCCCGACACACACCACGGCTAACCATACCTTCTAGCTAACATTTAGGATAAACTTTTAACTTAGTTAACGAATTATCTTTTATTCATTACCCCAAGGTCAGGCCATGTCTGCAAATCGTAAATCTGTTTTTTTATCAGACCACGCCCTCGACATCCTTGGGCCTTTTTCCAGTGGCCGCTTAAACAGCATTATTGAAAAGTACGGTTATCTGATTCAAACCCAAGAATTAGCGGCTACATTTAGCCCCAGCGATTTAGCACTGATTTACCAAGTCACCAAAGAAAAAGCCACCCAAGAACGTGAGTCATGGAAAGAGTTCACCGCAACAGGCTTAGAGAAGTTACTTAACACCGCGAAAACAACCGCTAACAGCCACGACATTGAGGCGTTGATTACCCGAATTTATCGTCTTAATCCCCTGCAAGAAATTGCTTTAATTGAGGCCATTGAAAGGCACTGGGCTGAGGAACGGGTGCGACTATTTAAAGCCTATCAAGAACGAAAAAAACAGCCCTAGTGATTAGCTTTCTATTTTTAACAACCGCCAAGTCACGGCGGTTTTATTAAACGATGGCACAGCGTCATCACTCATCATCATAAAAGCGACGCATATCATCGTCTGTCGCTAAAGTCTCTCGTTTCGCTAACTGCACTTTAATCGCGGCTAACCGCACGCCCTTGTCAGGCAGTCGTCGAACATAGCCTTTAAATTTGGGAATCTCTGGCATGTTTTCTTTAGAACCACGCGTGCGCTGCCACTCCGCTTCAATCAGCGTTGCGGCTTTTTTGACTTGTTCACGGATGCCGCTAAAGCTGGGACTGCGATACAGACTATAAATCAGTTGTTTTAAGCGTTCATCGTGTTTACTGCGTATCGTATTCACGATGTCATAACATAAGCCGTCGAACGAGGCTCTAGTATAACGCCATGACCATCGTGGCAGACCAAACGTGGTTGGGATGTTGACCAACACATAATTTGTGATCGTGACGCGCTCTTTATGATTCGTCGGGTCACGCCATTTTTCGTCCGCTCCTACGCCATCTTTTAATTCACCTTCCGTAATAAATAAAATCCAGTGCACATCAGCGTCACCTTTTTGCGGATACCAGAAGTACAGCTTTGCCGTTGCATACCCTGCTTTACGTTTTCTGGATGCTTGCGCAGGCGTTAAATCGCAGTCGTAACGCTGTGTCATTTTTGATGCAAATGCACCAGCTTTTAAAACTGGCACTGTACCCTGTATATAACGCACAGCCCCATGAACCATAGCATCTGATAAACGCTGCATAAAAACCGTTTTCTTTGTGAATACAAATGGGTTTGATGGCCGATCCATAGTGTAACTTCTCGTTTAAAACAGTACAAAAAACGAACACTTGCCGAATGGCAAGTGACAAAAAGAAAAATACAGTGCTGTCAGATAATGTATAGAGCGAATTATCGCTTTTTTTTCATGTAATGTAATGAGATTCCTGCTATTTGCAAAAACACGCGATTTTCTCGTGTATAATTGCGCAGCTATTTCTAGGGCTTCCAACCCACGCTATTTTGAGTGTGGGTCGCCAAACCTGCACTCTCCAGTTCCATCGCTGAGTGCAGGGCCGCCAAGCCCTAGCACTCAGCAAGCGTCAGTCGCGGATGCGACGTTAGCTGTGAACTTCCAATTCACGGTTAGTACGGTGAAGCCGCATGCTTGTAATTAAGCTGGTGCGGCTACGACAAGCGCTGGGAGCTGAAACGCTTCCTTCGACTTAATCTGGTTGATTTAAAATCCATGAAAATGGGATTGGGCGACATTGAAACGGCTCACAGTAGGAAATGACTGTGTGACCTGTTATCGGTGAAAGTGGGTAATCAGTCCCACCTGCGGCATCACCCGAAACGAAGGGTATGACGTATGCTAGACACGAAGGCTTCTGAGAACGTCGAAAGGCGTTAGGGCATTGAGGAGAAATCTGGAAATGCTGGCACCTTCAAAAAGCCGATGGATCGGTGATATGAGGGGTCGATGTATAGCTCAACCGTGTAACGGCATCCCAAGAGGATGCTGTCTAGAGTGACTTTAAGCCATTGTTATTACTGTAAAAAGTAATGGTAATCGGTAGCTTGTTAGACTGTTTGATGCGGGTAACGGACTCGCTTTGGAATCTCGGAGCCGTGAAACTTAATACTTGCGAGTATTGGGGTAAGCGTATGCGATGTATCAAACATGAGAGCGGTGGCGTATTGTCATGTATGTAGCTGATAGCTAATTTGGGAATCGCTAAGGATCACTTGAAACGGCTGGAAACCGTTGAAACGAGGTAGTTTATCGTTGTGATCTATGCGAGGGAGATGTGGTGAGTAGGGTTTGAAATGACAGGCTGAACCGATGTGGGTTTGTCTGAGTACCGAAAGCTGCAACCGTATGAAAAACGCTTTTAGGGTGGAACCTAAATGTAGTGTGAAATAGCAGTCTAGATAAACAAGTCGTGCGTCATTGGCGTGACGTGCGTTGTCAGTGTTTATCTAGACAAAAGGCAAGGTGGAATCTTGCGAAGTGAACAGGGGCGTGGAAACCCCTTTTCGCTTAACTTATTGAGAAATTCTTCACAAAGCCTAATTACATTTAGCAGTGATAGGATGCTCACGCCTCGGCTCTTGGCAGAGCAAAGATTAATGTAGTACGACAGATCATGTTAATGCTGTATGGCTTAACGTGTGTGCGTTGCTGCGTGTGTGTTAACGCATGAGATGATTTTTTTAATCATTACATGTGTGTTGTAACGTGTTCTTGTGTTTTCTTCGATTTCCCTTGAGGTCAGAGATATAATCCACGAGGCATTGTTATAAAATGTTCTTGCGTATCTCATGTTCTTAGTCATTTGGCGAGCCACGGTTGTAATGTGTTCTTGCGTTTTCTTTGGCTTCTTTTGAAGTCAGAGATGTAATTCAGGCGATACATTGTTATAAAAAGTGTTACTTGCATTATCTGATGTTCTGAGTCATGTGGCGAGGCATTGCTGTAAAATGTTCTTGTGTTTTCTAAGGCTTCCCTTGAAGTCAGAGATATAATCCACTAGGCATTGTTGTACCCGATTAGCTTAGCACTGATCACTATAAAGCCCTTCATTTGAAGGGCTTTTTCTTTTCCTTTTTTTAAAGCTTAATTAAAAATAGCAACCTAGGATGTTAGCAGCCGATCCCTAGCAGCCACCGCTTCATTGAGTGAAGTAAACACAGTAACAGGCTTTTTTAAGGGCTGCTCGCTCATCAGACTTTGTGCAAAAGCGGTATAGTATTTTCTAGACTTGGCTGCGTTATGCGAGCTAAACAAGGCAATCTGCCCTGCCCTATTGCCTGTCACGATATTAACTAAAATCGGATCGCTACTGTTTTTTAAAAAACAATCCGTGATTAAGGATAATTTCCCGTCTGATGCGAGTCTAATCTCGTCAGCAATCTTTTCTCTCTTTTTGACTTGCTGACAGCCCTTGCAGCCATGTTCACTGTAAGTTTGTTTTGAAGACGCGTCAAAAATCTTCGAGAACTCGTAAATATTGAATATTGACTCATGACCATACCGACACACCACTTGTACATGGTCAGGCGAAACGTCGAGTGCAGGCCCTTGATACTGATAAAATCCTGCTGACATCGTGTTAATTTTATTGGGCCAGCCATTAAAAATTAACCGAATATCTTGCATGCCTGAGAGCGTTTTAGGGTCAAAGGGAATGACTGGCCGACCTAATTCAAGTAACAGGCGATCGCGTTCCGCCACTAACTTATCAATTAGCACCTTGCCAGCGAGTTCTTTTTGTTTAATCACATCAAAGGTGCTAATACGGCGTAATTTATCGCCCAGTAATGCTGTTTTTAGCGCATCCCGCTGTTGCTGTTCGCTAAAACGTTGTGCTTGATTTTTTTGTGCTTTGCCATACATAGGGCGAAAATGCGGCCCACCATCCATTTCATAATACAAATCCGCTTCTTCAACATATAAATCGAGAAAGATTTTTTGTTGAGGATGCGCGTCATCCACCAATTTGACTTCGTTTTTTACCGTTAATCCCGCATGCGTTAACAAGATATAAAATAAAAAATGCGCTGCTGAATGTCGTCCCCCAGAAATCGGCAGCAAGTGTTTACCCTTTAACAAATCGTTCCAAGAGATTGATAAGGTATCGGCCACAAGGCCATAAGTTGGTGACATCGCCCTGACCTTCAAATGTAGCTCCTTGGAAGGACGACGCTGATGCGCGACTAAAGAGGCAATCTCTGCGTCTATGTCCTCTGCACTTGATAACAAGGCTAAACGCACGCCAATGCGCGTAAAAGGCTCATCGTCGTTAAAAAAACGTATGACGGTTTCTGCGGTTAATTCGTTTTGTTTAGGCTGACACCGAAAACAGGGACTGCGTGCTTGTGATGGCCGTGAGCCAAAGACTAATTTCTGCAATTCAAAGGGAGTGTATGACCTTGGCAATTGACCATGCTTAATACAACAAACGGTTAAAGGCTCATCACCGCGTATTAGACGAGGATCGTGTTCATCAAGGGTGGGATAATCGGCCAAGAAAACCTTAAACGGGGCTAATAACTGCTGCTGCATTCGGCCTAGGGTATAGGTTTGTTTGAGTTGATAAGCGGCTACCGCACAACACTGTTGATGATGCAATATAGCGCGAATTGAATGCGTAAACGTACCGTGTTCACAACGGCAGGGAATTTTTCCCAGCGGAACAGGCAGCTTGCCTGTGTCATACGGCGCAACGCTAGTATCTAAGGTCATTTGACCTTGGGTTACTAACTGCACGTACTGGCCTAACTCAGACAAATTATTAACCCAGCTCGTGGGTTTTAACTTATCACACACAGGACACAGACGTTGTTTGCCATTAGACAGTCGTTTGGGCGTTAAGCGGCTTAACGCTAAACCACAGCGATGTCGCATTAAACAAGGCTCACTTAAGCCTGCATAGCCAGAGATAATCGTCCAGCCTAAGGGTTCTAAACGCGCTATCGCCTCAGCTTCGCTTAAGCGTTTTGATGAAGGTGGACGGGTAGTTTTTTTAGAATCGGAGAGTGCAACAGAGTGAGGGCGTAACAATGCCTGACGTTTCGTCATGGGGATTTTCCTTGAGAGATTAAAATATCCCATCATCATTGAAGGCGAATCAATGGTGACAGGTTAAGCAGGGTTCGCCTTACCAGTCTCAAGAGCTGGCGAGCCTTACGGCTCCCCCACCTAACCCGTCATAACAGACGTGCAGGCAGAATTGAGCGCAAAAAAATACCGCAGAGCGCGGTATATTTTGCTCTTGAGGATATACAGGAGGCGAAGCCTGACCACGCAATGTGGCGTGGTTTTTAAAGAGTATCCTTAGTATTAACAATCGTCAAGGATAGATAACATATTTCCCTTAATACATTTTTGCATGTCTAAAACATGCCGATTCAACAAGTGACCCTACCTCTTAAACCAGCTAACATAAAAATTGTTTTTATGTTTTTATGTTTTTATGTTTTTATTTTAATACTTTATTTATGGCTTTTTAAAAAGTCACGAATTGCAGCCTCTACAAAAGTATCAATCGTAGGATAGACATCTCGGAATTTACTTTTGATTGCCACATCCATTTCTATTTTTAAATCCACAGGAATAGCAGGACTTAGCCGAACATAAGTGACATCCTCTTTGCGGTGCATCTTTCGGCCTGACTTTCCTTTTTCTTTAGCAATTTCTTGAATAATCGGCTTTCGTTCCGATGTAATTGAATTGGTCGGAATTTTGGCAAGCAAACTTCTAACAGTATCTGACTTATCGACTTTTGGGGTATTACTCATTGGGAAAAACTCTTATCAAGCAAGGCTATTATTTCAATACCGAGTCGCTCTATTTCATCTTTGGCTTTTGTATTATCGTCCTCCATTACAGATGTCGAAAATAGCAGGGAGCGAGCATAGGCGACTCGATTAGCAATTTCAGTCTGTAAAATCGGAATGCCATGCTGAATAAGATGTTCTCGGATTTGGCCAGCAAATCCTGTTCCTGAAATAGTCATCGTAAAAACGATCGCTGCCGTCAATGCTGGATTTCGTTTTTGCTCCTCTTGGACAAGTCCAATCGTTTGAACAACCGCCAAAGCATCAAAAGGAGAAGCCTTACAAGGAATCAAAACCAGATGTGAAATAGCAAGAACTTGCTGTAACTCTTTTGACAAATAAGGAGGTGTATCAATAATGACAATTTCGTAATCGGAAACCTGAGCTTCTAACTCTTCAAAAGTTTTAAAACTACCACGCTCAAAAAGAGCAACACCATCTCGTGCGCCAAATGTTTTTAACAAAGCCGTGATGGAACCTTGGGGATCAATGTCTATAATGGCGACCTTGTAACCTGCCTTTGAAAAATATCCGTATAAATTAATCGCAAGGGTGCTTTTTCCAACGCCGCCTTTTTGATGAGCCAGTGTAATGATGAGAGGCATTAAGTTCACTCTACAAGAAAATATAGACAGAAAATATCATTTTTATATAAAAACACAAACGCTTTTTTATATTTTTATATAAAAACTATATTTATGTAAAAAAGTGTTATTTCACACACTTAAGTACCCATGTGAAAGTTTGTTTACATTTCCCGTTCACACTGAGCTTGTCGAAGTGCTGGCTGTCAATGGTTCGACAGGCTCACCATAAGCGGTGAAACTTTTGCTTAGGTACTTAGTTCGTTAATTGGGCGTGAGGTAAAACAGTGAATATGAATATATAGATAAATGGACGTTTTCCTACCATAAGTTTGACCAATATATTTTTGATATAACACAAAGAAAAGACCAAAAAAAATTAGGATACCAGAGTAAATGATACTGATTGAACATCCTCTAACTCTAGCTGGAGGATTAACAATAACTATTAAAGTTTGGATACGGGTCGAAGCCCTGATTCATGCCTCCGTTCTAAAGCCATCATCTTGCAGTCTAAAAAACATACCTTCATTTACTAAGCAAAAGTCAGATAGAGAAACCTCTTTTTATCTGACTATCACAAGCCAAAGAATCATAGATTAATATAACCTTAGATGGGTGAGAATCTACATTAAGCTCTTTTTGATAATTACTGTTAAGTTTTTCGTTAAGTTTCATTAACAAAATACGTCTTTCAGGTAAGGTCATTTCATACACACTGCAAGGGGCTAATCGTAATTTTTCCACTGGCGTTAGCCAGTTGAAATTTTCGCTTAAAAAGTCTTGAGCTGTTTCAACATCAATCCTGAAATCTCGCTTAATAAATTTTATGACAGCTTCTTTAGTGTCAATTTTTTTATATAAAGACATGGAAAATCTCATAGAGCCTTCATTGGCCTTACGAGATGTTTTAGATGTGTTTTTACACTTTTGATCTATTTCTTGATAAAGTTTTGTTTTGTCTTGTTCAAGTTTTTCAATCAGCAAACAGTTTGCTGTTTTGCCTTCTTCTTGAACTGGCGGTGAAAATAAATCACTTTGAAAAACAGATTTTTGCATCTTAAGAATCCTGCGCCTCGTTTGGCGTTTTTGATAAAAAACTCCCTCTAAAATTAGTTTAGGGGGAGTTACTTTGGCTTAATGGTTTTTTGAAAAACCATCGTAATTTCTGATAGGGCTAGGATGATCGTTTTTTGCATGCTTATATTTAAGCGTGTATTGAATCCCGTTCGATTCCAGATGTTTAATCCAGATGCCCATATCACAATCTTCTTCAAGATAGACGCTTTCACCGCGCTGGTAAGAGTAATCGGATACCTGATTTAATAGATCCGCATCTTCCAATGCTTTTCTTTTGACGCACAACCAACCATGCCCAGCATCTTGGTGAAAATTAAAGCTTTTGATAGTTTTTGACATTTTTAGACCCCTGTACCTCGTTCGG
>ERZ650309.1414-NODE-1414-length-11246-cov-4.695023_pt1 | contig 11246 bp, 9 predicted proteins | sample MGYA00376245_ERZ650309 | MGnify/ENA primary metagenome ERZ650309 (study PRJEB26733, sample SAMN07839294) | wastewater metagenome | biome: urban; feature: wastewater treatment plant; material: waste water | place: USA: North Carolina | collected 2016-04-26 ...
CCATTTTTACGATTCCCAATTATCAGGAAGGTTACACGATTGATGACAACGCCCGTGCTTTGCTGGTGAGCGTGTTACTGGAAGAAATTGGCAATAGCGAAGCGGAAGAATTGGCGACGCGTTATTTAGCCTTTGTCTGGCATGCATTCAATGCCAAGACGGGACGCTTTCGCAATTTTATGGGTTACCAGCGCAACTGGCTGGAAGAAAGCGGCTCGGAAGACAGTCATGGACGCACGCTGCTGGCGCTCGGAGCCGTCCTGGGCCGTTCCAATACTCCTGCGCTGCAAAGCATGGCGGGCTGGGTTTTCGAACAGGCTTTGCCCGCAATTCTTGCGACACGAAGCCCGCGCGCATGGGCTTTTGCGTTGATCGGCATCCACGAATATCTGAAACGGTACACGGGAGATCGCAAGGCTGGCCGTGTGCAGGAAGATTTAGCCGCCCGATTGTTGACGCTCTATCAAAAAAATAATGCGAATGACTGGCACTGGTACGAATCCAAGCTAACTTATTGCAATGCTGTTTTACCGCAAGCGTTATTGATTTGCGGCCAATCATTGCCGAATCAGGCGATGACGGATGCAGGTCTGGAATCGCTCGACTGGCTGATGAAGTTGCAGCATTCAGGGACAGAAGCCAATTCAGAAGGAGGGCACTTTGTGCCCATCGGTTCCAATGGGTTTTACCAGCGTGGAGGCGAACGCGCCCGCTTTGATCAGCAGCCGGTGGAAGCTCAAGTGATGATCTCCACCTGCCTGGAAGCTTATCGGATTACTAGCGACAAACGCTGGCACAAAGAATCCCACCGCGCCTTTGAATGGTTTCTGGGGCGAAATGATTTGAACCGTCCGATCTACGATCCAACGACCGGAGGTTGCCGCGATGGTTTGCATCCCGACCGCCCGAACGAAAATCAGGGCGCTGAATCTACGTTGGCGTTTTTGCAATCCTTGTTGGAATTACGCCTGGCAGAAAACGGGCATCATCCTTTGAAAATAGAAGAGAAATGAACAATAAACATCCTGAACTCTTTCGCCGTCATAAACTCAATCCTATCCTGACTGCCGCCGACTGGCCTTATCCAATCAACAGTGTATTCAATCCTGGAGCCGTGTTATTGCCGGATGGAACGACGTTGCTTTTGTGCCGTGTGGAATGCCGGCGCGGGCTTTCTCATTTGTCGGTCGCCAGATCCGTTCACGGAGTAAGTGATTGGCAGATTGACCCTTTGCCCACGCTGTTGCCTGAACCTGACAAATTTCCGGAAGAACTGTGGGGCATTGAAGATCCGCGCATTACCTTTGTGCCGGAATTGAACAAGTATGCCGTCGTTTATACCGCGTACACTCGCGACGGGCCGGGTGTGGCGCTTGCCTTTACCGAAGACTTTCGCAGCTTCGAGCGATACGGAGTCATCATGCCGCCGGAAAATAAAGATGCAGCACTGTTGCCTCATCGAATTGGCGGCAATTGGGCATTGATCCACCGTCCGGTTAGCGCTCCGCGCGCGCATATGTGGATCAGTTATTCGCCAGATTTGCGTCACTGGGGCAGCCACAAATTGATGTTGGAAGCCCGGCGCGGTTCATGGTGGGATGCCAACAAGATTGGGCTGTCGCCTCCGCCGATTGAAACCCCAGAAGGCTGGTTGGTGATTTATCACGGCGTCAAACAAACAGCCGCCGGTTGCATTTACCGCCTTGGTCTTGCGCTGTTTGATTTGCACATGCCAGAACGTTGCATAAAGCGCGCCAGCGAATGGGTCTTTGGCCCTGAAGAACTTTACGAACAGCACGGAGATGTCGGCAATGTCGTCTTTCCTTGCGGATACACGATTGCCCCGGATGGCGATACGCTGAATCTGTATTACGGCGCGGCTGATACCAGCATTGGGCTGGCAACCGGCAGTGTTGCCGAGTTATTAGATTGGCTGAAACGTAGCAACTGAAAACCGGTTCAAGTAAAGCCTGGGCACTACCCACCTTTACAGGTCGAATCTGTTCAATACTGAACATCAATTTATCCCGGCTTCGCCGATCATACAGGCCAATTCTAAAAGCAGGCCGCAGGCAGATGTTTGCAACAAATAAAGTCAACAAACCTGTTACAAGAAGAGCAATCGATCAAATGGGAGCGTGCCAGTATGTCCAGTGAACTTGTACAACGAGACCACCTCAAGATTCAGCCTGAATCTGAAAAATTGAAAGTTGAAATTAACGTGTTGGAAAGCTCCCTGGCCGAATTGGAGCGGGAAAATCTGGGTTCCCCGCTTTTTATACAAAAGCTGGGCCGGATTTTCGCGTTTGGCGCTGCCGGGAAGCTGGAATGGGCCAGGTTCAAGCTCAATTTCAAACGGGAGCAGTTGGATGATTTCAGAAACTCCGGAATGTCTGAAGCCACGGTGACGGGCCAATTGCGGAATCCCGACGGGGTACGAGAAACCATGCGGCAGAAAATGGAACGAATGATTGCAGAAAATCCGGCTGAGCTGGAACCACATATTCGTCGCGTCTATCAACCGCAAATTGATGCTGGACGGTAGGCTTCGCAAGCCAGGTTGCACGACAAGCCAGAGGAAAGAATTGAGGAGCAGATTATGGAAGAAACAATCAAATCAGGAGTCTTATTGATCGCCGACGGAGCCACTTTACCGGCATCCATGAGAATCGAAACCGAGCCGTATGCTTACGGGTGGAGGTTAGTCAAAAATTTTGACCTCAACACGTTTAATCAAACCATCATCCAGGCGGGGTGGAATTTTTTCTACATCGCGGGCGCGATCGAAACGAGCGCCTTTGGAAGCGACGAAAAGAAAACTACCCGCAAGGCAATCAAACAGGTTCTCACTAAATTGAGGTCCAAAAGTTTCAACTGTCTGGAAATTACTCAGGTGATGACCAAACGGTCTTTGGGAATCCCCTATGTCAGTGTTTCCGCACATTCCCGGCATATCCAAAAAAGCATTGTTCTGTTTGATAGCTGAACGTTTGCGAAGGAAATGGACGTCGGCTGTTTTTCAACAACAGGCTTTGGTTAAGTCTCTATGTCAAAAAGAGGCGACAGAGCCAAACACAATCGGGAAGACAAGAAGCGCGAACCAACGCGCAAACTCAATCAAGGGCTGGCAGCAAGGCTGGATCGCAAGATGACAGAGTCTTTGGCGGCGAACTCTGATCACCTCGTCACAAATCCTTTGCGGCAATTGACCGGTGACCATCAGTCGCACGAAGCCGCTTTTGAAAGAGTTGTTTATCGTTTCCAGCAAGGAGAGCAAAGTGATTAATACAACCGTTATCGCAATTGTAATTTTAGGGGCACTCGTTATGTCACCTTCGACTCAGGCACAAGACCTTTCACGTTACCGCGACTTCCAATTCGGAATGAGCTTGCCTGCGGTGGCGAAACAGGTACGGATGAACCCGTCGGATGCGAAACTTATTCATCGCCGCCCGGCGATGATTCAGGAATTTCTCTGGGAAGCATTGAGCTTTACTCGCTCTTCACCACAGACCGAATCCGTCAAAGACATTCAGTTCAGTTTTTACAATGGGGAGCTTTACCGATTGGTGGCCATGTACAACCGGGACCGAATCGAAGGGATGACGGCAGAAGACATCATCGCAGCCATTTCGGCGAAATACGGAACGGCTTCCCAACCCGCGCTCGAAATTACCCTTTCTTCAACGCAGTTATACGGCGACGGCGAAAAGCTTTATTCAAACCAGAAAGAAAAAGTCATCGCACAGTGGGAAGATTCGCAGTATTCCTTCAACCTGTTTCACTCTTCAACCCAATCAACCTTTGGTTTGGTGGCGTATTCAAAACGGTTGAACACGGAAGCTCAAGCAGCCGTTGCGGAAGCCATCCGATTGGATGAGATCGAAGGCCCTCAAAGAGAGACTGCGCGTAAAAAGAAACAGGACGACGAAACCCGCGTCCAACAAGAGAAAGCCAGAAAAGTGAACAAAGCGCCGTTTCGCCCTTAATTCACTCGACGTGCAGGTTGCTCATTTCCCGTGAGCTATTGGTAAGCCAGAACTTGTTTGTCTTGCAATAACCGCTCGCGCAATTTTGAGTAGGCCACATCCTGCACAGCCAGCTTTCCGTCAATTGCCATTGCCGCCGCCGTCGCTGCTGACTGTCCCAAAATCATAAACACCGGTTCCATGCGAATGCTGCCGTAAGCGATGTGCGAACTGGACACGCACACGGGCACGAGCAGGTTGTCAGCCTGGCCTTTTTTCGGCAGCAGCGAACCATAGGCGATCTGATACGGGCCGTTGGTGGAAACGCCGATGTCGCCTTCGTTTTGGACGTACGCATCTTTGCCCGTGCCGATTATGTAGCGTTGGATGTTGTGCGAATCAATGCCGTATGAACCCATTCCCACCGAATCCGGCGTTGGTCGTTGCTTCAGCAATTCGTTTTCGGTCATGACGTAAGCGCCGACCATTCGCCGGGCTTCGCGGACGTAAATCTGATGTGGCCAGTTGCCGTTGTCTTTGAATTCGTCTCGCGCCAGGCCCCATTGGCGAAATTCGTTCTGCACGTCTTTCGGCACACGCGGATCATTGGCGATGAAATAGAGCCAGCCTTTTTGATATTGCTCGTGTTCCTGAAGGATCGCTCGGCGGCGTTCGTAACTGGCGTCGGGGTAATCGTAATTCATCCCGATGTTGTCGGTGCTGAACGGGCCGTGGTTGTTGGTGTCGGTTTTGCGATTGGGGATGCGGTCGAATTTCTGGAAGGTTTCGCGCCAGCCCGCCTGAAAAACGCGCAGCAACAATTCGTATTGCTGCGGGTCATAACCGGCTGGCTTGGGGAAGGGAACTCGGTTTTCGGCGTAATCGGTCAGGCACATGCGGTAACAATATGCTTGCAGCTTTTTGTCGGCTGCGCCGTATTCGCCGGGCGGCGCAGTCGAAATGCGAGGCAACACTCCGCTGGCGGGATCGCCAGGAATTCGGTACGGGCTGATCTTTTCCTTGACGGCTCCGAAATGATGGCGGTGATGCAGCACGCCGGTTTGCACTCCGTTCCATTGTTCGTGGTACGTGTCTTTGGATTCGCGGCCTACGTGATAACTGACACCAGCGGCGGCCATCAAATCGCCTTCGTAGGTGGCGTCAATGAACATCTTCGCAGTGTAGCTTTTCCCGCTCAAGGTTGTGATGGAAACGATTCGCGAATTGGACTTCCGAACGCCGGTTTTGCGGTTCAGCCATTCGTTGCGGATGACCGGAATCTTGAATTCGCGAATGAAATCTTCAAAGACTTGTTCGGCGACGTGCGGCTCAAAAATCCACATTGTGCGACTTTCGCCGTCCAATGCGACCGTGCCCTGTCCTTTGTTGCCGAACTGTTCGCGGCGCTCCCATTTCCAGGTTTCGGGTTTTTGATAGTACTGATAGACGCGATGATAAAACTCGCGCGCTAGTCCGCCGATGACGGCTTTGTTGCCGGTGTCTGTGAAACCCAGCCCGCCGCTGGACAATCCGCCCAAATGTTTGTCCGGGGAAACGATGATGACGGTTTTGCCCATCTGTTTGGCTTGGACGGCAGCCGCCACCGCAGCAGCCGTTCCGCCGTAAATGCAAATGTCGTAGCTCGTGTCAGCATTCGCTTCGCCGGTTGCCGTCACTGCCATTAGCGAAGCCGCGCCAGTGGCGTTCAAAAAGTCTCGTCGAGAAAGGGAATTGTTCGCAGAGTTCATAATTTGGTTTTTGGATGATCTGTGTCCGTGGAATTTTGCCGGTTATTATCGGCGATTGCTCCGGTTTCACAAGCGCGGCAAAGCCATTCTTGACACGGCTTGTAAGCGGTCGCTATAGTCCGGCTATGCCTTATCCTTTGCAATCAAACAAGAATTCGCGCGGCGGGCAGCCGCAAATTCGTAGCACTACAATTCTGGCCGTGCGCCGCGATGGCAAAGTCGTCATCGCTGGAGATGGACAGGTGACGATGGGCGACACGATTATGAAATCGGGTGCGCGCAAAGTTCGCCGCTTGTACGGCGACAAAGTGCTGGCCGGGTTTGCCGGAGCCAGCGCCGACGCGTTCGCGCTCTTTCAACGCTTTGAAACCAAACTGGAACAGTTTCACGGTCAATTGAACCGCGCTGCCGTCGAACTGGCCAAAGATTGGCGCACCGATAAAATGATGCGGAATCTGGAAGCGTTGCTGCTGGTGTCTGATCCGACCAGCACGCTGGTCATCGGCGGCAACGGCGATGTGATTGAACCGGACGATGGAATTGTCAGCATCGGTTCGGGCGGCCCGTATGCGCTGGCAGCGGCTCGCGCATTGGCGCGTAACACGGAACTCAACGCAAGGCAGATCGCCGAAGAAGCGATGAAAATCGCTGGCGAAATCTGCATTTATAGCAATTCAAATTTGGTAATTGAGGAAATCTGATAACGGTGGTCGGTGGCTGGTGAGCGGTAGTCGGTAAAACGGCTGCCGACAACCGACAACCGACAACCGGTCACCAATCTTATGGTTGTTTATCTCAAAGGTGATCTTGAAGAACCGAAAGGCTTGGATTCATTGACTCCGCGTCAGATTGTTTCCGAGTTGGACAAACACGTCGTTGGGCAAAATGCCGCGAAACGCGCTGTAGCCGTTGCGTTGCGCAATCGTGTTCGCAGGCAAAAACTTCCGCCCGATATGGCTCAGGATGTGATGCCGAAGAACATCATCATGATCGGTTCAACGGGTGTCGGTAAGACGGAAATTGCACGGCGGTTGGCGCGGCTGTCGTCGTCGCCATTTCTGAAAGTCGAAGCGTCGAAGTTTACGGAAGTTGGATACGTCGGGCGCGATGTTGAATCCATGATTCGTGATCTGGCGGAAATCAGCGTTGATTTAGTCCGCGAAGAAAAGATCACCGAAATCGAAGACAAAGCCGCTCAGAATGTCGAAGAGCGAATCCTGGACTTGTTGCTGCCACCGAGCAAATCCACTTCGGTTGCTTCTTTGGATTCGGCGATTGATCAGATTGAAGACACGCCGACGGCCGCTCAGGACACTTACAACCGCACTCGCGAAAAACTGCGCCAGCAATTCCGCGAAGGTCGTTTGGACACTCGCATTGTCGAGTTGGAAGTCCGCGAACGGAACTTTCCTTCCTTCGAAATCATCACCAATCAGGGCGTCGAAGAAATGGACGTCAACCTGAAAGACATGATGCCCGGTCTGTTCGGCGGAAAAACCAAAACCCGCAAGTTAACGGTTGGCGAAGCCACCGAATATCTGATGTCTGAAGAAGAGCAGAAGCTGATTGATATGGACGCTGTTGCGCGTGTGGCGCTGGAGCGTGTGGAATCGTCCGGCATTATCTTCCTGGATGAAATTGACAAAATCGCCGGGCGCGAAGGCGGCCACGGCCCGGACGTTTCGCGCGAAGGCGTGCAGCGCGATATCTTGCCGATTATCGAAGGCACCACGGTCAACACCAAATATGGAATGGTTCGCACCGATCACATTCTGTTCATTGCTGCAGGAGCCTTTCACGTTTCGAAGCCATCGGACTTGATTCCGGAACTGCAAGGCCGATTCCCGATTCGTGTCGAATTGCAGCCGCTGACCATAGACGATTTCAAACGCATTCTGACCGAACCCAAAAACGCATTGATCAAACAGTACAAAGCCTTGCTGGAAACCGAAGGCATTCAACTGGACATCACCGAAGACGCGATTGATGAACTGGCGAACTTTGCGTTTAAGGTCAACGAAACCACCGAAGACATTGGCGCTCGCCGGTTGCACACCATTCTGGAAAAAGTGCTGGACGAAATTTCCTTTGAAGGCCCGGACCTGGTGGAAAAAAATCAGTTGATTGACGCGGCTTATGTCCAAAGAATGCTCACAGACATCGTCAAAAATGAAGACCTCAGCAGATACATCCTCTAAAAGGAGTTGGGAGTTGAGAGTTGGGAGTTGGGCGGCAAGGCGGAGGCTCTTCGTTGCCGTCTGCTGCCTATTGTCTTCTGTCTGCTTCCTCAGCGGCTGCGGCAAAATTGGCGATCCGCTGCCCCCGATCCCGCGCGCTCCGCTGGTGATCGAAGAGTTGAAAGTTGCTCAGCAAGGAACGGAACTGATCGTGAGCTTTCCGTTGGTGCGAAATGCCCGTGCGACCAAGCTGCAACGAATTGAGATTTACCGGCTGGTCGAATCGGCCAGCGATCCGCAGGGCATCACCGTCGAAAGCTTTTCCGCTCGCGCCAACCTGATTACTTCGATTGAGCAAATTCCGGAAAAAAGCTCAACCATCACATTTCGCGACGCGCTTGATCTGAAAAGCAATGCGCGGAATCAGCGGTATCGGTACTCGATTCGGCTGGTCAATCAGGCCGGACAATCGGCGGACTTTTCCAACTACGCTGTGATCGTGCCGCTGTTTGATCTGGCGCTGCCGCCGACGGATTTGAACGTCACACAACAGGAAAAACAGATTGACTTGAAATGGTCAGCGCCCGCCGCCAACGAAAGCGGAACCGCTCCGGCCAATGTGGCGGCTTACAACCTGTATCGCCGCACCGGCGATTCGGTTGTCAAACTCAATGCTCAACCGCTGACTGAACCTCGCTTCACGGATCGCAACTTCGTGTTTGGCGCAAACTACCAATACACGATTCGCGCTTTGTCGCTGCTGCCCGGCAGCGCAACTCTGGCGACAGCGATTGAAAGCAACGAAAGCGCGCCGCTTGCGCACACGCCGAAAGACACATTCCCGCCTGCCGTGCCCGGCCCGGTGACGATTGCTTCCATCGGAGGCATCGTCAGTTTGTTCTGGCCGCTCAATCAGGAAACGGATGTCGCCGGATACAACATTTACCGCGCCGAATCCGAACAAGCTCCGCCAGCGCAGTGGACCAAGCTCACCGCGCAGCTTCACAAATCGGCTTCCTTCCGCGACGACCGTGTGCAAATCGGCAAAGTCTATTTTTACCAAATTTCTGCCGTGGATATTTACGGCAACGAAAGTCAGCGTTCGTCCATCGTTAGTGAAACTGTCAATCCTTGATCAATTCGTTGACTAAATTTAGCTTGCTACCTATGCTTTGCGCGTTTTCTGTTGTCTCCGTCCGCAAATCAGGAGGGTTCAAGGTTTTTGATGTCATCGTCAGCTTCACCACCAACTTCGCCAGATGTCACACAGCTTTTGCGGAACTGGCAAGGCGGCGATCAAACAGCTCGCGACCAATTGCTGGGAATTGTTTACGATGAACTGCGCCGCCAAGCGGGGCGCTATTTAAGGCGTGAACGTTCTGACCACACCCTGCAACCAACCGCTCTAGTTCATGAAGCCTACCTTCAACTGATTGATCAAAGTCGTGTGAGCTGGGAAAACCGTGCGCATTTTTTTGGGGCGGCCGCCAGACTAATGCGGCGAGTTCTCGTGGATTACGCGCGGGCTCATCAGGCAGAAAAGCGCGGCAGCGGCGAAGAAAAACTGGCGTTGGACGAAGCGATTGTGGTGCCGGAAAGCAAAGACTTGAATATTCTGGCGCTCAACGATGCGCTCGAAGAGTTGGCGCGACTTGACGAACGGCAAAGCCGCATTGTTGAGTTGCGTTATTTCGCTGGGCTTTCAATAGAAGAAACCGCAACGATAACGGGCGTTTCTCCCGCGACCGTCAAGCGCGAATGGGCAATGGCAAAAGTCTGGCTGCACAATCAGATCAAACGAACTTCCGCCAACTGAATCCAAAACAATAGTTCAACAACCAACCCAGTGCCGAGGTTTTTCTATGACTCCGGAACGGTATCAACAGGTAAAGCAGACTTATCTGGAAGCAATGGATTGCGATCCGGCGGAACGTTCTGTCTGGCTGGCGCAACGCTGTGGAACGGACGAGGTTTTGCGCCTTGAAGTCGAAGCCTTGCTTAACGAATCTGCTGAAACGGCTCCGTTTCTGGAAACACCTCCGCCGTTGCCAGACTTTCCGATGCTTCCCAGACGCCCAACCGCTGACGAACGCATCGGTCAACGTATCGGTCCGTACAAGATTCTTCGAGAAATCGGGCAGGGTGGAATGGGCGCGGTGTATCTGGCGGAACGGGCCGATGAGCAATTCAGAAAGCGTGTGGCATTGAAACTGGTCAAACGCGGTATGGACACCGAAGAAATCCTTTCGCGTTTTCGCCACGAACGTCAAATTCTGGCAAGTCTTGATCACCCGAACATTGCGCGATTGATTGACGGAGGCACCACCGAAGACGGGTTGCCATATTTCGTCATGGAACACATCGAAGGCCAGCCGATTGATCTTTACTGTTCCAGTCACAAACTCAGCACTGATGAGCGATTGAAGCTTTTTCGAGTAGTTTGCGGCGCAGTGCATTACGCACACCAAAACCTGGTGGTTCACCGCGACCTGAAACCGTCAAACATTCTGGTGACCACAGATGGCACGGTAAAATTGTTGGATTTCGGCATTGCCAAAATTCTCAATCCTGATTTGTTTCCAGAAACGGTGCTGCCAACCCGAACCTGGGAACGGCCAATGACTCCGGCATACGCCAGCCCCGAACAGGTGCGCGGTCACGCGATTACCACGGCCAGCGATGTCTATGCGCTTGGAGTGATTTTGTATGAACTGCTGACGGGGCAGCGCCCTTACCTGTTCAAAGGCTACGCGCCACATGAAATTGCCAAAGTCGTCTGCGAAACCGAACCTGACAAACCCAGCACCGCAGTTGTGCGCGTGATCTCCCTTGAAACGACAACTCCTAACGCCGAAGCCGGCAAACTGCGAAAGCAGTTAAAAGGCGATTTGGATAACATTGTGCTGATGGCAATGCGCAAAGAACCTTTGCGGCGATACGCTTCGGTTGAACAATTCAGCGAAGACATTCGCCGCCATCTGGACGGTTTGCCGGTCATCGCGCGAGAAGACACGTTTCGATACCGAACCGGGAAGTTCATTGCCAGAAATCGGCTGGCGGTTGCGGGAGCAACGATATTTGTATTGCTGCTGGCCGGGTTTTTGGTAACGACTTTGGTACAAGCCGGACGCATTCGTCGCGAACGCGACGCCGCACAGATCGAACGGGATAAAGCCGAGCAGGTTTCACGTTTTTTGGGTGACTTGTTCAAAGTCAACGACCCCAGCGAAACGCGCGGCAATACTGTTACGGCCCGTGAAATTCTGGATCGTGGCGCTGACAAAATCCGCAGCGAACTGAAAGATCAGCCCGAAACCAAAGCCACATTGATGGAAACGATTGGCCGCGTATAC
>ERZ650309.1415-NODE-1415-length-11245-cov-8.371671_pt1 | contig 11245 bp, 10 predicted proteins | sample MGYA00376245_ERZ650309 | MGnify/ENA primary metagenome ERZ650309 (study PRJEB26733, sample SAMN07839294) | wastewater metagenome | biome: urban; feature: wastewater treatment plant; material: waste water | place: USA: North Carolina | collected 2016-04-26 ...
CTTTTTAGATTGGCGCGACTCCAAACGAAGGCTGCGGTTTACCCCTTACCTGTTTGCAGGATTTGCCTTGTTTGGAATTTCTGGCAATGCATCAAAAAATGCTGCCTATAGCAATGTTCAACCTGCTATCCCATTTGGTGGAGGAATGAAGTACGTATTGAATCCCAAATATTATATAGCTGCTGAAATAGGAATAAGGAAAACGTTCTTTGATTATTTAGACAACATCTCTGACGGAGATCCTGCATTTAAAACGTATCAGTATGGAAACATCTTTGATAACGATAATTATTTCTTTGTAGGCTTTACGTTGACACGGACGTTCTACGATATTCCATGTCCTACCAGTCCTTACTAATTACACGCTAACTTTTTCGAGGCCGGATAGTCTATTTCACTATGACGGTAAGTGAGCCTGAGGCTTGTGATAAGTTTGAAAAATAGGCTACTTTTGCCCCCTTGTGGCTTCATTAAAGGAAAATATTGATTTCAATAATTTGCCAAAACATATAGCCGTTATTATGGACGGAAATGGCAGATGGGCAAAACGGAAAGGTGCAGCGCGCATCTTTGGACACCGTAATGCCATTCAAGCCGTAAAAGACATTACTGAAGGTTGTGGAGAGATAGGGATAAAGTTCCTAACGCTTTATGCATTTAGTACCGAAAACTGGGGTAGGCCAAAAGAAGAAGTCGATGGCCTCATGGAGTTGTTGGTGAATACCTTGCAAAAGGAGATAAGTACATTGCATGAAAATCAGGTTCGTTTGCTGACCATAGGTGGGATCGATCATTTGCCTTCTGTCTGTCAAAAAAATTTGATTGAAGCTAAAGAGGCGACCAAAAATAACAATGGACTTACACTTCTGTTGGCTCTCAACTACAGCGGCCGATGGGAGCTTGTTCAGGCTGCAAAGAAAATGGCGAGAGACATTAAGTCTGGTGTTATAACGTTGGACGATATTAATGAAAATGGTTTTGCAGGGTACCTTGATACAGCCGGAATTCCTGATCCTGAATTGCTCATTCGCACCAGCGGAGAAATAAGGATAAGTAATTTTTTGCTTTGGCAAATGGCGTATTCAGAGTTATACTTTACAAATACGCTTTGGCCGGATTTCCGAAGGGAAGATTTGTACGAAGCTATTTGTGAATATCAAAAAAGAGAAAGAAGATTTGGAGTGTTGACCACAACTGCCTGATGGGAATGAAGAATAGTCTATTGGTTTTTGTATTACTAGTATTGATCAACGCTACCTCGTTTGGACAATTCAGAAAAAGTCGTGACAAGAGCACGGCACCCCCTGTAGCGGAAAGTAATCTCAACTACGCTAACCCGGTTGAATATTACATTGGCGGAATTGACGTAAAAGGACTGACCGTTCTAGATAAGAATGCAATGGTGTCATTAACCGGGCTAAAGGTTGGTGATAAAATTAGCGAAGGCAAGGCTTTAATTCAAGTGACAGTGGCAGGTGAACAATCAGCAAATAACAATCAACCACAAGCACAAGACATTCATCAGCCCAACACTAATCATGCCTCAATACCAAGCGAGCCAAAACCAGTTATAGCACATCAAGAAATTAAGCAAGATCAACAAAGGCAAACCACAAAAATGCTTGCGGTACATTGTGGCCCAGCCGTCAGACGTTTAGCGCGTGAGTTGGGGGTTGACTTACAACAAGTAACAGGCACAGCAGCAAAAGGCCGTATTGTTAAAGAAGATGTGCATGTATTTGTTAAACAAGCATTAAACACACCTGCGCCAGTTGTCAGCCAAACCGATAATCCAACAGTATCAGGATTGCCCATCTTGCCTGACATTGATTTTAGTAAATGGGGTGAAGTTGAGTTTAAAGACTTAAGCAAAATTCAAAAATTATCGGCACAAAATTTACATCGGGCATGGTTACATATTCCTCATGTGACTCAATTTGATGAAGCCGATATTACTGATTTAGAAGCGTTTAGAGTCTCTCAAAAAGATAGTTTAAAAGCCCAAGGCGTAAATTTAACCTTATTAAGCTTTTTAGTGAAAGCTTGTGCATATGTGTTAGAAAAAATGCCTAAGTTTAATAGCTCGTTAAGTAAAGACGGGGAGCAGTTAATTATCAAAAAATATATACATATTGGTGTGGCGGTTGATACGCCCAATGGTTTGGTTGTGCCTGTGATTCGCAATGCTGATCAAAAAAGCGTGGTCGAAATTGCCAAAAGTTTAGCCGAATTATCCACCAAAGCACGCGATAAAAAATTAACGCCTGCCGAGATGCAAGGCGCAACGTTTAGCATTTCCTCTTTAGGTGGTATTGGTGGTACGGCTTTTACTCCTATTGTTAACTGGCCTGAAGTAGCTATTTTGGGGGTTTCTCGTTCGAGTCACAAACCAATTTGGGATGGTAAAAGTTTTAATCCACGTTTAATATTGCCACTTTCTTTATCTTACGACCATCGGGTAATTGATGGTGCTGATGCAGCCAGATTTACGACTTTATTAAGTCAAATATTGGCCGATATACGACGAGTTTTATTATGATAATAATAAAAAAATTAACAATACTTAGTGTTGTGGCCGCATTAGCTGCTTGCCAATCTATAGGGCTTAAACCGCAGCAAACTCTAAAAGCGACTATTAATAACAATCAAACAAGTTATGTGAGTAGTATTGCTCAAGATGGCACATCAGTTGTGGTTAAATTAGCTAATGGTCAGCAACGAGTTGTGACCTCAAACTTGCCCACTTATTCAGCAACTATTGGTAGGGTTAATGTGCAGCAAGGTGGACGGAGTTTTGCGATTGAGCCTACTCAGCCCACTGTCACAACAACAGGCAAAGTAACAGGTAGTGTATTTAAGCCCAATGCACCTGAGGGGGCACATTGGCAATTAGTCAAACTTAATGGCCAAACTGTTGATAGTCAAAAAAGCAAAAGACCTCCATATTTACGTATGGTGGGTGGACAAATGCACGGGCTAACTGGCTGTAATGTCATGAGCGGTATTTATCATCGTGATGATAAAAAAATGCAGTTCATGCGTGTACAAGGCACAACGTCTCAGTGTGACTATAAAGAGTTAGAGCGAAATTTTATTGGAGCATTACAGCGTTTACGTGTTTGGCAGGTGACACCTGATTATCATTTACAGTTTATGGATGAGAAAAATCAGGTGGTTGCGGAGTTTATAGCATTGTTTCCCTAAGAGCGTTGCCATAGCACTTCAGTACCGCCATGTTCACGCGCTAAGATACGTGCTGCGACAAATAAATAATCAGATAAACGATTTAGATATTGTAAGGGTAAAGGCGAAATTTGTTCTTGTTGGCTAAGACTAAACACACGGCGCTCAGCTCGACGACAAACGGTTCGAGCAACATGACAAATACTAGCCGCTTTACCGCCTGCAGGTAGAATAAAGTCTTTTAGTGGAGGCAAATCCTCATTTAAAGAGTCAATCGCTTGCTCTAAACGTGAGATCGCTTCTTCTTTTATTAAAATAAAATTGGGAATACATAACTCACCACCCAAATCAAATAATTCATGTTGGATTTTAGATAAAATAGTTTCCATGTGATGATTGGCTGTTAATTCTGCGCGTAATAAACCTATAAAACTATTGAGTTCATCCACAGTACCATAGGCTTCAACACGTAAACTATCTTTAGCCACACGGCTACCATCACCTAAACCTGTTGTGCCGTCATCACCCGTTTTGGTATAAATTTTTGATAAACGATGCCCCATAACCTAGCTCTTGCATGTTTTTGGTAGGGGCAACCCTCGTGGTTGCCCAAATTTATGTTTATTTGAGGGTAGCCACAAGGGCTACCCCTACGAGTTTAAAATTTCACTTCGGCACTGATTGTAGCGGTAAATGGCGTAGCTAGGTAACGTGTTGTTGCACCTGAATAAGCAAAACTATAGGTTTTGTCGGTGATATTTTCGAGCGACACACGTAACTTAGTGCTTGGTACAACTTGCCAATAAGCATTGACATTAGCGACAGCATAGCCAGCTAAACGACGTGGTGTGTTACTGCCAAATAATGGCGCATCTAACGCATGACTTTTAGCCAATACTTCGCTTGAAATACCCCATTTTTCTTGGTTGTAGCCTGTAGTAAAGCTTAAGCTACGACGCGGACGACGTAATAAATCTTGTTTAGTCATATCATCTTGGGCATGATTATAACCACCGTTCAAACCAAACATTAAACCATCTTGTTGCCAGTTAACACCAAGCTCTATACCTTTAATAGATGCTTTATCAACATTAATATTTTGGCAAGGAAAACCACCCACACAACTAATTAAATTATCAATATCATATTGATAAAAAGCCGTATTTAGCTTGAATTGGCCGATTGTATGTTTACTACCCACCTCTACAGAAGTTGATTCTTCGGGTTTTAAATTAACATTACCACCATAACCATATAGATCGTTTAAATCAGGTGCTTTAAATGCTGTCCCATAATTGGCATAAATACGGTGTTGATTATTGAGGCTATAGCCTAAAGCTAAAGTACCTGTTTGATGTGTGCCAAAGGAATCATAGTCTTCATGACGAAGTGAAAGTTGGGTGCTAATTTGGCTAAATTGTGATTGTTGTTGTAGATAAACAGCTAAGTTATCTTGCTCTTTATCGTATTTAGTACCAAAACCGTTGTCATATTGTGCTTCAGTATTGGTTTGGGTGATGCCTGCTACCAAAGTGATTTCTGAGGAAAGTGCAAAGGTATTTTGCCAATCGGCTTGTTGTTGCTTGGTATGTGCCAAAGAACTACTTTGATTTTGGTCAATATGATCTTTTAGTTGGCTTAAACGAATTTGACTATTCAGTGTGTCGTTAATTTTACCCTGTGCATGAAGACTAATTAATTGGTTTTCAAAGTCTTGAGTGACAAAACCAAAATTGTGATATTCAGTAGTGCCTTTGTTTTGTCGGGCAGTGACCGAAATTTGACTAAAGCCTAAATCATAATTGGCTTTTAAATTAACGCCCTGATTTTTATAGCCGTATTCCTGAGCGTTTTTTTCGATAATCGGAAAACCATCGGTATAAATAGCATTAGCATTAATTAACGCAGACAAAGCATTTTGTTTAAAGGTTTGATTAAAACCTCCTTTAACCAATTTATGACTACCTGCACTAATAGTGGCTTGGCTAGAGGTTTTATTAGGTGTTTTAGTAATAATATTAATCACACCACCAATGGCCTCAGAACCATATAGGCTAGACATTGCCCCTTTAACAATTTCAACGCGTTCAATATCATCTAAAGTTAAATGTTGAATATTGGCTTGACTGCTAGTGGCTGAGTTAATACGTACACCATCAATTAGCACTAAGGTATGGTTACTTTCTGTGCCACGAATAAAAGTGGACGTTTGGCCACCAAAACCACCTAAACGTGCAACATCAATACCTGCTTTAAATCTTAATATTTCACCCAAATCTTGAGAGGGGTGCTGAGCTAACTGTTCTTGAGTAATCACCTGAACAGAGGCTAAAGAATCATCAACAGATTGTGTGGTACGAGTTGCAGTGACGACGGTTGTTGGCAACGTAGCCTCAGCAGCAAAAACAAAAGACGAGCAGGCAGCGATACTCGCTGCTAAAAATGAACGAGAAAACATAAATAACTCCGACTGTTTGGTTCCCCGCAAACAGCGAAAAAATAAAAAGAACAACGCCACTTGTCCAAAAAAAGAGCGTTAAATAGGCACTATGGTCGGTCTCCGGACTCCTATGTTGATTGCTTAAAACAATCGTTTATTTCACCTTCCCATCAATCAGACAGTGGTATATAAAATAAACAAACATAGTTACCGTTGCGGGGGCAGCACTGGATTTGCACCAGTTTCCCATTTGTAACATGATAGGGTTTACGCATTTCGTTGAAATTAGCGCGTTTTATGAACATAAGGGCATTAAAAATGCCTGAAATATGAATAAATAAGCGATAACCGCGTAAGTCCTAAAAAGTCAAACCGTACTTAAACGGACACCATAAAGCAGGGCGGATATTAGGTAAGATGTGTGAGAGATGCAAGACAAAGGTTGGACAAACTAAATTTAATTTTTAGTTTGTCCGAATAGCACAATTTTGACTGGAGGTTTTAGCGTTTAAAACTTCATATTTAACTGTGCGCCAATTAAATGAGCAACACCCTTATAATCTGCGCTATATGTTACACCACTATTGCCTGCGCCTTTCACGCGATCAATGTGAGCTGTTTTCTCTTTTAAAAACATGTAGGCCGCATCAATAGACATTTTATCATTGAATGGATAACTTAATCCTAAACTTAATACGGTTCTATCTTCACTAGGCACACGTACACTGCGATGCTCGTCAGTAACTGGTGTATTATCGACACCTAAACCTGCACGATAAGTGACGCCATGACCACTTTTCCAGTCTGCACCAACACTATATGCCCATGAGTCTTCCCAATGTAACTCCTCTGTAATAGTGGCAAAATTAGATGGTGCATTTTGATTTTTAATGATTAAGTTTTCTAAAACACTCCATTGAGTTAAGCCAATACTTGCATGAATATTAGTATCACTATTGAGCTGATGGCTAATAGATACCTCTATGGTTGCTGGGGTAGAAATATCTAAACTTGCATCATAGTTTAAATATGCGCCATTGACTGGAAAGTTAAAAACTTTTGTTGTTCCTTCTAAACTATATTCGGTTTCGCTTCGGTAATTAAAACCAACACGAGTCTGTTCATCGAGTTTCCATAATAAGCCTAAGTTATAGCCAAAACTTATATCATCACCCATGACTTCAAGACTAGGATTACTAGGGATTGGAGCTACCGCAGCCGATAATAGGCCTTCAATTTTGCTAGCACTTAAACCTAAACCAACAGAAAAGTTGTCATTAATTTTGTAAGCAATCGTTGGTTGAATAGCAATAACTTTGACTTTACTTTTATCACCAAAAAAACGACCTTGGAAGGAGCTTTCATAATTAGTTGATAAACCAAATGGTGCGTAATTACCCACACCAACAGTTAAATTATCATTCATTTGGTGACTAATAAAACCCGAACCAACCCAAGTAGGTGGAATCATATCGCCATTATTTGTTCCTGCATGTGATGCTTTAACATTTTCAATGTCAGCGGGTGCATAAATAAAAGTAGCATTGCCACTCATTTGTGTACCACTTAGCTGTGTTAAACCAGCAGGATTGGAAAATAATGTTGTTGGATCGGCAGCTGTTGAAGCCCGACCAGCTTGAGTCATGCCCATACTTTTTATACTTTGCTCATTTAAGGCAAAGCCAGCAGACCATGCTTGGGTGCTTAATAAACTAATCGCAATAGCTAAATAACGTGGATAAAGTTTAATAGATTAGAGTTCCTCTGTTGTTATTATTAAATCGGCTGTTAACAAACAGCCGAAGTCTCTTTGATAAGATAGCGTAAAAGCTTGTTTTTGCTGTTGTTTGATTGTTAATAAAATTTATTAACCTGTATTTTTTTACGCAACCATATAAATAGTATTAACGCAGGCAAAATAGAGACAGTCGAAAAAACAAAAAATCCTACATAACCTATGCTTGTCACCATAAAGCCTGATAGTCCACCAATTAATTTACCAGGTAAAGTCACTAAAGAGCTAAATAAAGCATATTGGGTGGCGGTATAGTGTTGATTAACTAAAGATGATAACCATGCAACAGCGGCTGTTCCCAAAAATCCACCAGCAAAGTTTTCACCACCAATCACTAAGACAAAAATATTAATATTGGCAGGAAATAAACTCAATAAAATAAACAATAAGTTACTTAATGCACCGACGATCATGCCCACAAATAAAGTGCGTTCAATCCCAAATCGAACCACACTTGCACCACCAATAAATGCCCCCGCAATACCTACCCATACGCCAAATAATTTGGAAACTGCACCAATCTGAGTTTTGGTAAAGCCACTATCTAAATAAAAGGGAATAGCCATCACGCCTAACATTTGGTCGGCTATTTTAAATAAGCCCATAAATAGTAATAGGCCAACTCCTAAAGCACCTTTATATCGAACAAAAAAGTCTTTAAAAGGGCCAATTACACCATCAGTCATCATTTCGCCAAAAGAGTTAAAGGTACTTTGTTGACGTTGTGGTTCTTTGGCTAAATAAGTGGCAAGCATCATTAATATGACTAAACCTGCCATCAATTGGTAAATTAATGGCCACGAGACATGGTCAGCTAACATCAAAGCTAACGCTCCTGAAGCAAGTAAGGCAAAACGATAACCTAGCGTATAAGTGGCGGCTAATGCCCCCTGTATTTCGGCAGGTGCAATTTCAATACGGTAAGCATCGACAACAATGTCTTGAGTTGCGCCTGCAAATGCGGCTAAAAAAACAAATAAGACGAACAATGTTAAGGCATGAGGACTAATAACTGACATCGCCAATAAGCTAGTACATAACATAATTTGTGCCAGTAATAGCCAACTACGCCGTTGACCTAGTTTATGCAAAATAGGTAATTTTGCTTGATCTACAAAGGGTGACCATAAAAATTTTAGTGAATAAGTTAAAGACGCATAACTAATTAAGCCAATCATCTCTAAAGAAACTTGGCTATCTTTTAACCATGCAGATAATGTGCCTCCGACCAATAAAAAGGGTAAACCAGAGGTAAAGCCAAAAAAGAACATAATCAATGCCGCAGGTTGGGCAAAGGCTTCCTTAAGGGTATAGGTTCGAGTTGTAGGATTAGTCATGATGGTTGAAGTTAAATTTTATGAATGATGGGCAGAGAGTAATGCAAAACAATAACAGATGGCAAAGATCGCTTTATGATAATCTTGAAAAAGATCAAGTTTGGGTGAAGTTATGGCAAATAGCGAATTGCAACAATTATTGTTACAAAGTTATCAAGGGGTGTTAAGTACCCATTCTCAACATTTGCAAGGCTATCCTTTTGGCTCTGTTGTGCCATTTTGTTTAGACTATCAAGGGCGAGTCATTATTTTAATTTCTGAGTTAGCGCAACATACTAAAAATTTAAAAGTTGATAAACGTTGTTCTTTGTTGGTGTTTGCTGAGGGGGATGATATTCAAGCAGCAGCAAGGTTAACCATTATTGCTGATGCTACGCCTGTTGCTCAACATGAGGTAGAGACAATCGCTCAGCGTTATTATCGTTATTTCCCTCAATCAAAAGATTTCCACAACATTCACGATTTTAGTTTTTGGGTCTTACAACCCGTCAAATACCGTTATATTGGAGGCTTTGGCAAAATTCATTGGGCAGAACCGCAAACTTTGGCGAATCCTTTTCATGCAGAAACAGAGACTGATATGGTTGAGCACATGAATCAAGACCATGCCGATGCTTTACCGTTATATGCTAAACTAGCCAATATTGTTGCAAATAATGTCACTATATCAATGACGGGTATTGATAGTTTGGGCTTTCATTTACGCATTGGCGAAAAAATTATTTATATTAGCTTCCCACAAGCAGTCAATAGTCCACAGCAAGTACGACAAACATTAGTTGAGTTATTAAAAATAGCGCGTCAAACAGGAAATTAAACATGGCTTTATTATTAGTAATTGGTTTTTTAATCGCCGATATCGTTTTGAGTATTTGGGTCGGTAAACAAGTGGGTGGTTGGATGCTGCTATTATGGTTTGTGATGGCTTTTATTGTCGGTCGTCAAATTATGAAAGGTGCAAGCAAAGAGTTAACTCCCCAATTACAACAAGCACAAATGGGTGGGGCAGTTGATCCCAATGCCAATTTTCTTGCTGCAATTTGTCAGGCATTAGCTGGCTTTTTATTGATTTTGCCCAGCGTACTCACTGATTTAATGGCGGTACTGTTATTGTTACCACCTGTACAAAAAGGCTTGCAAGGTAAAATGCAACAAGCTTTCGCAGCGCGTGGTGCAAATTTAATGATGATGGGTGGTTTTGGTCGAGCAGGCCAGTCACCATTTGGACAACAATCGCCTTTTGGTAATAATCCCTTTGCGAAAGGTGATGTCTTTGATGGTGAGGCAACTGAAGTTAAAGCTAAACCAACACCAGCCGTAAGTAATATGCGTGTGACTACAGCAACTCAAAAACCTATACAAACTTCAACAGAAGTGAAGGGTGGCATGAAAGTCACTACTCGACTTGATAAAAATAACTGACTGTTTTTTGAGCGGATAAGGTCTATCTGCTCTTATTTTTATTTTTTCCCCTTGAAGCTGGTAAAGCTGTCCCCATTTTTCCACAGTCTCACTGCTGTAAGCAGTGAGTTTTTAATCAAACGATATATGTAACGCATTCAGGAGCGCGAACAATGAAAATTCGTCCTTTACATGACCGTGTGGTAATTCGCCGCGAAGAGCAAGAAACCAAAACCGCAGGCGGTATCGTATTGCCGGGTTCTGCTGCTGAAAAACCTTCTCAAGGTGAAGTGATTGCAGTGGGTAATGGCCAAATTACTGAATCTGGCGAAGTTCGTCCTTTAGATGTCAAAGTGGGCGACAAAGTATTATTTGGTCAATATTCTGGTAGCACTGTTAAAGTTGACGGTGAAGAATTATTGATTATGAAAGAATCAGAAATTTTAGGCGTATTAGAAGCCTAATTCTTGGATTGTTAATATTAAGTATTTTGAGGTTAGTCAAAAATGGCTGCTAAAGACGTAAAATTCGGTGACTCCGCTCGTCAAAAAATGATTAATGGCGTAAACATTTTAGCTGATGCTGTTAAAGTAACTTTAGGTCCAAAAGGCCGTAACGTTGTCATCGACAAAGCTTTCGGCGCACCACACATCACTAAAGATGGTGTCTCTGTTGCTAAAGAAATCGAATTAAAAGACAAATTCGAAAACATGGGCGCACAGTTAGTTAAAGAAGTTGCTTCTAAAACTGCTGATGTGGCTGGTGACGGTACAACAACTGCTACTGTATTAGCTCAAGCTATTTTAAATGAAGGTTTAAAAGCTGTTGCTGCTGGCATGAATCCAATGGATTTAAAACGCGGTATCGACAAAGCTGTTCGTGCTGCTGTTGCTGAAATCAAAGCGATTGCAACACCTTGTGCCGATAGCAAAGCGGTTGCTCAAGTTGGTTCTATTTCTGCTAACTCTGACACAACTATTGGTGATTTGATTGCTCAAGCCATGGATAAAGTGGGCAAAGAAGGCGTTATCACTGTTGAAGAAGGTTCTGGTTTTGAAGATACCTTAGAAGTGGTTGAAGGTATGCAGT
>ERZ650309.1416-NODE-1416-length-11243-cov-5.121023_pt1 | contig 11243 bp, 9 predicted proteins | sample MGYA00376245_ERZ650309 | MGnify/ENA primary metagenome ERZ650309 (study PRJEB26733, sample SAMN07839294) | wastewater metagenome | biome: urban; feature: wastewater treatment plant; material: waste water | place: USA: North Carolina | collected 2016-04-26 ...
AAACCAAGCCGGGCGATGTGAAAAAAGAAGAGCCAAAGCCAAAACCGACGCCGACACCACGTCCACGCCCTTAAAGTCTTCTCAAGCGGCGTTGTTCCCAAACCAGAATTCCAAGCAAACCAAGGGCGGTCATCAAACTGATGATCGCCCCTTTTGTTAGCGAATCTGGCCAGTAACTTAGTTCAACAACGTGCTTTCCCTCAGAAACTTGTACGCCGCGCAAGTTGTAATCCACGCGGAGCAAGTCAGCTTCCTTGCCATCTATTTTCACGTTCCAACCCGGATAATCCATTTCGCTCAAGACCAACAGCGAGGCTTTGGAGGCAGTTGTTTCGACGAAAAGTTTGGTCGGCGTGCGGCTGATGATCGAAACTTTATTTGTCGCTCCGCCTTCAGGTTGTAGATTTTGACTGAGATCAGGATTTAGAAGTTTGGCCGTGTCGGGGTCAACCAAAGCCGTCCGACGCGGATCAAAATCCGGGTCAATGATCTGGCCGCGAATCAGTTTGAGCTGATCGCCTTCCCAGGCAGTTTTGGCTTTTTCTGCCAGCCAGGCGCGCGGCAACACACGCAAATTTTCAAAAATACGATAGTCGGCGTAAGGTTTCGCCGGATCGCGCTGGAGAAAAACTTCGCGCCAGCGTGTTTGGTCGTTCAAATGATCGGTGACAAAACTCGGCGGGACAAAAACGTAGCGGACGTTGAAAACATCCAGTGTGCGGTCTTGCGGTTCCAACATCGTCAGGTTGAATGAACGCCCGGCTTCATCCAATCCGCTGAATACTTTTTGCCGTTCGCTCAACACAGGATCGTAACCCGTCATCATTTCGTGCCCATAAAACCAGAACGGACTGAATTCTCCTGTCGTAGCGTTCAGCATCATCTGATAGCGAATCGGCTGAAGCGGATTTTGGGCGTTGCTAAGTTCCGGTGGCATCGCTTTGCCGATCAGTGTTTCCAGCTTTGCCGGATTGTTGATGGGAGCAAACGCGGCGTACAGATTGAAATCAATCAGCAGCATGGCCAGCAGCAACACGAACCACTGGGATCGTTTTTGCGTTCGTGCAAAGACCAACGCAACCAGACACGCACAGGCGGCGACAATTACGGGTAACAAAAACTCCCATTTTGCCGCTTGCAAAAACCCAACAGGCAAATGGTTCAAATCCGGCAATGCGCGAAGGAAGTTTTCAAACCCGGTTTTTCGCCAAAATCCAAAACCCCCGACGGCGAAAACCAACAACGCAATCGCCGCTGAAAACCATTGAAAGCTGCGCGCAATCAGGCGGGATTCATTTCCCGCGCGAAGCAGGCGATCCACCGCATAACCGGCCAGCACTGCGATTGCCAGTGTCACTTCCATCCAATGCCGGTTTGGGCTGCGGAAATGGCTGACCAGCGGAACATGGAAAAGCAGTTTGGCCACAATGCCGGAATATTTGCCCATCGCCAAAATCGTTCCCGCGATGGCGACAAGGCTCCAGAATCTGCCAACGCCGAATCGAAATTTCCATGCGGCAAGTGCGCCAGCCCCTGCCAACGACAACGCCAAAGCACCCAGATAAATTTGCGCTTCGTTGTGATGCCAGTACGTTCCCCAATACGGCAGGGAATAAATTGTCTTGCCTGAACCGTGAAGGAAGGGAAAGAGAGTGACCAGCAGCGAAGCCGGATGCAGCGAATGCAGTGTGAACAATTCAAACGGCCATTCCTGGCGAACGGATTTTGTTGCGAACTCGAATGCGGGGACGAGTTGGATTGCCGCCAAACCGATTCCGGCAATGAACATCAGGGCGAATTTCAGCAGAAAGCTGAACGATCGTTTGAAATCTGAAATTTGAAATCTGAATAGTGCATACGCGCAGGCCAGCAGCGAAGAATAAATCAGCGGCTGCGGATGGGCGGCAAAGATTTGCCAGGCGATCACCAGTGAACCGAAAACCATATCACGCCATCGTCCACGCTGATTTAGCCGTTCGGTGAAGCAAAGAACCAGCGGCATCAAGGCGACGATTCGCACAAACCCCGGATACAGCGTTCGGCCAACCAGAAATCCGCTCAAACCGAAAATGACGGCGGCAAAAATGCTGGCGCGGCGCGTAAAGCCAAGGCTGCGCGCGTAGCTGAACATGGCCAGCAGCGCGACGGCAAAACTCAACTCAATCGAAAGCGTCAGCGTGCGCGAAGTTGCGCCCAGCCAGTGAATCCAATTCAACGGATCGAGTGTGCCGGATTGCCATTCAGAGAAAAAGGGAATGCCGCCATATTGATTGGGATTCCAGAGCGGAAAAGAACCTGTGCGGATTTGTTCAGCGGCAAACTGATAGGCGGGAAAAAACCAGAACACTGCGTCCTGATCGCCAAGCGTCAACCAACCCAAGGTTTCTCGCCAGAAAAAGGCCAGTGGCAGCAACAGCAAAAACAATCTTGCCAGCCAATCGTGTGTCTGGGACGAACCTGAACCGTTTAGCCAGGGAGAACAGAATTCGGCAAAAGGGCGAGCAAGTTTCACGTCGTCGAAGAAGCGACCGATGGCGCTTATTTCAATGTATCTATCTTGATTGAACCGCCGGAGGTGTTGAAAGGACTCCAGGGTAAACGGGTTTCTTTGCGCCCCAAATCCATGATGCGCAGTTTCAGTGGACCTTTTGAACGATAGGCTTGATCAAAACGCCCTTCGCCCATTCCCGGATCGGCAATCGGATACACGGACAGATATGCCATATACCGAACATTCAGCCGCTTCCAGTTTTCCCAGTTGGCTTCGGCGTTGTTGCTGGCGATGGTTTTGCGTCCTGTGAACAGGTGAATCAACGCAGGATTCATGGAACAGATGACGGCGTCTTCAGGTGTTTTCTCCTGAATCCATTTTAGGGCTTCCAGGTTTTCATCAAAAAGCGCGCGCCAGGGCAGATATTCCGCCCGCGAAAGATCGGAACGTTTGGCCAGATACACCGAATGATCGTAAATGAAAAGCGCCAGGAACAATCCCACGAAAATCGTCATCGCGCGCCAGGGCGCGAGCATAGATCTCATCTCCATCTTTGTTTGCAGGAATTCGCGTACGCCACGAAACGATTCCAGCAGATAGGCAAGCAGAAACGGCGCCAGCGGCAGCAGGAACCTGAAGGTGTCCCAAGGCCAAAGACAGGTGATAAATAATGTGAATGCTGTCGTCAATTCGGCCATTGCCAGACGCCTGCGCACAGCCAATGCAAACCCAAGCAGCAGCAACGCGCTAAACACATACGAAAGCGCATGACTGGTTTGTCCGGTTTCCAGCGTTTCTTCGCCGCTGATTTTCGAAGAACGGTGCGCCATCGGCGTGAAGATCATGGCCATGTTGTTGCCGATGATCTTCATCGCGTTCGACCACATTCGATCCGGCAAGCTGTCGAACTGAATCACTGCCGAAGACGGATCGCCTGCGCGCGATTGCCAGAACTGTACGGAATAATCCAGCACGATCATGCCGCCCTGTTCAGTGCGCTGTTCGGCAGTGGGCTGGTGTGTTCGCGAATAGAAAACCCAAGGCCCCGCAACAATCATCACTGCCAGGGTAAAGGCCGCCGCCGAGCGCCACTTGCGTTCTTTCAGCAGGAAAATGAACCCTGCGCCAATCACTGCCAATCCGATGGAGCGCGTCAAAAAGGCCAGCGCTGCCAGTGCGCCGCTCAACATCGCGTTGCGCATCTCCGTCTTTCCATTATTGGCTCGCACGGCGGATTCCAGCACGATGACGGCCAGCAACTGAAACGCTGTAAACACGCATTCCGACATTGTCGAAGACGTCGCCAAAAACACCAGTCCGGGCATCAATGTCACCGTCAGCGCGGAAACCAGCGACAACAGATGCGGCCATTCCCGATCCCGATGGAAATGTTTGTAACTGGCCCAGCCGATCACAAACATCGCCAAAACAGAAACCGATTTCAGCAGCAACACATTGTCAGGAAAACTTGGCCACAGGCGATAGGCCAATGACATCAGAAACGGATAAACGGGCGGATACACAGGCAAAATGCCCGGCGTGGGCGAATTGATAAGCTGGTATCCCTGTCCGGTTGCCAGCGATTTGGCTAGCATCGCATACCAGGCATCGTCCACAAATAAACCGATAATGCGATCCATTCGCAGCAAATACACCGCCAAAAATATCCCCGCGGCCAACGCAAAACTGATGACAAGAAATTTTCGATTCGAGGTCTTCAAGTCGGCCTGATTCGTTGTGGAACCGTCGCTCAAATCGGTTTTCGCAGGAGGAGTTTTCGTTCTCATAATTATGAGTTTGTGTTGTTTGAGGAAATTACCAGGTTAAGCGCGTTTCCGCTGTTCCTAAATCGACAACTCGAAAATTGGTAGCGCCGCGCGAGCGGTACACGGTTTTGAACTTTTGTTCCGATGGATCAGGCGGTTCCTGATAAATTGAAACTTGAACCAGGTATCGAACCCCGATCCGTTTCCAGTTTTGCCAATTGGCTTGCGGGCTGCCATAGGCAACAGTTTTTCGCCCGGTGTACAAGTGAACCAACGGAGGGTTGTTGGTGACAATTACATCATTTTCGCTGGTGTTGCTTTTCATCCAGGTCATCATCTCTTCAGCGTCTGCAAAACTTTTGATCCATTGAGGATTTACTGCCGCATCCGTGCTGTATCGTTTCAGCAGGTAGGAAGCGTGGGCATACAAACTAATGCCAAGGAAGATGACAATCGCCAGTCCCATGACTGTGTTCTGAGATTTGATTTCCTGTCGTTGCCGCAGACGTTGATGGAAAGCATGCAGCGTGCGAACTCCCAGCACGGTGTAAAGCAGCAGAAAGGGAATCAGCGGCAAAATAAACCGAAATGTTTCCCACGGCCAAAAGATGATGATCGCCAGAGAAAATGGGACCGCCAGTTCCGCCATGGTGATTCGTTCGCGAACTGCGGCAATAAAGCCCGCCAGCACAATTCCAAATAAAAGAAACGAAGAAATCAACGGCTCGCCTGTTCGCCCTTCGCTGACCGCGTCGCGTTTGATTTCCGCAAAAGGATCCCGCAAGGCTTCAAACACAGGCGCAGCCAGAACGTGCAACACGTCTCGTCCGGCAATTTCCAGGGAATTGTTTCGCACGCGCGTTGGCAACAGGGACACATTGATTGTTCCGCTATCTTCAAACCCCGCTCGTCTTTGCCAAAATTGTTCCGAATAGGGCAGCACGATGTGCCCTCCCTGTTCCTGCCGCTGTTCCGGTGTCGGCTGATGCGAGCGGGAATACAGCATCCAAGGCCCGGCAATCAAAATTACACCGCCGACAAAAATTGCCGCCGATTTGAACAGTCGCTCTTTCAGAAAATACAGGAACCCCGCTGCCATCAACGCCAAGGCAATCGAACGGGTCAAAAATCCGATTGCCGCCAACGCTCCTGCCAACGCGGCAAATTGCCAGGCACGACCCGCCAGTCCTAATCGTTCGGCCTGCACCGCCTTTTCCACGATCACCACCGTCAGCAAAAAAATCAGTGCGAACACGCATTCGGACATCACTGTCGAGGTCGCCAAAAACACCAGCGGCGGGCAAAGGACAACAACCAATCCAAGTCCCAACGCGATGGATGCAGGCAATTGCCTGTGGCGCGTACAGTAGCGAAACGTCAAGCCGCCAACAGCCAGCATTGCCAACACAGAAACCATTTTCAGCAGCCACAGGTTTTGCGGAAATTGCGGAGCAACGCGGAAAACCAGCGAGAGCAAAAACGGAAACGCGGGAGGATAGAGCGGCGGAATTCCAGAGGACGGCGAATTGAGCAAGGTGTATCCATGTCCGGTCGCCAAGGATTTGGCCAGAAGCACATACCAGCCATCATCCACAAAAAAACCAGACACGCGATCCAGCCTTAGCAAATAAATTCCCAGTGCCAATACCAAGGCGACGATGATGCTCGGCCATCCTGCTTTTTTATCTGTAAAAAAGCGGGAAATAATGTTGCCGGAGGCGTTCTGTGGATCGGAATCCGGGTTGGGTTGATGCGGTTCCTGATGTTTGATTGGCTCACTCATGCGTTTTCTGTTTGGGCAAATTCGGTTGTTTCCTGTGGAAAACTATCGCGTAGGCGCGTCCCAGGCTGGTCGTTCTGCCGGGGGGCCAAGATCAATGACTCGTATGCTGTTGTTTTCCCGCGATTTATAGATCACTTTGAATTTGGCTTCGGCGGAGCTTACCGGTTCCGGGATGGTAGACGCGCGCACCAGATAGTTCACTTTCATCTGTTTCCACCGTTCCCATTTTAATTCGGGAGCTTCGGCGTCAACGGTTTTTCGTCCGGTGTACAGGTAAACCATCGGCGGATTGGGGGTGGCAATCACTGCATCCTGCGGAACGCCGGTTTTGATCCATTGGAACATCGTCTGCACATTGTCATTCATCGTTAACCAGGCTGGCTGGGCCATCAATCCGCCATACATCTTGGAAAGATAACTGGCGTGGCCATAAAGATTTACCGCAATGATTGCCGCGATGATTGCTCCGACAAAACGTCGCTGCATTGCCATAGAGAGCACATTGCCGATGGTCGGATAAAAATTTGCCGCCCCGGCCAGGATTGCGCGGCACCCTTCGACAAAGTAAAACGCCAGAAAGGGAACCAGCGGCAGTACAAAGCGAAACGTTTCCCAGGGCCAAAGCACGATAATTCCCAATTGCGCCACAAGTGCGATTTCTGCCAAAGTAATCTTGCGGCGAACAACGGCCAGAAAGCCAATCAGCGCGACAAGGCTTACCAAAAAAGAAAACCAAACGGTGCTTCCTCGCCCCGTTTCGCGAACGCTGCTGAGTTTGGCTTCTTCCAGCGGGTCGCGTAAGGCTTCAAAGATTGGCGTGGCGATCAATCTGCCTACGTCTCGCCCGGCAATTTCCAGAATGTTGGTCACCACACGTTGGGGCAAGTCTGCAACGGTTGCCGTTCCGGCAGATTCAACGCCAGCACGTTTTGACCAAAACCATTCCGTATAACTTTTGGTCATCATGCCGCCCTGGTCCTGGCGTTGTTCCGGCGACGGCGCATGTCGCTGGGCGTAAATCGTCCAGGGAGCGACGCCAATGACAAAGATTGCGGCAAACAATACCAGCGCGCGCCACATTCGTTCCTTCGCCAGGTAAAGCAACATTGCCAGCGCCAAGCCAATGGCAATGGATCGGGTCAGAAATGCCGCAACGGTCAGCAGGGAACCCACGCCAATGTATCGCAGACTTGCCCGGGGATCGGCATTCAACCGAACCGCTCGTTCGATCATGACAATCGCCGTGACCGTAAAAAAGGTGAACACGCATTCAGACATCACAGTCGAGGTTGCCAGAAACACCAATGGCGGACTGATTACGGCAACGACAACGGTCCCGAGCGCCCAAAGCGGTGGCAGAGACCGTTCACGGCTGAAATAGCGATAGGCAATAAAGCCCATTGCAAAAATCGCCGCGACGGAAAGTGATTTCAACAACCACACGTTGTTCGGAAAATCCGGCTTTAACCTGTACAGCAAAGACAAAAGGAATGGAAATGCAGGCGGATAGAAGGGCAACACTCCAGGAGTCGGCGAATTGATCAGCGTATATCCATGTCCTGTGGCCAGAGACTGGGCCAGCAAAATATACCAGCCATCATCCACAAACAGCCCCGCGACCTGGTCCAGGCGCAAGATGTAGATCATGAAACATCCAAGCGCCGCAACAATCGAAACAATTTTGATGACCGGCAAACCGCCTGTCGCTGACGGGATTTTTTCTTCCGGAGCATCAAGAATCGGTTTACCGATTTGATCCTGATGCAGATCAGTTTTGTTTTCGCCACGGTCCGTCATGACAATTCTCCCGATGAAGTTTCCAAAGTCGTGCTTGTCCGTTGTTGAGTGGAGTTGATCGGAGAGGGAAATAACAGGCAAGCGAAGGGTAACCAAGTACAGCACTCCCAATGGTTCTGCCTGGGCGTTGAGTTGGTGATGAGGAAGTTGGGGCGGCGCTGTCTTTGACGAACCGGCACAAATGCGAGAAGAGCCGAGAGGAGCAAATCCGTTCCCGGCTCTTTACCCGATTGTTTAGTTCGATTTGGCGTTTGAAGCCTTGCCCGCAGCCTTGTTGGCTGCCTGGATGCGCGTATCACGTTCACGAATACGAGCCGCTTTACCGCGCAGGGCGCGCAGATAATAGAGTTTGGCACGTCGTACACGGCCACGTTTGACGACTTCAATGTGGTCAACAATCGTCGCACTCAGCGGAAAGATGCGCTCAACGCCAACGCCGAACGATGTTTTGCGGACGGTGATGGTTTCGCGGTTGCCAGTGCCTTTGCGAGCAATCACGACGCCTTCAAAGGCTTGCAGACGTTCTTTGGTTTCACTTTCCTTGATGCGCACGTGAACACGTACGGTGTCGCCGGGAATAAATTCGGGAACATCCGTTCTCAAATATGATTTTTCAACATTACTTAGTGCATTCATGACAATCACCTCTTTTAGGTCTCGAATTTCAATTCTCTGAATTTCAAATTTCGGTTATTCAATGTCCTGACTGGCTTTCCGCCAGCCAACGACGATCTTCTTTGGTCAACTCAACGTTGCTGAGCAATTCAGGTCTTCGCTCCAACGTTTTTAACAATGCCGCTCGTCTGCGCCATTTTGCGACTTCCGCATGATGACCGCTAATCAAAACGTCCGGAACCTGCCAACCGCGAAACTCTGCCGGTCGAGTGTAGTGCGGGTAATCCAGCAAGCCGTCATTTTGGGCGCTGAACGAATCGTGAACTGCCGACGTTTCGCTCCCCAGCACATTGGGCAGCAACCGGGTCACTGCATCCACCACAATCATGGCCGGAATTTCCCCACCGGTCAGCACATAATCGCCAGTGGAAATTTCGTCCGTCACCAAATGTTGAACCACACGCTCGTCCACGCCTTCGTAACGCCCACACAGCAAAATGATCTGGGAACATTCCCCCGCCAGCTTTTCGGCCTCAGCCTGACAAAAGACCCTGCCTTGCGGACTCATCAGGATGATGGCGGTTCGCTTTGGCTCGTCGTTGGGTGCGGCTTCCGATTGCTTTTCAGCCAGCAAGGTTTCGACGGCTCGAAAAATTGGCTCCGGTTTCAGCACCATTCCATCGCCGCCACCAAAAGGGCGGTCGTCCACAACGTGGTGTTTATCGTCTGTGAAAGAACGAAGATCGTGAATATAAATTCCGATCTGGTTTTGCTGACGCGCACGGCGAATGATGCCGTGGTCAAATGGACCGGTGAAAAACTCCGGAAAGATGGTCAGCAGATCAAAGCGCATAAATTGGTGGTTGGTTGATGGTCGCAGGTGACTGGTTGTAAGCCTTCATCGCCAGCCATCAGCTACCTACGACCAACCACCGATTTCACAAATCCAAAAGGCCTTCTGGCGGATCAACAACGATTCGCTTGTTTGCAATGTCAATGTCCAGACAAATGCTGGAAACGAGCGGAATTAAATGTTCGCGTTTTGTGTCGCTGACCACCAGCAAGGGAGCCGCCCCGTAACTCTGAACCCCCGTCACCTTTCCTACTGTCCGTCCGCCTGTCGTGATTACTTCGCAATCAACCAAGTCGAATTCGTAGTAATTGTCCGCTGGCAGTTTGACCAATTGGTCTTTGGTGATCAGGACGCGGGCATCGCGCAAGCCTTCTGCGGCATTCATGTCGTCATAGCCCGCGAATTTCAGAACAATTCGGCCTTTGTGCAGTCTGGAAGTTTCCAGGGGCAACTGGGCAAATTCGCCGTTCGATTTTTTGACCAGCGCCGTGCGGAGTTTGGAAAACCGTTCCGGAAAATCCGTCAGCAAGTCTGCGATGACTTCGCCGCGGTGGCCTTGCGGACGCGCGATGCGGGCGATTGTGATCAGTTCCTCGAGCTTGTCGGACAAGCCTACTCCAAAATCTCCAGCACGAATCGCTTTTTCAATTTCGTGCCGGAAGCATTGAGAACTGTACGGATCGCACGGGCAGTGCGGCCTTGCTTGCCAATGACTTTGCCTAAATCACCTTCACCCACACGCAATTCCAGCACCGTGGCTTGATGTCCTTCGATCTCTTTGACTTTGACATCGTCAGGGTTGTCAACCAATGCCTGGGCGATCAACTCAACCAATTCCTTCATGACGATCTTCTCCGAATCAGCCTGCTTGATCGGCAAATATAGCTCGTAGTATCAGCTTTAGCCGAAGATTCCGGCTAAAGCCGCCGCCTGAAAGCGGAACTACAAGCGTTTTAGTTGCCGACTTCGCTGCTGGCGGGTTGTTGCACTTCACTCTTGCGAATCAAGCTGCGAACCGTTTCGCTGGGCTGCGCGCCGCACTGCATCCAGTAACTGATGCGGTCGTGGTTCAGCTTCAATTCCACTGGTTCGCGGCAAGGATTGTAATAGCCGACGATTTCAATAAAACGGCCATCGCGCTTGCTGCGCTTTTCCGCCACGATAACGCGATAAAACGGCTTTTTCTTCGCGCCTTGTCTTGTCAGTCTGATTGCTAACAAAGCGAATACCTCCAAAAACGTGATTCAAAAACGTGTGGATTATAGACAAGATATACTGGGTTGTCAGGGTTTGGCGCTTTCGACTGAAAGCTACAACACCGAAACGACTGCCAGCAACTACCTTCTCTTTTTCTTTCTTTTGTCTTTCTTCTTACGCGAGCCGACGCCTGTCAGCTTACGAACAACCTTGCCTTTCAATCCGCCGAGCATTCCTTCACCGCCCATGAGCGTTTGCATCATGCGCTTCATTTCGACGTATTGTTTCAGCAGGCTGTCTACATCCTTGACTTTGGTGCCACTGCCCATCGCAATGCGGCGGCGGCGCGAAAGATTGATGATCAAATGATTGTCGCGCTCTTTCGTGGTCATCGAATTGATGATCGCTTCCGTGCGCTTCATTTCCGATTCCATTTGCGCCGTCATTTCCGGCGTCATCTTGGGCATCCCGGCAAACATATCGCCGGGCAGCATGCCCAGAATGCTTTCCAGAGAACCGAGCTTTTTCATTTGCGAGAGCTGGTCGCGGAAATCTTCCAGTGTGAAAGCATTCCGCTCCATCTTGTCTTGCAACTCAAGCGCTTTTTGTTCGTCAACTTCGGCTTGAACTTTTTCAAGCAGCGACAGAACGTCGCCCATTCCCAGAATGCGCGAAACGATGCGGTCTGGGTAAAATGGTTCCAGCGCATCGTATTTTTCGCCAACGCCGACAAACTTAATT
>ERZ650309.1417-NODE-1417-length-11239-cov-5.037375_pt1 | contig 11239 bp, 10 predicted proteins | sample MGYA00376245_ERZ650309 | MGnify/ENA primary metagenome ERZ650309 (study PRJEB26733, sample SAMN07839294) | wastewater metagenome | biome: urban; feature: wastewater treatment plant; material: waste water | place: USA: North Carolina | collected 2016-04-26 ...
TGGCGTATGTTGACCCTCGCATCGTCAAGTTCGTCCGCGAAAATGGAGTGCAGCCGATTCGTTACGATGAAACCGATATTGCGCGCGAACAAGTGAAGCAGTTTCCGTGATAACAAAATGAGTTTCGATTTTGGGAACGACGATTCCCGTCAGCAGACAACGAGGAATCCACTTATTATGCTCTTATATGCGCTCACAAAATTTGTTGCTTACTCTCTTTGGTGCTTCCTTGGGCTGCGACTTTTATCCGATTGCCCCAGCATTCCAAAAGCACTGAAGTTTGGGGCTTATCGCTGGCTTCTTGGCCTATTTTTCGGCGTTTGTGTGGGCTTATTACTCGGCTCCGTTTCCAGCCAATCCGTCACGGCTCTTTATTTCGGCATTTACATTCCGCTACGAGTCATTGAATGGTTTATCCTCGCAAACCTGATCGCTTCGGCATCCTTTGAGTACAGGCTGCCCCACCCCACGAAAGTTTGGCCCTGGATTCTCGGCGGGATTGTTGTTTCATTCGCCAGTGACCTGATGTCGCCAGATGGGATAGAAGGGCGATTCTGTGTTGGCCGTTGTCTTTGTTAACTCACTCCGCGTTTCGTTTTTGGGAATGATGATTCCCGTCAGCGGACAACGACCCAATCTCACCCAGCGATTGCTACTGAAACAAACGTTGCCATCTCAGCAGTTACGCCGACTCGACGGACTGGCATAGCCTTTGGTTACCTTCCTCAGGATTGGCGTGATCTCTCCGAACAACGTTTCAAAAAACTCAGAGGTAATTTCCATGTCTATGAAATATCGCGTGTTGCTGCTTGGCGTTTCGTTGTTGATAGCTACTGGCAGGTCAACGGCTCAAGACAAACCCGCATCTCCAACGGGTTCGCTGCGGACGAAGGAGAGCAAGCAACAGATCGTCAACCGGCTGGACGCTGTCATTCCAAGATTGCTTGAAGACGGATTGGTTCCGGGACTTTCCATCGCGCTGATTCAAAAAGGCGAATTGGTTTGGCACAAAGGCTACGGCGTGAAAAATGCTCAGACGAAAGAACCTGTTGTCGCAAACACGACATTTGAGGCCGCCAGCTTGAGCAAGCCAGTTTTTGCTTATGCCGTGTTAAAGCTGGTGGACGAAGGCAAGCTCGACCTGGACACACCGCTTACCAAATACCTGCCCGGCAATTACGATGTCGGAGAGGATGCGCGAATCAACCAGATCACGGCGCGTCACGTGCTCAGCCACAGACCTGGGTTTCCCAATTGGCGACGACCCAACGGGCCACTGACCATACATTTCACGCCCGGCGAACGGTTCAGCTATTCCGGCGAAGGTTTTGTGTATCTGGCCAAAGTCGTCGAAAAAATCACCGGCGAACAGTTCAACGACTTTATGAAACGCTCGGTGTTCGTTCCGTTGGGAATGAACGACAGCAGTTATGTTTGGCAGGCGAGTTACGAGACGCAACAAGCATTCAGCCACAGTTCGTTGGGGCAACCGACCGGACAGAACAAATCCAGGCAAGTGAATGCCGCCGCCAGTTTGCGAACCACGGCGCAGGATTTTGGGAAATTTCTGGCTGCCATTTCCAAAGGCGTTGGGCTGAAACCGGCAACGTGGCGGCAGATGCTGACTCCACAAATCAAAGTCAGTGAAAGTGGAACGAACAACATCTTCGGTCAGCCCGCTAAACTTTCCGAATCCATTTCCTGGGGACTCGGATGGGGATTGCAAACAACGGGCGACGGAGTGGCGTTCTGGCATTGGGGAGATAACGGCAACACGAAAGCCTTTGTCGTGGTGTATGACAAGCAGCAGTTCGGGCTGGTGGTTCTCACCGACGGAGCAAACGGATTGACGATTGTCCCGGAAATTGTTTCCGAAGCCATTGGCGGCCAACAACCTGCCCTAAGCTGGTTGAAATATGGAAGCTACAAATCGCCTGGCAGGTTGTTGCTCAAAACCATTCTGGCCAAAGGCGCGACTCCTGCGCTGATTGATTACCGCGAATCGCGGAAAGGTCGTCCAACGAGTGACATACTGGATGAAAGTCAGATGAACCGATTGGGCTACGATTTAATGGGAGCGCAACGAATCAAAGACGCCATCGAAGTCTTTAGGCAAAACGTCGAAGATTATCCGCAATCGTCAAACGTGTACGACAGTTTGGCTGAAGCCTATGCCCAGGACGGACAAAAAGAACTGGCGATCAAAAATTATCAGCGCGTGCTCGAACTTGATCCGAAAAAGGAAAGCGCCATTGATGCGCTGAAAAAGCTACAAGAGAAACAGTAAGGTTGCTGCGTTAGCGAAAAGGAAAATTATGGAATCATTTATCAAAGATTTGCGGCATTCGATCCGTTCGTTGAGCAAAAAACCAGGCTTTACGTTTGTCATTGTGCTGACGTTGGCGCTGGCCATCGGCGCAAACACAGCGATCTTTTCGGTTGTCAATGCGGCGCTGTTGAAACCGTTGCCATATCGCGAACCGGATCAGTTGGTGCATTTGTGGGAAGCGACGCCGCAGCAAAACTATCCCAAACGCGAAGCCTCTTATCCGGATTTTCAGGATTGGCGATTGTGCGAAGCGTTTGAAGGGATGGCGGCATATCGCGGCGGAGGCGGGTTTATGCTGACCAACGCCGACAGCTCCGAGCGAATTGATGCGGGAGTGGTTTCGGGTAATTTCTTTTCAGTGCTTGGCGTGGCTCCGCTGCTTGGCCGCAGCTTCGACGAGAGCTACGAAAAACAAGGCGCAGAGCGTGTCGTTTTGTTGAGCCACGGTTTCTGGCAACGACATTTTGCCGGTGACCGCAACGTTATCGGCAAACCGATTTTGCTGAGCGGAAATTCGTATCAAGTGATCGGCGTGTTACCGCCGGAATTTCAATTCTCTCCACGCGGTTCGGCAGAAGTTTGGACTCCGTGGCAGTTAAGCGAAAGTATAATGACCCGGCGATTTATGCACTTTGTGAATGTCTTTGCGCGGCTGAAACCGGGTGTGAGTCTTGAGCAGGCAAAAGCGGCCATGCAACCAATCACAGGGAAAATTGCTCAGGACTTTGCCGATTCCCACGCTGGAACGTCCATTCAAGTGATTCCGCTGCATCAGCAATTTGTCGGCAACATCAAGCCGTTGTTGGTGTTGTTGCTGATTGCCGTCGGAGTGGTGTTGTTGATCGCCTGTTCGAATGTTGCCAACCTGTTGTTGGTGCGCGCTTCGGGACGGCAAAAAGAAGTCGCCATTCGCTCGGCGCTCGGAGCTTCTGCCTGGCGATTGGTGAGGCAGTTGTTGACGGAAAGTTTGGTGCTGGCATTGGCGGGCGGGATCGTCGGGCTGGTGCTGGCGCATTGGGGCGTTGACGCGCTGATTTCGGCCATCCCGGATAATTTGCTGAACTTCATGCCGTACCTGCGCGGAGTGAAGATTGATGGGTACGCGCTGGCGTTCACCGCAATGCTGTCGTTGGTTGTCAGTTTGCTGTTTGGACTCGTTCCGGCGCTGCAATCAGCCAAAACAGAGTTGCAGTCCGTTCTGAAAGAAGGCGGCAAGACTTCGGCGTCGTCGGCTCGGCAAGGATTGCGAAATGGATTGGTTGTGGCCGAAGTGGCTCTGGCGCTGGTGTTATTGGTTTCAGCCGGGTTGATGGTTCGCAGTTTGTGGGGATTGATCAATGTTGATCCGGGATTCAATCCGCAAAACCTGCTGACGTTCACCTTCACTTTGCCGCCCGCCGCTTACGATTCGAATGAAAAAATCATTGTCACGCGCCAACAACTGATGTCTCGGTTGGCGGCCATTCCGGGAGTTCAAGGCGCTGCGATGGTCGGGACCTTGCCGTTGATCGGAGGCAACACGACGCGGTTTTATCCCACCAGCCAGCCAAAACCTGCGCCCGGTGACGATGTCGAAGCGAACATCCGCGATGTCAGCGCAAACTATTTCAGCGTGATGGGCGTGCGCTTGATCGCTGGCCGTTACCTTACTGAACAGGATACGGCGACGTCTCAAAACGTCGTCATCATCAATCAATCGCTGGCCAAACGTGTGTTTCCCAATCAGGAAGCCGTTGGTCAAAACATCACGGTCACAGGCGAGTCCGCGACTCCATTGCTAATTGCCGGAGTGGTTGCGGATGAAAAAATCACCGGCCTGGATGCGCAAAACACTTCGGTCGTTTATTACCCATACCAGCAGGATTCGTCTGTCGGAATGGCCAGCAGCGTTGTTGTCAGAACGACGGGCGATCCGATGAATCTCAGCAACGTCATTCGCGCCGAATGCCGGAAAGTGGAGCCTGGAATGTCCATCTTTTTTGTCAGAACGATGGAACAGATTGCCGCGACTTCGCCTGCAACTTTTGCCCGGCGATATCCGGCCATGTTGATTGGTTTGTTCGCGATTGTTGCGTTGCTGTTGGCGGCGATTGGGATTTACGGCGTCATTTCCTACACCATCAGCCAGCAAACTCATGAAATCGGCATCCGCATCGCGTTGGGAGCGCGTCCCGGAAACATTCTGAGTCTGGTGATGAAAAAGGGAATGGGGCTGACTTTGCTTGGCGTCGCCATTGGGCTGGTCGCGTCGTTTGTGCTGACGCGATGGATGGCGGATTTGCTCTTTGGCGTCAGCGCAACTGATCCGCTGACTTTTGCCGGAATTGCTTTGTTGCTAATTGCCGTCGCGCTGACGGCCTGTTACGTCCCGGCGCTGCGAGCGATGAAAGTTGATCCAATGGTTGCGCTTCGTTACGAATGACACGAAATGACGCGACGCGGCAAGCGATTTTCAGCCCGCCGCGTCGTACTTTGATTTTGATACAGGACTTACGCAGAAACTGCCACAGAGTCTCAGAGACACGGAGCAAGGGCAAAGAAATTCATTATCATTGGGGTTAAATCTCTGTGACTCCGTGCCTCTGTGGCTATCGTTCTCTTGTTTTACGTAAGTCCCATGATAGTTTGCGGAATCATTTGCCTTTTGTTTCGTGAGCCAGCAACCATTCTTTTCGCTCCATTCCTCCACCGTAACCCGTCAGCTTTCCGTTCGAGCCAATCACGCGATGACAAGGAACGATGATCGAAATCGGATTGCGACCGTTGGCTGCTCCGACGGCGCGCGAAGCGCTGGGATTGCCGACACGATTGGCTAATTCTCCATAGCTGATCGTCACGCCAAAAGGAATGTTCAGCAATTCGCGCCAGACAGTTTTCTGGAATTCGGTGCCAATCATATTCAACGGCAAATCGAATTCAGCCAGTTCGCCTGCAAAGTAAGCCGCCAGTTGTGTTCGCGCTTCGCCAAACGGTTTGGCATTGTCGTCACGTTTCCAGGTTTCGCTGAAAAACGGGCCGTGCCGTTGCGTGACCATAGACAAACTGGTCAGGGATTCTCCATCCGAAGACAGCAACAACGATTCAATCGGACTTTCAATTCTCGTGTAATAAGTTGTCATTTTTCCTCCGCGGAGAGAAGTAGGTCGAACTGTCAGTTTGACTGTTCGGCCAGAGCCTTTTTGGCAAATAAGAAATCGCCTCAGCAAGAGACAAACTAGCAGTTTGCCTTACAATTTTTTCCAAAGATGCAGCACGGCATAAGCTCGCCAGGGCCGCCAGGCTTCGGCGATTTCCAGCACGCGTTTGGGTTTGTTCGTTCCCAATGCTTTGTAAACCCCCAGGTCCGTGTGCGGAAACGCATCCGGCCAAGCCAATGCGCGCATGGCTACGTATTGTGCCGTCCATTCGCCAACGCCCGGAAGTTGTTTCAACTGCTCCATTGTTTGCTCAACATTGCCGCCGGGTGAAAGATTCAATTTGCCGGAAGCAACAGCTTCAGCCATCGCAAGGATGGAGTTGGCTCGCGCGCCGATGATTCCCAACGAGGTCAGTTCCGACACTTCCGCAGCGGCGACGCGTTGCGGAGTCGGCGATAAATGTGTCAGAGCAGGAAATGGCGTTTCCGTCAGTTCGCCGAACGCTGCGACATACCGCCCAGCCAATGTCGTCGCCGATTTGACGCTGACCTGCTGGCCCAGAATCGCTCGCACAGCGATTTCGAATCCGCTGAAGGCTCCGGGCACTCGCAAGCCCGGATTGGCCACAGCCAGTTCGCCAAGCTGAGCCGCAATTTGAGTGGGTTCGGCTTTCAAGTCGAAAACTCGTTTGACGCCTGCCAGCACGGGCAAGATCGCCTTTGCCAAAGATGTCGAAAGTTCGACGCGCAACACGGATTTTTCCGCGGCAGGTTCGACGGCGATCCAGCCGGTTTGCTTTCCCACCGCGACGGTTCGCAAATAACGATTGCCTTCGACCGTTTCTGCGCCGCGTAATGCGCGAGCTTTCAAATAATCCAGCAGCGATTGCCAATCGAACGGAGGCCGATACGCCAGTTCACACGTCAGCGTTTCAGTTGCTGCCGCGGTTCGATTCTTTCGCAGCTCCGTCGGATTCAATCGGTAACGTTCTTTGAACAGCGCATTGAACCGTCGCAGGCTGGCGAATCCGCTGGCAAAAGCGATTTCAGTAATCGGTAAATTCGTGTCTGTCAGCAAACGTTTGGCCAGCAACAACCGTTGCGTTTGAATCAGTTCAATCGGCGAAACGCCAAATTCGGATTGGATGACTCGGCGCAAATGCCTGTCGGTGACGCCCATTTCCGCGGCGAATTCATCCAGCCGTTTTTCAGTCAGCGAACCGTCTTCAATGCGGCTGATTGCTGACGCTGCCAGACGGCTGACGGCATCCACTTGCGCATTGCCTGGCGCAAGTTCGGGGCGACAGCGCAAACAAGGACGAAATCCAGCCTGTTCCGCCGAAGCCGCCGTCGAAAAGAATCGGCAATTTTCGCTGCGCGGAGTTTTGACGGTGCAAACTGTGCGGCAATAAATCCGTGTGGTTGAAACGCCGACGAAAAACACTCCATCGAACCGCGTATCGTGCGTCAGCACGGCTTGGTAATAGCTTTTGTGATCCATAACCATAATCAAAGTCTATCCAAGATGGCGGAAACTGTCTCGCCGTTTTCGGACACGGAAATGGACTGCGAGTGCATTTGCAAAAATCGGTTTCCGAGATAAGAATTGGGTCTCTTTCAACCACAGGTTTCAAAATCACAATGTAGTTAAGTACGACTATTGCATAGACGCCTGTCTATGCCTTCAAACACAGGTTTCGTGCCACGAAGTGTGTCTGTGATGCCGTAAGTGTCACAACATCTGACATTCAGGAGGATCGTTTTTCATGTCAGTTCATCAATCAACAGAAGAAAACAACGAGCGCCGATCATTTCTAGGAGTGCTTTCCGGACTCATTGCCGCAGGAATTTCCGCAGTTCTCGGCGTGAATATCGGACGGTTTGCGGTTTCACCCGCGCTGTCGGCTGCTGGAGCCGAAAACTGGTCTGAGCTAGGGCCGATTGCGGATATTCCCGAAGGCAAGCCGGTCAAGCGCAATGTCGTTGTTTCTCAAGACGCTGGCTGGGGCAAGTTCCAGGCGCAAAGAGCCGTCTGGGTCGTTCGCAGCGGCGAAAAGGTCACGGTCTTTACTTCCGTTTGCCCACATCTGGGATGCACGGTCAACGCGAGAGAAGATGCGTTTATCTGCGCCTGTCACGACAGCAAATGGGATGTTGCCGGAAAGATGCAAGGCGGCCCGACTCCACGCGGGCTGGATGCGTTGGAATACAAAGTCGAAAACGACGTGCTAAAAGTGCGTTATCAGGATTTCAAACAAGGCATTTCCCAAAAGGAGGTCTTGGGTTGATATGGCTGATAAATCCAAGGTTGACCAACTTGTTGATTGGGTAGACGAGCGCACTGGCGTCAAAGCCGCAATGGATGAAGCGCTGAACGAACCGATTCGCGGCGGCGCTCGATGGGCGTATGTGTTCGGCAGCGTGCTGTTGTTTCTATTTGTCGTCCAGGTAGTAACGGGAATCGCCATGACGTTGTATTACGTGCCGACCGCCGACCACGCGCACGCCAGCGTCGCTTACATCCAGAAAGTCGTTCCGGGCGGAGCGATCTTGCGCGGAATCCACCATTACGCTTCCAGCGCGATGGTGATTATGGCCGTCGTTCATTTGGCGCAAACCTTTTTGTATGGAGCGTACAAACAAAAACGCGAATTGGTGTGGGTTGTCGGCGTCGTCATGCTGCTGATCGTTCTTGGGTTCGGCTTCACGGGATATTTGCTGACCTGGGATCAGGCTGCCTACTTTGGCACGAAGGTCGGCACTTCCATTGCGGGAGAAATTCCCGTTGTCGGCCCTATGCAGCAGCGAATCATGTTGGGCGGCACGGAATTGACGACCGTGACGTTGTCTCGATTTTTCACCACGCACGTGTTTTTGCTGCCACTGTTGCTGGCATTGCTGGCCGGATTGCATGTGATGCTGTTCCGCAAAGCAGGTCCTGCCGGTCCGTATCACAACCTCGACGACAAAAAAGTGGATCGCTTTTTCCCGAAACAGGTGTTCTTTGATTCTGTGGCAATGCTGGTGGTGTTCATCGCATTGGTTTCGCTGGCGATGAAGTTGCCAGCGGAACTTGGCCCGGTCGCAGATCCGTCGTCAGATTACCTGGCGCGTCCGCCATGGTATTTCATGCCGTTGTTCCAGTTGCTGAAATGGTTTCCTGGACATTGGGCGATTATCCCAACAGCGGTGCTGCCTGTGGTGCTGTTTGGACTCTTGTTTCTGCTGCCGTTTCTGGATCGCCGAGCGGAGCGCAATCCGCTCAAGCGACCGATTGCGACTCTGGCATTGCTGTTGGTAATTGGTGGTGCGACGGGATTGATCTTTTTGGCCAAACATCAGGATCGAAACAATCCTGAATTTGCTGAAAAGCTGAAAAAGCAGGACGAAGAGGCGCAGGCGTTTTTCAAGGTTCCCTTTGAACCGCAAGTCATTGGCGCCACTACGGCATTGGCGGGAGCTGCCGTTGCGGGCGGCGCCGGAGCCGCGCCTCCAGCTTATGTTGAGCATTGCGCGGATTGCCACGGAGCCAACGGCCAGGGCGATCCCGATCTTGGCCCGAAATTGGTTGGGTTGTCGGCCAAGCCGCAACGGACTCAGGACGATTTGCTGAAGATTATGGATGATGCGCGCGCGTTCGGATTGAAGAAACCTATGCCTGCAAATTTCCCGGACCTTTCCGATTCCGACAAGAAAGCAATTGTCGAGTGGATGCTAAAATTGAAGTAACCCCTATTCGTTCCCGGCTATAGTCCGGCATTAAACTTAAGGAGATCAAGACAGTAATGAACAAAATGAAATTGACGATTGTTGCGACGACTCTGGCTGCGGCGCTGATTGCGTTGTCGGTCGGCGGTTTTGCTACAACAACGCCTGCCATGTTTCAGGATGGCGCAGCGATTTACAGTGAAAAATGCGCCAAATGTCACGGAGCCGATGGCAAAGGTGTGGACAAGTTCAAGAAGCAGGGCGTCAAAGACCTGACCACTGATGCCTGGCAGAAAGCGAATACCGACGCGAAAATCACTGCCGCCATCAACAACGGCAAAGGCGAATTTATGCCGGCCTGGAAAGGCAAAATTAAGCCAGCAGAAATCAAAGCCGTGGTCAAACACATCCGCGGCTTGAAGAAGTAAGTTCCGCACTAAGTTTGTAGTCCCGTCTTCAGGCGGAAGGCTGACATTTTGTTGGCTTTCCGGCTGAAGGCGGGACTACGAACCTTCTATTTGATTTTCAGCACCCGCCTCGCGTTTTCATACAAAATCTTTCGCTCGACTTTTTTCGTGGGAGCCAGACGTTTGACGGTTTCCAGACATTTGATGCCGCTGCATCGTGTGTCTTTGGTAGTTTCGTCCTGGCAATCGCTGCCGTACATCAGTTTGTTTTGATGACGGCGGAAAAAGTCTTTGGTCAATTCTTCGTCGCGCAACAAAGCATTCAGCCCCGATCCCGCCGAAAGGTCTCCGTAAAAATTTGGATAATCCGCCAGCCAGCGATCGGTCAATCCGCCTGCGGTGAGTTTGCCTTTGGGGTAGAGAACCGTTTGGTCGTGGTTGCGATCAATGTTTCCCCAAAAGGTTTGCGCGTGGCCAATGAAATTCACCTTGGGGAACTTCTCCAGCACTTTGTGAAACCGTTCGTAGCCGGTGTTGTATTTGCCGTGCTGAAAATGCATCAGCACAGGCACGTTGTAATCTTTGGCCAAGGCGCCAATCAGTTCGATGTGTTTGGAATCGCAGTCCACGAAAAACTTTTGCTCGCCGATGCCGATGGCTCCGGCTTTCAGATATTTTTCAATGACACTTCGAGCTTCGGGCAGGTCGGCGACTTCGTTGGCGAAAAAAACGAATTCGTTTGGGTACTGTTTGGTCAGCGCGACGACGGAATCGTTGCCGTAACAATCGGCTTCGAGTCCGAATTTTGATCCAGCGGGCAACAGCACGGTTTTGGTTGCGCCGAGCGCGCGTTGATGACGAATCAAATCTTCATCGTTGCGGCCCCAGTAATGGGTGTGCTGGTGAATGTCTATGATAGGTTCGTTGGGTTGAGCACTGACTTCTACAGCAAGCGAAGCGATGGCTCCGGCTAGAAAGCTGCGACGGGAAATTGTTGGGTTCATCGTTTATCTGGATTGGGAAAGGTGATTGATCGTCAAAAAAGAAGAGTCAGGTTGACGCGCTTTGCGTCGCCCTGAGTCTACAAGTTCTTGCTTGCTGCCAGCAATTCTGTGCCAGCAAGAATGTTCCCAACTTCCATCCAAAGGAGACTGGCTCACCCATAAACGGTTAGACTGTTATTCGTGTCTTACAAATTAGGCTTTTGCTGATTTGAGCCTATTCAATTTCAACTTTAGTTACTTTATTGAGTCTCATTCTCATTGGACTCCAAATCAGAGCGAAGCGAACGCCGCTCTTCTTCCGTGAATATTTCTGGCTCTGTTTTTGTAAAACCAAAGAGTTCACGGTAGCCAATGGTTTCAGTTAGCCAATGTAGTTTCTTTTGCTTTTCCGCGATTAGAGCTTTGGCCCGCTGTTTTTCGCTGGGTGTAACCCGAAATGCCAGCATTTCTGATTTTTTTTCTTTCATTGCTTGAACCTTGTGATTATTGAAATGGGTTGTTTTGTGGCGTATTTCGCAGGAATGACAGGCTGCAAAATAGGACATACATTGTTTAGGCGCAAGCAATCTTCCTCTTTTCTTCGCTAAACTAAAGTTGCTCACCCGTGAACGGTTTGATCGAAAAATCGTTTGCCCAACACTGGAACCTGGCGGCG
>ERZ650309.1418-NODE-1418-length-11237-cov-3.795028_pt1 | contig 11237 bp, 12 predicted proteins | sample MGYA00376245_ERZ650309 | MGnify/ENA primary metagenome ERZ650309 (study PRJEB26733, sample SAMN07839294) | wastewater metagenome | biome: urban; feature: wastewater treatment plant; material: waste water | place: USA: North Carolina | collected 2016-04-26 ...
TTCAGTCAGCCGTAAGTGAAGGTGAGATTAGTGGCCGTAAGGTTTTATCCTTGCGGCCACTAACATATATGAATGAATCTGGCCGTGCTGTTCGAGAGGCCATGGGATTTTACAAGATTGCCCCCAGTGAAATTCTGGTCATTCACGACGAACTGGATTTGGCTCCAGGAAAGGTACGCGTTAAGCAAGGCGGTAGTGCTGGGGGGCATAACGGCTTACGCAGCCTTGATGCTCATTGCGGTCAGAATTATTGGCGCTTGCGTGTGGGAATTGGCCACCCAGGCGCCAAAGAAGCCGTAAATGTCCACGTGCTTTCCGATTTCGCGAAGATAGACAATGAATGGTTGCCGCAGGTTTTAGAAGCGATAACCGACGCTTTACCGTTCATGTTGGAGGGCGAAGCAAGTCGCTTTATGACGCGGGTTGCCTTCTTAACTCAAACGCCGTCATCATCTACAACTTAGATTAAACGTTATGCTAATGGCTAACGCCGGCGGCCGGGAATTTCAGGAGTTATCATGGGTTTTAACTGTGGCATTGTTGGCCTTCCTAATGTGGGAAAATCCACCCTTTTTAACGCATTGACGCAAACGGCGCAGGCGGAAGCGGCCAATTATCCCTTCTGCACGATCGAGCCCAATCTCGGTCGTGTTGCTGTTCCTGATTCTCGGCTAGAGACGCTGGCGAAGCTGGCCAGTTCGGCCAAGACTATCCCGACAGTGCTGGAATTTGTCGATATTGCCGGTCTGGTACGCGGCGCAAGTAAAGGTGAAGGATTAGGCAATCAGTTTCTCGCCAATATTCGCGAAGTCGACGCAATTGTTCATGTTCTCCGCTGTTTTGAGGATGAAAACGTAACGCACGTTGAAGGCAATATTGATCCGGTGCGGGATGCAGAGACCGTGGAAACCGAATTGATGCTTGTGGATTTGGACAGCGTTGAGCGCAGGGTTGATCAAGCAGCAAAGAAAGCAAAGAGCGGAGACAAGGAAGCCAAAGCTTTATCAAGTTTATTGGATAAGATTCTTCCGGTATTGCGGGAAGGTCGCCCGGCCCGTGCCGCTAAAATTGATGACGATGAGCGCGAGTTGTTTCGCCAACAGCAACTTCTCACGGCCAAGCCCATTCTCTATGTGTCGAATGTGGCTGAATCAGAAGCCGCAAAGGGCAATGCGCAATCGGCGCGGGTTGCTGCCATGGCGAAGGAACAGGGTGCAGGTCATGTGGTGATCTCGGCCGCTATTGAGGCCGAGGTGGCTCAGCTTACCGACCTGGCTGAAAAGAAAGATTTTCTCGAAACCTTGGGATTGGACTCTCCTGGTTTGGATCGGTTAATTCGTGCGGGACATGATCTTTTAGGGTTGATCACATATTTTACCGCTGGCCCCAAGGAAGCGCGCGCCTGGACGATTCAACAGGGATGGACGGCACCGCAAGCGGCAGGGGTCATCCACACCGATTTTGAGCGTGGTTTCATCAAGGCTGAGACCATCGCCTTCAATGATTATGTTGCCTATAAAGGCGAACAAGGTGCGAAGGATGCCGGTAAGTTACGCCAAGAGGGCAAAGAGTATATCGTGAAAGATGGGGACGTTTTGCTCTTCCGGTTTAATGTCTAGCGCATATGAGAAGAATTACGCCGGTAATAGGGATGATCAACGCGTCGTACTGATCAGGCTTAGATTGGCGCTTTGGTTGTTCGCTGTTTGCGGATGTTATCTAATATATAAAGAGCAATGCCGCTCCAAATACAGAGAAAGGTTATAAGGGCCTCGGGTGTAAGCGCTTCATGAAAAAGCGCGACAGAAATGATGAACATCAGACTTGGGGCGAGGTACTGTAAAAAACCCATGGTGCTTAACGGAAGGCGCCGAGCCCCCGCAGCAAAAAGAAGCAATGGCGCCGCGGTAATGGGACCCGAGCCGACAAGCAGAACAATATTGAATAAGCTGGGCTCTGCGCCAATATGCGTGCCAAAGGCCATTCCCTCAAATATCCAAAACCATATAACGCCGGCGATTGCCAAGGGTAACAATAGGCATGTTTCCGCAGTCAATCCCGTCAGGCTATCGGCGGCCATGATTTTGCGTAGATACCCATAAGCCGTAAAACTACCGGCGAGAACCAAAGCAATCCACGGTAAATGCCCGGCAGCAAAAATAGCGTACAAAACACCCAAAGCAGCAAGTGCAACAGCGGCGATCTGCAGTCTCGAAAGCCGCTCACGCAAGATAAAGGCGCCGACGAGAACGTTCAGAAGCGGATTAATGAAATATCCTAAACTCGTCTCGAGAGTGCGATCGACGCTGATCGCCCAAATGAAAACGAGCCAATTGGTCGAAATGAGAAGGGCGCAGGCTGTAACGGTTAAGCTGGTTTTCCGGCTTTTAAGTAGCGTTGTAATGCTGCGCCATTGCCGGAGAACCGTCATAACGCCAATCATGAGAATGGCCGACCATAAAACGCGGTGCGATAAAACTTCTAATGGCGCGATCTTGGCCATGCTGTGCCAATAAATAGGCAGAAGCCCCCATAAGCCGTAAGAGGCTATGGAAAAAATATAGCCGTTTCGTTTCTCGTGAGACTCAGTCAACGGCAAGGTCGCTTTGCGTTGCGACAAGGAATCCTTGAACCCATAGCTGTGCTTCAATCAAATCGCCAACTTGAGGTTCTGCGCCTTTAATGACGCCATCGGTCGCGTGAACAATTAGATCAAAATCACGATCGCTATCGCTTTTGAAGGCAACAAGCAGTCGCGTAAACGCCCGTCCGAGAGTTAAGTAGCGCGATACCGTTTTCACCCGCCCGCTTGCACGCCAATTGCACGGCGCCGGGAGATCTGTTTCTTTGGCCGTGCTGTTCGCCTTAATGGCAGATCGCACGACATCAATTTGGCAGGCAAAAGCGAGTAAAATAAATGGCTGGGGCTGGCCTAACCGATAGCGGCGCTGATGGGCGAAGAACCTTGTGTCAAAAAATTTTATGGACGAGCCAGACTCGTTTGTTGCGGTGATCTCGGCTTCCAGGCCGGTGGTGCTGACCGCAACTTCTGCCGAGGTCAGATTGTAACGCAGGCCATCTTCGCTGCTGGGAAAAGAGGTCATAAAATCCAGCATATTTGCTTCTCGATCGAAGCTAAAAAGACTAGTAACTTGAACCCGGCCATCGGGATTGGCATAGGCTATAAGGCTACGCGGTGTCGTCTCGCCAGGAAGAGTTGCCGCCAAGCCGGCAAGCTTGCGGCCATTTTCGGGTGCTTGTTGAATGACATTAGCGAGTTCACCTTCATCCGCAATGCCAATCAGGGCAAAGCGTTCCGCGCCAGGCCAGGTTCCCACAGGTGGTTGAACCTCTTCTGTTACATTATTTGTGCCGTCTGATGCAGAGGTTGGTTCGGTAGTCGGAGTTATGCTTAAGGGGGTAGTTTTTGCCTCTGAAGAAACAGAAGATTTTTTTTCAATGACAAAAGAAGTTTCCGCCTGATTCTCTGCGGCGGTATTGGCTTCGGGATCTAAGAGCAGTTGGCCTTGAGTTGCGGGATCGGTTTGGCCTTCTTCGCCAAAAGAAGTTGGCGCAACTTCAACAGCACGATTGGTGCGTCCATCCCAGGCATAACCTTGCCCTGACGTAAGATCTATGACCGTAAAGCTGCTGCCTTTGGGGTCTAAGGAGCCAGCCAGGGCTTCATAGACGGCAGTGTGCCCGTTAGCCGCTCCCAACAGCCATAATCCTGGACCAAGAGGCAACCGCCACTCGGCTGTGGGTTCTAAGGCCGTCATGGCGGCACGATAGCGTAGTTGTCGGGCTTCTCTCGTTTCCTTGCCATGCAATTGGATTGATACAAGTACATTGCCGAGAAAGGCGGTGCGGTCATCTTCTTTGACCACAGCGCCTTTGGCGAGCGCCTGCGTTATTAAACGATCGCTTGCAGAAACCGGCGCCGGCCCTTGTTGTGCCGCGGGCTTGTCGATTGGAGGTGATTTTTTGCGAAAAAGACCCAAGCGTTTGTCCTTATATTTCTTAAAATCTGTTAGTCGGAAAGTACGCGACCGGCCACGGCATCAAGTTGGGCGGCAAGCTTCTTATCACGCGCATGCGGAGATGTCATAACGGCGGTGTTCAGTGCATGATGACAGCCTTTGTCACAAGCGCCGCGACGATGGGCTAAGTGCGGCACAACTTCGCGAACCAAAGATTTGGCCTTATCCGCATTGCCAAGCAAAACTTTAACGACCATGTCAACCGTGACCGCATCATGATGCGGATGCCAACAATCAAAGTCTGTCACCATAGCGACAGTTGCATAGCACATCTCGGCCTCACGGGCGAGCTTCGCCTCAGGCATATTTGTCATGCCAATGACATCGCAGCCCCAGCTTCGGTAAAGCTCGGATTCGGCGCGGGTAGAAAACTGCGGCCCTTCCATGACTAGATATGTTCCTCCACGAACCACATCAAGAGCCAAATTCTGCGCCGAGGTGAGAAGGTGATCGCCCAGTCTTCCGCAAACGGGGTCAGCCATGCTGACATGGGCGACAAGGCCTGGCCCAAAGAAGCTTTTATTACGCGCAAAGGTACGGTCGATGAATTGATCGACAATAACAAACTTGCCTGGCGGTAGAGTTGCTTTTAGTGATCCGCAAGCAGAGAGAGAAAGAATTTCCGTAACCCCAGACCGTTTTAAAGCATCAATATTAGCCCTATAATTAAGATAGGACGGTGGGATGCGATGTCCACGACCATGCCGGGGTAGAAATACCATGGAGACCCCATCTAGCTCTCCAAAGCAGAGTTCATCCGAGGGGTCGCCAAAGGGTGTGTTTACTTTGCGCCAGTTAACTTTTTTCAATCCGTCGATTTCATAAAGTCCACTGCCGCCAATGACACCGATGACCGGTTTTTTAGATTCGCTGCGTTGCGGTGAAGGTTTGGTTGCGGAACGGGCCTTGGCCATCGTAATCCCCTCAGTAAGATAAATGCACATGCCTAACGCGCGCCAGGTGTGCGTCATCAAGCTCTACATCCAGTCTAAGCTATGACAGTCATAGGGGAAAATTAAAAGAGGCCGACTCCGGGAGCGACCTCTTTTTTGTCTCGTTTATTTTGGAGCCTTATTTAATGAAGCTTGGCCCAAAGACGGCGCTTGCTGGCATAAAGAAGACCGCTGAAAACGATGAGAAATAGGATCACCTTGATTCCCATACGTTTACGAACTTCCGCCTCAGGCTCGGCAGCCCAGGTCAAGAAAGTGGCAACGTCTGAAGCCATTTGGTCAACGCTGGCTTTAGTTCCATCGCCATAGGAAACTCCGCCCTCAGTAAGGGGAGCAGGCATAGCGATTTGGTGGCCTGGAAACCATTTATTGTAATTCATGCCCGGAGTTAGCGCAAAACCCGCAGGAGGCGGCTCGTATCCCTCTAAAAGAGCCCGAATATACGTTGCCCCACCTTTGCGCGCTTTTGTGATTAAGGATAGGTCGGGCGGTAAAGCCCCATTATTGGCCGCCCGAGCTGCCTGATCGTTGGCAAAGGGAGATTTAAAGCGATCAGAGGGAAGTGCTGGTCGCATAAACATCTCACCGGCATCATTGGGGCCAGCTTGAATTTCATTTTGTGCCGCTAGGGTCTTCACCTGCGCTTCGGAGTAGCCCAAGGCTGAAAGGTTACGATAGGCCAATTGATGAAGCGAATGGCAGGCCGAGCAAACCTCCTTGTAGACTTGATACCCACGCTGCAGAGCAGCACGGTCGTAAGTCCCAAAAGGTCCTGAAAATGACCAGTCATAATGCGGCAGCTGGGCATGTTCTTGTTCGGCAGCATATGCAGGAACATGGATAAAAGTTAGTCCGCTTACGGCCGCACTTAGAAGAAGACGGCGGAAAGATAAAAAGCCAAGCATTAGGCGCGACCTCCCAAAACCGGTGTGCCAATGCTGGTTGGCAAAGGAAGTGGCCGCTCTATGCGGCCAACAACAGGCGTGAGAACCAGGAAGTGTAGGAAGTACCAAAAAGTACCCAGCTTCCCAATCCAATTAAGAGGGATGCCGCCTAGGACACCATCGGCAGGCTGCGATCCAACATAACCTAAGACAAAGCAGTTAATGATGAGAAGAAATACCAGCCATTTATAGATGGGCCGGAAGGTGCAGCTCCGGACGCGTGACGTATCTAGCCAAGGTAGGACAAACAGGATCAGAATGGATCCCAGCATAATCATCACGCCGCCCAACTTGGAATTGATCAGGACGATATTCGTAAAGGGAATGCCAATGTTGAAATCAATGGCGCGCAGCATCGCGTAGTAGGGCAAGAAATACCATTCAGGCACGATATGCTCCGGCGTCACCAAAGGATTGGCTGGAATGTAGTTATCGGGGTGCCCCAGCGCATTTGGGTTAAAGAAAACGAAGTAGCAGTACAGGATCAAGAATAAGACAGTGCCGAAGGCGCCTTTCAGGGTGTAGTAGGGATGGAACGGCACAAAATCCTGCGGACTTTTAAGGTCAATTCCCAGAGGGTTATTCGACTTCGTCGTATGCAAAGCCCAGAGATGTAAAAACACGACGCCGACAATCACGAACGGCAATAGGTAATGGAGAGAGAAAAATCGATTCAACGTCGGATTGCCGACGGAGAAGCCGCCCCAAAGCCAGGTGACAACCTCTTGTCCGACCAAGGGAATGGCGCTCATCAAATTGGTGATGACCGTCATGCCCCACATGCTCATTTGACCCCAAATCAAGCTGTAGCCAATGAAAGCGGTCATGATCATCAGCAATAATATCAGGACGCCCAACATCCAGAGTAATTCGCGGGGCGCTTTATAAGATCCATAATAAACACCGCGGAAGATATGGATATAAACGGCGATGAAGAACAGGGAGGCTCCGTTCATATGGAGGTAACGCAACAACCAACCATAGTTGACGTCACGCATAATCCGCTCGACGCTGTTGAAGGCCATGTCAACGTGAGGCGTATAATTCATGGCGAGGAAGATGCCGGTCGCGATCATGATGATCAGCATAAACATGGCAATGAAACCGAATTCCCACCAATAATTCAAATTGCGCGGCGCGGGATATTCAGAGGTGTGCGCCTTCAGAGTTGAAATAAGGGGCAAGCGAACATCGATCCATTTGCCAACGCTATCAACAGTATTCCAGCTTAGTAAACTCATCGTCTTGTCCCCAATTCATACCGTGGCGAGTTTCGGCGTTTAGCCGATCCGGATCATCGTGTCAGAGAGAAATGTATAGGCCGGAACTTCAAGGTTTTTAGGCGCTGGACCTTTACGAATGCGCCCGGAAGTGTCGTATTGCGATCCATGGCAAGGACAGAACCAGCCATTGTAATCGCCGCGCATGTCGCCCGTTTTTTGCCCAGAGGGAATGCAGCCCAGGTGAGTACAGATACCAACCAGAATAAGCCATTCAGGTTTCTGTACGCGCGCAGAGTCAGGCTGTGGGTCGACCAATTCAGCCAGATTGACCTTGGCAGCGGCGTCGATTTCGGGAGCGGTGCGGCGGCGAATGAACACCGGCTTGCCGCGCCACATAACCGTAATCGACTGGCCCGGCTGAACAGGGGCTAGATTGACCTCAACTGTTGAGAGAGCAAGAACGTCGGCGGAGGGATTTAACGTATCAAGAAATGGCCATGCCACCGCCGCAGCACCGATCGCACCGACAGCGCCAGTCATAATGTAAATAAAGTCCCGTCGTGACTCATCACCGGGAGCGCCGGCAGAACGGCCGCTGGTGTGACCAGCTGCTCCGTAGGCAGCTTTGGAATCTGGAGTCATCGCCATACGATTAAAGTCCTTCTAAAGTACGCGCACTCAAGTCATAAGTGTGGCGGAGCCACCCCCCTTATGACAACCTCGCCTCGGCCTTCCAAGGGGAAACGCGACATTATGGCGCATAAGCTAACCATGAAGCATTCTAGGGCCAAGGGCGCCCCAGCAGCTTCTCGAAGGGACGCGCGAGGGGTATACACCAGTTAAGTATAAATGCAACTTTCTCTATGCTCTCCGGCCGGGTTTCGGGCCTGGTTATAAGGTTTTGATTTGATGCGCCTTACCCTCTTTCAACCGGATATTCCCCAAAACGTTGGAGCTATTTTACGCCTGGCGGCGTGTTTGGGGACGGCGGTTGATCTTATCGAGCCATGCGGATTTGTTGTCGATGATCGGCGGCTTCGCCGTGCAGGGATGGACTATATCGACCACGTGTCATGGCAGCGATATGAGTCGTGGGGGAAGTACCAGCAAACAAAATCTCCCGGTCGTCTCATTTTGCTAAGTTCTAAAGCCAGCATTTCATATGTCGACTTTGCGTTTCGTTCCGATGACAGTCTTTTGCTTGGGCAAGAAAGCGCGGGCGTGCCCGAGTTAGTCCGAGATGTATGTGATGCTGCTGTGACCATTCCGCTGAGTCCTGGCCTAAGGTCGCTTAATGTTGCTCTTGCTGCGGCGATTGTTTTGGCCGAGGCTTTGCGGCAAACCCAAGGATTGCCGCGACGTTAATAAATCGATGCGGCGTGTCTTGTTTTTAAAGCGGTAGAAATTTGCGGCAAACTGACAGCTGGCTCGTTCTTCATTTTATGCTACGGCTTATATATGACTTATGGCGCACCATTATCTGAGCAGCAAAACCAAAGCCGTCTGTGGTTTGAAGACCTCCGGGATCAAATCTGCCGGGCTTTTGAGAATGTGGAAGATTTGCTGACGGGAAGCAAAGGCGCTCGGCATGCAAATATGCTGCCCGGTCGATTTGTTCGTAAACCATGGGATCGGGCTGGTGGCGGTGGTGGCGTCATGTCTATCATGACGGGCCGTGTGTTTGAAAAAGTTGGCGTGAATGTCTCAACTGTCTGGGGTGAGTTTTCGCAAGACTTTCGTAAACAAATACCCGGTGCGGAAGACGATCCGCGATTTTGGGCTTCAGGCATATCGGTGGTTGCCCATATGCGATCACCGCATGTTCCGGCCGTGCATATGAATACCCGACACATTGTAACCACCAAGGGATGGTTCGGCGGCGGGGCTGATTTAACGCCGATTATTCCCAACGAAGCCGATACGCTGCTTTTCCATGACGCACTAAAAAGAGCCTGTGATCCGCATGGGACAGACAGTTATCAGCGGTTTAAAAGTTGGTGTGATGAGTATTTCTTTTTGAAGCATCGCGCCGAAGCGAGAGGTGTCGGCGGTATATTTTATGATTATCTCGAAAAAGATTTTGGCGCTGATTTTGCTCTAACCCAACGTGTCGGGAAGACCTTTCTCGAGGTTTATCCAAAAATCGTCCAAAATCACATGGAAGAAGCCTGGACGGACGATGAGCGCCGGCACCAGTTGGTGCGCCGCGGAAGATATGTCGAATTTAACTTGCTCTATGATCGCGGAACTAAATTTGGCCTTATGACGGGAGGTAATGTTGAAGCGATCCTCATGTCGATGCCGCCCGAAGTTGCTTGGCCTTAAGCCTTTATCACCGATAAGCGTTTTAGTTCCGCCCGGCAGGCGTCGTAATCTGGAATAAACTGTTTAGAAATCCACCAGTCTTCGACTGCACGTAAGGCTTTACCGATGTCTGGGCCGTGAAGGCCAAAGGCGAGGGCATCTTTACCCCTTAAAGGAAATGCAGGTGGGATAAAATCTTGTACGACCTGATAAAAATTTCGCCACGCTGCGTTTTCGGTGGGAGGCACGGCTTTATCCGCAAAGGCAAGTAGCAGCCGATCGATAAAGGTTTCATTTCCCCAGCGGTAAAGCCGAGCTTGATATTCAGCCGGGCTAAGAATAGGGGTTGGCCAAAGCTGCTTTTCTGTCAGCGCAGCTTTCAGCCGTGCAGCCTCCGCGTTGGATAAACGTAACTGCTCGACTACTTCAGCCACAACCTGCGCATCGTCATCCGGCAAGAGCGCAGCAAGGCGGCGTACGGCCGATGGTTTGTTTAAGGCGGCTTCTATGTCGCAAAGACGGTCAAGCCGATCTAAATTCGTGGCAAATTTCAAAGTATGATGAAGAATCCTAGCCGAGCTCATAAGACGGATAACCTCGGCGGCACGTGGACCTACCAACAGTTTGAGAATCTCACCCCTTACACGCTCGCCAGACAAAAGAGAGATTTGTGCTGCCGCAGCAGCGCAGGCAGATAAAGCTTCCGTATCGGGCGGTAATTTGCCAAACCGCGCGTAAAAGCGAAAGAAACGAAGAATTCTCAAGCGATCCTCGGCAATGCGGTCACTCGCGCGACCAATAAACCGAACGCGTCCTTCGCGAAGATCTTTTTGACCATCAAATGGATCATACAGCGTGCCGTCAGGGTCACAGTAGAGAGCGTTGAATGTAAAATCTCGACGCGCGGCATCCCCCAACCAGTCTGTGGTAAATTCTACCTTGGCATATCGACCATCGGTTTCTACATCAACACGCAAGGTTGTGACTTCAATCTTGGTGACATTGTCACTTTGCCCAGCAAGGGCAGTAACGGTTCCGTGGTCAATACCAGTTGGAATGGCGCGAAGACCCTTTGCCTCCAAGCGCGCAATAATATCTTTGGGCGGCAGGGGCGTTGCCACATCGATATCGCTAACGTCGAGGCCGGCTAGGGTATCCCGCACACAGCCGCCGACAAATCTCGCGGGAATTCCGCCACGGGAAAGTGCATCCAGGATGGTCTTGACCCCAGGAGCGGCCATCCAAGCAGGAACAGGAATTGTTGATGTTGCAATCATGGTTTTGCAGGTTGGCTTTCGAAGTGTCCGGGCGCGATTTTACCGTCTTTTAATTGCGGCGGAACATAGGTGGAGCTTGGTGCGGCTCCTTCATCAAAAAAGGTCACGGCGATAGCTACGCTTGCAAGAACAGCTCCCATTATAAAAAGCCAAAGCCAAGGAATTTCGGCAAGATTTAAAGCAGGCAAATCTTCCCCACTGCGACGGAGACGATAGCGGCCCCATTTCACCCAAAGCGCGTAAGCGATCAGAGGAAGAAGGAGTGGCAGCAAAATAGTTAAAGCGATCCGCATGCTATATTTTACCTTTATTGAAGCGTAGGACTTCAATTAAATTAACCAACATACCGGCTGTTGCTCCCCAAATACGATACTTACCGTAGGTAAAAACACTAAATTGCCGCAAACCATCTTCGACAGTACGAAGTTCCGTGCGCCGGTTCTCTGGCGCTAAGAGAAAATCAAGCGGGACTTCAAATACCTCAGCGACTTCAAAT
>ERZ650309.1419-NODE-1419-length-11233-cov-3.308195_pt1 | contig 11233 bp, 7 predicted proteins | sample MGYA00376245_ERZ650309 | MGnify/ENA primary metagenome ERZ650309 (study PRJEB26733, sample SAMN07839294) | wastewater metagenome | biome: urban; feature: wastewater treatment plant; material: waste water | place: USA: North Carolina | collected 2016-04-26 ...
AAAAAGATGTAACCAAATCTTCCACCGGATTCGATAAATACAAATATTACAGTAACCGCTTGTCGTATGTGCATCAGATTATAGTTGCAAGAAAATTTTCTCCTGCCTTCTCTCTGCAGATTGCGCCTGTAATGGTGCATTATAACCTCGTCGACAATTTCAGCGATCTGAATGACATGTTTCTGGTAGAGGTTGCAGGAAGAATTAAAATCACCAAACGATTTGCCCTCACGGCAGAATACGCTTATAGTGTAAGAGATTATTCCAAAAGAAACACATACTATAACCCGTTAGGAGTAGGCATCGACATTGAAACCGGTGGACACGTCTTTCAATTGCATGTCACCAATGCATTCGGAATTGCCGACAATCAGTTCTACCCTTATACTAAAACTTCATGGCAGGATAACGGGATCCGTCTCGGATTCAACGTATCAAGAGTCTTCACCCTTTAATCCGGTGTCAATCTTTTCAGAAAAGCGTTTGTGTTTGATCACCTTTGCTTCAACATAAAAAATAATTTCCTCAGCAATATTCTTGCTCTGATCGCCTACTCTTTCAAGTTTGCGAATGGTACTTAGCATGTATAAACTCTGATTTATTTTCTCTTCATTCTTCCTTATGAAATCGGCAACTGTTGAAGTTGAAGAAATGTTGATTTCATCGAGCAATTCATCTTTCATAAAGACATTCCGCGCCAGTCTTGTATCTTCCGATTCAAATGATGTTCGCACATCGGCAACTATTGAAATCGCTGTTTCAAACATTTCAATGACTCTGGTTGAAGCCAGAAGTTCAGCATCAGGAGCATTTTTAATATTCAACACAAACTGAGCGATTCCTTCTGCAATATCTCCGATACGTTCTAAATTGGAATTGATTTTTAAACTTGCCAGCACAAAGCGAAGGTCGACAGCAACAGGATTAAAAAGTGCTATTATATTCTCACAATCACGATCGAGTTTAAGTTCGAATGAATTTACACGTTTTTCATTTACCCTTACTTCACGTGCCAGGTCCTTATCAAAATCGATCAATGCACGATGCGACTTTTCAAGTTGCGACAAAACCAGATTGAACATTTCAACCATGTCAATCTTTAATTTTTTCAGTTCGATATCGAGATGCGTCATTTGTTCAGGTTTTATCAGCCAAATCGTCCGGTAATGTAATTCTGTGTACGGACATCTTTGGGGTTTGTAAAAATTTTCTTGGTATCGTCGTATTCCACTAATTCACCCAAATAGAAGAAAGCCGTATTGTCGCTCACACGACCTGCCTGCTGCATGTTATGGGTTACAATTACAATGGTGAAATCTGATTTCAATTCATAAATCAATTCTTCAATCTTGGCTGTTGAGATCGGATCAAGTGCCGATGCCGGTTCATCCATCAACAATACTGATGGCTCAATTGCTAATGCCCTGGCAATACACAAACGCTGTTGTTGTCCTCCGGATAACGCAAAAGCCGACTTTTTTAGTTTGTCCTTCACTTCATCCCACAAGGCAGCCTGCTTCAATGAACGCTCTACGCGCTCTTCGATGAATGTTTTGTGAGTAATGCCATTTACACGTAAACCGTAAGCAACATTTTCAAAAATTGATTTCGGAAAAGGATTGGGCTTCTGAAATACCATCCCAACTTTCTTACGTAATTCATCAGGAATGATTTCTTTGGAGTATATGTTTTTACCGTCAAGCAAAGCTTCCCCAACAATCTTGACATTGTCAATTAAGTCGTTCATTCTGTTGAACAACCTCAGATAAGTCGATTTTCCACATCCTGAAGGGCCAATCAAAGCTGTTACCGTGTTCTTTTTCATGGCTAAGGTTATCCCCTTAAGGGCATGAAAATCACCGTAATACAATTGAAGATCTTTCGATTCCAGTTTAAACATAGTCCAGTTTATTGTTGACCAATCACTTTTGCTGCAAAATTAGTTCAATCCCGCACATTCAATGTTAAGCCAATATTAAGGATGTTAAATTTTGGTCAATAAAAAAGGGAAGAAAGCCTTCCCTTTTTTATAAGTTTTCCTGAAATTGCTACTTAACCACAGTAAGCTTCTTGTTGAAGGCTAATCCGTTATTTCGGAGTGTGAACACATAAACCCCTGCATCAAGAGCTGATACATCTATTGAAATGGAGCCACTGACCTGTTTGCTACCTCCATTTCCGTTAAGGATCTGGCGCCCATTAAGGTCGGAAATGGTCCAACTGATATCATCCGACTCTTTCGCAAACTGATAGTCTATTCTCACATTTCCAGTGGCAGGGTTCGGATAAAGACGACTCATTACCAGATTGTCCTGATTTTCGTTCAAACCTATTGTTACCGGCTGAATAACTGCCTGAATCATTAAATCTTCCAGCTCACGGTACCTTGATACGGCCCAGGCATTAGGGTTGCTGGCTTGCCCCAGGATTTCATAGGTTCGGTATGAAAATGGTGCCACCTGATTTTGTCCGATGCTTACACCATCACCGCCCATCGACCAGGCAACATAAAATCCTCCTGAATTAATTGAGATTCCAATCCCGAAAATGGGAATGATGTTCCAGCTGCCTACAATTACACTTGCAGGATCAACAAAAACAGAATCGAGTACTGTTCCGGGTGAACCATTTGGACCATCGTCATCAAGAACCAACATGGCAAATCCTGTTGCATTGGCGTCGGCAACAATGTAAGCCCTTAATTCAGTAATGTTGCAGGGATAAAATGGAGGAATAATGTGTACACCTGCTCCACCCAATCCACCTTGCCAGGCAAGACCTCCAAGTCCTGCCTCTACTCCGTTATCATAGGCCAAAACGATATTGGTCGCATTGGTATCTACCACCTGCAACTCTAATACCTTTTGATTATTTGAAGGAGTAGCATCTCCCGGTAACTGGGTATCGTTAATATATCTGTATTCTCCGGGAGCCCCGGGTGAATAAGTTGCCGGAAAGGTGATATCTTCTGTTTGCCCGGGAGCCAACACTGAGGAATTTACGTTACTTGTAACCTGACTTACAGAGGCTGAATTCAGCACCCGTGATGAAACCTGAAAAGGTGCCAATGGCTGGTTTCCGGTATTTTTAATTTGAGTATTCAAAGTGAATGGAGCGCCTCCGGATGAAAGAAAGAAACCTCCTGTTTCTTCGTTGTTATTATATACAGTTGCAGCATCTGTAACTGCAAACGTTACACTCTGTGGATAATAAAACTTGATAGCATAAGATGATGGTGGCAACACATCATGACTGTGCATCAATCCGATGTTACCTGTAATATTTTCAATTCCTATAGTACAGAAGTTGGTTGGATTGTTATTGGTGCCTGTTTGCTGTTGATATTGAAACGTGATGGAAGAATCAACACCGCTCAGAATTATCTGAAAGGTGTTGGCACCATCGAAACCGGGACTTCCTGCAATCCAGAATGGAACATTGATATAGGAAACTACCAGTGAGTCGGCACCGGGCGAGGTCCACATCCAGCACTCTGCTCCGGGAACCGGAGAACCATTCGTTTGAACAAAGGTTAAATCGGATGTCATGGCCGCAATATAATTCTGAATTAATGTAGGACTTGGTATCACCGGAAACGGGTGTGCTACCGGAACCGAAGTAAAACCAAGATATCCATTGGAACCAATCCTGAAGGTGGTAACATCGTACCAGTAATAATGAAATGGAAAGCCGACGGTGAACGGGCCCTTGATATTGTCGTCAGCTAACCCTGTTATTTCAATGGCATTTGGTTCTGTGGTAATATCCTTCCAGTTATATGCCGGTCCGCCCGGATCATTGCTGTCGCGCCAGATATAACCATACGTATCAGGTCCACCGGAAGTTTGAGCGAGTATTCCGGTTGGAATTGCAGCCAGCATCGATAATGCTACTGCTATCCTCTTTGTGAGATGTGTAAAGTTTCTTTTCATGCCGGTTAGTTTTAGGATTTGTTTTGAATGAAATCAAAAATGCTAAATATTATCCTAAAAAACAAATCCCTGAAGGTATGCCTTAACTGCACCTTCAGGGATTCGATTCTTTAATGCAATACTCAGCGTATCACATTAATCTTTTTGATTATTGATTTTGAATCGGTTGATACCTTTACCTGGTAGAGACCTGCTGCCATTTTTTCTGCTGAAATACCCATCAGGTTGTTTCCGGCAGGCATGTCTTTCTGATCTGAATAAACCAGACTTCCCAGGGCATTGTAAACAGAAATCCGAATAGTTTCAGGTTGTGAAAGGCCAACATTAACGTTCATCTGATTTACGGCAGGATTAGGGAAAACTGAAACAGTTGTCAATCCATCAGGAGCATCAGATACACCGGTTGGAATTTCATCCCACAATACCAGATCATCAAGTGCAGCTTCAATCAAGCTACCTGCATTTGCATCTTCAGCAACAAATTTAACTGATACGGTAGCTGTTGGAGTTATATAATCCTGAACTCTGAAGGCAAATCGTCTCCAGCTGTGATCGGCAACATTGGTGTTCTCAACAGGAACATAGTTAACACCGTCGCCTGAAATGGAAACCTGCCAGAAGTCTGTTCCAGGAGTAGCGCCCTGGTCGTTACTGTACCAGCGATAAAAAGTAAATGCAGGGTTGGTATAAGATGACAAATCAAAATCAGGAGAAACAATTGAAGTAGCTCCACCATCAACATCGTTATCGCCCGCTGCTGAACTTGCATTGGCAGCATTACCTGTGATGGCACAGAAGATACCCCCCGGTGTATTCTGAATGTCGGGCTGCACCAATGCAGTTCCAACAAATGATGGAATAGGCACGTCAACCAGCCAGGTACCAGTAGTATTATTATCAGTTGGCAATCCAATGATCCAGGCACCAAAGGTGTTATCGAAATCTTCACTTAACAACTCATCATAGCCAACCAGAATGTAGTAAGGTATGTTAGGATTTACAGCATCATCGGCACCTGCAGGTGTCACATTCAGAAAGGTGCCACAATCATCTTCGATTCCGAGATAGTATTCTACTATGGTTCCGTTTGGTTGTGCAGGAATGGTTCCCTGGAAATTATTTCCGCCGGTATTGGCAAATGAGAATAATGAGAAGGAGCCACTGTTTCCAACACGATAATATCCTTTTACAATATTATTCACGCCCAGATTCTGAACCGAAGCATCAACAGTAATCGGACTCAAGCCGGTAGCACTCAAAACCGAAGTATGGTTGAGACCACCTGCTGCAGAAAGAGAAATGCCGTGTATGGCGAATCCTGACGAAATAGCACAATAATTTGGTGTTCCATTCGATAAATTTCCGTCATTATCATCCACTGTAAGCGTTTCAAGAAGGATATCGGTGTACAAGGTACCTTCAGTACCATCCGGTCCGGTAATTCCTGCATAAAAAGTCTCTTTGTAGAGATCCATCATCTGCTGGAGGTTTCCAAGATTCAGATGAGTGTCCCAGAAAGCGCCTGCAATGATTTCTCCGTCAGCATGCACTTCTCCAACCAAATCCTGTGGGTATACTTTCTTATCGATATCATATCTGCGCACAAATCCGTTCGGATCATTGGAAAAGAAACCGATTCCAAGAATTGGTGAGCCGGTAATTCCAAGTGCCCATAAATCTGCATACCCTTCGCCCATTGCACCATTGTCGAAACTGCTACCAACACTCTGGTAGAATTTGTCATTGATGCCGTGTCCATATTCATGGTAACAAACATCAGCAACCAGAGAGGTAGCATTACAACCACCACCTGCGGCAAAGAAATTCACAGAACTACCATCATAAAAAGCATTGCAACTTCCTGCAACATCAACGTTGGCCGGCAAATCAAAATCGAGACCAGTAAAAGAAGGATACTTGGTTTTCATATATCCATGCACCGTGTTGATGGCATTATAAGTGGTGCGTTGCTTGATATCAGTATTTCCATCGATGTTGATGGCATTGGCACCTGGATTTAATGAAACCGACCATGAAGGAGTAGCGTTATTGGTACGAACACTTACATACAAACCTTCCAGAGCAAATGTTGCGGTTGATGGATTGGTATTGGCTAATCCCAGATATCCGGTGTCATCAGTATAGTATGTATTTCCACCTTCAGTTATTTTCATGTTCTTCAATGGCTCTACCGTAGAAGGATCATAAGGATGTGTCAGATACAAGGTACCGGTTACATTCACATCAGTGTTGGCAATATGATGAACCTTGTTGGAACGATACAACACTTCACCATTGTTGGCATCAACAAGTGTATAGTATTTTCCGGGTATGCCTTCACCATCCATATTATTAACCATGACTTCATAAACCAGTCTGTAATTGTATTTTCTGAATTGAGGAACAGGAAGCACCTTCAGTTCAGGATTAACCTGAACACTCATTACTCCCCCAACACCGTTCACTGCAGCCTGGATCGCAGATGATTCACTCAATGCTGCTTGTGTTGAAATGGTGATGTTGTTGTAACAATCGAGACCGAACTGCATGACCCTGTAGTCATGTGTCATCTTAATTTGCACTTTGCTGAACAACACGTCCAGCCCCTGATATTGCTGCCGGAAGTTTACATATTTATATTTTGATGATGTTGCTTCAGAAACATATTGCAACGCTGCAACAGGAATGTTGAAATCCCTTAGTTGAACATTCATGAAAGTCATTGCAACTTCACGAGCCGAAGCCCCTGAAACAGCAAGTGGATTTCCAAATGCACGATGAGGCATACCACTCGACTCATCAAAAATCACCGACCAGCTACCCGACTCTGTTGCAAATTTCTGCCAGAATGGCTGCTGTCGCAATTGTACCTGATAACTCATATCAGGAAGCTTTTTAGGATTTTCAATAAATGTTTTTCTGAGCGGATCAGCATAATGATCAACTTTTCCGCTGGCCTCAGCCATATTGGTCAGCAAACAGGCTGCAAAGGCAATGAATAAGGTACTTTTCAGGTTCATATAGGATGATTATTTAGAACAAATCTAATCTTTTTTTGAGAATGTTTCCAGACGTCCTTAGCAATTCCATGATTTCTTTGTAAAGTACTATAAATCAGCTTTCCTGAAATTTGGGCTCAGAACTTTTCAAATAGTTCAGTGTATTTTTGTAACAAATTGATTACTACCTTTGTGGCATGAGTTCAGAAAATTTAAAAAAGGGTCAGTTCAAACTTCCGGTGAATCTGATGGTTCAGAATTTACTGTTGACCTCCTTAGGGATGTGCAAATTTGCCATGTTACATGAAAAGCATCCAATGTCGCAGGCTATACGGCAATTTAAACTTTTCGATCCGGCCCATCTCGACCGGTTTATTGAGATGATCAGGAATGCCAGAACGGGACAAACGCTGGTACTTACTCTTGATGATGAAATTTTGATTTATACAGCCATGGATATTACCTGCAAGGCTTACCTGACCGACCTTGGTGATGAAATGGAGCAGATGAATGCAGAAACTCTCAATGGTGCAAAGACATCCTTTGCCGAGATCAGAAGCACGGTATTAAAAGGTTGTCAGTTTGTTATGGAAGGAATGCGTGACACCCTGAAAAATTACCCTGAGTTTGAAGACAGGACCGATATTCTCGAGAATTACATACTGGTTTAACGGCTTTTTTAAATCCAACCGTTGAGTTTGTAATAGGCTATTGCAGTGAATTCACGCAAACAGGTAATTTCAAGCTTCAGATAATTCCAGAAATTGTAACGCAGGTCGAGGTTATCAGATACATCAGGAGCCACTGAGGTGCCTCCTATTTTGGAATGATCATACTTCAAGCTTACAAACATGGCATTTTCAAATGCTGAAACACCTTTTACTTTATGAAATCCGGCTTTTCGAAATACCCGAAGTGAACGGTACATGTTCTCGGGACTTGATACCAGCACTATTTCCCTATCAGCAAGTTCGGGATATTTTTTATACAATTCTAAAGCCTGTTCACGAGTGTTGGTTCCTTTCAGTGAAAGATGAATGCGGTTTGTTGCCACCGCCATTTCTGTGAGGTGTTTTGCCATCAAAGAAGTAACAGCTGTATCAGTTGGATGCAGAATGTAAATGTCGGTTGCCGGAAATTGTTCCGCTAATGAGGCAACATAATAAAGTCTGATTAAATTCGATTCAGAAGGCATTCCACTTCCTCCCATCATGATCAATGCATCCGGCTTAAGTTCGCTGATGTCACTTGACTTCCCTAACCAACGGTGAACATCAAATGGCACTCTGGTGAAAGCAAATACAAATAATACTGAGATGAAAATCCCTAAACCGGTGATGAGTCTTTTCAAAAAATTAATAACCTTCCTTCCGGCATACTTCATTTGCTTTTGCACCTTCGATTTGTTCATGGGTTATTAAAAGACAATGTTACGAAAAGGTAGACGCAATTCATACTTTCCGGAGTTGGATTAAAATCGTTCATTACATTTGCATTTGAAGTATCACAAATATGAAAACCACATCCAGGCTCTTATTAATTGTTTTGTTATCAGTATTTTACGGAACAGCTGTTGCCCAAAAACCCAAAACTGCATCTTCTGCTGACATACGTGCGGGGCTATTGAAATTAAAAACAGTAGGTACCGTTTTATACATTGCCGCTCATCCCGACGATGAAAACACGAGACTGCTTTCCTATCTGGCAAAAGAAAAACACCTTCGCACATTTTATCTCTCACTCACGAGAGGCGATGGCGGACAGAATCTGATTGGAAAAGAACAGGGCGAAGAATTGGGAATGATTCGTACCAGGGAGTTGTTGGAAGCAAGAAACATTGATGGTGCCCAACAAATGTTTACCAGAGCAAATGATTTTGGCTTTTCCAAAAACCCGGAAGAAACATTTTCCATCTGGGATAAAGAAAAGATTCTTGCTGATGTTGTATGGGCCATTCGTAAAACACGTCCCGACGTAATCATAAACAGGTTTCCCACCACCGGTGAAGGAGGCCATGGTCATCATACCGCTTCTGCAATTCTTTCCGTTGAAGCATTCGATGCAGCTGCCGACCCGCTTCGTTTTCCGGAACAGCTGCAATGGGTTCAGCCATGGCAGGCACGAAGATTATTTCTGAATAGCTTCATTCCCAGAAACAGCACCACTCCTCCTCCCGATATGAGCGGACAAATCAAACTTGATGTCGGAACTTATAGTCCTCTGGAAGGTGCTTCCTATGGTGAAATTGCCGCCTCCTCAAGAAGCATGCACAAAAGTCAGGGATTCGGTGTGCCGGCCACCAGAGGGCCCATCATTGAAAATTTCAAAAAACTTAAAGGCGATACTGCTGTCTCCGATATTTTTGAAAATATTGATTTTACCTGGAAAAGACTTCAATCCAAAGAAACTATTTCCGCTTCTGTCGAAACCATTTTATCATCCTTCAGCGATCAGCAACCACAACTTAGTGTTCCCTCACTTGTAAAACTTCTTTCTGAAATACGAAAGACAGACGACCGCTACTGGCGTGAAATAAAGGAGCAGGAAATAATTGCTTTGATAGCTTCATGTGCAGGCATTTTTGTGGAAGTGAATTCAAATGAACCGCAGCTTGCCACATCCGATTCATTGAAATTAACATCAACTGTTCTTACACGACTCAGTGATTCCATCAAGCTGAAAAGAATTGTGGCGGCTACAAAAGATTCTTCTTTCAACTTTCTTATGAAAAGAAATGAAGTTGTTTCCTGGGAATCGGCAATGGTCATAGCTGCCGACTACCCTGTGACACAACCCTATTGGCTGGAAGTCCCACATACTATCGGAGAATTCATAATACCCCGTCCAGAATTAACCGGTAAACCCTGGAGTGATCCTGCATTCAGCGGCACCTTTACTTTCGAGTCAGATGGTGTCACATTCGATCTGAAGGTTCCTGTGACTTACAAATGGACCGATCCGGTGAAAGGTGAACTTTATCGCTACTTTGAAGTGGTGCCTCCTGTTTCAGTTGAGGCTGAAGAACCGAATTTATTATTAACAAATTCAGAACCTGTCACTCTGGCGGTTAAAGTCAAATCAACCGTTGCAGATTTTAAAGGAGTGGTTAAACTTCAACTTCCGAAAGGTTTTCGATCGGTGCCCGATTCCATTCCTTTTGAATTAACAGGTTCCGGAAAGGAGATGTCGTTAAAGTTTAAACTCATTGTTCCTGCCAATGTTCAACAGCTTAAAGAAAAGCTAAAAGCTACGGCAGTTGTGTCCGGAAATAATTCTGTTTATAAACATCAGATCAGAACTATTCAGTACGATCATATTCCTCCTCTTTTTTCACTTCGTGAATGTGTGGTCAATTTGATTCCGGTTGATTTGAAATCAACAATTTCTACAGTAGGCTACATTGAAGGTGCCGGCGATGAAGTTGCCTCATGTCTTAAAGCCGCAGGTCTGAAAGTCACTATTCTCGATGAAGTTGCTGTGTTGAACGGGAACCTGGCATCCTTCGATGCCATTGTAACCGGAATCAGAGCCTACAACACAACAGATAAAATGGATCGCTATTATGACCGGCTCATGCAATATGTTTCCGATGGAGGAACACTCCTCGTTCAATACAATACAAATAATTTCCTGAGTACTGTTTCAGGAAAAATCGGTCCCTACCCTTTCAAAATATCGCGTGACCGTGTGACTGTAGAAAATGCACCCGCAACACTCATGAACCCATCTCACCCCGTATTCAACTCACCTAATAAAATTACCGATTCAGACTTCAACGGTTGGGTGCAGGAACGTGGATTATACTTTGCAACCGACATCGCTCCAGAGTATGAAAAACTGATCGGATGGAACGATCCGGGTGAAAAACCGCTCGATGGGGGTCTCATTTATGCACGTAAAGGAAAGGGTGCATTCATTTATACAGGTATTTCATTTTTCAGACAATTGCCTGCCGGAGTACCCGGTGCTTACCGGCTGATGTTTAATTTACTCAGCGGAGGAAAGTAAACATTAACTCAACTTCTACATCCTCTAAACAAAGAACCCCGAAGTAAAACTCCGGGGTTCTTTTATTTCAAATACGAATATCAAAAAACAATCTGATAATTTCCAGAGATTATTTTTTGGTTTTTTTGTCGGTAGCAGGTTTCCAGTCAACAAGTGCTTTTTCAACCTGCTCCTTATAAAAGAAGTTAGATGATTTGTCTCCCAATTCTTTTGCTTTCATGGCCCATTTGTAAGCATCGGCATTTTTATTCATAGCAGCAAACAGCTGAGCCTTGTTCCAACTGTTGAGCCAAT
>ERZ650309.1420-NODE-1420-length-11229-cov-5.399141_pt1 | contig 11229 bp, 13 predicted proteins | sample MGYA00376245_ERZ650309 | MGnify/ENA primary metagenome ERZ650309 (study PRJEB26733, sample SAMN07839294) | wastewater metagenome | biome: urban; feature: wastewater treatment plant; material: waste water | place: USA: North Carolina | collected 2016-04-26 ...
CGTCCGAGCCACGGTCATAGGTGACCGACCCGTCGGTGCCGGAAAGCTTTGCGTCAAAAGAGTCTTCGAGACCGAGCAGGCCGTGGCCGTCCCAGCCGATACCCCCGACGATGTTCGCCGCCAGCGAGCCACCCGGGTACTGGCGGATGTCCTGACGCTCGGCGCCGACCTCCGGATACTTCTTCGTGATCGCTTCGGCGATGGCCGGATCGACGGCCCGGGCCAGGTAGACGAACGAGTCTTTGCCGGTGATCTTCTTGCTCAGGGTCTGCGCGTCAGGCTTGTTGCCCAGTAGCCCGGCCACCCCGACGGCGATCTCACCCAGGCGCTTGTCCGGGTCCGGCGCCGTCGCCACCTTGGCCTTCGCGTCGGTCAGTTGCTGGCGGATACGCAGCGGCTGGAACGTCAGCGCGCGAGCCTCGATGGTGTAGGCGAGCTTCGCCAGGTTGCGGTCGACGAGGCTGCCCCGCACGGCCTTCTGCACCTCGGTGACCTTGAGCTGACCCGCCGCCTCGGCACGCAGACCAGCTGCGCGGGGCCCCTGGAGTACGAACAACTGGACCGCAGCGGCGAGAAGCACCAGCACGATGACGACATTGCCGACCTTGTGCCGGAAAGCGAACCCACTGGTGCCGCCCTCGACGAACGGCTCACGGGTGCGGCGCTGCGAGGCCGAATGTGGTTGCGCAGTGCGCGGTTTGCCTACCGGGGGCTGCCGACGCTTGGCGGCATTCCTGCCGGCACCCCGGTTGATCATGCGGGCGCCCCGACCGGAGCGGGTTGGATGAACAGCGGCGCCCAGATCGGAGCCGACGGCGAGATGGTCATCGGCGCCACGGGCGGCGCAGCGGGCACCGCGGCGGGCACCGGTGCCGCGGGTACCAGCGGTACGCCGGCCTGCGGAGCCGGAGCCGACGGGACACCCGGGGTCGGAACTGCCTGCGGGGCAAGCGGATCAGTGGCCAACGGCACTGCGGCGGGCGGCACTGCGGCAGGCTCCGGAGCACGAACCGTCAACTCGCGCGGTTCGACCACGCGCGGCGCGGGCGGTGCCGGCGGAGCAGGTGGGGCCGGCGGGGCGGGAGGCGGCAGCGGGCTGTTGAGCGGAGCCGGCGGAACACCTTGCGCCGGTTTGGGACTGCCGATGACGGTCCAGTTGCCACTGGCGTCCTGCACCAGGTGGGCGGTGTCGCGCGACGGGATCATGCCGAGGTTTCGCGCTGCTTCGGCCAGCGCCGGCGCTGCCTGCTCTTCGAGGACGTCGCGCTCGAGCGCTTCCTTCTGCTGCTGCAGCGCCTGGTTGATGTCACGGGCACGACCGAGTTCATAGGAGCGCTCAGCAGCCGAGGTGGACAGCCACAGGGTCACACCGAGTCCCATACCCAGTGCCCCGATGATCAACACCACGAACGGGACGCGCGCCGCCAACCGGCGGGGATTCAGTTCGATCTCGGCGAGCCGGGCCAGCAGCCGGTCACGCAACGGCGGCCGGACGATCTTGGGCGCCTTGGCTTTACGTGCCTTCGCCCGCGCCTTGGCCTGCGAAGCATTCTTCGGACGCGCCGGGATGGCGGTCGGGCGGGCCGTCGGCGAGGTCTGCGGACCTCCGCTGACCGGACCCGACCGCTGCGGCCGGGTGTCGCGCTTACCCTTGGTGTCGCGTTTGGTGTCACGTGCGGCACGACCGGTCGGCTTGTCGCGCAACGCAGTACGCTTTCGATCGCCGTCGGCGGCAGGAGCCGCACGTCGCCCGTCGCGTACCGGTGCCGGTCGTCTTGCCATCACGAACCTTCCCTTTGGACAACCTTTTCCAGGGCGCGCAGGCGCACCGAGGCGCTACGCGGATTGAGATCGAGTTCATCGCCGACAGCACGTTCGGCGCCTCGGGTCAATGCGACGAATTCCGGCTCGTAGCCGGGCAGTTCCATCGGCAGGCCTTCGGGCGTCCGCGACGCGGTCGCTTCGGTGAAGTACCCCTTGACAATTCGGTCTTCCAGCGACTGATACGCCTCGACCGCGATACGCCCACCGGGGCGGAGGGCAGCCAACGCCGCAGGAATGGCACCCCGGAGGCAATCGAGTTCGCCGTTGACCTCGACGCGCAGGGCCTGGAACGTCCGCTTTGCGGGGTGGCCACCGGTACGCCGGGCCGGCGCCGGAATGACGGCGTACAGCAACTCGACCAATTCGCCGGTGGTGGACAACGGCTTTCGCGCACGCTCGCGGACGATGGCACTGGCGATCCGGGAGGCGAACTTCTCCTCGCCGTAGACCCGAAGGATCCGGGCGATGGCCCGTTCGTCATAGGTGTTCAGGATGTCGGCGGCAGTCAACCCGACGGATTGATCCATCCGCATGTCCAGCGGCGCGTCCTGCGCATAGGCGAAGCCGCGCTCGGCCTGGTCGAGCTGCATCGAAGAAACCCCGAGGTCGAACAGAATGGCATCCAATTCGCCTGTGCGGTAACCAGATCGAACCAAGGCGTCATCGATACCGTCGTATTCGGTGTGCACCAGCTTGACTCGATCACCGAACGGCGCAAGCCGTTCACCGGCCAATCGAAGGGCGGTCTGATCACGGTCCAGACCGATGAGCGTCAGGCCGGGAAACCGCGTCAGGAACGCTTCGGAATGCCCGCCCGCGCCCAGGGTGGCGTCGATCAGCACGGCATCGCTGCCGTCGGAGTTACGTCGGGTCAATGCGGGCGCAAGGAGCTCGACGCACCGGTCCAGCAGAACAGGAATATGGGGCCGGCGATCGGTCAATGCAACACCCCCCAGCGGCTTCAGCAGGTCGAAATGTGCGGCCCCTGCAACGAGGTCTCTGTCCGAGGTTGCGGACCTGGCGTTGGGGAAGTACGCCAGGGCCGGTTCGGGCAGAGGCCACGCTGCACGGGCCAGCAGGTCAGTGGGTGTTTCCGAGCGCTTCATCGCTGGCCGCGGAGAAGTTCTCTTCGTGAATGTTTTGGTAGTTCTGCCACGCGGTGGCATCCCAGATTTCCAGGTAGTCAACCGCCCCGATCACTACGCATTCCTTGATCAGGCCTGCGTAACGACGGTGGTCGAGGGACAAGGTGACCCGTCCCTGCGCATCCGGGTGCTGCTCGTCAGCGCCGGCCGCGAAGACGCGGAGGTCTGCACGAGCGGCGGGATCGTTGCGTGGGGTGTCGGCCACCCGACGGGCGATCTCTTCCTCGAACTCGGCCCGCGGGTACACGGCCAGGCTGTGATCTGGACTTTTGGCGACCATCAACCCTCCTGCCAGTGCATCGCGGAACTTGGCGGGCAGTGTGAGCCGCCCCTTGTCGTCGAGCTTCGGCGTGTAGGTACCCAGAAACATCTGGTACCTCCCACCGGTTCCGGAGCCCCGGTCGCTCCGATGTCTGCCACATTACCCCACAATCCCCCACATATCGCCATCTCTCACCAAACCCTCACCCTCTACGCCCCACCAACCCGGCAAATGCCGACCCCAAGGTCGCAGAAACCGGCAGCTGATCGTGCAGCCGACAACAAAAAGACCAGCTCATGACACCAATCAAGGAGTCGTGGGGAATTGTGGGGAGCTTGGGAGGGGACGCCCTGGAAATCTCACTGCGGTCACGAATCCAGCAAAATGCCGACATCGTTCGGCGTGTCGCAGGTCACAACACGCGACAACAGGGCCCATTCGCCGGCCTGGCTACCGGTTGCCGGACCTGCGCAGACGAAAACAGGGGCAGCCTGATGGCTACCCCTGTGAAGCGAAAACGCCTGCTAGTCGTCGAAACGACGACGGAAGCGGTCCTCCATGCGGCTGGTGAACGAGCCGCCACCGCGGACGCGCTTGGCCCGATTGGCGCCGTTGGCCGGCACTGACCGTTCCTTCGCCGAGATCCGGGGACCGGTCAGCGCGAAGACCGCGCCGGCGAACATCACGATGAAACCCACGACACTGAAGACCGGGAGCTGGCCGAGCCACAACGGCTTGAACGCGACGCCAGCCACCAGCATGGCCAGACCCACGACGAACAACCCTGCGCCCTGGAGCCGACGGCGGGTCGACGGAGCGCGCAGAGTGCCACCACGAACGCTCGAAGCAAATTTCGGGTCCTCTGCATAGAGGGCGCTCTCGATCTGGTCGAGCATGCGCTGCTCATGATCGGAGAGTGGCATCCGTGCCTCCCAATGGCCCTCAGTTGTTCACCAACACGCGTACCCGCGGTCACGGGCATCTAACAGTAATGATACGAGGTCGCACAGACACGTACCACATTCTTGCGGTTCTGAGAATTGTAAATGTCCGTCGACGGCCGCCCGGAAGGGGCCGATTCAGAATCTATTCTCTATGCCCAGCAGCCCATAATGCTCACTGCTGCACCTGATGAACCCGCAGACCGAACCGAATCGAAGGACACCTGACCGTGGCGACGTTCCTCACCGATCTGTCGTCCGCCGACATGCAGCGCCGGTTGGGCGATGCACTCACCGTGTACGTCGAGGCCATGCGGTATCCCCGCGGCACCGAGCGCCAACGGGCATCGATGTGGCTGGAACACACCCAGCGGCCCGGATGGCACGGCGTCGCCGCATTCGATGTGCCCGGCGACCCCGGCGCCGCCGATGCCCCCGGCGTCCTCGATTCCGCGCCACTGATCGGCATCGCATACGGCTACCGCGGCGCACCTGACCAGTGGTGGCAACAGCAGGTTGTGCAGGGTCTGCGTGGCATGGGCACCGACGAGCAACGCATCACATCGCTGATGAGCGGCTATTTCGAGCTCACCGAGCTGCACATCCACCCACGTGCCCAGGGGCTCGGCGTGGGCGAGGCGCTGGTGCGCAGGCTGTTGACGGGCCGCACCGAGACGCATGTGCTGCTCTCCACACCCGAGATCATCGGCGAGTCGAATCGGGCCTGGCGCCTGTACCGCAGACTCGGCTTCTCCGATGTCATCCGGGGCTATCAGTTCGCCGGCGATCCGCGACCATTTGCCATCCTGGGCCGTCCACTTCCGTTGTGAGGCGGTCACGTCTGGCACGATGACCGGGTGTCGCGTCGTCGTCTGCAAGCTCTGGTGTTGCTGCTGATGCTGCTGCCGTTTGCGGTCGGCTGTGTCCGTGTCCACACCTCACTGACCGTCTCCCCCGATGACCGGGTGTCCGGGCAGATCATCGCCACGGCCAAGGCCAAAGATGCCGATGACAAGGGCCCGCAGCTGTCCAACAGCCTGCCGTTCGCGTCCAAGGTCGCGGTCACCGATTTCCGCAAGGACGACTACGTCGGCTCCGAGGCAGTGTTCTCCGACCTGAGTTTCGCCGAAGTCCCGCAGCTCGCCGGCCTCAACCACGATGCCGCCGGAGTCGACATCTCCCTGCGCCGCGCCGGTGACCTCGTCATCATGGAGGGCCGCGTCGACCTCACCACGCTCAGCGACCCGGATGCCGATGTGTCGCTGTCCATCTCGTTCCCGGGCGTTGTCACGTCCACCAACGGCACCCGTGTGTCGAACGAGATCGTCGAGTGGAAGCTCAAGCCCGGCGTCGTCTCGACGATGAGCGCCCAGGCCCGGTACACCGATCCGAGCGCACGCTCGTTCACCAGCGCCACGATCTGGATGGCCTTCGTCGCGCTTTCGGTCGCCGCGATCCTCGGCGGCCTCGCGTACTACACCCGCGACCGCTCCCCGCTGGTCGGGGCAAGCGACAAGTAGACCGCGAGGTTTCATACAAATCCGGCCGCACAATCTAGGCTGGGTGCACTTAACCAGGAGAGGGGCGCCCGCTGAGCGTGGATGCCGCGGTTCCGTCGGCCGGCGAGCTGGCGAACGCCGTCACAGAACAATTGCGCACGTATCTCGACGAGCGCCGCCGCGACAGTGCCTACATCGGCGCGGAATACGACAGCTTCACCGAAGCCCTCGACGAGTTCGTCCTGCGGGGCGGCAAGCGGGTGCGGCCAGCATTCGCGTACTGGGGCTGGCGATCGGTCGCCGAGGATCCCGGGCACCCCGAGGACCCGTCGGTACTCCGCCTGTTCTCCGCGCTGGAGCTCCTACATGCCTGCGCCTTGATCCACGACGACGTCATCGACGCGTCGGCAACCCGCCGTGGCCTGCCGACCATCCACCGCATCTTCGCCGAGCGCCATCGGCGCAACTCCTGGTTGGGTTCACCCGAACAGTTCGGTCTGTCGGCTGCGATCCTGCTCGGCGATCTGTCGCTGGTGTGGGCCGACGACATCGTCGCCACGGCCGACCTGCCCGCCGACGCGCATCGGCGCGTCCGCCGGGTGTGGTCGGACATCCGCACCGAAGTACTCGGCGGCCAGTATCTCGACATCGCCAACGAGGCCAGTGGCGCCGATTCCGCGGCGTCCGCACTGAACGTCAACACCTACAAGACCGCGTCGTACACGGTGACCCGGCCGCTGCAGCTCGGTGCCGCTGCCGCCGCCGACCGGCCCGACGTCCAACGGATCTTCCACGAGGTCGGCACCGATCTGGGCATCGCGTTCCAGCTCCGCGACGACGTCCTCGGGGTGTTCGGCGACCCGGCCGTCACCGGTAAGCCCTCGGGCGACGATCTGCGGTCGGGCAAGCGAACGGTCCTGCTGGCCGAAGCCGTCGAACGCGCGCAGAACACCGATCCCACCGGAGCCACCCTGCTGCGCACGGCCGTGGGCACCGAGCTGACCGACGATCAGGTCGCCGACCTCTGTCAGGTCATCGAATCGGTCGGCGCACTGGCCGCAGTCGAGGACCGGATCAACCTGCTGACCGACCGGGGCCTGGCTGCCCTGGACGCCGCACCCATCGACCCGACCGCCAAGGTCGGCCTGACCGAGTTGGCCCGACGGGCCTCGAACCGGTCCGCCTGAGGCATGGCCGCACCCACCCATACCGCGAATTCGGGCCCGCTCGCCCGGTTGATGACGTTCGCGCTGTCCACCGAAGGACGCCCGGCGCTGCTCGGGTTGCTCGGCGCATCGTTAATCACGCTCGGCGGCCTCGGTGCAGGCAGCACCCGCCTGCACGACCCGCTGTTGGAATCGATGCATCTGTCGTGGCTGCGGTTCGGCCACGGACTCGTGGTGTCCTCGATCCTGTTGTGGACCGGCGTCGCGCTGATGCTGATGGCGTGGCTGTGGCTGGGCCGGCGGGTGGTGGACCGCAGTGCCGGACGGGCGGCGGGAACGCAGCAACCGGACGGCGTCTCCCGGTACACGATGATCGCGACCACCGGATTCTGGCTGGCGCCTCTGCTTTTGAGCGTGCCGGTGTTCAGCCGGGACACGTATTCGTATCTGGCTCAGGGTGCGTTGCTCCGCGACGGCCTCGATCCCTACGTGGTCGGTCCGGTCGACAATCCGAACTCCTTGCTGGACAACGTCAGTCCGATCTGGACCACGACGACGGCACCGTACGGACCGGCCTTCATCCTGGTGGCCAAGTTCGTCACGATCATCGTCGGCAATCACGTGGTTCAGGGCACCATGCTGCTGCGGCTGTGCATGCTGCCCGGGCTGATCATGCTGATCTGGGCGGCGCCGCGGATCGCCCGTCATGTCGGCGCCGACAGCGCTGCGGCACTGTGGATCTGCGTGCTCAACCCGTTGGTGATCATCCATCTGATGGGCGGCGTCCACAACGAGATGCTCATGGTCGGTCTGATGATGGCCGCGATCGCGCTGACGTTCGGCCGCCACCCGATCGCGGGTGTGAGCCTCATCGCCGTTGCGGTGGCCGTGAAAGCCACAGCGGGACTGGCACTTCCCTTCATGGTGTGGGTCTGGACACGTCAGCTGCGCGAGCGGTTCTCGTGGGGTCCGGTGGCCGCCTTCGCCGTCGCCACCGCGGCGTCCGGGTTGATCTTCTCGGTGGTGTTCGCCGTGCTGTCGTTGTTGGCAGGCGTCGGGCTGGGATGGCTGACCGCACTTGCGGGTTCGGTGAAGATCGTCAACTGGCTGACGGTGCCGACCGCCACGGCGAACGTGATCCACGCGGTCGTGGGGCTGGTCATGCCCGTCAACTTCTATGCGGTACTGGACATCTGCCGCATCATCGGCATCGCGGTGATCGGGATCTCCCTGCCCCTGCTGTGGTGGCGGTACCGGCACACCGACCGCGAGGCCCTCATCGGCATCGCGCTGGCGATGGGCGTGGTGGTGCTGTTCGTCCCGGCCGCGCTGCCCTGGTACTACACCTGGCCGCTGGCGGTCGCGTCGGCGCTGTGGCAGAGCCGGACCGCCATCGCATTGATCGCCGGGTTCTCCACCTGGATCATGGTGATCTTCAAACCCGATGGCTCCCATGGCATGTACTCGTGGCTGCACGTCTTCTTGGCGACGGCGTGCGCCGTCGGCGCGTGGTACTACCTGTCACACGCGCCGGCGCCTGCCGACGAAAACACGGTTCCCGCAGACACTTAGACGTTCCGGGCCCGGGTGCCCTCCCCGTCGATGCCCCAGGCGATGATCCGGCTCGGGGTCAGCCGGATGACGTCTCCGCTGAGGCCGCCCTCGGTGCTGCCCGCGCCCGGCCTGACCTGGGCGGTGCCACGAATCTCGATACCCTGGGCCCGCGGCGGCGTCACCGACGTGACCTCGTCCACGATGAACGCCACCCGGGGGTTACCGATCACGTTGCGCCACTTCTGTGTTGACGCAAGCGCATGGCCGACGATATCGACGGTCCCATCCGGACCGAGGTGCACTCCCACCGGCCTGATCTGAGGATCACCGGCCGGCGAGATGGTGCACAGGCGGCCGATCGGTTGGGCCTGCAGGAATTCCAGTTCAGCAGGTGTGAGCGACATGATCATGCCTTCCGGGCGACCAGGAGATGACCGGGCAACTCGTGCGCTGTCGCGCCGGTTCCGGCCCGGAGCCGTGCCGGGCGACTGCTCTGCACCTGCCAATGCTTCGAAACAATCTGTCGCAGTTCATCTTCGGTGAACTGCGTGGGTGCGGGTCCGTCATGATCAGGGAACGCTCCGGCGCCGAAGGCCAGCACGTAGAAGATCGCGCCGGGCGCCGCGGCCCGATGTACCGACGCCAGATAGCCGTCACGCAACTCGGCCGGCAGGGCATGCAACAGGCCGCTGTCGAAGATGGTGCCGAATCGGCCGTCGTGCCCGGTGAATGAGCTGATGTCCGCCTGCTCGAAAGTGGCTGAGTCCAAGCCCCGTTCGGCCGCAGCGGCGGTCGCGGCGGCGACCGCTGTCGGCGTCAGGTCGATCCCGTGCACGGTGTACCCACGGGCGGCAAGGGCGAGCGCCAGTTCGGCGTATCCGCAGCCGGCGTCGAGCACCTCGCCGTGCACCGCGCCGCCCTGCCCGATGAGCGCGGCGTACTCGGGTTGTGGTTCGCCGATGTTCCATGCGGGTGCGTCCTCGTTGCGGTAGGCGCCGTCCCAGTCGATCACGTGTGTCATGTTCACTCCTTCGGTGGAATACTCACAACAATAACGCACCGCGTGTTTACTTTTGTTCCTGAAAGGATGTCTCCATGACATCACCGACCCCGGAACGCAAAGGTGCGCGCACGCGACAGCGGATTCTGCAGGCGGCACGGAAGACCTTCGCCGAGGCCGGCTACGAGAAGGCCACCATCCGCGGCATCGCCGATTTGTCCGGCGTCGACAAGGCGTCGGTGATCAAGCATTTCGGCAGCAAACAGGACCTGTTCGACGAAGCGGTCCGATGGACCATCCCGGTCGGCGAACTCACCACGACAGACCCGGGCGAGACCGCGCAGAATTACCTGCGGGGCCTGCTGACCACCTGGGCGGCGGACCCCGACGGTCCGATGGCGGTACTGCTACGCACCGCGATGACCAGCCCGGACGCATTGGACCAATTGCGGGCCCAGGTGACCGATCAGGCCGTCACATCGGTCGCGGCGACCATCGATGCACCTGATGCCCGGCTACGGGCTGCCCTGCTCAGCGCGGTGCTCATGGGCATCGCGAGCCAGCGTTACCTACTGCAGTTTCCCGACCTGGCCGCGGCGTCGGACGACGACATCGTGCGGATCGTGGCGCCGCTGTTGGCGAGCTTGTTGTCGCCGGGCTGATAGCCGTCTAATAACCCATTGCTTGGGCTCGACGAATGATCTCGCGGGCCTGATGTGAATGCAGCGCATCGACGGGCCGGGCGTTGACCAGTTTCTCGGTGCTGCCGTCGCGCGTCACGGTCAGCGACTCATCCCGGGTGAACAACCACCGCACGATCTCGGTGCTGTGATAGCCACCGTCCTTGAGCACCACCAGCAGCCCGGGCAGCGCCTTGACCACCTGACCGCGGTCGTCGAAGAACATCTGGGGGACGACGAGGTCGCCCTTGCGGCGCACCGCGATCAGATGACCATCGCGGAGTTGCTGTTGGACCTTGCTGACCGGAAGACGCAGAAGTTTCGCAACGGTCTGCAGATCGTATACCGCTTCGTCGGACTCAAGAACGTCGTCGGCGGCTGGAATGCTGCTCACCGCACAGATTGTAGGGCCGTACCATTGCCGGGTGCAGCCATCCCCGCATCCGGATCCGCTCGTCGGCGCGGTGTTGGACGGCCGCTACCGGGTCGACTCGACCATCGCAGGTGGCGGCATGTCGACGGTATATCGCGGCCTGGACCTTCGGCTCGACCGGCCCGTCGCCATCAAAGTGATGGATTCGCGCTATGCCGGAGACCAGGAATTCATGACGCGCTTCCAACGTGAAGCACGAGCTGCCGCCGGGCTCAAAAGCGCTGGGATCGTTGCGGTTTACGACCAGGGGTCCGACGGCCGGCACCCGTTCCTGGTGATGGAGTTGATCGAGGGCGGCACACTGCGCGAACTGCTGCGCGAACGCGGGCCGATGCCGCCACATGCCGTCGCCGCGGTACTTGGCCCCACGCTGGACGGCTTGGCTGTCGCGCACGAAGCAGGACTGATCCACCGGGACATCAAGCCGGAGAACGTCCTGATCTCCGATGCCGGAGAAGTCAAGATCGCCGACTTCGGCTTGGTGCGGGCCGTCGCCGAGGCCAAGATCACCTCATCCAGCATCATTTTGGGCACCGCGGCGTACCTGTCCCCCGAACAAGTCAAGACCGGCGAGGCCGACCCCCGCAGCGACGTGTACTCGGTCGGCATCCTGGCCTACGAGCTCCTGACCGGCACGACGCCGTTCACGGGCGATACGACACTGAGCGTCGCCTAAGATCGGAAGAGCACACGTCTGAACTCCAGTCACTTAGGCATATCTCGTA
>ERZ650309.1422-NODE-1422-length-11220-cov-4.277833_pt1 | contig 11220 bp, 9 predicted proteins | sample MGYA00376245_ERZ650309 | MGnify/ENA primary metagenome ERZ650309 (study PRJEB26733, sample SAMN07839294) | wastewater metagenome | biome: urban; feature: wastewater treatment plant; material: waste water | place: USA: North Carolina | collected 2016-04-26 ...
ATACGAGATATGCCTAAGTGACTGGAGTTCAGACGTGTGCTCTTCCGATCTCCTCAATTGATCTGCGTACATCAAACGTAACGGGTCTTGCGTCTGTCATCTAAATGCTTTACCACAGAAGACATAAAGAGGACGACACAAGGCGCAAAAATATGCCGTTTTACCAAGACCCCGATCAGCTTGAAACCCAAGAATGGCAGGATGCCTTTGATGCGGTGATCAAACATGCCGGTCACGACCGAGCAGCGTTTTTACTCAAAATGCTCTACCAACAAGCGATTGCGCGTCACGTGCCGATCAGTCGGCTCAACACCCCGTATCTCAATACCATTGCCACCGATGAGCAACCGACGCTGCGCGGTGATGTGCATATGGAACGGCGCATTCGCGCGTTGATTCGTTGGAATGCGCTGGCGATGGTGATGCGTGCCAACCAAGAAGATGATTTGGGTGGGCATTTGGCCACCTTTGCGTCGAGTGCCACGCTGTATGATGTCGGTTTTAATCACTTTTTTCGTGCCGCAAGTGAGCAGTTTGGCGGCGATATGATTTATTACCAAGGCCATTCCTCACCCGGTATTTATGCGCGTTCGTATCTCGAAGGCCGCCTGAGTGAGTCACAGGTGCAAAACTTCCGCCGTGAAGTGGGTGGGCGAGGTCTACCGAGTTATCCGCATCCGTACTTATTGCCCGATTATTGGCAATTTCCCACCGTGTCGATGGGTTTAGGCCCCATTACCTCGATTTATCAAGCGCATATCCAAAAATATCTGATGAATCGTGGCCTGATCAAAATTGAAAACCGCAAAGTCTGGGCGTTTTTGGGTGATGGTGAGATGGATGAACCCGAAAGCTTGGGCGCGATTGCACTGGCAGGGCGTGAGCGGCTGGACAACCTGATTTGGGTGATCAATTGCAACTTGCAACGCTTGGATGGTCCCGTGCGTGGTAATGGCAAAATCATCCAAGAGTTGGAGTCGATCTTCCGTGGTGCTGGTTGGCGGGTGATCAAGGTGATTTGGGGGCGGCATTGGGATGCGCTCTTGCAACGTGATCGCACGGGCGCACTGCGTCAGCGTATGGAAGAAGCCGTCGATGGTGAATACCAAGCGTTTGAGGCGCATGGCGGCGCATATGCGCGGGAGCATTTCTTTGGCAAATACCCTGAGCTGCGCGAGCTGGTCGCGAATATGAGTGACGAAGAAATCGACGCGCTCAATCGTGGCGGACATGATCCCTACAAAGTGTATGCAGCCTACGATGCGGCGATGAAAACCGAAGGTCAGCCCACGGTGATTTTAGCCAAAACCGTCAAAGGCTATGGCTTGTCACGCGCGGCGCAAAGCATCAACAAAACCCATCAAATCAAAAAACTCGACATTGACGCGCTCAAATATTTCCGTGATCGCTTTGATTTGCCGTTTAACGATGAGCAACTCGCGCAGTTGCCGTTTTTCCGCCCAAGTGATGATTCACCCGAAATCAAATACATGAAGGCGCGGCGTGCCGCGCTTGGCGGCACGTTACCGGCGCGGCGTAGCGGGCATATTCCCCTCAATATGCCGGATCTATCCGCGTTTGAATCGGTACTCGCGGGTAGTGGCGATAAAGCCCAATCTACCACCATGGTGATGGTGCGGATCTTGTCACTGCTGCTCAAAAGCGAGCTGGGCGCACGGGTGGTGCCGATTGTGCCCGATGAAGCGCGTACCTTTGGTTTGGAAGGCATGTTCCGCCAATTGGGGATTTATTCGGCGGTGGGGCAACTGTATACCCCCGAAGATTCGGCGCAGTTGATGAGCTACCGCGAAGCGCGTGACGGGCATATGTTGCAAGAAGGCATCAACGAAGCGGGCGCGGTGAGTGCATGGTTGGCGCTTGCCACCAGCTACTCGACCAATGCGCTGCCGATGATCCCGATGTATATGTTTTATTCGATGTTTGGCTTTCAGCGCGTCGGTGATTTGCTATGGGCAGCCGGCGATAGCCAAGCACAAGGCTTTTTGCTCGGTGCGACGGCAGGACGCACCACACTCAACGGCGAAGGCTTACAGCATCAAGACGGGCATTCGCATTTGCTGGCCAACACCATCCCCAATTGCATCAGCTACGATCCGTGTTTTGGGTATGAGCTAGCCGTGGTGGTGCAAGACGGTTTACGCCGCATGTATGGCGATCCGGCGCAAGGCGGCGGCGAGCGCGTCTATTATTATTTGACCTTGATGAATGAAAACTACCCGCAACCGGCCATGCCACAGGGCGTGGAAGAGGGCATTCGGCGCGGGTTGTATTTGCTGGAATCTCGTGAACATGCCACCGTGCAACTGCTCGGTTCAGGGGTGATTTTGCGTGAGGTGCAAAAAGCCGCCCAGTTGCTTGAACGTGAATACGGCATCATGGCCAATGTGTGGAGCGCGACCAGTTTCAATGAACTCGCCCGCGATGGCATGGCCTGTGATCACTACAACCGCCTACATCCCCAAGATCCACCGCAAGTGCCTTGGGTGACTCAGCAATTATTGCCCCATCAAGGCATTGTGGTGTCGGCCACCGATCATATGGCAGCGTATAGCGAGCAAATCCGGCCTTGGCTGCCCGACAATCGACCCTATGTGTCGCTCGGCACCGATGGCTTTGGTCGCTCAGATACCCGTGCGGCGCTGCGTGCTTATTTTGGTGTAGATGCCGCGCATATTGTCGTCGCGACATTAAAATTACTAGCAGATGAAGACGAAATCGACCCACGTATGGTCAAAGATGCCATTTCTAGTTTTGAAATCGATACCGACGTTGCGCCACCGTGGATGCCACAACCGTTAGTCGATCATGAGCCAGACGCACTGGCACCGCCCAAACCCTTACCGAGTGCTGAGCTACAACAGCGCACCGCCCAACTCAAAGACGAGGAGTAAGCAGCATGCAGATCAAAACTCCAGATTTGGGTGTGGATAAAGCCGAACTGATCGAACTGTTGATCAAGGTGGGTGACAGCGTCGCCGCAGGGCAAAGTGTGGCGGTGGCTGAGTCGAGCAAAGCCAGCGTCGAAATCCCCAGCCCCGTTGCAGGTACAGTCACTGCGGTGTTGGTGAGTGTGGGGCAGATGATTCAAGAGCATGTGCCGTTGTTTGAGGTGGCAGACGAACAATCCTCGCAAGCTGCTTCAGCGCCAAAACCGGATCAGCCAAGCACGAGTCCTGTTGAATCGACATCGACTGCACCAACATCAGACACACAGCCATCGCCCCAACCACAAGCCACAACTCAAACCAGCAGCCAAACCCTGACTGTGCCTGATTTGGGTGTGGATCAAGCTGAAGTCAGCGAAGTATTGGTCAAAGTGGGAGATACACTCACCATCGGGCAAAGCGTGGCGGTGGTGGAGTCAAGCAAAGCCAGCGTTGAAATCCCCAGTACACTGGCAGGGGTGGTCAGTGTGGTGTTGATCAAGCCACAGCAAGTCGTCAAACAAGGCGATGCGGTGCTGGAGCTACAAGCCCCGCCCAGCACGCCTGTTGTGGATAACTCCACCAAAGCTGTGGATAACGTTTCACCACCTGTGGATAAGTCCACGCCAACAGCGCTGAGTCTTGCACCGCCGACGATTCAACCGAGTAGCGATGCCATCTATGCAGGCCCAGCGGTACGCAAACTCGCCCGTGAGTTGGGGGTGGATTTGGCACAGGTACAGGGCAGCGCGCATCATCAGCGCATTATCAAAGAGGATGTGTATGCGCATGTCAAACAGCGGCTACAGCAACCTGTTGTTGTGCAATCCAGCGCGCCAGCGCCAGCCGCACAAGGTTTGCCGCCACTGCCCGATATGAGCAAATGGGGGGCGCTGCACAGCGAGCCGTTGTCACGTATCCAGCAGGCTGCCGTGACTCATTTGTCGCTCAATACCTACATCCCACAAGTCACCCAATTTGATCAGGCCGATATTACCGAGCTTGAAGCACTGCGCAACCAACTCAAAGACGGCTACAAAAAGCAGGGGGTGAGCCTGACTATTTTGGCATTTATCGCCAAAGCAGTCGCGCATTTGCTGCTGCAAGAGCAACGCTTTAATAGTCATTTGGCCGACGATGGTAAATCACTGATCATCCGTGATGAGGTGCATTTGGGTATTGCAGTGGCCACTGAGGATGGCTTGATCGTGCCGGTGCTACGCCGACCGGAGCAAAAAGGCATCCGCCAGATTGCTGAGGAGTTGCAAATGCTTGGGCAAAAAGCGCGTGATAAAAAACTTGTTCCGGCCGATTTGGCGGGTGCGAGTTTTACCATCTCAAGCCTTGGCAATTTGGGCGGGACTGGCTTTACGCCCTTGGTGAGTTGGCCACAAGTGGCCATCTTGGGCATTTCGCCTGCTGCCATGCAACCGGTGTGGGATGGCAGCGCCTTTGTGCCACGCCTGATGTTGCCGTTGTCGTTGTCGTATGATCATCGGGTGATCAATGGCGCGGATGCCGCACGCTTTGCTCGCCGCTTAGCCGAGCTATTGGCAGATCTGCGTCAAGTGTTATTATAGCTTCAAGATACACCTTTAAGCTGCGTTCAATGTTGAGCGCAGCCGTTGAGAAATATATGTTTGATCGTCGTTGGTTATTTTGGATGGTTGTGATTGGTGTGGTGGCAGGCGCATGGGTGGCTTGGAAAAAATGGCCGCTGTGGACAAAAGAGCAATCAGCGGCTACCCCAACGCGAATCACCGTGTATCAATCCGTCGGGTCATCTGGAGAAGCGAGCTTTTCTGACCGACCGCAACACGGCTCAGCGCGTGTCGTGGATACACGTCAAGGGACAACCTACCAGTCTACTTATCACGGTCAAGTGCCCAACACCGCATCAGCGACCTATGACGCACCAAACCCACATCATCCGGTATTTGATCCTGTTCAGCATTTACGCCATGAAAATTTTAAAACGCAAGAAAAAATGATCGAAGGCCGTGAGCGGCAAGTGATGCAAGCCACCGGACAAGAGTAGGAAACACCAAATTTTGTACAACTAAGATTGCGGCGAAACGCAAACATTCAAATTGTGGTCATAAGTCGGCTATACTATTTGGTTAAACCGACTTGTGAGGCCACCATGCTGACCATCGTACAAGAAGCCCTGACCTTCGATGACGTCTTGCTGCTTCCCGCCTTTTCCAACGTCTTGCCCAAAGACGTGTCACTCAAAACTCGTCTGACGCGTGGCATTGAGTTGAATATTCCGCTGGTGTCTGCTGCGATGGATACCGTGACCGAAGCACGGATGGCGATTGCGATTGCACAAGAAGGTGGCATTGGCATTTTGCATAAAAACATGGACATCGCTGCACAAGCAGCCGAAGTGCGCCGAGTCAAAAAATACGAAGCAGGGATGGTCAAAGACCCAATCACCGTGCATCCTGACATGACAGTCGGCGAGTTGCTCAATTTGACCCAAGCGCACCGGATCAGTGGCGTGCCGGTGGTCAAAGGCGATCAAGTGGTGGGTATTGTCACCAGCCGTGACATGCGCTTTGAAACCAACCTTGAGCAGCCGGTCAGCAACATCATGACCCCGCAAGATCAGTTGGTCACTGTGCGTGAAGGTGAATCCAATGACGTCATCAAAGCCTTATTGCATCAACACCGCATCGAAAAAGTTTTGGTGATTGGTGACAACTATCAATTGAAGGGCTTGATCACCGTCAATGATTTCCGTAAAGCCGAACTGTATCCGAACGCCTGCAAAGACGACTTGGGTCGCCTGCGTGTGGGTGCAGCCGTGGGCACTGGCGCTGAAACCCCTGAGCGCGTGGCCGCATTGGTGGAAGCCGGCGTGGATGTGTTGGTGGTCGATACCGCGCATGGTCACTCAAGTGGCGTGATTGAGCGCGTGCGCTGGGTCAAGCGTGAATTTCCCAATATCCAAGTGATTGGCGGCAATATCGCCACTGGTGATGCTGCGTTGGCATTGCTGGATGCTGGCGCGGATGCGGTCAAAGTGGGCATTGGCCCCGGCTCGATTTGTACCACCCGTATTGTGGCGGGGATTGGTGTGCCACAGATTTCTGCCATCGACAATGTCGCGCGTGCACTCAATGAGCAAATCCCCCTCATCGCTGATGGTGGCATTCGCTTCTCTGGTGATGTCGCCAAAGCCATTGCGGCAGGGGCAAGCTCCATCATGGTCGGCTCCTTGCTCGCCGGTACCGAAGAAGCCCCTGGTGAGGTCGAGCTGTATCAAGGCCGCTACTACAAAGCCTATCGTGGTATGGGCAGCCTTGGTGCCATGGCGCAGCGTACTGGTTCATCCGACCGCTATTTCCAAGATGCCAAAGACGGTGTGGAAAAACTCGTGCCTGAAGGCATTGAAGGTCGCGTGGCCTACAAAGGCCCGATGAGCGGGATTATCCATCAGTTGATGGGTGGTTTGCGTTCGTCGATGGGTTATACCGGTTCGCCTGATATTGCCACCATGCGCAGTGAGCCAAAGTTTGTCAAAATCACCGCAGCAGGCATGAAAGAATCCCATGTGCATGATGTGATGATCACCAAAGAAGCACCGAACTATCGGATTGATTGATCTGGTCGTATACCGCACTGTACATACAGCCGCCAAAATTTGGCGGCTGTTGTTTTTGAGATGAAAAAAATTACATCGACGCGAAGTTGTCAGCATACAATCATTGCACTTATGGATCAGGGGGATTGAAGATGAGCCATTTTGGTACAGACGGCATTCGCGGCAAATTTGGTGATGCACCGATCACCCCTGAGTTTGCGTTGCATTTGGGCTATGCGGCGGGGCGAGTGCTTGCTGCTCAAGGCCGCGCTCAAGTGGTGATGGGCAAGGACACGCGATTGTCTGGCTACGTGCTTGAAGCCGCACTACAGTCGGGTCTCAATGCCGCAGGGGTTGATGTGCGCTTGCTCGGGCCATTACCTACACCCGCAATTGCGCATTTGACCCGTGCCTTTCACGCGGATGCAGGGATTGTGATTTCAGCGTCGCACAATCCTTACTTTGATAATGGCATTAAGTTCTTTTCGGGGGATGGCAAAAAACTGCCCGATGAGCTGCAAGATGCGATCAGTGCCCAGCTTGATCAGCCGCTGACCATTGACGCGCCTGATCAATTGGGACGTAGCTATCGGGTCGAAGATGCCAAAGGCCGCTACATCGAATTTTGCAAATCGAGTTTTCCCTATCAGCAAAGTCTGAAGGGGCTGAAAATCGTCATTGATTGCGCCAATGGTGCAGGCTACAAAGTTGGCCCTGCGGTGCTGCATGAACTCGGCGCAACCGTCATTCCCATCTTCAATACCCCCGATGGCCTCAACATCAATGATGGCTGTGGCTCGACTCACCCTGAAGCTATTCAGCAGGCAGTGGTTGCCCACGGTGCGGATGTGGGTATCGCGCTCGATGGCGATAGCGACCGGATTGTGATGGTGGATCACCAAGGCCGCCTGATTGATGGCGATGCGATTTTGTATATCTTGGCCACGCAGCGCACCGAAAAAGCCATTGGCGTGGTGGGTACGCTGATGAGCAATATGGGGTTAGAGCTGGCACTGCAAGACCAAGGCATTGAATTTGTACGCGCCAAAGTGGGCGACCGCTATGTGATGGCCGACCTTGAAGCACGCGGCTGGACACTCGGCGGCGAGCCATCGGGGCATATTTTGTGTCTGGATAAAAGCACTACGGGCGATGCGATTATTGCCGGTTTGCAGGTGCTTGCTGCGATGGTGGAGCAAGGCAAATCGTTGGCTGAACTTGCCCAAGGTATGCAAGTGTTGCCGCAAACCTTGATCAATGTTCGTTTAGCTGCAATGCGCGATCCATTTGCCGATCCTGTGCTCACGGCAGCATTTGCCGACGCAGAAACCCAGCTGGCGGGACGAGGCCGTTTATTGATCCGCAAATCCGGCACCGAACCCGTCATTCGGGTGATGGTCGAAGGCGAATCAGCCGAATTGGTCGAACAACTCGCCACCGAACTTGCTGCACAAGTCCGTACCCAACTCGCTTAAGGGAATCAACGCATGCAAGAGCTTGAGAAAATTGTGGATCTACGGATGAGTTATCAAAAAGGCGCGCTCGAACGCGAGCAGCTTGATGCCGATCCGACTGTGCAGTTTGTGCGCTGGCTAGAGCATGCGTTGTCTACCGATTTGCCCGAGCCTTACGCCATGACCTTAGCGACTTGCGGGGCTGATGGCCGGCCAAGCGCCCGTACCGTGCTGCTGCGCGGCGCAAATGCTGAGGGGCTGTTGTTTTACACCAACTACGACAGCGCCAAGGGGCAAGACTTGGCCGAAAACCCTTATGCCGAAGTGCTGTTTTATTGGCCGCTGCTTGAGCAACAAATCCGAGTCTCTGGCCGTGTTGAAAAACTCTCGATTGAGCACTCAACAGAATATTTTCACTCACGTCCCAAACCGAGTCAGTTGGGTGCATGGGTGAGTACCCCTCAAAGCGGTGTCGTTGATCAACGCGAGACGCTCGAAGCCCGATATGCAGTACTTGAAGCGCAATATGCGGCAGATGCAGTGATCCCCAAGCCTGAATTTTGGGGCGGCTATCGACTCATTCCTGATCAATTTGAGTTTTGGCAAGGCCGACCCAATCGCATGCATGATCGATTCCGTTATCAAAAAATCGATACCGGTTGGCAGATTGATCGTTTGATGCCCTAATCGAAACATGGTCAAGCGCGGCGTGCTTTTGCCATAATGCGCGCATTTTCTTGAGTCAGAGGTTTTGTCCATGTTGTCGATCATGCAACGCTGCATCCTGTGGGGGGTGATGCTGCTGACCTGTTTTATGCTGATCCAACCTGCCCAAGCGATGACCGTGCGTGAGCGTTATTTGCTGGAGCAATCGGCCAAAAAGAAAAAGGCCAAGACCTACAAAGCGGTCAAAACCAAGAAAAAATCCAGTACAGCCAAACGAAAGATCAGCAAAAAAGTGATTGGCAATACCCAAAAACGCCGCAGCAGCCTGACCAAACGCAAAGTGAGTCGCACCGCTAAAGCAGTCAAAACCTCCAAGCGCCTGCGCTCGGCAAATACTAGCAAGCGTCGTCAAGTGATTGCTGCTAAAGCCAAAACTCGCAAAAAAGCGGTGCGTGCAGTGAGCTTAAAGCGCAAAGCATCCACCAAAACAACGCTGGTCAAAAAACGCACCACAATCAAAAAGGCAGCATTGAGCAAACGTAAAGCCATTCGTACAACCAAAAAGTACGCCAAGGCCAAACGCTCAATCAAAAAAACACTGAGCAAAAAGCGTAGTCGTCAGCTTCGCTAATCGCATCATGATCTGATCCACAGCGCCAAGGTTTGGCGTTGTGGCATGATCAAGGCATAGGACTCCCCATCACACAGCGATATGATCAACGGATGAATCACACAGCAAGCACCAGACGTATTGCAGCGCGTCTACAGCAGCCCATCCCCGCAGCACTCACCGCCCTTGATCCGGTGTGGGCACGGCTGTATGCCGCGCGTGGAGTAACCCATCCTGCACAGCTCAGCTTACGTTTGGCAGACCTATTGCCCGCACAGTCGCTTAAGGGCTTGGATGCAGCGTTGTCACGTTTAGACCATGCGATTGATCAACAGCAGTCGATCTTGATTGTCGGGGATTTTGATGCCGATGGCGCAACGAGCACCGCGTTGATGATGCTCGCCCTCCGCGATATGGGCGCACGGGTCGATTTTTTGGTACCCGATCGCTTTAAGTATGGCTATGGTTTAACGCCTGAGATTGTGGCCTTAGCCTTGAGCCAAGGTCAGCCCCAACTGATTGTGACGGTTGATAATGGCATTTCCAGCCATGCAGGTGTCGATGCAGCCCATCAAGCCGGTGTCGATGTGATCATCACCGATCACCACCTCACCACCAAACAGCCGCCCGCAGCGTGTGCCGTTATCAACCCCAATCAACCCGACTGTCCGTTTGCCAGTAAAGCGCTCGCAGGGGTGGGGGTGGCGTTTTATGTATTGGCGGCACTAGCGACCAAACGACGCCAAGCAGGAAAGCCGAGCAGTAAGCTGACCGATTATTTAGATTTGGTGGCACTCGGCACAGTGGCCGATGTCGCCCCACTCGATAGCAACAACCGCATTTTGGTGGCCAATGGTTTAGAGCGGATGCGCAGACGCCAATGTCGCGCAGGCATTTTGGCGCTGCTTGAGGTGGCCAAACGTGAGCCAGAGCGCCTGACGTCACAAGATTTGGGCTTTGTACTTGGGCCTCGGATCAATGCAGCCGGACGGATGGAGCATATGCGGATTGGCATTGAATGCCTGCTCGCAACCACCATGGAGGAGGCCAAACCCCTTGCGCAGCGCTTAGATCAGCTCAATCGAGAACGCCGCCAAGTTGAGCAAGATATGCGTCAAGATGCGATGCAGTTGTTGCTGGGTTATCCGATGTTTGAGCAAGCGACCTTGCCGCATTCGATTGTGCTCTATGAAAAAACATGGCATCAAGGCGTGATTGGCATTGTGGCCGGTCGGCTCAAAGAGCAATTTCACCGCCCCAGCATCGTGTTTGCGCCAAGCGATGAATCCGCGCAGGTGCTCAAAGGCTCAGCGCGTTCAATTGCAGGGGTGCATATCCGTGATGCCATCGAACGAGTCGCTGAGACACGATCCGGACTGATTACCCATTTTGGTGGACATGCCGCAGCAGCAGGGCTGACCTTACCCACTGCGCATTTGGATGAGTTCCGCCATTTGCTGGATCAGGTGATTGCCGAGCACGACGCTGAGCACGCCGCTCGCGCACGCCGACAACGGCAACACCCTCATCCCGAACAACAAGCGGCTCAACGATTCTGTGGTGTCCAATGTGTACACCGTGCAGCATCAGGCGGGATGCACCAACGACGTCGCCGTCAACCCGCAGCTGCAGCAGGCCGCCGAGCGGCAGGCCCGGGACATGATGGCCAACCGAGACCTGGACGGGGACATCGGTTCTGACGGATCCACGCCGCAGACGCGGGCCGCCGACGCGGGCTATCGCGGTGGTCCGGTGGCCCAGACGGTGGCCATCAACCCGGCCATCGCGATCAGCGGCGTGGACTTGATCAATCGGTGGTACTACGACCCCGTCATCAAGCAGATCATGGCCAACTGCGCCAACAATCAGATGGGGGTGTGGTCGGAGAACAGTCTGGACCGCACCGTAGATCGGAAGAGCGTCGTGTAGGGAAAGAGTGTCTTCGCCTGTGTAGAT
>ERZ650309.1423-NODE-1423-length-11219-cov-4.457453_pt1 | contig 11219 bp, 11 predicted proteins | sample MGYA00376245_ERZ650309 | MGnify/ENA primary metagenome ERZ650309 (study PRJEB26733, sample SAMN07839294) | wastewater metagenome | biome: urban; feature: wastewater treatment plant; material: waste water | place: USA: North Carolina | collected 2016-04-26 ...
GCTCTTCCGATCTACCGCTCGCCCTTCACCATGGGTTGCATGGGCGTGTGGAACGATGCCGCGCGCGCGGAACATCGCTGCTAGCCCGTTCCGGCCGTTTGTCCCCCACCACTGCGAATAGGGATGATCCGCCGTGAGAGATAAAACAGGCTTGCGTGTTGCGCTGCGCTGCGCCGCCGCGGGCGGTACGGAGGTTGCAATCCCACAAGGACAAGGAGGCACGCAATGCCGTCTGTCCTTCTGACCATCGGGGGAAGACCCGTCTACGCCGAGCCCGGGGCCGTGTACTTCTGCGCCGGGATGCATGTCGATGCCGACGGCTGCCCGCGCGCCTACCACCCTGATGACGTCGGCCTGGACCGCCTGCGCAGCGCCGGCACCGACGGCGACTGGTGGGGCCTCGTCACCGACTCCCGCGGCCAGCCGATCGTGCAGGGGCCCGCGGATCCGGCGCCCGGCTACTACGTGTCGTGCACCTCGCTGGTCGATGAGTCGCGCCGCCGCACGGATCCGCGCCGCTACATCGACGCCGCGGAGGTCCCCTACATCGCGCTGCCGCGGCGCCTGTGGAAGGAGGGCGGCATCCGCCTGGGCGACGTCGCCACGATCGTGGACGAGCGCAGCCGCCGCGTCGCCCACGCCATCTTCGCGGACATCGCCGGTGACGACGAGATCGGCGAGGGCTCGATCGCGCTGGCCGAGGCGCTGGGCCTGCCGGCGAGCCCGCGCAGCGGCGGCACCGCGCGCTCCGAGCTGCACTACATCGTGTTCCCGGGCAGCGGCGACCGCCGGCCGCTCAGCCGCGAGGAGATCGCCGAGCGCGCGGCCGCCCGCTTCGCGCGCTGGGGCGGCGTGCAGCGCGTGCTCGCGCGCCGCGAGGACATCGCGGTCGCCTAGCGGCGCAGCTAGGGCTTCGGCTCGTCGGCGGGGAACAGGCTCTTGTCGATCGAGGGGAACAGCGCGAGCGCGTTCTTGTAGTAGAGCTTGCGCAGGACCTCATCCGGCAGATCGAGGCCGTACATCTTCCAGTGCGCGTGGCGCTTGCGGTAGTAGTCGAAGTACTCGTCCGCGGTCTCGAGCACGCGGAAGTAGGTGTAGTACTCGCTCGGCTTGTAGATGTCTTTTCCGAACAGCACGCGGTCCTGGTACTTGATCAGGAACTCGCGCGCGGCGCGCGGCTGCCGCCCGAGCTCGGCCAGCACCGCGCCGATCTCGGTCGAGACGTTGGGCAGCTCGTCGAGCAGCTGGCCCAGGCGGGCGAGGTCGTTGCCCAGCCAGCCGAGGTGCGCGTCGATGAATCGCGTCTTCTTGTGCCGGCGGAACATGTTGTGCTGCTCGCCGAGGATCGTCTCGAACGGCGGGAAGCGCGCGGCGGGGCGGTAGCGATCCGGCTCCTGCTTGAGCTCCAGCCAGCGCTCGTTGTAGCGATCCTTGGGCATCCAGAACGGCGACGGCTCGCCCGAGTGGATGAGGACCGGGATGCCGAGCTCTCCGCACCGATCCCAGATCGGGGCGAGGCGCGGATCGTCGACGGCGATGCGCTTGCCGCTGGCGTCGCGGTCGGTCAGGCCCAGGCTCTTGTAGACCTTGAGCCCGGTCGCGCCCTGCTTCACGCCCTCGTCGAGCTGCGCCAGCGCCTCGGCGGGCCACGACGGCGTGCCGACCTTCTCGAAGTCGAGGTTCACGAACACCAGGAAGCGGCGCGCCTGGTGCTTGTGCACGTTCGCGAGCGACCGCTCTAGCAGCTTGCCGCGGAAGCCGCTGAGGTTGACCATCACGCCCATGTTGAGCGCGTCCATCTCGGCCACGAGCTTGTCCAGGTCCTGCACCGGCATCAGCCACTGGTGGCTGTGCACGTCGACGAACGGGTAGCGCGCGCGGACGAGCGGGTGCTCCGGCACCTTGAGGCTCGAGCGCGGCTCGTAGTCCTCGATGTCCATGACGTTCAGGCGGTACTGGATGCGGCCGATCAGCCACAGCGCCGCGCCGAGCAGCCCGAGCACGGCGACGCCGCCGAGCAGCCAGCGTGTGAAGCGGGTGCGTGCCATCTGTTGATCCCTCGTCAGACCCCGTCAGATTCCGCGCGTGCCTGCGCGCTCAGCGCGCGGCCAGCGGCACCTGCACCAGCGTCTGGTCCCAGGCAAAGTCCATCTTCGCGCCGCTCGGATCGCCGCTGATGCGGATGGTGAACTGCTCGACCGGGGCCGGCGTGCTCGAGACCGGGACCTCGACGGTGAGCACGTCCTTGTCGTGGTTGGGCTCGAACGCGCCCCACTTGCCGAGCTGGCTGTTGAGCACAACCTTCCACGCGTTCGCCGACGGCACGGCGTACATGCGGTAGCTGCCGGCGCTCACCGGCTGGCCCGCGAACAGCACGTCCTTGGCGAAGGTGATCTCGGTCGCGGCGTTGGCGCCGAGCCGCCAGTACTTGCCGAAGGGCACCAGCGCGCCCGCCGACTTCTCGCCGAAGATCAGCCGATCGCGCTTGGAGGGCCGGCAGTAGACGACCTTGACCTCGAGGCTGCCCTGGCTGAAGGCCACCGTCTCGACCGGGCTCGCCTTGCCGGTGGTGCTGATGCGGTAGGCCATGAGCGCGGCGAGCACCACGAGCACCGCACCGATACCGAGGAGGAGCTTCTTTTTCATCTGTTCACCTGGGGCTGCGAATCGTCCCTGGCCCACGGTACCCTAGTGCGCCGCGTGCTGACTACGATCCACCGCGCGCGGAAGGTTTGCGGCCCCGGCTCAGGCACGCCGACCTCATAGTGCACAAGGAATCTCGCCGGCTTCCCGTCGCGGTCGCGCGCGCCCTGCGGCCGCGGAACGCTGCGGGAAGGCGCGGCCGGGCGAGCGGCCCCGGTCCCGGATCGCGCCGGATCCAGCGCGCGCGCGGCCGGGACGCGGCATGATCGGTGCGGAGGGGCCGCATGCCCAGGCTCTCGCTCGACCACGCCTACAACCTCGTCGACTCGCCCGCGATCTTCCGATCGCTGATCGAGCGCGGCTTCACGCCGAACCCGCTCGAGATCGAGCACGAGGGCAGCCTGCTCTGCCGCTTCTTCCTGTTCCCGGGACCGGACCGCGAGCGCTTCCAGTACCTCGAGCTCTGCGAGATCCGCGACCCGCAGGCCCTGCGCCTCGCGCGCGAGCGCGAGAGCCAGCGCCCGCTGTCCGAGCCGGAGCTCTTGGAGCCGGGGCTGTCGCTGCGCTCGGACGAGCCGCTGGCCGGGACGTATGGAGCGCTGCGCGAGGGGCTCGCGCCGCACGAGCCCGTCCTTGAGCACAAGAGCCGCCGCTGGCAGACCGACCCCGCGGGCCCGGGCTGGAACTACCTGAAGTTCCGTCGGGCCCTGCTGCCGGGCTGCAACCTCTGGATCACGGAGTATGAGGCGCACGATCCGGAGGCGAGGCTGCCGAGCGCCGCGGAGATCCCGCCGCACGCGAACACCGCGTACCAGCTGGCGGGAGCGGTGCTGCGTGCGCAGGAGCCCGAGCGGCGGTCGCTGCGTGCGCTGCTCGCGGACCCGCCTACAGGCGGCGACTCCCTCGTGCTGCCGGGCGGCGCGGCGCTGTGGCTCCTTGCGCCGGGGGAGGCGCCCGAGCTCGCGTCGAAGCAGACCCCGTTCGTCGCGGCCGTGCTGCGCTGCGCCTCGCTCGCGCTGTTCTGTGAGGTCGCGCGGCCGGACTACGTGCTCGACTTCCGCGGGCGGCGGGCGGCCGGGATCCGGCTCGGCGCCAGCCGCTGGGACGTCCTGGTCACGGAGTCCGCGCCGCCCTGAGCCTTGCGGCCGGCTACATGGAGTGCAGGACCTCGCGGAAGGCCTTGAGCGCGCCCTCGTCGTAGAGCGCCAGATCCACGGCGCGCACGTGCTGCGGCTGCAGCGTCGCGAAGGTGGTCACGGCCTCGAACATCAGCTTCGCCGCCATGGCCAGCGGCACGCCGCCGACGCCGGTGCCGAGCGCCGGGAACACCACGCGCCGCGCCTGCCGCACGTCGGCGCCGAGCAGCGTGCGCAGCGTGCTGCGGCCCAGGCAGATCGCGCCGCCCATCGCCGCGACCGCGTGCGCGACGTGGCGCGCCTTGAGGCGCCCGGGCCCGGTCCACACCACGTCGCCCATGGCCCGCGGCGCCTGCGCCTGCGCCTCCTTCAGCAGCGACTCGCCGCCGGCCCGCCGCAGCGCCGCCGCGACACCGACGTCCATGATCATCAGCGTGTTGGCGGCGTTGACCAGGACGTCGGCCTCCTGCGCCGCCAGATCGGCGACGCGCAGGGTGATGCGCAGCGGTCCGATCTGCGCGCTGTCCTCGCCCAGCGAGTCGATCTGCAGCGGCGGATCTTCGATGCGCACGAGCTCGCGCGCCAGCGCCTCGCCGCTTGTGTAGCGCTGCGTCGGATCCTTGCGCAAGAGCCGCTCGATCACTGCGTAGAAGTACGCCTCGCGCGGGCTGCTCGCCACAGGCGGGCGGTACGGCTCCGAGACGTGCAGCAGGCACAGCGCCATCGCGGTGGGCGCCTGGAACGGCGGGCTCCCCGTCGCCAACAGGTGCGCGGTCGCGCCCAGCGAGTACAGGTCGGTCCGGCGATCGACGGGGCGCTCGTTCCACTGCTCGGGCGCCATGAACAGCGGCGTGCCCGAGACGCCGCGCCGCGCCGCCTGCGTGCGCACATCGGTGGCGATGCCGAAGTCGCCGACCAGGGCCGCGCCGCTCGCCGACAGGAACAGGTTGGCCGGCTTGACGTCGCAGTGCACGATGCCGGCCTGGTGCAGCGCGTGCAGCCCGCGCGCCGCGTCGCGCATCAGCCGCAGCACCAGCGGCAGGGGCAGCGGTCGCTGGCTGGTCTGCGCGTAGGCCAACAGCTCGCCGAGGTCCACGCCGTCCACGTACTGGTGCACCGCGAAGGCGACGCTGCCCTCGATCCCGGCGTCCAGCACCGGCACGATGTTCGGCGAGCTGACACGCGCGCCCAGGTACGCCTCGCGGAAGATCCCGACGTCGGCGGCGCCGTGGAACGTCTTGATGACGTGCGGCACCTGCAGGATCGGGTGGCTGGCCAGGTACGCGGTGCCCATGGCGCCGCGCCCGAGGACGCTGTGGATCGTGAGGCCGCGGAAGCTCGAGCCCGGCCGCAGCGGCTCGGGCGCGGGGCCGGTCGGGGGCGCGGCGCGGGTCGTCATGAAGGCTCCTTCGGATGCGTCCTTGGTCATGCCCGCGCTCGAGTATCGCGCACCGGCTGCGCGCGATCACGTGAGGCGACGCCAGCGACGGCCGCGCGCGCTCGGCTCAGGGTCCGGTCGCGATCGCGCGCAGGGCGCTGGTCGCGAGCAGCCGGCTGAAGTAGTAGCGCGGCACGCCGTCGTGACTGAGCTCCGAGAGCTTGAACAGGAGGCCGTGGCGGTAGGTGGCGTCCGGCCAGGTCGAGGTCGTGCGATCGTCGACGAGCGCCATCGGATCGGCGGCGGCCCAGGCGCGGGCGCGATCGGCCATGGCCTGGCTGCGCGCGAGCGTGCCGCCGCCCGTGGTGTACACGTCGGCGAAGCGCCGCCGCGGCGCGCTGCCCGAGAAGCCGCCGACGTCGCTCTCCACCCAGGCGTCGAAGTCGGTGGTGGAGCCGTACAGCGAGTCGAACAGGTAGAGCTCGCGGATCGGCACGCCGCCGCGCACCGCGATGCCCGCCGCCGCCTGGTAGCCGCCCGAGTGCGACGCCAGCACCACGTCGCCGACCTCGCGCAAGGTGAGCTCGCGCAGCGGCGGCGGCAGGGCCTGCAGCGCCTCGCCGAGCAGCGCCTTGAAGCCGCCCGGCTTGCCGAGGTTGCCGGGGTCCGCCGAGGCCTGATCGAACGCGACCTCGGGACACAGAAGCAGCGCGTTGCGCTGCGACACCTGCAGCTGCTCGGCCAGCGAGAACGCGCTGCGCACCGGCGTGCCGCGCGCCGGGTCGCACGAGGCGCCCTGCTTGCGCACGATGTTCTCGACGCAGTTGTTGAAGCCGTGGATGTAGACGACGACGGACAGCGGCGGCCGGGGATCGAAGCCCGGCGGGATGTAGACCAGCGCGCTCGGGTGCTCGGGCGTCGGCGGGAACGCGCCCGCGTCCAGGCGCAAGAGGTACGTGCCGGCGAGCGAGCCGCCGTCGCGCTCCGGCGCCGCGTCCATCGCGCCGAGATCGGCGACGGGGGGCTCGGCGCCGAGGTCGGTGTCGGCGCCCGGGCCGAGCTCACCGCCGTCGCCGCAGGCGAGAAGGAACAGGACGCTGAGGCAGGTCGACGCGCGCCGCACGGGCACGGCATAGCACACCGCGGTCGCGCGGGCGCGGCCGTTTACCCGGCGCGGCGGGCGCTCCGTCGGGCGCGCTTCTGCTCATTGCGATCGAAGCGGTCGCGCGCGGCCTGCAGCTCGGTGCGGTGCTGCTGCGCCCACTCGGTCAGCGCCAGCACCGGCGTCAGCAGGGTGCGGCCCAGCGGGGTGAGCTCGTAGTCGACCCGGGGCGGGATGGTGGGCGTGACGGTGCGGCTGATCAGGCCGTCGCGCTCCAGCCCGCGCAGCGTCAGCGTCAGCATGCGCTGCGAGATGCCCTCGATCATCCGTTTCAGCTCGCTGAAGCGCAGCGGGCCGTCTTTCAGCAGCGCGACGATCAGCACGCTCCACTTGTCGCCGACCCGGTTCAAGACCTCGCGCACCGCGAGGCAGCCCTCGCCGTGTTGCGTCCCGGTGTGCCTTGGTGACATCGGTGTGCCTCCTTGCAAGCGCTTGCGCCGGTTCTCAATATAGAGTCAGTTACAAGAAGGAACCAGCCACTTGTCGACCTCGACTTTACCGCCGCGGCGCCCGCCAGCGGCCCCGAAAAGGAGATGACCATGACCGCAACACTTTCGACCGAGACCCCGGGCAGAGGACGGCTGTGGGCCGGGCGCATCGTGTCCGCAGCGCCCGTGCTCATGCTGCTCATGAGCGCCAGCATGAAGCTCTTGCACCGCCCCGAGGTCGTGCAGGGCATGGTGCAGAAGGGCGGCTTCCCCGAGAGCACGATCACGCCGATCGGGCTGACCGAGCTTCTGTGCACGGTGCTGTACCTGCTGCCGTGGACGCGGGTGCTGGGCGCGGTGCTGCTCACCGGCTACCTGGGCGGCGCGGTGGCGACGCACGTGCACGGCGGCGAGGCCTTCTTCTCGCCGATCCTCGTCGGCGTGCTCTTGTGGCTGGGCCTGTACCTGCGCGACCCGCGGCTCGGCGCACTCCTGCCGCTGCGGCCGGCGGCGCGCGTGTAGCGGCCGGGCCGCCCGCGCTCACCGATCGGCCGCGCGCACCGGTCGGCCTGCGCTCAGTCGACCGGCACCTTGTCGGGCAGCGCGGTCGCGCCGTCGGCTATCTCGATCGTGGCGTTCCAGCCGTCGCCGAGCTGGTACTCGTCACACAGCTCGCTGTGGCCGCAGGCGGCGCAGCGCATCTCGGTGAACTCGTAGGCGCCGCCGACCTCGCCGGCGCTCGTCGAGCCGCAGCGCGGGCAGCGCACCACCGTCACCCGCCGCGGCATCCGAGGCCTCCTCCTGCACCCGTCATCGCGCGCTCCTCCCGATCTTGGATCCGGATCCGGGATCCTGGATCCGGGCTCTGTGATCGACGTCCTGCCGTCCAGAGTACCGTGCCACGCGCGGAGGTGTCAGGGCGCGGCGCGCGCGATCAGCCGGATCGGCCCGTCGGGGACGAGCAGCTCGCGCTGCAGGACGCGCACCGGCTTTTGGGCCACGAGCTCGAAGCGGAAGCGGCGCAGCAGCGTGCCCAGGGCGATCTTCATCTCGTACAGCGCGAAGGCGGCGCCGATGCAGCGCCGGTTGCCGCCGCCAAACGGCAGGTACTCGAACGGCGAGTACGTCCGCTGGAGGAAGCGCTCGGGCAAGAAGCGCTCGGGCTGCGGGAAGACGTCGGGGTTCGTGTGCGCCCAGACGATGCTGGCGAAGACGCCGGCGCCGGCCGGCAGCGTATACCCGTCGATCCCAAGCGGCGCGCGCAGCTGCCGCCCCGTCATCGTCACCGCCGGCCGCAGGCGCAGCGTCTCGCTGCACACCGCGTCCAAGAGCGGCGTGCGCTGCAGCGCCTCGGGCTCGGGGTCCGGTCCCAGGCCGCGCAGCTCGGCCTGCAGCCGCTCGCAGACCTGCGGCTCGTGGCCGAGGAAGTACAGCGCCCAGGTCAGCGCCAGCGCCGTCGAGCCGTGCCCGGCCAGGAGCAGCGCCAGCATCTGCTCGAAGATCGCGAGGTCCGACAGGCCGGTGCCGTCGCCATCTTCCGGGCGCGCCGCGGCGAGCAGGCTGAGGATGTCGGTGCGCCCGGCCGGCGCCGCGCGGCTGCGGGCGAGCTCACCGTCGATGAGCTCGCGCATGGCGCGGGTCGCGCGCTGCATCCGCGCCCACGGCCCGAAGCCCAGGAGCTCGCGGCGCAGGAACGGCAGCAGGATGGGCAGGATGGCGCCGCCGAGCGCACGCCGGAACGCCGAGATCCGCTCGGTCGCCACCGCGATCCGGGCCGGGTCGGTGATGCCGAAGACCAGGCGGATGATCGCCTGCAGCGAGATCGCGTGCGTCAGATCCTGCGCGACCAGGCGGCTGCCCGGCGCAAGCGCGGCCGCCGCCTGCAGCGTGAGCTCGCGGATCTTGTGGCCGTAGTCGCGCATGCGCTGGCCGTGGAACGGCGGCAAGAGCAGCCGGCGCATGGCGGTGTGCGGCTCGCCGCTCAGCACGAACACCGACGCGTCGCCGAACACCGCGCGGAAGCGATCGGCCAGGATCGGCTCCAGCGTCGAGGGCGCGGCGGTGAACAGGGCGCGGATCCCGCTCGGCGTGCCGGTGACCACGAGCGGCTTGCCGGCGAGCGGCGGGTACGTCATCGGATCCCCGTACTTGCGCCGCCAGCGCGCCGCGGCACCGAGCGGATCGCGGAACGACTCGAAGTTCACCCACAGAAAGCCGCGTGGTCCGGCCGGCAGAGACGTCATGTCGTTCACCCAAGCCTCCGCCGCGATGGAAAGCAGCCGGCGTGCCACGACCGGAGCCGCCCCGTCGCGCCGGGTCCACGCGGGCTTGCGGGCGAGCGCGTCCGGCGCTAGCGCCGCGCACACCGTCCGGGACGTCCGCGGACAGGACACGCGGGCCCGAGCGGGAGCGGGCGCCGGCTCAGCGCTTGCCGGTCGCGGGCTTGCCGGTCGCGGGCTTGCCGGTCGCGGGCTTGCCGGTCGCGGGCTTGCCGTCGGGGCCGGCGCTCGGCGGGATCGAGGCACCGCAGCGACGGCAGGTGACGGCCAGCTGGGCGGCGAACACGGACACCGACTGCTGGCGGCCGCACTTGGGGCAGACCCGCTTGCGCGCGTTCACCAGGCTCGCCGCGGTCAGGGCGCTCGCCATGACAGACCTCCTCGCCTCTATTCTGCCGCGGAGTCGGCCGCGGGGCCGGATCGTTGTTGCGGCCGCGCGCGGGGCCTCGCTGCGCGCTTGCCTCGGCCTTCGCGGCTGCGGCAAAGTGGCTGGATCCATGTCGCTTGTCACCGTCGACCAGATCTCCATCGGCTTCGGCAACAGGGTCCTCCTCGACGGCGAGAGCTTCGCGGTGCAGCCCGGCGATCGCATCGGACTGATCGGCCCCAACGGCTCGGGCAAGTCGTCGCTCCTGCGCATCCTGGCGGGCGAGCGCGAGCCCGACGCCGGCGAGGTGCGCTGCGCCCGCGGCGTGCGCGTCGGCTACCTGCCGCAGGACATCCTGGAGCTGGCGCCGGGCACGCTGGTCGACTCGGTGCGCGCCGCGGTGCCGGGCAGCGAGGCGCTGCTCGAGGCGGTGGCCGCGGTCGAGCAGGACTTCGCCGCCGCCCCCGACGACGAGGCGCGCGCCGAGCTCGGGCAGCGCCTGGCCGAGCTGCACGAGCAGCTGAGCACCTTCGAGGAGCGCTACGGCCGCCACCGCGCCGAGAGCATCCTGTTCGGCCTCGGATTCACGCCGCGCGACCTCACCAGCGACGTGCGCACGCTCTCGGGCGGCTGGAAGATGCGCGCGGCGCTGGCCGGGCTGCTGCTGCTCGAGCCGGATCTGCTGCTGCTCGACGAGCCCACCAACCACCTCGACATCCCGTCGCTGAGCTGGTTCGACGGGTTCCTGCGCCGCTCGCCCCGGGCGCTGGTCCTGGTCAGCCACGATCGCGACTTCCTGAACCGCCAGATCCGCCGCGTCCTGTCGCTGGAGCCCGAGGGCCTGCGCTCCTACCCCGGCGACTACGACTCGTACCGCCGCCAGCGCGCCGAGGAGGAGCTGAACCTGGAGATCCGCGCGCGCCGCCAGGCCGAGGAGCGCGCCCGCGTCGAGCGCTTCATCGAGCGCTTCCGCTACAAGGAGTCCAAGGCGCGCCAGGTGCAGAGCCGCGTCAAGCTGCTGGAGCGCACCGAGGCGGTGCAGGTGCGCGAGCAGCGGGCGCGGGTGCGCTTCCGCTTCCCCGAGGTGCCGCGCGCCGGCCGCGAGGTGCTGCGCATCGACGGCGTGAGCAAGCGCTTCGGCGAGAAGATCCTCTACCGCTCGCTCACGCGGTCGATCGAGCGCGGCGAGCGCGTCGCCATCATCGGCAAGAACGGCGCCGGCAAGACCACGCTGCTCAAGCTGATCGCGGGCGAGCTCGCCGCCGACGCCGGCACGATCGCGCTCGGCCACGGCGTGCGCGTGGCCTACTACGCGCAGCACCACACCGAGGCGCTCGAGCGCGAGAACACGATCCTGCAGGAGATCCACGCGCTCGTGCCCGAGCAGCCGCCGTCGTTCGTGCGCGGCGTGCTCGGCTCGTTCCTGTTCCACGGCGACGACGTCGACAAGAAGATCGCGGTGCTGTCGGGCGGCGAGCGGGCGCGCGTGGCGCTGGCGCGGCTCCTGGTCCTGCCGTCCAACTTCTTGATCATGGACGAGCCGACGAACCACCTCGACCTCGACTCGTCCGAGCGGCTGGTCGAGGCGCTCAAGGACTACGGCGGCACGCTGCTTTTTGTCTCGCACAACCGCAGCTTCATCAACCAGCTGGCGACCAAGACCTGGGACGTGCACGACGGCGAGATCGAGGAGTGGACGGGCAACCTCGACGCCTACCTGTACCACCGCCAGCAGCTCGCCGAGGCGGCGGGCGGCGGCGGGGCCGGCAGCGGCGACGGCGCGGGCGCGGCGGGTGCGCAGCCCGGCGGCGCGGCGCGGCCCGAGA
>ERZ650309.1424-NODE-1424-length-11216-cov-4.532390_pt1 | contig 11216 bp, 10 predicted proteins | sample MGYA00376245_ERZ650309 | MGnify/ENA primary metagenome ERZ650309 (study PRJEB26733, sample SAMN07839294) | wastewater metagenome | biome: urban; feature: wastewater treatment plant; material: waste water | place: USA: North Carolina | collected 2016-04-26 ...
CGGGCGCGCCCGGGTCCAGCGGCGGGATCGACGGCGGCGGGGCAGGGGCGCTCGGGCTCATGCGGCTCACTCGGCCTTGACGGTGATGCGGCCGGCGATGATCTCGCGGCGCAGGGCCTCGGCCTGCTCGCGCACCGCGGGCGAGATCATGTGGCGGCGGGGCTCGTCGTAGGCATAGTCGACCCCGCCCTCGCGCAGGCCGAAGATCCGCACGCCGGGGGTGAAGCGGTCCTCCTGCACGGCGCGGATGATCTCGAAGACGCTGACGTCGACCTGCTTGGTCATCGACGTCAGCAGGTAGCCCGGCGCCTCGTCCCACTGGTCGCTGTCGACGCCGATGGCGCGGCGGTCCTGCTCGCGCGCGGCCTCGAAGACGCCCAGGCCCGTCGAGCCCGCGGCCTGGTAGACGACGAAGGCGCCGGCCGCGTACTGGGCGAGCGCCAGCTCCTTGCCGCGCGCCGGGTTCTTGAAGCCCTCGGGGCTGTGGCTGGCGTAGCCGGTCAGCACGCGGCAGTCGGGGCAGACGTGCAGCGCGCCCTGGCGGTAGCCGACGGCGAACTTGCGGATGAGCGGCATGTCCATGCCGCCGACGAAGCCGAGGACGTGGCCGCCGCGCCGGCCGGTCCTCTCGGCCGCCGTCAGCGCCGCCACCGCCCCGACGAGGAAGCTGCCCTCCTCTTCGCGGAACTTCAGCGCCGCCATGTTCGGCGGCGGCATGACGAAGCCGTTGGCGTCGAACTTCGCATAATCGATGCAGGCGAAACGGACGCGCGGGTAGTCGCGCGCGACGTCGATCATGTCGTCGGAGAAGACGAAGCCGACGCCGATCACCAGGTCGAAGCCGCGCGCAGCGAGCAGGCGCAGGCCCGACTCGCGGTCGGCGCCGTCGCCGGGCTCGACGAACTCGGCGCGCACGTTGAGCTCACGCAGCGCCCGCGCGACGCCGTTGTAGGCAGAGTCGTTGAACGACTTGTCGCCGCGGCCGCCGATGTCGAAGACCAGGCCGACGCGAATCGGGCGCCCCGGGCGTCCCGGCTGCCCCGCCCCGCCGCCCGCCAGGCCGGTGCCGGTGCCGGTAGCCGACTCGCCGGCGCGCGGCCACAGCAGACCGACATTCAGGCACACGAGCGCCGCGGTGAACCCGAGGAGCTTGGCGATGACCAGGAGCCCGAGCCGCGGTGCCGCACGCATCGCGCGGTTTGTACCACAGCAGACGAGCGCCGCGGGCACGGCGCGCTGGCATATAATGCGGTCATGGCGTCTTCTACTCCGGGCTCTCCTCCGGGGGGCCCTCCTCCTGAGCGGCAGGCAGGGCCTCAGGCGGAGGACCCGGCAGGGTCCCCGGCGGAGCACCCGGCGGAGCTTGGCGGGTCGCGCGCTGACGAGGCGACGGCTGCGACGGCCGCGCCGGCCGCATCGGGGCCGACCGACGCAGCCCGCGCCCCGTCGGCCGGCGAGGCCGCCGCCCTGGAAGGGGACCTGGGCGGGGTGATGCGCGCCATGCTCGAGGCCGCGCCCGAGGGCGTCATGTACGTCACGTCCGACGGGCGGGTCGCCTACGTGAACCAGCGCGTCCTCGAGATGTGGCAGATGCCCTTCGAGGTCGCCCGGCGCGGCGACGTCACCGAGATGATGGCCTCGGTGCAGGACCGCATGGTCGATCCGGCGGCGTTCCTCGATCTGGTCCAGCGCGTGCGCGCCGGCAGCCAGAAGGAGTGGCACCAGACCATCGAGTTCAAGGACGGGATCGCGCTGGAGTGCACGATCCGCGAGGTGCGGCTCGCCGGCTCCTTCGGCGGCCGCATCTGGCTGTTCCACGACATCACCAGCCAGCGCCGCGCCGCCAAGCAGCTCGCCGACAGCGAGGCCAGCCTGCGCACGATCGTCGACGAGCAGCAGCGGCTGATCGCCACCATCCAGGAGATCAGCACCCCGGTCCTGCCCATCTACAACCGCGTGCTGGTGCTGCCGCTCGTCGGGCACCTCGACTCGACGCGCAGCTCGCACCTGATGGACGCGCTGCTGTTGGCCATCCAGCGCTACCAGGCGCAGGTCGTCATCATCGACATCACCGGCGTCAACGTCGTCGACACCAGCGTCGCCAACAGCCTGATCGAGTCGACGCGCGCGGCCCGGCTGCTCGGCGCGCAGTGCGTGCTCGTCGGCATCTCGGCGGCGGTGGCGCGCACCATCGTGCACCTGGGCGTGGACCTGGCCAGCGTCATCACCAAGCGGGACCTGCAGGCCGGCGTCGCCTACGCGCTGCAGCAGGTCGGCTGCGCCATCACCCAGACCCGCACCGAGCCGGACTGGCTGACCGAGCTGCTCGCCGAGCACCCGGCCGAGTAGCGGCCCGCGGCGCCGGCCGGCTGCCCTCGCTGTCGCTGTCGCTGTGTGGCTGCCTGGCAGCGACGGTCGACGAGCTCAGCGCAGGAACAGGAAGCCGACGGTGCCCAGCACCGCCACGATCACGATCAGGATGATCGGCAGGAGCGGGCGCTCGCCGCCCTTCTTGGGCACCGGCATCACCGACGTGTTGGCGGCCGCTCCCGCGAGCAGCTTCTCGAGCGGCTGCACGTTCGAGTTGCCGCTCAGCGTGATCCGCGACAGCCCGTCACGCGAGCGCGGCGGCACGCTGGTGTCGTTCTCGGACTGCCACTGCCGCGGGTCGATGAACTGATCCGGGTTGAGCGGCGCGTTGGCGGAGTCGGCCTTCGTCTCCTTGCCGACCTCGTCGAGCGACGTGAACTTGAGGATCTCGTCCTGGATGAAGTTCTCGATCAGCGAGCCCTGCACCGCCTGCGGCTTGCTCTTCTGCCGCTCGGCCACGACGCGACCGATCATGTTCTCGATGTCGCGGCTGGTGACCTTGAGCGACCGCGAGAACAGGTACTGCGCCAGCGCGTCCCCCAGGTCGTCGGCGCGCTGGAAGCGCTGCCCGGGGTCGAGGGCCAGCGCCTTGCGCACGACCTGCTCGAGCTCGGGCGCGACGTCCGGGTTCTGCGCCGGGATCGACGGCACCTCGGCCTTGCGCACCAGGAGCACCGTCTGGTAGTCGGTCTCACCGTCGAACAGGCGCTTGCCGGTCAGCATCTCGTAGAGCAGGATGCCGACGGCGAAGATGTCCGCGCGGTTGTCGACCTCTTCCCCGCGCGCGGCCTCGGGCGACAGGTAGCTGAACTTGCCCTTCACCACGCCGGGATCGGTGTTCTCGAGCTGCGAGGCGGCCTTGGCCAGACCGAAGTCCGCCAGCTTCACCTCGCCGCGCTTGGAAAACAGAATGTTCGGCGGTGAGATGTCGCGGTGCACAATCCCGAGCGGCTTGCCCGTCTCTGGATCGTTGAGGTCGTGCGCATACGCGAGCGCTTTGCAGATCTCCATGATCATGTAGAGCGTTTGGCTGACTGGCAGCCGCTGGCCCATCGACTGGAGCGTCTGAAGAAGCACCTTCAGGTTGCAGCCGTCGATATACTCCATGACCAGGAAGTACGATGTGTCTTCACCGCTTCCCGAGGAGCCGACGTCATACACCAGCACGATGTTGGTGTGCTGAAGGTGCAGCGCAAGGCGTGCTTCGTCGAGAAACATCTGAACGAAGCGCTTGTTCTTGGTCAGGTTCGGTAAAATGCGCTTGATGGCGACCGCGCGCTTAAGACCACCGACGGATGACTCGGCGATGCCGCGAAAGACTTCCGCCATACCGCCGGCGTCGAGTCGTTCAGTGATTTTATAGCGCTGGGAATCCATCTACTGACCTAGTGTGAGGCAGCGGAGTGCTGCTCGGGGAGGTGGTTGGGAAAGCTGCGCGGTGCGCAACCTGACTCCATCCTATCACTCATCATCCATGTGGTCGCCCATGGACTCGTCGCCGCCCCCACCGCCGCCGCGACCGATGGTCTGACTCTTGGTCAGCTCCTCTTTTTCTTTCTCTTCTTTGCAGTCGATGCACAGCGTCGTGACAGGCCGCGCGAGCAGGCGACGGAACGAGATCGTCTCGCCACAGTCTTCGCACTCGTCGATGGTCTTGTTTTCCAGACGCTCAATGGCGCCGTTGATCTTGTTCAGCAAGAACTTTTCACGGTCGCGCAGGCGGAGCTCCGTCGAAAACAGCTCCTCCTCCATGGACTCGTCGATCGAGTCGCGGCCAATGCTGCGCTCTCGCTCCATGCTGAACTTGAGCCCGTCTTTGGCTGACTGCAGCAGGCGGGCCCGCTCTTCGAGGAGAACTTTTTCAAGCTGTGACCGCTGACTTTCGTTCAGCATCTGTACGAATCCCCTTCCTACCCGTCGGAAAATGTCGCTGGCGCGGCTGCTACCGTTACGTAAGTTCTAGTGTCTCCGTCGGGACAGCTAGGGGCCAGCTAAATGTCATAAGGTAGCGTACTCTATAGGGCTACACCGGCGTTTGTCAACGGGCGATTTCGGCGCTGGTAGGTGTGCCTGGCTGCTTGGAAATTTTCGTACAATGGCCGGCAATCTCGCCGGGAGGTATAGGGTTCGATGGCTACCGACAACGGAAAGCGCGTGGACGAATCGGGAAACGGGGGAGGACAGGACGACATGCGGGATGCGCAAGCCGAGCGCGTGTGGCAGCGGCTGCGAGCGGGACTACACACCGTCGTTGTGCGCGAGGCCGGGTCGCTGATTCCGTGTGAGTCGCCGTCAGTGAGATTGATTGTGATCGACTGTGGCATGCATCCGCAGCCGCTCGGTGCGCTGTCGGAAGCACAGCGGCGACTTGCGGAACTGCTGGGCGCTTCGTCGTCGCAGAGCGCGCTGTCGTTTGTGCCGGGCTTTGATGAAGCGGCGGATCGCGTGCTGAGCGGTCTGCGTCGACGCTTGATTGGTGAGCTGGTCGAACAAACGCCGCTGCTCCAGGTGTCGCAAGCGCTCGAAAAGCTGTCGCAGAAGTCGCTTCAGACCGGACAGCGCTGGGCACTTGCCTTTACTCGTGTCGAGCGAGCCGACGCCGATAGCCTTCACCTGCTATCGCTTTTGTTTGCGCGTGCGATGCCAGTGCCGCTGCTGCTGTGCTTTTCGAGCGAGCCTTCGCCTGGTGCCGCGCAAGAGCTTTTGGCGACTGCTCGTCGCAGCGGCGGTGAAGACTGCGTGATTCGTTACGCTGAGTCGTCGTCGCCAGCGCGTGTGATTCAGCTGCCATCGCTGTCCGCGCAAGTGATGCTGGTGCTGCGTGGTCTGGCGATCGCTGGAGCGGGCTGTGAAGTGACGGTGCTGTCTGAGCTGCTCCTTCTTCCCGAGGCTGTGGTGCTGGCCTGTCTGCAAGAAGCGTCAGATGTGGGCGTCGCAATTGCTGATGATGGCGATGGTCACTTTGAGCTTCATCCCGAGCTGGCCCGTCAGATCACTGCCAAGACGCTTCCGTCGGTGGCTCGTGCATATCATCGTCGCTTGGCATCGCTGCTATCGGATCGTCAGCAGGCACCGATTGTGTCCGCCGCGACGGGAATTCCTGCTTCGCTTGGTTCATCGTCCCTTGAGCCGAGCGCGCGATCGTTTGCGTCCGAGCTGGCTGCGCCCGATTCATCGGCTTCGCTTACGACCCCAGAATCTGCCGTGTCGTCTGGTTCAGCCGAGACGATCACGCTGCTCAATGTGCCCGTCGACGCAGCGCAGGAAGTGGCAGCCGCAGAAGTGGCGGCCTCGGCAGACATCGAGCAAGCAGCCAGCGCCGTCGAGTCAGCGCCGGTTCCTTCGGCTCCAGCGGCGAGCGAAGAAACAAAGGCTGATTCGGCTCCGTCGCTGTCCGATGTGGTTGCTCCAAGCGAGCCCGCTTCGGGGGTCGCTCGACCGGCGCGTGGACCATCGCTGTCGACTTCGGCGGAACCAGCGAGCGATCTGGGCATCGGACTTCACTGGCCGTATCCAGCAGCCAAGACGAGCGGCGCACCGGCTCCAGTCGTGACACCGGCGGCTCCGACGGCTTCGACCGCAGCTGTGACAGAATCAGCCACACCTTCGACGGCATCAGCGATGGCATCAGCAGCTGGCGTCGATCCGGCTCGAGTGCCTCGGCTGGGTCGTGCAGCGCGTCACTTGATCGAAGCAGGAGAGCTGGATCGCGGCATTGAGCGTTATCTGCTGGCCGTCGAGCAAGCGCTGCGTGTTGGTGCGCTGCGTGAGGCGATGGCGCTTGTCGAGCGTGCGACGCGGCTCTTGTCCGAGCTGCCCGATTCCGACAAGCGACGGCTCTTGCGGGTGCGGGCGCTGTGTGCGCGAGGACGGATTCGCTGGCTCGGTGAAGGTCCCGACGCGCGCTTTACGCTGGCTGGTGCCAAAGAGTCGTTTGAACAAGCGCGTGCGCTGTTGTCCGCAAGCGATCCGGCGGAGCTTCGTGCCCAGGTTGCGTCTCAGCTGGCGGCGGTGCTGGTCGAAATCGGTGACTTGCCATCGCTGGAAGCTGCGCTCCGAGAGCTATCCGACACGAGCCGATCGCTCCTGGACAGCGGAGATGGAGTGGTTGCGGCCCGGCTGCTCAACGATCAAGCAGCGGTGTATGTGCGGATTGGCGATCCGGTTCGAGCGGCTCACTTGCTGGAAGAGTCGCGGCGCTTTTTCACAAGCGGACGGTTTGGCAGCGACGATGAGCGTGCGGCGCTTGAGCTGGCTGAAACCGAGCACTTGCTCGCGCGGCTGCCGCTGCATGTGGCATCGCGTCCGGGTCGGGAAAAGGATGCGGTGGCACTCGGTCGGTCGCACGCACAAGAAGCTGCAGCGACGTACAAGCGCCTTGGCATGCGACGCGAGCTTTCTCATGTCTTGGAAACGCTCGGACGGCTGGAAACGCTGGGCGGACGACACGAAGCAGCCATTGCGCAGCTGTCGCTGGCCGCACAGATCGAGCGAGAGCTTCACGACGTGCTGGGACTGGCGCGAACCACCGCAGCGATGGCGGATGTGCTGCTGGCGGCGGGACAGCTGGGCGGTGCGCTGGCGCTGCTCCATGAGTCGCTGGCGCTCAATGTCGAAAAAGGCTCACCGATTGGGCTCGCGTTTGTGCGACGCAGTGTCGAGCGAATTGCCGATCGACTGACGAACGCACAGGCTCCAAACGGACTGCTGCAAGAGCGACGAGCGGCGGCGCAGATCCTCGAACAGATCGCGATGGCCGAGCAGCAGCTTGGACGCGTTCGGCTGCCCGCAGAGTTTTAGCGTCTACTCGGTGGCTGTCCGGCGGAATCTGCTGAATCAGATGAGCCCGCTTCCTTCCTGGCGGCGATCGCGTACACTGGAGTCTATCGCTCTAAGGTTAGGCAGACCCGATGAGTAACGCTCTCGATACAACGGAGCTCACGGAGCTTGCGAACAAACTAGGCTCAGAAGAGTTTGCGAGTCGTTTTCCGCATCTCTTCTTGGTCTTTTACGAGACGGTCGATGCAGTCGGCGTCTCATCGTTCGCAACGCAGGTCATCTCCAAAGATGCCGCACGAGGCCGTCCGACGAGCCAAGTGCGCGTGGTTCCGCTCATCAAAGCGCCCAACAATCCGTATTCGGATCGGATTTCCCTCGGACGAGCGCGCAACTGCGATGTTGTGCTGCGCAATCCGTCGGTGTCCAAGCTTCATGCGCACATCCGCAAGGAGCCGAACGGAACCTGGGTTGTGATTGACGCAAACTCGCACAACGGCACGACCATCGACGGACAGCGTGTCGCCGCATCACAGCCCATTCCGATCAAGATCGGTGAGCCGATTACATTTGGTGGGATGGTGGTTCGGATCGCTACAGCGTCGATGGTGTACCAAGCGCTGCTTGGTCGTCCGCCGTGGGGAAATCGATAGCGGCTCTTAGGTCTCGCCTTTGAGCAGCTCTGCCTGGTGGTGGGCGCGCAGTGCGTCGATCAGGTCTTGAATGTCACCGTCCATGAACTTCTGTAGGTTGTGCCGAGTCAGTCCGATCCGGTGATCGGTGACGCGATCCTGCGGGAAGTTGTAGGTGCGGATCTTTTCGGAGCGATCGCCGCTCTTGACCTGAAGCCTGCGGGCTTCTCGCTCGGCGGATTCCTGCTTTTCGCGCTCGATATCGAGCAGCTTGGTCCGCAGGATGCGCATCGCGGTCGCACGGTTTTTGTGCTGCGACTTTTCTTGCTGGCAGCGAACGATGATGCCGCTTGGGATGTGCATGATCTGGACGGCAGAGTCTGTGGTGTTCACCGACTGACCACCGGGACCGCCGGATCGCATCACTTCGATGCGGAGGTCTTTTTCCTCGATCTTCACGTCCACATCTTCCGCTTCGGCAAGCACAGCCACCGTCGCTGCTGAGGTGTGGATTCGTCCCTGCGCTTCCGTTTCGGGAACACGCTGCACGCGGTGCACGCCGGACTCGTACTTCAGCTCGGAATAGACCTTGCCGTTTCCGGTGGCACTCATCATCGCGATGACTTCTTTGAGCCCGCCTGCTGCCGCTTCCGAGATGCTCAGGATCTCGACGCGCCAGTGCTTGCGCTCAGCGAAGCGGACGTACATGCGGAACAAGTCACCGGCAAAGAGCGCAGCTTCTTCACCGCCGGTTCCAGCCCGGATTTCAAGGACGATGTTCTTGTCGTCGTTTTTGTCCTTGGGCAGGAGCAGCAGCTTGAGCTTGTTTTCGGTCTCCTCGCGCAGCGACGTGAGCCGCTGTTCTTCCTCACGCGCCATGGTGCGCAAGTCGGCATCCGACTCACGCAGAAGTGGCGCGTTCTGCTCGAGGTCCGTGAGGATCTTGTTGTACTCACGATACGCGAGCACAAGCTCTTCGATCTCAGCGCGCTCTTTGGCGAGCTTGAGAAAGGAACTTTGTTTGGCCAATACGTCGGGATCCGCTAGCTGGACTTCGAGGTCCTGATAGCGGTTCTCGACCTCAGCCAGCTTGTCGAACATCGACATGGGCTAGGTACCCGACGAGGAGGGGCGAAAAATTAGGCCTTCGGCTTCTTGTCAGCCTTGGGAGCTTCAGCCTTCTTTTCGGCCTTGGGAGCCTCGGCCTTCTTTTCGGCCTTGGGAGCTTCAGCCTTCTTTTCGGCCTTGGGAGCTTCGGCCTTCTTTTCGACCTTGGCTGCTTCCGCGATCGACGCGCCCGGCTTCAGCTGGTAGCGCTTGTTGAAGCGGTCAATGCGGCCAGCGGCGTCGAGCAGCTTCTGCTTGCCGGTGTAAAACGGGTGGCAGCGAGCGCAAATTTCGACCGAGAACGAGCCACGGGTCGAGGCGCTTTCGTGAACCGCGCCGCAAGCGCAGGTGATGGTGGCGAGTTGGTAGTTGGGATGGATACCGGCTTTGGCCATGGTGAAGTCTTCCTTACAAAGCAACGGGCTTTGCGCCCGGCCGAACAAGAATGATTTACTTATCTTCTCTTTCTGCGTGACGCAAGATCCTTTGCTACACTCCGCCACGATCGTGACCGCACAACGCTTGCCAGGCCCGCTCGAGATCGCGCAAATGGTCTATGAGCACACCGCTCGGGGCCATCGCGGCTTGATCGAAGTGGAGACGGCCAAAGGGCTTTTGCGGCTCCAGCTTGGATCGGGTTTCGTGTGGGCGATCGATGTGGGTCCGCATGCGCCGGTCGGACCAGACTCGCAGGTTCGTTATCTGCTGCGCGCACGCGGATTTGCGAAGTTTCGGCTGGGTCACACGCTGTCCGGGCTGTTTTCGGTCGATCCGTTTCGGCCCGATGCCGGCATTCGTCAGCATGTGGAAGCGCAGGTTTTGTCGACGGAACGTCTGCGTGAGCGGCTCGGGCACATGCCGGTGACGGTCAGCTTGCCTCCGCATCCGTCCGCGCTGCTGTCCGACGAGCGCGAGATCGTATCGTGGCTTGCGCACGGGCACACGATCGAGCAGCTGCTGGCAAAAGGTTCGCTGCCTCCGTCGCGACTTCTGCGACTGCTGGTGTTTTTGGATGCGCTCGGGGTGCTGGTGATTGGGCTCTCGAGCGGTCCGCTGGCGGCGGCCTATGCGCTGCTGGAGCTGCCTGCTTCCGCGACGCGAGCCGAAGTGAAGAGCGCCTATCGTCGCTTGGCCAAAGCGCTGCATCCCGATCAGTTTCCCAGTGCATCGGCGTCGGAGCTTCGTGCGCTGTCTGATCGATTTGCGGCGGTCTCTGCGGCGTACAGGCTGCTTGTGGAATCGCTTGCTGGGCGCGGTGAGTAAGTTCGTGAACCGTGAGCTTCCGCAGCTTGCGCCCGCGCTGCTTCGTCAGTGTTTTGCCCATGCGCGCGCGGAGTTTCCCAAGGAAGCGTGCGGTCTGCTGTCGGGACCGATCGGTCAGCCATCGTCGCTGCGCGTGTGTGAAAACGATCAAGATCGGCTGCATGCGCACGATCCGCTCGAGTTTCCTTCTGATGGACGGACGGCGTTTCGGCTGCGCTTTGGCGATGTGTGCTGGCTGCTCGAATCGCTGCGCTCGCAGGAGCCGGTTCAGGTGGTGTTTCACTCGCACATTGATGTGGGCGCAGACTTTTCAGCGGACGATCGTCGCGCGGCGCTTTCCGACGGACAGCCGACGTATCCAGTCGATCATCTGATCGTGGATGTCTGTGCGAGCGGTGTGCGCGGAGCCAAGCTGTTTCGGTTTTCATCGAGCGCTGGCGCGGGCGACTTCAAGCTGGTGGCGGAATACGACGCGGAAGGACTGCGAGCGGCGCGTTAGGTCTTGTGTCTCGTCGCTAAGCGGGCGGGAGCAGTGGCAAGCGCAGCCGCTGATCAGCGGACAGGTTCTGGAATCGATCGACGGTCGGTGCGTGATAGGTCGCAAAGCCGTCGAACGCACGACGCCAAGCGGCAAATGAACCACCGGCCAAGTGTGCGGCATAGGCGCGAAGTCCAGCGTCGGCTCCACCTTGCGCGAGCAGATATTCAACCCAGGCCCAGCGCGCAGAGGTCGGACGCACTTCGGCGCAGCCTTTGAGACCTTGCTTGAGCCGCTGCAAGCGACGCTCGACTTCGGGAATGCCTGCGAATGGGGCTCCGTCGAGTGGCGTGTTGCGCTTGGCGACAAACGGCGCGATTCCGTACGCGAGCCGAATGACCTTGGAGATCTCTTTGGCGAAGCCGACCAGCTCGTCGATGTCTTCGTCGGTTTCGTCGGGAAGTCCCACCATCATGTAGACCTTTAAGGTCTTCATGCCGTGCTGCTTGGCCAGCTCTGCGGAACGCATGATGTGACGCGCTTTGGTTCGGCGCTCGATCTTGTCGCGCATGCGTTCGCTGGAACCGTCG
>ERZ650309.1425-NODE-1425-length-11216-cov-4.051787_pt1 | contig 11216 bp, 11 predicted proteins | sample MGYA00376245_ERZ650309 | MGnify/ENA primary metagenome ERZ650309 (study PRJEB26733, sample SAMN07839294) | wastewater metagenome | biome: urban; feature: wastewater treatment plant; material: waste water | place: USA: North Carolina | collected 2016-04-26 ...
TACACGACGCTCTTCCGATCTTCCTGACCCCAATAGCAAGAGGTTTGCATTCAATGGCTATTTTCTCATGTGCCAATAATTCGAATACATCGCGGGCAGAGTGACCAGTTGCCAAAATCAGAGCACGGCAACTAATGGAGTAGGATTGTGAAGTGTTCACGTTTTGCACCTTCACAGCAGTAACAGCATTTGATGCTGTGCGTTCGATCGACTCAAAACGTGTTTCAAAGAGAAAGGTGCCACCATGATCACAAATGGCCTTCCGCATGTTCTCAATGATGCCCGGTAACTTATTGGTGCCAATATGGGGATGTGCATCAATGCCGATCTCTTCAGAAGCACCGAAAGCAATAAATGTATCAAGTACTTTTTTGATGTTGCCGCGTTTGTCGGATCGCGTGTACAGTTTGCCATCGGAATAGGTTCCCGCACCTCCTTCTCCAAAACAATAATTGGAATCGGGATTTACCTCGCGGTTTTTGTTCAGATTTGCTAAATCTCTACGTCGGTTTCTGACATCTTTTCCCCGTTCAACTATAAGGGGCTTTAGTCCTAGTTCAATCAGTTTAAGTGCAGCAAAGAGTCCGGCTGGTCCGCTGCCGACAATCACCACAGTTTCCGAATTTGAAACATTCTGCAAGGAAGGCCCAATGGCTGTGGCTTTTGGAAGTTCACCTGAAGAGACCTCCAGCACCAGCCGCACCTTAATGTTTTTACTTCTGGCATCGACCGATCGTTTCAGCAACCGGATGGCACTAATTTCTTTAGCAGGAATACCCGATTTAAGGGCGGAAAGTTGTTTGATTCTTTGCTCATTGGCCGCCTCTTCGGGTGGAACAATCAGCTCAATACTTTTAATCATTGAACTTTTTTCAGGAAGGTTTACTCAAATGTGAATGAAATGAGAAATATTTTTGATTTGAGTGATGAAAGTGAAGAAGAGAAAATTTTAGGGTCATCGACCAGCAAATTGTTCAGTCCGTGATACATTTTAATTTCGGGGGCGAATTTAAAACGCTCGAGATAAAAGTCGAATCCTAATCCGATGGTATAACCAAAATCTTTACGTTTAAGCTTTACAAAATCTTTATCGGCATTTTCAACTTTTGCCTGAGAAACCATGTCAATTGAATATTTCACACCTGCAAGCACATAGCCACGGTAGTTGTTGATACGCTTCGACTTGAATTTGATATCTAGTGGAAACTCAAGAAATGACGATTCGATTTGTTTGGTGACTACTGTAGGCTTTCCGTTTTCATAAAAAGTATAATCAAGATTTCGTTGCGAGAAAGCCAGATCGGGGACAAATCGCAGATCGAAATGCTCGCCTAATCTCAGGTTAGAAATGATGCCGATGTTAAATCCGGTTTGTGGAACCGACTCGACCACGTAGAGTGAATCGAGTGAATTGAATGTAGGTATGCGCCTGATGGTAAAATCGGTTACGTTGATTCCTAACAGGAAACCGAAGTGTATACGTTGCTTATCATACTTGGGCAAGTTCTGAACTTTTCTCCTTTGTGCGGTGCTGTCGCCGGGTAGGTGCACCAACACCAACAGTAGTAAAAGCGCCGCAAGGGATTTCAATAATTGCTTTAGTTGACTGATATTCATATTGTTACTTTGTTCCGCAATATACAGTGGCAATGCCAAAGGTAAGTTGTTTTTGTGTGTTGTTAACAAATCCCGCGGCCTTCAGGCGAGCTATAAATGCATCGCCATCGGGGAACACTTTAACGGATGCGGGCAGGTAAGAGTATGCAGAGGCATCCTTAGAAACCAGTTTTCCAATGAAGGGCAAAATAAATCTGAAGTAAAACCAATATAGTTGCTTTACCGGGAATATTGTTGGTTTAGAAAATTCCAACACCACAAATCGTGAACGGGGTTGAAGCACTCTGTATATTTCTTTTAACCCTTTATCAAGATTTTCAAAATTTCTCACTCCAAATGCAACGATGGCTGCATCAAAAGTATTGTCACTGAAGGGCAGGTTTTCTGAATCGCCATAAACGAGATTGATTTTATCGGAAAGGCCCTTTTCCTTAATTTTTACTCTTCCTACCGAAAGCATGCCTTCGCTAATATCGACACCTGTAATTTTATCGGGGTTCAGCGACAACGCACTTATGGCAAAATCTCCGGTTCCCGTGGCTATATCCAGTAAATGTTTAGGGGGATTTTCGGCAAGCAGGGCAATGGCTTTTTTTCGCCATCCTTTGTCGATGCCCATTGATAACAAATGATTAAGGAAATCGTAACGGGGAGAGATGTTATCAAACATGGTAGCAACTTCCGCCTTTTTTGAATCTTTCCCGTAAGGTGTTACAACTGATGTTGGATCTGGTTTAGTGGTTGTCAATTTTTTCAATTTTATTTTATCCTACCATGAAATGTGCATTCGGATAACGGTAGGCAACGGTAAGTACTTTCTTACTCAGGGCAAATCCCAGTGTTAAGGTGCCGATTCTTCCTACAAACATGGAAGCAATGAGAATCAATTTTGAACCTTCGGTGGTTCCGGCAGTAATTCCTGTTGAAAGCCCCACTGTGCCAAATGCAGAAACTTCTTCGAAGAGAAGCTTAAGAATATCGGTTTTTGGTTCCAGTATAGAGAGAAAGAAAGTTGCAATGAATATGAATGATGCTGAAAAGATAAAGATGGAAAACGCTTTATTCAGCAACTCCCATGCAATATTGTGGCGGAACAACTCCAGATTTCTTTTTCCCCGTAAGGTGGCAATGGCCGAAACCATAATAATGGCAAATGTTGATGTTTTGATACCACCTCCGGTTGAGCCCGAAGAAGCACCTACAAACATCAGAAATATCATGAGTATGAGCGTGGGTACAGCTAATTGAGCCATATCAACAGTGTTAAATCCGGCAGTGCGGCAAGTGATTGATTGAAAAATACTGCTGATGCCTGCTTCAAAAACATTCTGGCCCCTAAGGGTATTGTTGTGTTCAATTAAAAAAAACACTATTGCTCCGAAAACAGTTAGTAATATGGATCCATAAAGTGAAATCTGCGAACTCAACTGCAGTTTTTTCCATGGCAATCGCATGCGTTCTTTCATCGAAGAAATTCCAAATACATCTCTTATGGTAGAAAATCCGAGAGAGCCAAAGAAAATTAGACCTACAAATACAAGGTGTAGCAGATAGGAATGCCTTGCCAGCGGTTCATGTAAATTATTGGTGAAGAGTGAAAATCCCGCATTGTTGAAAGCCGATATCGAATGAAATACCGAGTAAAAGATACGATCTCCTTCAGAGGTGAAATTTATGGACTTATCCCACAAGGAATAAAGCAGGATGGCGCCAATTGATTCTATTAAGATAGTAAGAAAGATAATTTGTCGCAGTAAAGCTTTCGCATCAAACAATGAACCTGATGAGAAGAAATCCTGCATCATGGAGTGATGCTTAATACCTACTCCTTTTGAATACAAAGAAGCAAAGAAGGTCGCAAATGAAATGATGTTTAGTCCACCGGCCTGTATTAACAACATAATCACCAGGTGACCTTTCAGTGAAAAGTAGGTTGCTGTATCTACTATGATTAAACCCGTCACACAACTGGCGCTGGTAGATGTGAAGAGTGCTGTCATCCAGTCGGCACCCATATGATCGGTAGTCATTTCAGGCAGCATGAGCAACAGTGTTCCACCGCCAATGAGAATGATAAACGAAATAATGAACATGGTGCTGGCCTCCAGATTGATGAGATCGAGAAGCGTACTCACTTTTGCAAGGTCGATTAACAGCAAAATGAGCAGAATGAATAAGAGTATGAGATGATAGATCTGCAAATAACCACCAAAACCAATTAAATTGAGTATGCCCTGCACCAATGGCGCACTCAACAGCAATGTGCTGAAGGCTTCAATCACCAAAAGCATGATGAGTGTTAGTTCCAGCCAGGTGGAGCGCAGAAATTTTCCGGGTTCAAAAGTGTATAAAAAGCGCACCAAATAGTTAAGCATATAAAAGCCGAAAAGAAATTTCATGAAGAAAATTTCAACATGGCGACTTTCATCGTTTTGAGGAAATCCGATGCTGTAAATCAGAAGTCCAATGGCCAGAACGGCAACCAGCGAACTTTGGATCCGGAAAATAAGAAGTACGGTTTCCTTGCTTTTGAAAAGCCTGAGGTTCACCCGTTCTCTGAAGGTATCTATCGACATTCGTCGTTTGCTTTGTTACCCGAATATTTGGGGTGATTTCATCGCTTCAGCCATCAGCAGTTCTTTGTTCACCGGAACCACACCAATGGATTCACAAACCAGTCCCCCGGCAAGATTCGACAATCCCGCAACGGTTTCCATTGGAAGTCCGGCACCAATACACAAAGCAGCAACACTGATGACTGTATCGCCGGCACCCGAAACATCAGAAATATTTCTGACATGAGCCGGCAGGGTAATTGATTTTCCTTTTGAAGCAATGTACACTCCTGCTTCCGAAAGAGTCACCATCATAGTATCAATAGCGTGCGATTTCATATAAGGCATCACTATGGCATCGATGGTGGCTTTGTCGGCTTTGTCGATTGCAGCACCGGTACCTGATTTCAGCTCGTGCAAATTGGGTTTGAATAACTGAACATTTTTGTAGGTACTGAAGTTTTTCTTTTTAGGATCTACAGCCACCGGAATCTGATGACGATTGGCAAGTTGGGTGAGGGTATCAATGACATGAGCGGTTAACACTCCTTTGTCGTAATCTTCAAAAATAAGCACATCAGGTTTTTCATTTTCCATAAGTGCCTTCACCCTGGAAATGAATAACGATGCGGTGTTTTCATCAAGATCTGAAATTACTTCATCGTCGACACGTAACAACTGGTGATTGTTGCCCATCACTCTTGTTTTAACGGTCGTTTTACGGTGTGGCGACTGCAAAATGCCATCGCAGGTCAATCCACGATCGCTAAGCAGGTTCATGAAACGGTTACCCTCTTCATCGGCACCTGTTACCGAACATAAAATGGCTCGTGCCCCAAGTTCATGAATGTTGATGGCGACATTTGCGGCTCCGCCGGGGCGGTTTTCTCGACGGGTAACATGAACTACCGGTACCGGTGCTTCCGGCGAGATGCGATCTACCTTGCCCAATACATAGGCATCGGTCATAACATCACCAATAACCAGAACTTTCAGTCTGGTAAAATTTTCGAAAACAGCGGAAACAGAAGAGGAGTTAGTCACAACAATTTCTTTGCAGCTGCAAAGGTAATTGAAAAACCCTATCAATGAAGTTTTGAGAGGCTCTCTTTCACCCTGGTGAGTGCTTTTACCAGCAACTCATCGGAGGTGGCATAGGAGAGACGCACGCAATCAGGGTCGCCAAAGGCTTCTCCGGTGACCATACTCACCCCGCAGTCATTCAGCAGGTACATGCATAAATCGGAAGCATTGTGAATTATGGTTTTGCCATCGGTTTTACCAAAATAAGCGCTTACATCAGGGAACACATAAAAGGCTCCCATCGGCACATTCACTTTTAACCCGGGAATTTCCTTCAACATGCCAACAACCAGGTCACGGCGACGCAGATAGGTGGTGCGCATAGAGTCGTAAAACGAAGTGCCCGACTGCAAAGCTGCCGTGGCGGCCTTCTGTGAAATGGAACTGGTACCGGAGGTAAACTGCCCCTGCATTTTATCGCAAGCCTGTGCAATCCACTTGGGTGCACCGATATATCCTATTCTCCAGCCGGTCATGGCATAACCTTTCGAAACACCATTCACCACTATAACGCGGTCCTTGACAAAATCGAACTGCGCTATGCTTTCATGCTTTCCGTAAAAGTTGATGTGTTCGTAAATTTCATCTGAAATTACGTACAAATCGGGGTGACTTGCCACCACCTTTGCCAGAGCCTCAAGTTCAGGTTTTGTATATACCGTTCCTGAAGGATTGCAGGGGGATGAAAAAATGATCATCCTTGTTTTTGAAGTAATGGCCTTCTCAAGTTGATCAGGGGTGATTTTGTAATCGTCTTCAACGCTGGTGCTGATGAAAACCGGAACACCTTCGGCAAGTTTGATCATTTGAGTGTAACTCACCCAATAAGGAGCAGGCACTACCACTTCGTCTCCGGGGTTGATCAGACTTAAAACAATATTGGCTATCGACTGCTTTGCGCCTGTTGATACTACTATTTGATCAGGGGCAAAATCGAGCTGGTTTTCGTTTTTGAATTTTTCCGATATCGCTTTTCTTAAATCGGCAAATCCTGAAATGGGTGTGTAAAAGGTGAACCCTTCATCAATAGCCTTTTTAGCGCTCTCCCTGATGTTTTCCGGAGTCACAAAATCGGGCTCACCCAAACTGAGACTAATTATATCACGACCCTGTTCCTGCAATTCGCGGCTCAACTTTGCCATTGCAATGGTTTGACTTTCAGCTAAGTGGGTGATCCTATCGGCTAACTTTGACATCTGATTTTAAAAATTGAAACGCAAAACTAACAAAAATGGTTCGGGTGATGCCCGATAGACACCTTTTCTTCATGACAGAAGTGGCCCTTGAGAAAAAATTTCAGCCTGATTATGAGTCAATTGCACCACTTTTTCGATAGGAGCATATCCGAATAATAAAATTCTTCGTATCATTGTGATATCAAAATAATATCAATTATGAAAACTGAACTTAGTTTCAAGCCAACATCAGGATATCTGATGCTTACCATTGTGTTAATTCTTTTAGGAGTAATTCTTTATTCCTTTCTATCGTTGTTGTTTATCCCGGCCTTCACGGCAACCTTTCTTTTTATTTTTCTTTCGATCGGGTTTATCGTAATTAATCCGAATGAATCGTTAGTTGTGGTATTATTCGGAACTTATAAGGGTACGATCAAGGATAACGGGTTTTTCTGGGTCAATCCTTTTTTCTCGCGTCGTAAAATCTCGCTCAAGGCGAGAAACCTGAACGGAACACCTTTGAAAGTGAACGACAAAATCGGAAACCCTATTGAAATTGCAGCGGTAATTGTATGGCAGGTAAACGACACTTTTAAGGCTGCTTTTGAGGTCGATAATTACTCTCAGTATGTTCAGATTCAGAGTGAAGCTTCGGTGCGCCATCTGGCCGGAATTTGTCCCTACGACAATTTTGAAGATGAGAGTGCAGAGGTGACGCTTCGTGGAGGTTCAGGAAATGTGAATGAATTGCTGGAGAAAGAGTTAAATGAAAGATTGGCTCCTGCAGGCATCACTGTTCTGGAGGCGAGGATCAGTCACCTGGCTTATGCGCCTGAAATTGCGGGTGCCATGTTGCAACGCCAGCAGGCAACTGCTGTTGTGGCTGCCAGAAAGCAGATCGTTGAAGGGGCTGTGGGCATGGTAGAAATGGCACTTCACAAGATGAAAGAAAAAGAAATCATCGACCTTGATGAAGAGCGGAAAGCTGCCATGGTGAGCAACCTGCTGGTAGTTTTATGCGGCGACAAAAATGTGAATCCTGTTATTAACGCCGGAACGCTTTATAATTAAGGATGGCTGGAAAAGAGGAGAAAAAGGCATTTGTCCTGAGAGTCAGTCAGTCGACACTTAAGGATATCGAACGCTGGGCTTCAGATGAATTCAGGAGTCTTAACGGTCAGATAGAATTTCTTTTGCAGAAGGCTCTCAAAGAGAGTGGAAGGTTGTCGAAGCGCAGCCAGCAGGAGGGAAGCGACACTTCTGATCAATAAAATAGCGTCGGTTTGCGTTGCTTTTCCGATATTTGGGCCATTAATCTAATTGTGGTATGAACATCCCCGACGGAGTAGTTGAATTCCTCTTTTACCTGGCGCCATCGGTGCTGGTATTTCTGACTTCCTTTTTTCTGATCAAAAAATTTCTCGATACCGATCAGCGGCTGAAAATGGCCGATATGAAACGGGTTGCCGATCAGCAATTGTTGCCGCTCCGTTTGCAGGCATATGAGCGTATTGTTCTTTATCTGGAACGCATGTCGCCAAACAATTTGCTGATCAGGGTATTTGAACCCGGTATGACGGTGTCTGATTTCCACAAAGCCATATTGCTGACTATCCGTAGCGAATACGAACACAACATCACACAACAGGTATATGTTACCAACAACGCCTGGAATATTGTCAGAAACAGCCGTGATGAGTTGTTGAAATTGTTGAATCTTTCGCTTGAAAAATGTGTTCCAAACGCACCGGGCCATGAATTGAGCAAGAAGGTTTTTGAAACCATGCTGGAGCAGGAAGAAAACCCAATTCAGAAAGCTATTGATCTCATCAAGAACGAAGCACATTCGCTTTTCTGATCCTAACGTTTTATTATATACGAAAATGGCCGAAACAGATAAACCTGCTCAGCAATATGTAACCGATTCGGGTATTGTGATCAGGAGAGTTTATACCGAAGCAGCTCCTTCAGGAGAGATGCCGGGCGAATTTCCTTTTACCAGAGGTGTTCAGCACGATATGTATCGCTCGAAGGTATGGACCATGCGGCAGTATGCCGGGTTCAGCACTGCTGAAGAATCCAATAAAAGATATCGTTACCTTCTTTCGCAGGGAACCACAGGATTGAGTGTGGCTTTCGATTTACCAACGCAAATCGGTTATGATTCTGATCACGACTTGTCGGAAGGAGAAGTAGGGAAAGCAGGTGTTGCCATCGATTCACTTCGTGATATGGAGGTGTTGTTTGGTGGTATTGGTCTGGAGAAGATCACCACATCGATGACCATCAATGCATCGGCATCGGTATTGCTAAGCATGTACATTGCTCTTGCTAAAAAGCAAGGTGCCAATCTGAAAAATATTTCCGGAACGATTCAGAATGATATTCTGAAGGAGTATGCTGCCAGGGGAACTTATATTTATCCACCGAAGCCCAGCATGCGCATCATTACCGATATTTTCGAATATTGTTCGAAGGAGGTACCCAAGTGGAACACCATTTCAGTTTCGGGATATCATATCAGAGAAGCCGGTGCCAATGCGGTGCAGGAACTGGCATTCACTCTCGCCGATGGAAAGGCTTATCTGAAAGCTGCTATAGACAAAAAACTCGATATTGATGTCTTTGCAAAGCGCATATCTTTTTTCTTCAATGCGCACAACAATCTTTTTGAGGAAGTAGCAAAATTCAGAGCTGCACGACGCATGTGGGCAACCATCACCAAAGAGCTTGGTGCAACCGATCCCCGTGCGATGATGTTGCGTTTTCATACTCAAACGGGAGGTTCAACACTCACTGCACAGCAGCCCATGAACAATATCATGAGAGTCACCATTCAGGCTCTTTCAGCTGTTTTGGGCGGAACACAATCGCTGCATACCAATGGTTATGATGAAGCCTTGTCGCTGCCAACAGAAGAGGCTGCAACCATTGCATTGAGAACGCAACAGATTTTAGCTTTTGAAAGTGGCGCCACTCACACTGTTGATCCTTTAGGTGGTTCCTATTTTGTTGAAGCACTCACTTCCGAGATAGAAGAAAAGGCCTGGAATATATTCGTAAGATTGATGAAATGGGAGGTGCCGTTGTCGCTATTGAAGCGGGTTATATTCAACAGGAAATTGCCAACTCAGCCTACAAGTACCAGCGCGATATTCAATCGGGTGAAAAAATTATAGTTGGGCAAAATAAATTTGTTGTTAGCGAACCTCCTTTTACAAAGTTGTTTTCTATCGATGATTCCATCAGAAACCTTCAGATAGAAAAGCTGAAACAACTGAAAAGTGAACGGGATAATGCTGTTGTTGCAGGCGCCATTAAAAATCTGGAACAAGCTGCCAAAGATGGTTCAAATCTGATGCCCCATATTCTGCATGCAGTTGAAAATTACTCCACACTCGGTGAAGTTTCAGATGCCATGCGAAGGGTATTTGGTGAATATGAAGGATAAAAAAAAGCGCCTCAGGCGCTTTTTTTTATGAAGTATGACTTTTGTCGTCTTTGGGTTCTTCCCTGATGATCTGAAAAATTTCTTCGTCATCTTTTTTCATTTTGTACTGCTCCCTTGCAAATTTTTCACGAGTGTTTGGGTCGGAAGTCAGTTCAAGCAATTTAGCATTACTGCGGGCAATCTCAGCCTCATAGTATGCTTTTTCATCCTGCAATTCATGCAATTCCTTTTTGTACCTGTATTGCGAAATAACATCATTGCGGTCGAAAAATGCCATCCATACCAAAAAGGCAATGATGGTAAGCACATATTTATTTTTTAGCCAGGGCCAAACTTTGGCAAATCTTTTCATGATGTAAATTTATCTCATCAACGAATGAACGTGGTGATCTGGTATGTTATTTATTTACAATGGATTGTTAAGAAGTGAATGAAAGCAAATTGCTGAAAATCAGCTCTCTCCGAGGCCTTTGGAGCCCCGGAGAGATGCTGCTTATTCTTTATCCAGGAATGGGTAGGTGTATTCCACCGGAGGAACAAAGGTTTCTTTGATGGTTCGTGGCGACACCCAACGAAGCAAATTGATCATGGAGCCGGCTTTATCATTGGTACCTGATCCTCTTGCACCACCAAAAGGCTGTTGTCCTACTACCGCACCGGTACATTTATCGTTGATGTAGAAATTTCCTGCAGCATTCACCAGTTTCTTCATCGCATAATCGATTGCATAACGGTCCTGGGAAATGATAGATCCCGTGAGCGCATAAATGCCGGTTTTATCAACGATATCCAAAGTCTTATCGAAATCGGCATCTTCATATACATAAATCGTTAAAACGGGACCGAATATTTCTTCACACAGAGTGATATAATCGGGTTTTTTAGCCAGCAGAATAGTTGGTTCAATAAAGTAACCTTTTGTTTTAATGGCATCATCTTTTATCTCAGGCGTAATTACATCATCTGATAATTTTGCATAGTCAATGCTTTCATCACCACCTTCAATATAATTGGTAAAGTTTTCACTAATGAAGCGATAGAACAACGTACCTAAGACAAACTGTTTAAAGTCCCATCCATCCACTGAGCCACGAACATCATTTGCAATTTTCCAGATTTTATTTTGCAATTCTTGTCTTTGTGCTATGCTTGTCATTTTTTCTCTTTTAATAATTCTTGTGGTTTAACTCCTATTATTCCTTTGTTTTTTTAATTTGCTTCGTTACTGATTTCAATGCTTCATCTGCCATTGGTTCACCTTGAACCATATTATACACTTGGTCGGCAAGCCAAAGGGTTTGCAATTCTTCAACATCAGCTTTGAGTATTTGG
>ERZ650309.1426-NODE-1426-length-11214-cov-5.447710_pt1 | contig 11214 bp, 6 predicted proteins | sample MGYA00376245_ERZ650309 | MGnify/ENA primary metagenome ERZ650309 (study PRJEB26733, sample SAMN07839294) | wastewater metagenome | biome: urban; feature: wastewater treatment plant; material: waste water | place: USA: North Carolina | collected 2016-04-26 ...
CGCGCAGCAGTTTGCGACGGCTGGATAATTTGATTGCCGGATACCACACCTCGCATACGACGGCGCAAACTGATCAGCAGACGTTCTTGTACGCCCATCATTGAAAGAGCGCCAAACTACCAACCAAATTTTTCATGAACAATGATTGTGCGTTCCAATTCATCCTTCACTTCCCTAATTTTCAATTCCAAATCTCTATCTAGCTTGCTGGCCTGCATAAATCGATTTACTTCCATCAGAGCAGCATAATTGCTTTGCCCGCCGATAAAGGCGTTCAGCCAGGCCAGCACAAAGAAAATTTTTCGTTCGCGTTTGACCTGCGGCAGGGCTTCGAGTGCCGGTTTTAGAAAGGGCAGTGTCAGCGCGGATTGATTCGCGGAATTGAACGCACTCAAGCTGCCTTCGATCCAGTCTTCGGCGACGGCTTTGTTTTTGGTGTAATCGTCGAAATAACGCCGCTTGGTTTCAGCGTCGGCGCGTGCGGCTTCGACAATGTACGCCTGTTTGCGTCCATCGTCGGTGGCGTCGCGTTTGCGTTCGGCGTCGAGCAGCGCCAACGCGTCGGCGTCGTTGTGCGCCAACAAGACGCGGAGGATTTGCCAGCGGTCCAGCGGTTTGATGTCCACGCCGGGAAGGATGAGTTTGCCCACCAGAATGTCTTTCAACTGTTGCCGCGCGGAGGCCGTCGTCGCCACGCTGCGGAAAGCGCGGAAGTACGTGATGCGCAAGCCAAGTTCCGTTGCCTTGGTCATCCGGTCGAAACACAACGCTTCAAATTGCGGCGCGATGGCCGCTTGCCGTTGTGCTGACAGATAGCGTTGAAATGCGGTTCCGGCTCGGCCCAGCAAGGTTTGAGTCAGTTCTTCATCGTTTTCCGTCGGCAAGGTTTTCAGCGCCAGCGCGACGAAATCGTTTGGATTCAACTCCGCTTCGCGAACAGAATCCCACAACGCTCCCCAGAGCATGGTTTTCAGCAACACGTCGTTGACGCTGCCGATGCGCTCCATCACCGCCGCACGGCTGCGCGCGTCCAACATAAAGCGGCCATATCCGTAATCACCGGAATTGGCGAACACATACGCCGGGCACTTTTTGCCTGCGGCTGCGGTAATCTCCGTTCGCGCCGTGTCGAACGTGGCGGGAATTTTCACGGGAGCTTCGCCGTCGTACGCCAGCAACAGTTGCGTATTGATGGGCCAGACGCCGCCTTCGTTCAGCACGTCGTGCTGAGTCAGTTCCAGCTTGGCGATCTTTCCGGCGTTGCAGCTCATCGCGACGTCAATTTGCGGCATGCCTCGGCGTTTGATCCAGGCGTCCGCCCACGCGGTCAGTTTCTGCCCCGAAGCGCGTTCACAGGCGGCGATCAAATCGCTCCATTCGGCGTTGGCGTAAGCGTGTTCTTTCAAAAACAGGCGGACGGCATCACGGAACTTGTCTTCGTCCCCTCCGGCATTGAGGACGAACGAAAGCGCGCGCAACAGGCTGGGAGCTTTCTGATAAACAATCGCGCCGTAGGCTGATTTGGCGTCTTTCAAATTTCGAACTTCCTGGTAAATCGGCGTGGTGCCTTTAGTCGAATCAATGCCGTACGCGACAGGTTTGTGCGACTGGTAAAACCGCCGCCACATTTGCGACGGATCATAAATCGCCGCCATCGCGTGATAGGCCATCAGGTTGGCGAAACCTTCTTTCAACCACAAATCGTCAAACCAGCGCATCGTCACCAAATCGCCAAACCATTGATGCGCCAGTTCGTGCAGCACCAGCGAAGCGCGGCTGTATTTGTCACTCTGAGTCGGCGTGGTGCGAAACAGGATCGAATCTTCGCGCAAAAACGTCGCCCCCGCGTGTTCCATTCCGCCGTAGGCAAAGCCCGGCAACAGAACCTGATCGTATTTGGTGAAGGGGAATTCGTGACCAAAGAAATCAACGAAATGCTTCATCCCCTGGCGCGTCAACCGCTCGACTTCCGGCCATTCTTCCTGCGCACGTTTGAGCTTCGATTGGCGAACGAACACGCGCAGCGGCGTGGGCGATTTGCTCCCGGCAACTTCCTGAAACGGCCCGGTGGCAAATGCGAACAGGTACGTGCTGATCGGTTTGGTTTCGGCAAGCTGTGTTTGCCGATTTCCATTCGCGGCTTTCGTTTCAACGATGTCCGTGTTGCCGATCACCTTCCAGCTTTCGGGAGTTTCGGCGGCAAATTGAAACCGCGCTTTCAAATCCGGCTGGTCAAAACACGGAAACGCCAGACTGGCGTCCATCGGCACGAACAACGTGTAGATGTATTCGCTGCCGTCGTCCTGATCGTTGTACCGAATCACGGGACGGCCTGCGGTGGCGACGCCGGATTCAAAGTTGAGCTTGATTGCGTTTTCACCAACTTGGAAAAGCTCGGCGGGCAAAATGATGTGGCCGTTCGTTTGGCGGAATCCGGTCGCTGCTTTGCCGTTAACAGTGACATTGCTGATTGTGCCCTCGATGATTTTTCCCGCCGCATCCAGGTCGCGAAAATCCACGATGACTGGCGAGGCAATGTCAGCCAGCTTGAACGTAATTTCTTCGCTGCCCGTGAAGCGCACTGCGCCGGGTTTCAATTCAATCGAAAGCCGGTAGCGCACATCGGAGATGCGCGCCGCGCGATGGCAGGCGAGTTCGCGCGATACGCCTTCGGCAGTCAGAACGTCGTTGGTTTGAGCGTTGGTGGTCATTGCGAGAAACATCAAACAAGGAAGTGTCGCGATCAGCAAACAGAGTTTGGCGAAACGAGTAATCAGCATTGCATTCTCAAAGCGGTGGGTTCAACGGGAATATAGATCGAGTTCAGTAATTCGAGAGAAGTCAACACGGGAAACTCAGAATGAATGGATCTGCAAAATCCAGAACTCCTTATGCCCCACGAAACTCACTCATAAGTTCTTGTTTTTCGACAAAGTTTTCGCTTGCCAGTTGAACGAGAGACAACGGAACAAACGGAAATAACGAAATTAACGGAAAGACTGGCTTTTCTTTTCCGTTTTTTCAGCTATTTCCGTTTGTTCCGTTGTCTCGTTTTGCTTGCCTGGTTGCGGTACTGCTGTGCCGAAGGCTGCCGCCAATAAGTGTTTTCACAAATCACTTATTTTTTCGCCGTCAGTTCGTTTCGACGGCTGATGATATAGGCGCGAATTGCTTCGACATCGTCAGCATTCAACGCGTGTTTGAACGACGGCATGCCTTCACCGATCAGTCCGCCCTCCAACACGATTTTCGCGAAGCTGGTAAACGTTGCGGGCGCTGACCAGCGCAAATCCGGCAAAACACCGCCTCCGCCCAGCGCAGCCAATCCGTGACAAACGGCGCAATTCCGAGCAAACAGGTCGCCGCCTTTGGCCACAATTTCCTGGGACGCATTCAAGGCAATCGCTTCAGGCAGCGCGGGAGGTTTGGCGGCGATCACCGGAAGCCGTTGTTTGCCATTCAACGCAAAGGTCAGCAACCGGCCCGGAGTTGCGGGCAAACCGATGCTGCCGCCGGTCAACGCGAATGCTCCGCCCCAGCCAACCATCACCGAAACGTACTGCGTGCCATCGAGTTCATACGCCACCGGCGAAGCGATGACGCCCGTTCCAACCGTGACTTCCCACAGCTTTGCTCCTTTGTCGGCGCTGTACACGACGAAGCGTCCATCCGCCGTTCCCTGAAACACCAGATTGCCCGCTGTCGTCAGCGTGCCGCCATTCCACATGACGATGTACGGAACTCGCCAGCGTTCTTTTTGCGCGACCGGGTCCCACGCCAGCAAATGTCCTGTCGGCAAAGCGGTCGGTGGATCTTTAACAATGGCGAAATCCACGCCCGTATTCCAGCCGCGATCTCGAAATTTAAAGCCCGCTTCCTGTCCGTACCCGAACGCTGTTTCCTGCGCCGGGATGTAGACCAATCCGGTTTGCGGATTGAATGACATTGGTTGCCAGTTGTGTCCGCCCAGCGGGCCGGGTTTCATGCCAATCGGTTTGTCTTTGTACCGCACGCCTTCCGTTTCAATCGGGCGACCGGTCTTTTTGTCTATGCCTTTGGCCCAGGTGACGGTGACATAGGCTTCAGCGGAAATCAGTTCGCCGGTGGCGCGATCCAGCACGTAAAAGAATCCGTTTTTCGGAGCCTGCATCAGCACTTTGCGCGCTTTGCCGCCAATCGTCAGATCGGCCAGCACAATGTGCTGAGTCGCCGTGAAGTCCCACGTGTCGCCCGGAGTCGTCTGGTAATGCCACACCAACGCGCCCGTGTCGGGTTTCACCGCCAGAATCGAAGACAAGTACAAGTTATCGCCGCCGCCGGGGCTGCGCACGTGCTGATTCCACGGAGAACCGTTGCCTACACCGACGTAAAGCAGATCAAGTTCCGGGTCGTAAGCCATTGAATCCCAGACAGTTCCGCCACCGCCAACTTTCCACCATTCACCGTTCCAGGTTTTGGCGGCCTTGTCCATCGCCGGTTTCATCACAGCCGGAACGACTTCCTTCGGATCGCCCGGCACGGTGTAAAACCGCCAAGCCAGCTTGCCGGTCATCGCGTCATACGCCGAAAAGTAACCGCGCATGCCATATTCGCCGCCGCCATTGCCGATCAGCACTTTGCCTTTGACCACGCGCGGAGCCGCCGTGATCGTATAGGACTTGGTTTGGTCAACGGTCACCACCTGCCAAACAGGTGCGCCCGTCGCCGCGTCCAGCGCAGCCAATCGGCCATCGAGCGTGCCGACATACACGCGGCCTTTGTAAACCGCGACGCCACGATTGACCACGTCGCAACAGGCTTTCGGACCATAACTGTGCGGAACTTTTGGGTCCCATTTCCAAAGCTGTTTGCCGGTTCGCGCGTCCAGGGCATAGACGATGCTCCAACTGCCGGTCGTGTACATCACGCCGTCCACGATGATCGGGGTCGCTTCCAACCCGCGATCCGTTTGCGTGTCGAACGACCACGCCAAGCCCAAATCCTTGACGTTGGAATCGTTGATTTGTTTGAGCGGACTGAATCGCGTTTCGGCGTAATCGCGTCCGTGGGTGATCCATTCGCCAGGTTTGGCGTCAGCCTGTTTCAACGCGGCGTCGTCAATTTTCCCCGCTGGTTTTTTAGCCGGTGCAGCCGTGGATTTCTTTTGAGCATCGGCATTCGGCTGCAAACCAAAACAACCAGCCAGGATCAGCAAACAAACAAATTTCACTCTTCGGTTCATCGAAAAGCCTCCGTGGATTTTTTGTGGCGGATTTTTCTATTGCGATGGCGCGCATTCTGCCGCAAGCCGCCGCCGAAGTCATCCGGCGCATGGCATTTCTTGCACAACGTGGCTTGCCTTACAGTAGAGGTCGAAATTGTGTAGGTACACTTCTCTTTCATCAAAACATCAGGAGGGTGAAAAGAATGAACGCGAACAAAATTCTTTTGGGGTTGTTGCTGTTGCTGATGACAGGCAGCGTTGTGGCGCAGCAGATTGATTATTCCGGTTACGATCGGCTGACGCGCAAATACATCAACGCCGAAGGGCTGGTGGATTACAAAGGTTTGAAAGGTGAACTCCCGGCGCTGAAAACATTCATTGACCAGATTTCCGCCGTCAGCCCTGAAAGCCATTCCCAGCTTTTTACCGTTTCCGGCAAAGAAGACGGCGGAGAGCAATTGCGGTATTGGATGACGGCGTATAACGCCTGGGTGCTGTACATTGCGGCGTCGGAATATCCCAGCAAGTCCGCGCTATGGAATTTCGTAGGCTTGTTCCGCAACCGCGACATCAAACTTGGCGGACGCGCGATGGGCCTGGAAGATTTAGAACACAAAATCATCCGCGCCAAATACAAAGAACCGCGCATTCACTTTTATATCAACTGCGCCGCGACCAGTTGCCCTCCGCTGTGGCAAGGCGTGATTCCGCCCGGCAAAACCTGGGACGTGTTGAACCAATCGGCCAAACGTTTCATCAACGACCCGCGCAACGTGAAATTCGACCCGGCCACCAAGAAGCTGCAACTGTCGAAAATCTTCGACTGGTTTTCGGCGGACTTTCTGGCTTACTTGAAAGAGCAAAAAGGAATTGCGCAACCGCATATCTCGCAATATTTGCTGATGTATCTGGACGAACCAACGCGCTCGGCGTTGGGAAAGATTCCGGCCAGCGAAATCGGCGTCAGCTATTTCAGCTACAACAAATCGCTTAACGAACAGAAGTAATCTGCGGATTCAACTTGCCAGCCAGAAGTTGCAACTGAATCGCCGCTCGCCATCGAACCAGGTGTTCAGAGGCTGAAAGCCGGTGTATTCCGCCAATGTCGCGAGTTGCGGCAAATCGTATTTGTAGGAATTTTCTGTGTGGATGGTTTCGCCGGGTTGGAACTGGATATGTAAATCCAGCGCACTGATGGTAACGGTTTGCGCAAAACGGCTGGCCAGATGGCTCTCGATTCGTCCGAATTGCTCGTTATAAATCGCGCGATGGTCGAAACTCGCAAGGCTGAAATCCGCGCCCAGCTCTCGGTTCACTCGTGCCAGCAAGTTCAAATTGAACGCAGCTGTCACCCCCAGAGCGTCGTCATAAGCGGGGATCAAAACATCCAGCGACTTTTTCAAATCCGCGCCCAGCAACAATCCGTCGCCGGGGCGCAGTGCTTGCCGAATAGTTTGCAGCAAGGCGTGCGCTTCGTCGGCGGTGTAATTGCCGATGTTTGAACCAAGGAATAATGCCAGCAACCGCTCACCTTCGCGCGACACAACGGTATCCAACCCACACGTGTAATCTCCGACGTGGCCGGTAATTCGCAGCCGGTCGTATTCGCCAAGCAGTTTTTCGGCGCTGTGTTGCAAGATCGAAGCCGAAATATCCATGGGCTGGTAATGCAGTTCGGCTTGCTGCGCCAGAATCGCTTCGATCAGCAAACGGGTTTTGACAGAACTGCCGCTGCCAAGTTCGACCACGCCGATAGGCGCGGGCAATTGCGAGACAATTTCCGCCGCGTGGCGCTGGAAAATTTCCGCTTCGGCGCGCGTAGGGTAGTATTCCGGCAGCAAGCAAATCGCTTCGAACAATTGCGAACCAAGCGCATCGTAAAAATATTTCGGCGGCAAGGTTTTCGGCTGCGCGGTTAACCCGGCGCGCACGTCTTCGGCAAACGAATCGTGATTGGCTTGCTGTACTGATTGATGAATTACTAAACGGGAGTCAGTCATAGCCCCAAGCTTCGCACAGACTTCCAGCAATCGCCAAAAAAATTATTGATGAAATCGAAACCCAAAGAACGATTGGACAAACTGTTGGTTGAGCGTGGGCTGGTGGAAACTCGCGCCAAAGCGCAGGCGCTGATTCTGGCCGGGCAGGTGTTCAGCAATGAACAACGCTTGGAAAAGGCCGGGCAGTTGGTTGCAACGGAAGCTCCGCTGTCGGTCAAAGAAACCATGCCGTTTGTCAGCCGTGGCGGCTTCAAGCTGGCGGCGGCGCTGGATCATTTCGGCGTGGATGTGACGGGCAGGATTTGTTTGGACATTGGCGCTTCGACCGGAGGGTTCACCGATTGTTTGCTGCAACGCGGAGCCGCGCGTGTCGTCGCGATTGATGTCGGCCACGGCCAGCTCGATTGGAAACTGCGGCAAGATGCGCGCGTCGAAGTCCGCGAAAACGTTAATGCCCGGTATTTGCAACCAGCAGATTTCAGCGAACAGTTTGACCTGGTGGTCGGCGATGTGTCGTTCATTTCGCTGACCAAGATTTTATCGGTCGTGCCTGCGCTGATTACGTCCGAAGCCTTGATCATCACCTTGATCAAACCGCAGTTCGAAGTCGGACGCGAAGAAGTCGGCAAAGGCGGCATCGTCCGCGATGAAGCAGCTCAGTTGCGTGTCGTAGATGAGATTGTCGCGTTTGCGGCTTCGATTGGCTTGCGTTCGCGCGGCGTGATTGATTCGCCGATTCTGGGCATGGATGGCAATCGAGAATTTTTGGTGTGTTTGGAAATCGCCGCTACTTCTTCGGCAAACTGATCTGTTCGCGGTGAGTGATTTTGCCTGGTGATTGGCCGTCGGCTTTTTTGGCTTCGACGCGAAGTTTGACGGCGTTTCGTTTGGCAGTGGGCTGGTCAACGCCCAGAAAATACGACGCTTGAATGCGCGTCAACAGGCTTTTCAAGGAAGGTTCCACATCTTCATTGGTTCGGCTGAACAGGGCCAACCCGCCCGAAGCGGCGGCAATTCTTTCCAGCCCGCTTTGATATGCCAGGTTCATCGAATCGCTTCGATAGCTCAGATGCAGTATGAAAATCGGAGCGGTGAATTCGCCCAATGCGTCCGCCTGGCGGCTCATCTGTTCCTGAACTGCGCGGTCAGAAAACCGGCGACTGAGATCGCCCGAATCGCTGGAATTCACCACCGGGTTCAAATAATCGGCGCGGTAATTGGCAATGCCGCTGTCGGTAATGTACAGCACCGCGACACGCACGCTGGCTTTTTGCATCATTCCGGAAGCGAGCGTCGAAACCTGTTCCAGCGTGTCCAACAGCCCGGCTTTGCCGCTGACCTGAATGGCTTGAATCTTTTCTGTCAGCAAGGCTCGGTCGGCAGTCGGTTCCTGAATGACGGATAAACCATCCTGCGCCTTTAACAAGCCAATCCAATAATTTTGCCCAAAAGTTTTGATCGTCTCACTCAATGCCAGACGCGCTTCATCCACTCGCGCCAGATCGGCAACCGTGTCAAACACGATTAACAGAATCGTCGAACTTTTCGGCGTTTGAAAACTTTTGACGGGCGATTCTTTTTCTTCGACAAAGACTTTGAACGCTTGCCGGTTGCCGTCCAGCCAGAATTGATCGTCGCCTTCTTCCACCCAGACGGGAATTTTCAGCAAGCCTTTGGGCGCGTTGTCTGGTTTCTCTTTTTGAGCAAACGCAGGCATCGCCGCCATCAGCAGCAAAACAGGCAACACAAGTAAAGCAAGGAATAGTTTCATCAGACGAGATTCAATATGGAGAGCGGCGTGCGAGCGCCGCTTTCTCACCCAATCGCTCAAGTCAGAAATTCCTGGGAAAGCGGCGCTCGCACGCCGCACTCCACATTTAAAACAGAATTCTCAATCCGAACTGCATCACACGCCCACCGGTCGAACCAATGATTTTTCCAGCGTTCAGGTTCGGGCTCGATTCCGGGCCGATGCGCGTGTCGGGGTCGTTCAGGTTAGCGTGGTTCAGAAAGTTAAATGCTTCGCTGACAAATTCCAGCGAAGTGTCAGCGTTCAGTTCAATACGTTTGGTCAGCGACAAGTGATGCACGTGCGCTCCGGGATCACGCATTTGCGGATGCGTGCGCGGCCCATCGCCCACGGTGAAATCGTCGGGCTGAGCAAAAGCCGCGGTATTGAACCATTGCTGCGGCGTCTGAGCTTCGACTTCCGGATCAACTCCGGGAACGATGTTGACTCGCAAATTGCCGACGACTCCGCCCGTGCGGTTGAACAGAGGTCGCAGAATCAATGGTTGGCCGCCGCGCCAACTGGTCAGCCCGCTCAGATTCCACCCGCCCAGCGTTCGGGTAACAAAGTCATTGTCCGCGAAAAACTTTTTCCCTTTCCCAAACGGCAATTCGTACGTGTAGCTGGCCGAAACGGAGTGCGTAATGTCTGAAGTCGAAAGCGACCATTCCAGTCGCCGATTGTCCGGATCTTGCGGCGTGCCGGACGAATAATTGTCCAGGACTTTCGCCAGCCGATAACTGAACCGCCCAAACAACCCGCCGGTCAATCGCTGGTCAATTGTCGCCGACATCGAATTCCCTTTCAGCGCGCCGACCGGATACAACCCGCCCATATCAAAGCTGCGATATTGCGGAAAGGGACGCAGCGAATTGCGAAACGCTTCGTCGTAAAGCTGGTCACGGTATTTCAAATTCGAGACGGGAACCATGTTCAGGCGTCCAAATCCATCCACCAATTCATGCGCGCCTCGCCAACCGGAATACACAACATTCAAAGTCAACGCGCGCGGCAATTCGCGTTGTATGCTGAACGTCCATTGCTGGTTTGCCGGCAGCAAACCCGTTCGGTCAATGTAATCCGGTTCGATGCCGTTGACGGCGGTCGGGTCCAAAAACGGCGGGTGCGCAAAATTCGTCGGCATTCCATCGCGCAACAGAAATGCCGGTTGCAGTTGGTCATTCGGCGACACAAACACCGGCGTGGCGTTGAACCCTTGCGTGCCGAAATGCCGTCCGTACAGCGGATAATCTTCATAACTCAACCCGTAACTGGCGCGGATTACGGTTTTGCGGTCGTTGCGTGGATTGACGCTGATGCTGACGGAAGGTTCTATCCGAGCTGTGACAGGTTGCAATCCGCGCCCGATCCCGTCGCGCGCCGCAAAAATCAATGCGCCGGGTTTACCGTTTCCTGGATTCGTGTGATCCAGCGCCACCGTAGATTGCCGGTCGTACTTTTCAACGCGCGGCGTCGCGACTTCAAAACTCAGGCTGCCAAACAAACTCACGCCGGGGCGCACGCGCCATTGATCGCTGAAAGTGCTGTCGAAAAAGTTTTTGCTGTAATAGGACGGATGCAACACGACGCCTTCTTCGGCGCGCGAAACCATTCCCAGCAGAAAACTGGCGAAGGCGCTGCCTGTGTTGCTGACTCCGGGTAATGCCGTAGTCGAACCGGAAAAGGAAAACCAACCCGACGGAAACGATGGGCTGAGCGAATTGACGAAGCTGCGGCGCGCAAGTCCCGAAAGCTGGAATGTGTGCGCTTTGCGATTGATCGAAACCGCTACCGATCCGTTGTAATTGTAGCTGCGATCTCGAAACACAGGCGTTCCGGGACCAATCGAAAGATACCCGTTGCTGAACGTGAGCCGCGGGAAGTAACCGGCAAACACCCCCTTCAATCCCAATTGTTGCGGATAATCCTGACTATCGTCCTGTTCGAAAGAAGTTGTCGCGCCATACGCCGTCGCCGCTCGAAGCGTCCAGACAGTTCGCGGTGACGCCGTAAAAACATCCTGCACGCTGAGACTTCCGTTTTCGTAACTGTAACTCGGCGCGCCGGCATTGGCCGGGCCGGGGTAATACTCCGGCGATTTCCGAAGCCCGCGCGACAAATTGAAGTTCACTCCAAGCTGCTGTTTTTCCGTCAACTGATGATCCACTTTGGCAATTGCGCCATCGGCTCGGTTTTCAAACGGCGAATTGACCCAGTAAAGA
>ERZ650309.1427-NODE-1427-length-11214-cov-4.749798_pt1 | contig 11214 bp, 7 predicted proteins | sample MGYA00376245_ERZ650309 | MGnify/ENA primary metagenome ERZ650309 (study PRJEB26733, sample SAMN07839294) | wastewater metagenome | biome: urban; feature: wastewater treatment plant; material: waste water | place: USA: North Carolina | collected 2016-04-26 ...
GCTGTTGCCCATGCGCGCCATTGGTCCGGCGGTTGTTGCGGCGATCCTGCTTGGTATCGGGTTTCGTGCAGGTGTGCTGATGACGCCGCTTGCCGACCGTCAAACGGCCATATGGGTACTGACGCCCGCTGCCTTTGATGCGCTGGGCGCGGGGGCGCTCCTGGCATTGTTGGCGCGGCGCGGGCTGGAACTACTGCGCTCTATGATCTTTTGCAGCAACATCCGCAAATCGCGATGAGCACGATCAAGGAGCCAAATTTTTTTGCTTTTGAGGCGGAACCCCTGGATTGGTGCGGCCCCGGCAATGAGTTCGTCAACAATTCAATTTCAAACTGGACTGATTATGTCTCGCTCTTCGAGACGGCACCCGCTGCCATAGCGAGAGGCGAAGCATCGCCTCTGTACCTTTGGGCGCCACAGGCAGCGAAACGCATAAAGGCGCGTCTGCCTGACGTGAAATTGATTGCAGTGCTCAGAAATCCGATCGAACAGGCCTTCTCACATTACCTTTATGCCCGAGCACAGATGATCGAACCGCTGGACGATTTTGGTGCTGCATTAGAGGCTGAGCCGGAGCGATTGGCTGCCCACTGGCAGCCTTTGTTCCAATATTCCGATTTTCCGCGCTATGCGAAGCAATTGAAGCGATACTACGCAGAATTTTCAGCCGACCAGATTCTGGTTTTCCTTTATGAGGATTTTCGCGATGACCCAAAGGCGATGCTCCGCAAGATATTTGCGTTCATCGGGGTCGACGCCTCGTTTGCGCCCAATGTGACCGTTGAAACCAATATGGGCGGCCAACCCCGTCATGCATGGCTTCAGCATCTTGTCATGAGGCCCAATGTTCTGGCCACCCTTGCTGCCTTGATTGTACCTATGGGCGCACGCCGGAAAATTCGCGATATGGTTTCGCGACGCAATCTCGCGCGCGATCATATGCCTGCAGATGCGAGAGCGCGACTGAAGGGTCTTTTGCGAGACGACATCCTTCAACTGCAAGACCTGATCGACCGTGACCTGTCCCATTGGCTGAGGGATTAGGCCATGATTGCTGCATCCATCTTCGCCCAATATCTTGGCAGCAGAGCATGACTGCACTCAAAATCGCCATGCTGACGACCTTTTACCCTCCGTACAATTTCGGGGGAGACGGCATCGGCATCCAGCGTCTTGCCGTCGCTCTCGCGGATCGGGGCCACAGTATCACGGTTGTGCATGACGAGGACGCCTATATCTCGCAGGCCGGGAAGGTGCCCGCGCCGATTGATATGGACCCGAGGATCAGGACGATTGGACTGAAGTCGCATCTTGGGGCGGTTTCAAACCTGTTGGTCCATCAGTTTGGTCAACCCGTCACCCACGCCGGTCGTCTCAAATCGCTGCTTGCGCCGGGGAATTATGATGTGATCTGGCATCACAATGCGTCGCTCGTTGGCGGGCCGGGCCTGTTTGGGCTGGGGGATCCGGGCGCTGTAAGACTCTATGAAGCACATGAGCACTGGCTTGTCTGTCCCACGCACGTGCTTTGGAAGAATAAGCGTGAAGTGTGTGAGAAAAAGGCCTGTATCAGATGCCAGCTTGCCTACCGCCGTCCACCTCAGCCGTGGCGATGGACGGGGATGTTGTCGCGCGCGACCCGTCACATTGATGCTTTCATAGCCAAAAGTGAGTTCAGTCGGGACAAGCATCGTGCCTTTGGCTTCCTGCCGGACATGGAAGTCGTGCCCTACTTTCTGCCCGACGTGCCCATTGTTTCGGAGTCGTCCTCACCACACCCAAGGCCTTACTTCCTGTTTGTCGGGCGATTGGAGCAGATCAAGGGCGTGCAGGATATAATTCCGGCATTTTCCGGAAACGCAGGTGATGGACCGGATCTCGTGATCATTGGCGCGGGAGACTATGAGGCGCGACTGCGCGCGCAAGCGGCCGGCATGGAACGGGTCATCTTCAAGGGCCGGTTGCAACCTGAATCATTGGCGGCCTGGTACGGCAGCGCCAATGCACTTATCGTACCGTCGCTATGCTATGAAACGTTCGGGATCATTTTGATTGAGGCCTTTCGAGGCGGCACGCCTGTCATTGCACGGCGCCTTGGCCCGTTTCCGGAAATTATTGCAAAGGGCGGCGGCGTGCTTTTTGAAAATGCCGAAGAATTGCGCTCGGCGATCGCAGAGCTAGGAAATAACAAGGCAAGGCGCGATTCTCTTGCTAGCGAGGCACGTACGGCTTTTGAAAAAAACTGGAAAGAAGATGTCGTCATAACCGAATATTTGGATGTTGTCCGTAAAGCGGCTCGTTCAAAGGGGAATCAACGGGTAATTTCCGCACTAGGAGACAGAGCATGAGAATCCTCGTAACCGGGGGCGCAGGTTTTATCGGTTCGCATTTGACCGAACGACTGCTCGCTATGGGCCATGGAGTTATTGTCCTCGACAATCTCTCTACCGGAGACATGGCGAACCTTGACATTTCAAAGGGTTATCAGAATTTTGAAATGGTGATTGGCTCGGTGCGCGATCAGGCACTGGTGAATGAACTGGTTGAACGCTGCGATGCCGTGATCCATCTTGCGGCTGCAGTGGGCGTCAAGCTCATTCTCGAAAAGCCGAGCTTGTCCATCCATACCAATGTCAACGGCACCGAAAATGTCTTGCATGCCGCCGCCCACGGCAACAAGCTGGTCATCATCGCCTCGACATCTGAAGTCTACGGCAAGGCAGAGAAGGTTCCTTTCTCCGAAGATGATGATCTGGTCATGGGTGCGACCGCGAACCTGCGCTGGTCTTATGCTGTTGCAAAGATGCTCGATGAATCGCTGGCGCTTTCCTACAGCTACGAAAAGCGGCTCCGCTGCATTATCGTGCGCCTGTTCAACACGACGGGTCCCCGCCAGACCGGCTATTATGGAATGGTGTTGCCCAACTTTGTGAGCCAGGCACTCAAGGGCGATCCCATCACGGTGCACGGCACCGGCGATCAGTCACGTTGCTTTGGACATGTGCATGATGTGGTTGAGTCGCTTACACGCCTGCTCAACGCGCCCAATGCAATTGGCCAGGTTTTCAATGTCGGCAATGATGAGGAAATCTCCATCAGCGGGCTTGCGGAGAGGATCAAGCAGAAGACAGGATCCAAGTCGGACATCGTCAAGAAGCCCTATAGCGAGGTCTATGGCTTCGGCTTTGAAGATATGGAACGCCGCGTCCCCGACGTGCGAAAGTTGGAACGGTTTATCAACTACAGGCCCCGTACCGGGCTCGATAAAATCATTGAAGACGTGATTGCAGAGCAGCGTGCCAAGATGGGGATTGCAGTTGTCGCGGACAGCGGCAAAACCGAAGCGGCGGCCTGACACAAGCCATCACTGCGCAAAGTCGATCTGCGGCATCGGGCTCACTTGCCCGCGTCGCGAGGTGATATTCTGGCCGGACAAGGATCGCGAGGGAGAGCATGTTGGTTTTGGGGGCAAAGTTCCGAGACGCCGTAAGAGGTATCGCAACCGCGCTGGTTCCTGCGAGCGCGCGAGACTGGGTCCGTGCGCAGCAACGTCGGTTTGGCATTCTGCAAGGCGTTGCCGTGGGTGATGTGGATTTTGGAAGTTTTGATCGCCTGTCCCCGATCAGTCCGGTCTTTGGCAAGGACCGCGATCTCCTGACCATCGAGCGCTACTATATCGAACAATTCTTGAACCAGCACAGCGCAGACGTGAAGGGTCGCACACTCGAAATGGGAGACCCTTCCTATACCATCAAATTTGGTGGAAGCCGGGTAACGCAGCCGGACGTCCTGAACTATGTTGAGGGCAATCCCAAGGCAACCATTGTTGCCGACCTCACAAACGCTCCGCACATTCCTGACGGGACGTTTGATTGCATTATCATAACGCAAACGCTGCAGATGATTTTCGAGATCGACAAATGCATTGCGGAACTTCACCGCATACTCAAGCCAGGAGGGGTCGTGCTGGCCACGTCGCACGGCATGTCTCGCGTTGCTCGGCGTGAGGGGATCGACGATTGGGGCGAATATTGGCACTTCACATCACAATCCAAGCGTCGGCTGTTCGGTGATGTGTTCGGTCGCGAGAATGTGCAGATTCAAACCTATGGCAACGTGCAGTCTTGCATCGCAAACTTGCATGGACTGGCAGCCCGCGAAATGAGCGCCGAAAAAATCGACTTCAACGATCCCAATTATGAACTTATCGTCTGCGCCCGTGCTGTAAAAGGCCAATGATTTCCGGCCTTTATTGCAAATCTTTCGACACCCATAGTTCTCGGACGACCTCAGCATTTACATGCGGTCGTTGTCTGGCCTTGATGACTGGAATCAGTGTTGCAAAGCCAGGCCAAGCTGTCGACAGTAGGCTTTAGGTTTCGCATCCGGCGACGACGGTTTCTTGCCTTGAGTGCCGGTGAGCCGTCCCATTGCTGAACATGTATTCGAATCGGCTTGCCATCTTTGGTTTCATGCATAGGAATCGGTCGTATGATGCTGATTTTCACTAGCCAGCCATTTTTGGCGCATGTCCGTCACTTGCGATCGGCGCACGGCTCAGACGGGCCGATTGCTTCATGATGGCTCGTCTTGATGCCGCGCTTTCGCGCCGCACCATTGTATTGTTCCTGCTTTTTCTTTGGCCGCTTGTCCTGTTTGGGACGCCTTCGTATCAGGCGGATAGCGTCAGCTACCTCAAAGGTGGCAAAGTCGCGGTGGAATTCGTTCTAGGCAAGATTGTACACGGCGGTTCCCCAGAGCCCGCGACTGCTGGACCATTCGTGGCAAAGCCATCGCTCGGTTCTGCTTCATCTTCATCCTATACAGCTCCAAAGGGAGCCAGATCCGTTACATACAGTGTGGCAGCCTATTTGCTTCGTTGGCCGGGGATTGACATGACAGCGCTTGCTATCGGGCAGGCTTTGTGTGCGGCTTTTATTGCGGCTGTGACAATGACTGCTTTTGGCATTTTGCGATGGGGTCGCTTCTTGGCAATCGGAGCCGTACTCTCGTTTGCGACACCTTTGGCTGTTTGCAGTGCGGACGCAATGCCCGACGTGTTTGCGGGGTTCGCCGTTGCCATCATGGCAATGATGACGATGGTCCTTCAGCGACTTTCAACAGGCGTGCGCGCAGTCTTTGCAGCCATTCTGGCATTTGCCATGACAGCCCACTCCAGCATCCCCCCTCTTGCGTTTGGCATGCTTCTGCTGGGCGTTTGCGTCTTGATGCTGCGTGGACGATTTGGAATGCCAAAAGTCGCCTGGGCATGGGCCTGGCTTGCGTTGCCTCCCATGATCGGGATGATTGGCAATACCGCAATTGGCTATATTGCATTTGGGGAAGTCAGTGTTGCGGCGAAGCGCTATCCCGTTGCACTCACCCGTTCGGTCGTTGACGGCCCTGCTCGGTGGTATCTGGAAAAGCACTGCGTGACAGCTCGCTATGCAGTCTGCGAGATATTCGGGACCAAATTTCCTGATAACATCAATGATTTCCTCTTTTACAAATCTGGCTTGAATGGACGCGCTACGCCCGAACAGATGGACCGGATTCGTGCGGAAGAGGCCGAAATTGTCCTGAATGCTGCGTTGGAATATCCGGGCTATGAGGCAATGAATCTTTCCCGCAACGTCTTGGTTCAATTGTTCAAATTCGACCTTGGCAAATCGCGTTTCAAACAAAGCGTTGCTCTGGATTCTGAAGGCGTCCCGCAACTCGTCCCATCGGGTCGCGAGTTGCAACCCGTTCTGGACACTGTAGACAAGCTGAATATTCTGGTTCTTCTTTTAAGCGTTGGCTGGTTCGTCTTTAACGTGCGGCGACTTGATAGCGTTGAGCGTCTTACGGCAGCGCTGGTCGTTGCGGGCTTGATCGGCAACGCCGTCATTGTTGTGGTGTTCTCGAGTGTGGCGCCGCGGTACGAAGCCAGGGTAATTTGGGTTTTGCCCCTCATATTGCTGTCGCTGGCTGGCGCGCATATTCGGAATAGGTCATTCAAATCGCCGCAAGCACCTGTATCCGGAAATCCAATGAGCTAGGTCCCTTTCGGGAGGTCGCAGTCAAAAGCAAGCTGCCTGCACCGAATTCCGCCTGAGACGGCGGCAGGATTCCTGATCGAACGAAATGCGCGCGCCGCAACTTTCCATTTGGGCGGTCGACACGTGTCGGCTAGTGCAGATGGCACGGGGAGGCGTGCTGGCAACGCAAATGAAACCGACTGCACTCTGCTCACGATTTTGGGGAACGATTGGGCGACTGGTGCCGACAGTGCTCCTGCTCGCAGCGGCCGGCTGCGCCAGCTATAGCCAGCAACCGTTGAATCCAGCCGAAGCCTTGCACGCCCGCGCCGCAAGAACCCTTGATCCCGCGCTCATCGACCGGACAGTGCGCACAATAGCGCCCCGCGCCGAGCCATCTGGCGCGAAGCTCGACCGCCTTTCGCTTTTTGCCGCAATCCTGCTGCTCGATCCGAAAGTGGAAGCGGCGCGCGCGTCAATCGAGACTGCGAAGGCCCAAGCCCGTGCCGACCGCAAGGCTCCGGGCCCAGTGCTGATGCTCACCAGCGAATATGCCAATGATCCCTCGACGCGTTCTCCTTGGCTTCTTGGCGGCGTCATCGACGTGCCGATTGATTCAGGCGGGCGAAGAGCTGCCAGGCTGACGGTCGCCGACAATAATGTCCTGGTGGCCCGCTATAGCTTTGCGGAAACACTGTGGGCGGAGCGGATGGCCGTCCGCCGCGCGCTGGTCGACAGGATGATTGCCCAGAGACAGGCTGATCTGGCCAGCGCGATGTCGGCGCTGCGTGACCGCCAGGTTGCGGTCCTGGAACGGAAGGTAGCGGCGGGTGCTTTGGCCCGCAGCGAGCTGGTGCAAGCGAAACTGGCGCAAGCGGCGGCGCAAAGGCTCGGGAGCGATGCAGCTGTGCGGCGCACTCGGGCCGAACGGTCGATTTCCGGCTTGTTGGGCCTGCCAGAGGCTGCCCTTGCCACGTTCGAGTTGAGTTGGGACGGCTTTGAAACGCCCCCGCCCGATCCTCTCGCTACGCTCGCGCCCGGCGACAGGATGCAAGCGATCACAGCGCGCTCGAATGTCCTGAAGGCGCTCGCTGCCTATGATCAGGCCGAAGCAAATCTGCGGGGTGAAGTGGCGCGCCAGTTTCCGGCGATTGTCGTTTCCCCCGGCTATACCTGGGAGCGCGGGCTGGTGAAGCTGCCCCTGTCCATTGGACTGGCTCTGCCCCCGCTCGATCTCAATCGCGCTGCGATTGCCGCCGCGACTGCAAGACGGGCTGAAGCCGGCAAACAGGTCGAAGCCGAGATCGCCGGGGCAGCAGCAGCTCTTGACGCAACGATCACGGAACGGCGTCAGGCCATGGAGATGCTGGAAAGGCTTCGCAGAACCGACATCCCGGGCGCGCGCCAGCTGGCGGCGCAGGCGGATGTTGAACTGCGCCATGGCAGCATAGATACGAGTGAATGGGCCATTGCACAGATTGGCGTCTTGCAATTTCGATTGTCGGAACTTGATGCGCTCGCCCGTGTCCTTGCGGCCGATGCTGCGCTGGAAGACGCGTTGCAACGTCCTTTGGAGGGACCAGAACTCATGATCGAGAACATGCGCACCGGAGGAACGCCATGAAGCGGATTGCTGCTGCAGGATGGGCGCTTGCCGGCGCAGCTTTCGCTTCTGCGATGATCTATCTTGTGCCTGCGCTTGGACCCGGACATGAGTCCGATGCAGTCGAAAATGAACCTCCTGCCATGCCGGCTCCTTTGGGCGGCGGTGTCTCCCTCGACAAGAAGGCCGTCGCCCATGCCGGCCTCCAGTTCATCACGCTGCAGCCAGCCGTCTCTGTCAGCGAACGGTCGGGCTTTGCGCGCGCACTCGATCTTGCCCCGCTCGCGGCGATTAGTGCCGATATTCAGAGCGCCCGTGCCGCCCTTGCCGCCTCGGATGCGGAAGCAAGGCGACAGGAGGTGCTGGCGGCACAGGATCAGAGCGCCTCGGTTCGCGCGGTCGAACTTGCCCGGGCGCAGGCGCAGGCTGATCGCGCCCGCCTCATTCTGGCGTTGCGCCGCGCCGGGCTCGAATATGGCAGTGGGCTTTCAGGCCGGGAAGGCCAGCTCGATGGGCTGGTGGCCCAGGCTGCGCGCGGGGAGGCTGCGCTCATCCGGCTCGATTTCGAGGATGGAGAGCCATCCACAGGGTCCGCGGTCACGATCACCGATGGCGATATCCGTGTGACCGCGCATGTTATCGGCCCCGCCGTGGGCGCCGATCCGAATCTGCAATCCGCCGGTGTCCTTGCCATTGTCCGCGGTTCCGTCGCGCGTTCGCTGGCTGTCGGCCGCGTCATGAAGGCGGTGCTGCCTGCCGGTGGCCCGGCCCAGACCGGTGTCGTCGTCCCGCGCGCTGCAATTGTTCGCACGCAAGGCGGGATGTGGGTCTACCGCGTCGATCAGGACGGCACATTTCGCCGCATAGAGCTTCAGGATCCCGTTGCGCATGAGACGGGCTGGTTCGTTCGCAAGGTGCTGCGTCCCGGCGATCGCATCGTCAGCGCGGGCGCCACCGTATTGCTTGGCCTCGAAGCCGGTTCACCAGTCGAGGAAGAATAGCGGATGCTCGCAACGATCGTCCGCAAAAGTGTTCGCTATCCGTGGATGGTCCTGCTGGGAGCCGCCTTGTTGGCGGTGTTTGGGCTCATGACGCTGCGCTCCGCAGCCTTTGACGTCTTTCCCGAATTCGTTCCCCCGCAAGCGAATGTGCAGACCGAGGCGCCCGGGCTGGTGCCTGACCAGGTCGAGGCGCTGGTCACTCGCCCGCTTGAAGCAGCAATCAATGGCGCGAATGGCGTCGAAAGCGTGCGATCCGAATCCATTCAGGGCTTGTCGGTCATCAACATCACGTTTCGCGAGGGGAGTGACCCCTATCGCGCGCGGCAGATTGTCGCCGAGGCTCTGGTCGACGCGGCAACCGCTCTTCCTTCCGGGGTCGCAGCGCCCAAGTTGACGCCGCTCACCTCCTCGACGATGGATCTGTTGAAGATCGGCTTTGTCAGTCAAAAGCTTTCGCCGATGGCGCTGCGCGACCTGGTTGAATGGACAGTGCGGCCGCGCCTTCTGTCAGTCCAGGGCGTTGCGCGCGCAAACATATTTGGAGGCGACAAGCGCCGCATCGAAGTCCGTGTGAAGCCTTCCGAGCTGATCGCGCGCGGCCTGACGCTCAACGATCTGTCAAGCGCAGTGCGGAGCAGCGTTGGCGTCCGCGGCGGCGGCTTTTCCGAGACGCCCGGCCAGCGCATCCTGATTCAGCCCGGGAGGGATGTGCCGGATGCTGCGTCAATTTCAGAGTCGATTCTCTCGTCAACAAGGGGCGGGGCTGTCCGCATCGGCGATGTCGCAACCGTTTCGGATGCAGCCGGCCCAAAATTCGGCGATGCCTTGGTTATGGGAAGGCCGGGCGTCCTCCTGACCCTTTCGAGCCAATATGGTGCCAACACGCTTGACACGACGCGCGCGGTCGAAATAGCGCTGAATGACCTGAAGCCAGCGCTCGCGGCGCAGGGCGTGACGATGTATCCCGATCTGCACCGACCAGCCGATTTCATCGAGACAGCGCTTGCCGGGATCGAGCGCGATCTTCTCGTGGGCGCGCTGCTGATCGGCATTGTCCTGCTGGTCTTCATGCGCGACCTGCGGGTTGCGGCAATCGCCTTTGTCTCCATACCTTTGTCGTTGCTTGCGGCGATCATTGTCCTCGACCGGTTTGGGCTCACGATCAACACGATGACGTTGGGAGGGCTCACTGTCGCGCTGGGCGTCGTCATCGACGATGCAATCGTCGATATCGAGAATATCGTCCGACGCATCCGGACGCGGGGCGCCGAAGCCACGCGTGCGCAAATCATCGAAGCGGCATCGGTCGAGGTGCGCGGGCCCGTGGTCTACGCTACATTCGTGTTGGCACTGACGATCCTTCCGGTCCTCTTCCTGACCGGCCTTCAGGGCGCATTCTTCTCCCCGCTTGCGCTTGCCTTCCTCCTGGCCACGCTGGCGTCGCTGCTGGTTGCGATGACCGTAACGCCAGCCCTGTCCGCGCTGCTGCTCCAGCGTGTCGAGCCGGGTCCCGAACCCCAGTTTCTTGACCGCTTCAAGCTCTGGCACGCCTCCATTCTTCAACGTCTTTGTGCGGTCCCCGAACGGATCGCCGTGGCGACGGTTGCAGTGGGGGTCATCGCGGTCTTCATCCTGTCCTTGTTCGGCAATTCGCTCCTCCCCTCGTTTCGCGAGCGGCATTATGTGATCGGTGTCGCCGGGCCGACAGGTGCGTCACTCGACTGGATGCGTGCGACCGGCGCGCGCATTTCGCGCGACCTCATGGGCATATCCGAAGTCGCCAGCGTCGAGCAGCAAATCGGCCGGGCGGAAGCGGGCGAAGACACGTGGCCGCCCAACCGCAGCGAATTTCACGTCAATCTCAAAAAGACCGTCGGCGCGGCTGGCGAGGATGCTGCCCAGGAGAAGATTCGTGCCGTTCTCGACGCCTACCCGGCAATCCAGAGCGAGACGTTGACATTTCTGGGCGACCGGATCGGTGAATCTCTTACGGGGGAAACGGCTGCAGTTACCATCAGCATATTCGGCGGCGATCTGGACACGCTTGACCGGGTGGCGGGGCAGGTGGCGGCCGCGCTCGACACGGTTCCGGGATCGGCCGATGTCCAGGTAAAAGCCGCGACGACGACGCCCATTCTCAGGGTCCGGTTCGATCCTGCGAAGATGGCTGTTCGGGGGGTCAGCGCACAGGATGCGAACGATGCAATTGAACTTGCCTTTCAGGGCCATCTTGCCGGACAGGTGAGCCAGGCCGACAGGACGACCGATGTCGTCTTGACGCTTCCGCCCGAGATGCAGCGCGATCCGGAATCTGTGGGTGACGTTCTGGTCCGCTCCGCCGCGAGCGGCGTGCGGCTTTCAGATATCGCGGATCTGCGCTTGGAGGATGGGCGGGCGAGTATTGCCCATGACGGCGGGCAGCGTCGGCAGATTGTCACGGCCAATCCTGTGGATCGCGATATTGCCGGCTTTATGGCGAAGGCGCGCGCTGCCACGGACCACCACGTTGCACGTCTTTCAATGGATGCTTCGGCGACGAGCGGCGCTCCGCCGATTGCGCGGCCTGGCGCCTCGGCGATCTGGACAGACA
>ERZ650309.1428-NODE-1428-length-11213-cov-5.226654_pt1 | contig 11213 bp, 9 predicted proteins | sample MGYA00376245_ERZ650309 | MGnify/ENA primary metagenome ERZ650309 (study PRJEB26733, sample SAMN07839294) | wastewater metagenome | biome: urban; feature: wastewater treatment plant; material: waste water | place: USA: North Carolina | collected 2016-04-26 ...
GCCGCGCATTGCTTTCGTCAATCGAAGGCGCAGCCATAACGGCAGTCCGCATTGACGGCGTTCTGCATGAATTTTCGTCAATTCCGGGAGTTGTCGAAGATGCGACTGATATTATTCTCAATTTGAAGCAAGTTCCCTTTAAGCTTCATTCGGGAGAGGCTAAAACGCTTCACATTTCCCGCACAGAACCGGGTGCAGTTGTGTCCGGTGACATCGAATCGGATGATGAGGTCGAAATTCTAGACCCGAATATCCATATTGCGACTGTCAGCGAAGGTGGAAAGCTAAACATTGAATTGCGGCTGAAAAAAGGCCGAGGTTACGTTTCGGCAGATCGAAATTTTGATGATGATTTGCCAGTTGGTTACATCCCCGTTGATTCGGTTCATTCGCCCATTACGAAAGTCAATTTCCACGTTGAAGCTGCGCGATTGGGACAGGACACCGACTACGACAAGCTTCTGCTGGAAGTTTGGACCAATGGCAGTATTACACCTGAGCATTCGATAGGACTTGCTGCAAAATTGATAAAAGATCACATGGCGATCTTTATCAATTTTGAAGAAGAAGTTGAGCAGCCTGTTGAAGCGGTGATCGTGAAAACTTCGCAACCCTTTAACGAGCATCTGGATAAATCGGTTGATGAATTGGAGCTTTCAGTGCGGTCGTACAATTGCCTGAAAAACTCTGACATCAAAACGATCCGTGACCTTGTTCAGAAATCCGAAGCGGAAATGCTCAAGACCAAGAATTTCGGGCGCAAATCGCTCAACGAGATCAAAGACATTTTGACTTCGATGGGGCTTGGCCTGGGAATGAAGTTTGACGATAACGGCAATGTAATCAGAGGCCCTGAAATGTAAGCCTCAAGCTTTTCGACACTGGTTGCCGGAAAGCGATATAAAGAAGTTCAGTTAAGGAATTAAAGTCATGAGACATTTAGTTGCACATAGAAAGTTAGGGCGCACGTCATCGCATCGCAAAGCGTTGCTGCGTAACCTTTGCACCTCGTTTGTGCTTCACGAACGGATTATCACCACGTTGCCAAAGGCTAAAGAGTTGCGTCCTTATGTCGAGAAAGTGGTTACATTAGGTCGTCGTGCTCACGCAGCCACTCAAGCGGGTAATGCTGCCGGTGCGGTTCACGCAGCACGCCAAGCGGCAAAATCCTTTTTCTCCGGTAACTCTGGCCTCGATAGCAAACAACATGATCAGGGTGCCGAGCGTACGGCAGGTGTTGCTGCTTTGAAAAAAGTGACCAGCGAATTGGCTGAGCGGTTTGCTGATCGTCCTGGTGGATACACCCGGATTTACAAATTGGGCCCGCGCAAAGGTGATGGCGCAGAAATGGCCTTGATCGAATTCGTCGGCAGTGAAGACAAAAAAGCTGTTGCCGACAAGTCTGAATAACTTTAGGGCAAAGTCGCAGAGGGATGTTCTCTCGCACACTTTAGTTTTAAGCCTCAACCGTGCGAGGCAACACGCGGTTGAGGCTTTCATTTTGCCCGCTAAACTATTTGGCTGAAGCTTATGAAAAAGATCGAGCGTAAAGTGAAGCGCACGACTGGCATAGGGGACAAGACGGCCAAACCCGTCGCCCCCAAGAGTAAAGTTGCTGCGGATTCCGGTAACAACCTTAGCTTGTCTGAGATCAAAGCCCTCATCGAATTGATTTCTGATAAGCAGTTCAATGAGTTTGAACTTGAGCGCGGCAATTTCAGGTTGCGTCTTTCAAAAGGCGGAGCCAAAACGCCGGTCGTTCATCAAGAGCCAATAAGATCATTTGAACAGGCAGCAACACCGGTTTCCGGTGCATCGGCGGTTGTTCAGCCGCAAAGTCCTGCCCCAGCGCCGGTAATCGAACCAGCGCCAGCCAAGGAAGAAGAGAACCTGCATATTCTTACCTCGCCGATTGTCGGCACGTTCTATCGTTCTCCGAATCCGACAGCAAATCCGTTCGTTGCAATTGGCGATAGTGTCGAAGCTGGAAAAGTGCTTTGCATCATAGAAGCGATGAAGCTGATGAACGAGATTCAAGCCGATGCCAGTGGAGTCATCGCCAAAATCTTTGCCGAAGACGGCCAGCCGGTCGAATACGGCCAACCCTTGTTTGGAATCAGGAAGTAGTCGTTGGTTGCCGGTGGTTGGTAGTCAGAAAACACGCTGACAAGGTCTGCCACCTGATATCAACCAAACCAACACCAATTGCTAATCACCAAACACGTACCTTATGTTCAAAAAGATTCTCATTGCCAATCGAGGTGAAATCGCCTGCCGAGTGATTTGGGCTTGCCGCGAACTCGGCATCAAAACTGTGGCTGTGCATTCCGAAGCAGACCGAGATAGTTTGCACGTCCGTTTTGCCGACGAAGCCATTTGTATTGGCCCTGCTCCATCGCCCAAAAGCTACCTGAACATCCCACAAATCATCGCTGCAGCTGAAATTACGAACGTGGATGCAATCCATCCGGGTTATGGATTTCTTTCCGAAAATGCTCACTTCGCTGAAGTTTGCAGAGAATGTAATATCACCTTCATTGGCCCAAGCCCTGATGCCATTCGCATGATGGGGGATAAGTCTGAAGCCAAACGGACGATGAAAGCCGCTGGTGTTCCCGTGACCCCCGGCAGCGACGGCCTGATTGAATACGAAGAAGAAGCGATCAGAGAAGCTGAGCACATCGGTTATCCAGTGCTGATTAAAGCGACAGCCGGAGGCGGCGGGCGAGGAATGCGTATCGCTCGCAACAGCGCGGAATTGTCCAGCGCTTACCAGACTGCTCGCTCCGAAGCCGAAGTCGCATTCAAAAACAGCGGCGTTTATATCGAAAAGTATATTGAAAACCCTCGCCACATTGAAATTCAGGTTCTGGGTGATAATTACGGAAACGTCATCCACCTGGGAGAGCGCGAATGTTCCGTGCAGCGCCGTCATCAAAAGCTGATTGAAGAATCTCCTTCGCCGGCCGTCAGCTATGAATTGCGACAGGAAATGGGAAAAGTCGCCGTTGAAGCCTGTAAACGTATTGGTTATAGCAACGCGGGAACGATCGAATTTTTGATGGATGAAAACGGCAAGTTCTATTTCATGGAAATGAACACCCGCATTCAGGTCGAACATCCGGTGACAGAACTGGTGACGGTTTCAGATTTGGTTGCCGCGCAAATTCGTATTGCCGCCGGTGAAGAGTTGACCGAAACACAGGATGAATTGATGTTCGTCGGCCATGCAATCGAATGTCGCATCAACGCCGAAGACCCCGTCACCTTCACGCCAAGCCCTGGAAGAATCACCACGCTGCATCTTCCTACGGGCCCAGGAGTTCGTGTGGATACGGCCATTTACAGTGGCTATTTTGTTCCGCCGCATTACGATTCATTGATTGCCAAAGTCATCGTTCATAGTCGCACACGCGAACGTGCCATTGCTCGCATGCGCCGCGCTCTGGAAGCAATGGTTGTCGAAGGAATCAAAACAACGATTCCCATTCATCTAAAAATCCTGAACGATCCCGATTTTCAGAGCGGAAATATCTCAACGCGGTTTATGGATCGGTTCATGGTCTAAGCCAGACGGTGGACAATTTTGCTAATTGTCCACCAGTTCGTTGATGATGCCTGCACCGGTTGCCGAAACCCTCAGCGGTGCCGATAATCCCCACGTCAAAATCCCAAAGGCAACTGCATCTGATGAAAGAAAGTTTGCTTCAATACCTGGCTTGTCCGGCCTGTGCCGGTAACTTGTTCCTGAAAACCACAGAACGCGATGGCGGCGAAATTATCAGCGGTGCTTTGTACTGCGCTGACTGTGGAAAAAGCTTCGCCGTGCGCGAAGGCGTACCGCGTTTCGCCGACCTGACGGGAGATGAAGTTCAACAAGAAACCGCCGAAAACTTTGGCCAACAGTGGCTGGAATTTGACCATGTCGCCGATCATCACGAAAAACAGTTTTTGGATTGGATCGCTCCGGTGACATCTGACTTTGTTCGCGGCAAAACCGTAATTGAAGGCGGCTGTGGCAAAGGCCGACACACTCGACTGATTGGCGAATGGAGCGCGAAAGCCGTCATCGGTGTCGATCTCAGTGTTGCCGTCGAAGCAGCCTATCGAAATACCAAAGACCTGCCAAACGTTCACATCATTCAAGCCGACATTTATCAACTGCCGCTAAAGAAAACTTTCGATTACGCGTTTTCGGTTGGAGTGCTGCATCACCTGCCAAATCCGCGCGCCGGGTTTGCTTCGTTGGTGAAAACGCTTCAACCCGGCGGAGCGATTTCCGCCTGGGTTTATGGTTTGGAAAACAACGGCTGGATCGTCAACTTCGTCAATCCATTGCGCGAACACATCACATCAAAACTGCCGATGCGCGCGCTTTACTGGCTCTCGTACCTGCCGACGCTGATCTTGTGGTTGCCACTGAAACTGGTTTATCAACCGCTGGCGAACACCAGGTTGAAGCGGTTTTTGTTTTACGCCGATTATCTGTGTTACATCGCGCGCTTTCCATTTCGGGAAATTCACAACATTGTTCACGACCACCTGACGGCTCCGGTCGCGTTTTATATCAGTCGCCAAGAGTTCGCCGAATGGTTCAAGGATGCAAACGCCGAACGTGTGGAACTTCATTGGCATAACAAGAATAGCTGGCGCGGGCTGGGTTACATCAAAGCCAATGCGGAGGCGAGCAGTGGAAACTAAAGCCGTCGAAGCCGCGATGCGCCCAGTCAATTACGAAATCATCTTCGATGTCGAAGATGATCACTGGTGGTTTGTCGGGCGACGCGCAGTAGTCTTTGCTCAAATTGAAGACGCATTGGGTGCGAACGTGCCCTCGCGTGCGAAGTTCCAAGCGTTGGACATCGGCTGCGGCACAGGCGCGACGATGGATCATCTGCGAAAATTCGGCGAAGTGCAGGGAATTGATTTGGCCATGATTCCGCTGAGCTTTTCACGTCGTCGCGGCCATCAGCGAACGATGTGCGCCAGCGCGACGGAACTGCCATTTGCTGATGAAACGTTCGACCTGATTACTGCGCTGGATGTGATTGAGCATTTGGATGACGACGTGAAAGGCTTAAGCGAAATTCGTCGCACGCTGAAAGCAGGCGCTCCGGCAGTTATTTATGTGCCGGCTTTTATGAGTTTGTGGGGGCCAAACGATGACCAATCCGGTCACAAACGACGGTACAGGTTGGAAGAGCTGCAAGCTGCGGCTGAAAACGCTGGACTGAAAGTTGAGCGAATTAGCTATTCCAACTTTGCTATGTTTCTGCCCATTTGGCTGGGGCGGAAAATACTCAACCTGCTGAAGCGAACTGAAGCCAGCGAAAACAAAATCAATCATCCGTTGATTAACAAACTGTTGGCCTGGATGTTTGCCAGCGAAGCGAACTGGCTGAGGCGGCATCGGTTGCCGTTTGGCGTTTCAGTAGTATGCGTAGTGCGAAAAACAAACTGACATGGACATCACCACGACAATCCAACCCGCAACCCGCAACCCGCAATCCCCAATGCCAAAGCTTTCCTTATTTCTGCCTGTTTACAACGAAGAAGAAAACCTTGATCGGTTGAACCAAAAGATTTTCGAAGCGATGGCTGCACTTGGCCACACGTTCGAAGTCATTTACGTGGACGATGGCAGCAGCGACCGCAGCTTGGACCTGTTGAAAAAGTTTGCCGCCGCCGATGCGCGCGTGAAGGTGATTGGTTTTCGCCGCAACTATGGCCAGACGGCGGCAATGGCCGCCGGAATTGCCGCTGCACGAGGCGAAGTTCTGATTCCGATGGACGCCGATCTGCAAAACGATCCGGCAGACATCACTCGGCTGTTGGCGAAACTGGACGAAGGGTACGACGTGGTCTCGGGGTGGCGAAAAGATCGTCAAGATGCGTTCATTACGCGCACCTTTCCATCACGCATCGCCAATGGGCTGATTTCCAAAATCGGCGGAGTTCCGTTGCACGATTATGGCTGTTCGCTTAAGGCGTATCGCCGCGAGGTTTTGAAAGACGTAAATTTATACGGAGAGATGCACCGTTTCATTCCGATTTACGCCGCGTGGGCTGGCGGAAAAGTGACGGAAATTCCCGTCGCGCATTACCCGCGCACGGCTGGCCAATCGAAATACGGATTGTCGCGCACCATCAAAGTCGTTTTCGATATGGTAACGATTAAGTTCATGGCCAGCTATCTGACCAAACCGATTTACGTTTTCGGATGGGCAGGAGTGTTGGCGTTTGCCATTTCGATTTTCTGCGGCGGGCTAGCCTTCCTGATGAAGTTTGCCGGTTGGCCGAAACATGCCGACTTTATTCAAACTCCGCTGCCAGTACTGGCGATGATGATGTTGGGATTGGGCGTGCAATTTTTCTTGATGGGATTGATCGCCGAAATGCTGGTGCGGACATATCACGAATCGCAGGGGAAACAGATTTATACGGTCAAAACCAAAATCAATTTTGACAAAAGCGAGACGGCAGATGAATAAAAATAACCGCGAAGCCAGCATGACAAGTGAGAACGGACTTGGCCGCCTAAATTCATTGATTACTTCGGCCAGTTCAGCCCCAAAGGGGCAAAAGAAAATAGCCCAGGGCAACGCCCTGGGAATGCAGTTCCAAATTTGTTCAAGCCCTGAAAGGGCGACAGAAAAATCTGGCCTGTCACCCTTTCAGGGCTTGCGTAGTTTTAGCTTTAACCAAGGGCGTCGCGTCGCTTTACCCCTGGCTATTGCCTTGCGCCCCTTTGGGGCTTTCAGATTGAATTTGTGTTTGTTTTCAATTGTGTTCCTTGTAATTGCCGGGTCGTTTATTCAAGCCCAGACGACGAATTTTACCCATCCGCTCGACCCGCTCAGCAAAGACGAAATCGCCGCCGCCTCAAAACTCCTGAAAGAAAGCGGCAAACTGCCCGCCAACGCTCGATTTCAAACCATCCTGTTGAACGAACCGCCGAAAGCCGAAGTTTATGCGTTCAAAGCGGGCGACACTTTCCGTCGCGAAGCCTTCTTTGTCGCTTACGACCGAGCCAACAACAAGACGTTTGACGGCGTGGCGGATTTGCGAAATCGGCGAGTCGTTTCAGTCAGAGAGGTCCCCGACGCGCAACCCAGTATCATGCTAGATGACGTGTTGATGTTTCAGTCCATCGTTCGCAACGATTTGCAATGGCAAGAAGCGGTTCGGAAACGCGGCATTACCGAATTTGGCAAAGTGCAGGTGGAAATGTGGTCGGCGGGGAATTTCGGCTTTCCCGAAGAGCAGGGCAAACGATTGTTTCGCGGCTTGTCGTACTTGCGCGAAGAGTCCAAAAATCCGTATGCGCGTCCGATCGAAGGCGTCATCGCGGTCGTGGACATGAATGCTCGGAAAGTGTTGAAAGTAATTGATAGCGGCGTTGTTCCTGTTCCGCGAGCGACTGCCGACGTGGATGAAAAATCCATTGGGCAATTGCGCGAAGCTCCGAAGCCACTACAAATCGTTCAGCCCAACGGCGCGAGTTTTGAAATCCGAGGCAATGAAATCCGCTGGCAGAAATGGCGGTTTCGCTATGCCCTGCATCCGCGCGAAGGGTTGGTGTTATACACCGTCGGTTACGAAGATCAGGGAAAAGTCCGCTCGATTCTCTATCGCGCTTCGCTGTCGGAAATGGTTGTGCCGTACGGAGATCCCAGCGCAGGCTGGTTTATCCGCAACGCGTTTGACGAAGGGGAATTCGCTATTGGGCGTTTGGCCGTTCCGCTGGAAGCCAAAACCGACGTGCCGGATAACGCGACCTTGCTCGACGCGGTGTTTGCCAACGAAGGCGGCGGCACTCTCGACGCAAAACGAGTCATCGGCATTTACGAACGCGACGGAGGCGTCAGTTGGAAGCATGTGGATTACATGACCAACCAAAACCAATCGCGTCGAGCGCGTCAGTTGGTTATGACAATTTTCGTCGTGGTTGGAAATTACGATTACAGCTTCAACTGGATTTTTAACCAGGACGGCACAATTGAGCAGGAAGTTCTGTTGACCGGAGTGATGGCGACCAAAGGCGTCCCGCCGGTAAATGGCGAACCGCCGCACGATCCTTACGGCCACCTGGTCGCCGATGGCGTCGCCGCTCCGCATCACCAGCACTTTTTCAACTTCCGTCTGGATTTCGACATTGATGGCAGCGCGAACACTGTTGTTGAACAGAACACGGAAACCTTGCCGCAGGACAAAGACAATCCTTATGGTAATGCCTTTGTGATGCACGAAACGCCGCTCCGCCGCGAAACCGACGCGCAACGCCGGTTGAATCTGGCTACGCATCGCCGCTGGCGAGTGATCAATCCAACGGTGAAAAACGCTTTGGGGCAGCCGACCGGCTATATGCTCTTTACCGGAGAAAACTCCATCCCGCTGCCGGGCGAAAATTCCGCTGTGCGCCAACGAGCAGGCTTTATGAATTCGCATTTGTGGGTGACGCAGTTCGAACCGAGCGAACAGTACGCCGCCGGTCTTTACATCAATCAAAGTAAAGGCGGCGACGGTTTGGCCAAATGGGTGAAACAAAACCGCGAGTTGGAAAACAAAGATGTCGTGATGTGGTATTCCTTTGGCGTGACGCATCTGCCTCGTCCGGAAGATTACCCCGTGATGCCGGTTCACAAGACCGGGTTCAAGTTAATGCCGGTCGGTTTCTTCACGCGCAACCCCGCGCTGGATTTACCGAAGTGATGAGTTGTTATGAGTTCAAGCGACGAAAAATTGTTGGATGACATCGGTTGGCATTTGCTGGAAGAGTTGCAGGCCGATGCGCGCACCAGTTATGCCGAACTTGGCCGTCGCGTGGGCTTGTCCACGCCAGCGGTGATGGAACGCGTCCACAAAATGGAAAAGGCCGGAATCATCACTGGTTATCGCGCTGAGGTGAATCCCGAAAAAGTCGGTTTCCAGGTCACGGCCTTCATTCGCATCGGTTTGGCGCATCAGGTGTTGCCGCGAATGGAAACGCTGTTCAGAGAGATTCCTGAAATCATCGAATGTCACCGCGTCACAGGTGACGATTCGTTGATTCTGAAAGTTCACGTCACATCAATTCACCACCTGGAACAAGTCGTCCATCGCATAACGCCTTACGGCATGCCAGCGACTTCGATTGTGCTGTCGTCGCCAATTCAGGGACGGCCAATCGAACGAAAGATGGTCGAACAGTCAGCAGTGAATGTTGCTGGAAAGAAAATTCGAGGAGCGCAATAACTTACCAATGTGCGGCATCATCGGATTCGTCAATCAGAATAGTCAGCAGCCTGTAAACGAGCGCATCGCTCGCGCGATGAATGACGCCATTACTCATCGCGGCCCGGACGACGAAGGATTTTATTTTAAGAACCAAACTGTTTTAGGGATGCGGCGGCTTTCGATTATTGACCTGGCCGGAGGTCATCAGCCCATCAGCAACGAAGACGGCACGGTCTGGGTCGTCTTCAACGGCGAAATCTACAATTACCGTGAACTGCGCGAAGGTTTGTTGGCGCGCGGTCACCATCTCCGAACCAATTCCGACACCGAAACCATCGTTCACCTGTACGAAGATTACGGCGACGATCTGGTTTCGCATTTGAACGGAATGTTTGGCTTCGCGTTGTGGGACGAACGACGGCAACGCTTGTTGATCGCCCGCGACCGCATGGGCGAAAAGCCATTGTATTTCACGCAAACCGACGAAGCTTTTATCTTTGCGTCTGAACTGAAAGCCTTGGTTCAGCATCCTTCGGTTGAACGGCGCATCAATTTGCTGGCGCTCAGGAAATATCTGCAATACGAATTTGTGCCTTCGCCGCACACGATGCTGGAAAGTGTTCACAAACTGTTGCCCGCGCATCGGCTGATATTCGAAAAGGGAAGTTGGCGAACGGAGCGGTATTGGCAGTTAAGTTACGATGGCGGGCGATTAAAGATCAGCGAAGAAGAGGCCGCCGAAGAAGTTCGCAACCGATTGCGCGAAGCCGTGCGGATGCGATTGGTGTCTGACGTTCCGCTCGGCGTATTGCTTTCTGGCGGAATTGATTCCAGCACGATGGCCGAAATGGCTTGCGAAGCTGCTGGCGGGCGCGTCAAAACTTTCTCCATCGCGTTTGAAGAAAAGTCGTTCGATGAATCTTCGTATGCTCGCAAAGTTGCCGAACAACTCGGCACGGAACATTACGAACAGCGATTCACTGAACGCGATATGCTGGACATCGTGCCAGAAATTCCGCGCTTGCTGGATGAACCACTTGGCGATGGATCATTGATTCCGACGTTTCTGCTGTCCCGGTTCACTCGTCAGCATGTGACGGTTGCATTGGGCGGAGATGGCGGAGATGAGCTTTTCGCGGGTTATCCAACTTATGGCGCGCATCGAATGGCAAAGCTGTACCAGATGATTCCGGGCTTTGTGCGCAGCGGGTTGATTGAACCCGCCGTGGCTCGAATGCCGGTTTCGACCGAAAACTTGTCGCTGGATTTCAAAGCCAAGCGTTTCGTGCGCGGAGCGTCGCACGGCGCGGGAACTCGGCACACGATCTGGATGGGTTCGTATGACGCGGCGCAACAACGCGAATTGCTGCGACCAGAAATCATCGCGGCTTGTCCAGATGAAATTGTTTTCGACGAAGTTCTGCCATACGACCGGCTGAACGGCCACAGCAATCTGATCGAACAAATGATGAAACTGGACGCGGCGCATTACCTGTCGGAATGCGTGCTGTTCAAAGTGGATCGCGCCAGCATGGCCGCTTCGCTGGAAACGCGCGCGCCGTTTCTGGATCACACCTTCATCGAATTTGTGTTGAAGCTGCCGATTGAAATGAAACTCAAAGGCCTGACGGGCAAGTACATTTTGAAAAAAGCAATGCGAGGCCGTTTACCCGACGACGTAATTGACCGTCCGAAAAAAGGCTTCGGCATGCCGGTGGCCAAATGGGTCAAAGGCGAATTGCGCTCGCTGGTGCGCGACACCTTTTCGCCCGAACGCCTGAACCGGCGTGGATTGTTCAACGCGGATTATGTCCAGCGGATGTTGGACGAACACGAACGCGGCCTGGCCGATCATCGCAAACTGATTTGGACTCTGCTGATGTTCGAGATGTGGCCACTGGCGAAGTGACATTGATCGTCCGGCATTGATGCTTTAGGCTTTCTGCGCAATCGAACCACCAAACGAGGCAAGAAATGAAATTGGAGCTACGCTCAAT
>ERZ650309.1429-NODE-1429-length-11209-cov-4.817823_pt1 | contig 11209 bp, 9 predicted proteins | sample MGYA00376245_ERZ650309 | MGnify/ENA primary metagenome ERZ650309 (study PRJEB26733, sample SAMN07839294) | wastewater metagenome | biome: urban; feature: wastewater treatment plant; material: waste water | place: USA: North Carolina | collected 2016-04-26 ...
TTTCCCTACACGACGCTCTTCCGATCTACGAATCATTCTTATTCGTAGCCGGGCCAGAATCTGCCATGTATGTCTGTGTTTGCTTTGGTATCACCGATAAAGCCATCCAGCGCGCCGCTGCCGAAGGCGTGCGGGATGTGGCAGAACTGACGATGCGTACCGGCCTGGGCAGTAATTGCGGAAGTTGCCGCGACATGGCCACCGCCATTTTGAATGATGCCCACGCGCCTGCCCTGCTACCCTTGCCGATCTTGCAAGCGGCCTGAAAACGCGCCATCGTGAATGGGCGTTTCCCATTCCAACATCTTTATACTAGTTGCCATTACAGTGGCCGCATATTCTCGGGAGCAATGCCATGAAAGGCGACAGCAAAGTCATCGAACATCTGATCGGCGAGCAGCCGGGCAGAATGGAATATCTGGAAAAAATTGTGACCGAGCAGTTAAACGCTGCTCGCTGATTGAAGGAGTAATAAAGAACAATGTCCAAGAATTGGTTGAAAGCAGTTTTTCAAACCGTAATTTTGACTTTCACGCTGGCAATGTTGGCCGTGGCTTCTGCGCCGCGACTGGGCATGTTGGATATTCCGGAATTGCCGATGCCGGATGGTTCCGGAGATACGCCGGAAATGCTTGTGGATATGGTTCCTACAACTGCTGTTGCGCGCCCAGCCAAACTGAAACTATCCAGCTTGCGCGGCAAAGTTGTGCTGATGGACATGTTCTGGTCAAAGTGCCCGCATTGTCAGGAGCATGCGCCGCACATCGTCGCCCTTTACAACCAATATCGTGATCGCGGCTTTACGGTTTTGGGCTTGGCCAAAGACAGCAAGGACGAAGCTGATGAAGTCAAAAGCGTAAAAGATTACATGGCGACGGCGAAGATCAATTACCCAACCGGATTCATTACCACGGAACTGGTCGCTTATTACGCGGACAGCCGGAATCACGGTGTGCCTCAGATGGTGCTGTTCGGCGCCGACGGCAAAATGGTGCTGCGCGAAATCAGTTGGAGCGACGCCATCGAAAAGAAACTGAAAGCGGCCATCGAAGAGCAATTGGCCAAAGCTCCGGCCAAGGCTGTTGAATCTAAACCCGCGACAGCGAACCCAGCAACGAAACCGGCAGCCAAGCCTGCCGCCAAACCAGCTCAACAAAAGTCGAAACGTAGTTAAAACCACGTGGACGCGTCTGCGCTCATGTGGACACACTCGTTGCCAGTAAACCGCTCGCGGCGCGCGAGCGTACCGATAAAACTCTTTTTCCAAACGGGGACAGCTTGATGAAAAATCGGATCAGAACAGCAATGAAAGCTTTGTTGGTGAGCCTTTGTTTTGTGCTGACGGTGACTGCTTCGGTGCGGTCAATCGGTCAGTCGGTTCCGGAACTTCCCATGCCGGACGGTTCAGGCGACGTGCCGGAAATTACCGTGGACCTTTACCCGGTTCCAGGAATCGAACAAACGGAAAAACTGAAGCTGTCCAGTTTGCGAGGCAAAGTTGTGTTGCTGGATATGTTCCTTTCGACGTGTCCGCACTGCCAGGATCACGCGCCAAACATTGTGGCTTTGTACAATCAGTTCAAGGCGAAAGGATTCACCGTCATCAGCATGGCTACCGATGACAAAGCGAATCCGAACTCGGCCAAAAGCGTCGGCAAATACATCGCCAAGGCCAAGATCAATTATCCGGTCGGTCAGATTTCTTATGAAGTGGTAGCGTATTACGCCGATCCGAAAAACGCCGGAGTTCCGCAAATGGTTCTGTTCGGAGCCGATGGCAAAATGGTATTCCGCGAAACCGGATGGACTGAAGAGATTGGCAAAAAACTGACTCAAATCGTCGAAGAGCAGTTGAACAAGCTGCCGACCGTCAAACCGGGCAGCAAAGCCAGCACCAAACCGACGAAGGAAAAAACGAAACTTGGCTAAGGCCGATTGGGAGAAGGTGAGTTGAAGAATCGAATCAGAGTGATTTTCAATGTTGTGTTGTTGTGTGTCAGCTTTGCGCTGATTGTGGTGGCGGCTGCTCCCAGGACAGGCTTCGCCGAATTGCAGGATTTGCCGAAAGCCGACGGATCAGGCGATACGCCGGACATGCTGGTGGATTTGTTCAGCCGAACTCCTGCCGCCAAAGCGCCGAAGTTTATGAAACTGTCCAGCTTGCGCGGCAAAGTCGTGCTGATGGACATTTTCTGGTCCCGATGTCCGCATTGCGAAGAACACGCTCCGCACATTGTCGAGATTTACAACCAATACCGGCAACGTGGATTGACCGTGCTGGGATTGGCGACAGACAGGAAAGACAACAAAGATGATCTGGACAGTTTGAAAGGCTTTTTAGATCGAACCAAGATCAATTACACCGTCGGATTTCTGACCGGCGAAGTCCGAATGAGTTATGGGGATCCAAAAGATGCCGGCGTCCCACAAATGATCCTCTTCGGTGCGGATGGCAAAATGGTTATTCGCGAAGTGGGCTGGTCTCCGGCTCAGGGCGAAAAAATCAAGAAAGCCATTGAAGTACAACTCGCCAAGCCTGCTGCGCGCGCGGGTAAAAAATGAATTTCAACATGTGAGGTGCCTGTGTCAAAACTTTCTTTTATTGGTAAGCATCATTCAATTCGCATTCTTGTTCTGTCCGTCATCGCCGGTTTGAGCTTTGCGGCGCTGGTGACTTTTTCAGGCGTGGCGACGGCCAAGGTGAAAATTGGCGAACTGCCCAAAGACTCTGTGGCGAAATTTCCGCTGCGAATGTCCACAGGGCAGCCAATCAGCTTGGCGGATTTACGCGGCAAAGTGGCCGTCATTAACTTTTTTGCCGTTTGGTGCGGACATTCACGGTTGCACGTTCAAGCCTTGACCAAATACGGCGAAGAAGAAAGCAAACGTGGTTTACAAATTGTCGGCTTGGCGGTTGATGACGCCGAAACGACTCCGCAGCGAGTCAGCGAATTCATTCACCAGATGAAAATCACTTATCCGGTTGGACTGGTCACGGACGACGTGTTCAAAAAGTATGTCGAATCCAAGGACCTGTCGGTTCCGCAAACGCTGGTATACGCGCGCGATGGAAAGCTGGTGGCGCATTTCATCGGGCACGATGATTCGGTTGCCGCTGAACTGGATGCCGCGATCAAGCGCGAACTGGAGAAGCGATAGCGGATTTAATGCGAATTGCCGTAAAACCCGGATGAGCAGGATTTGCAGGAACGTGACGCCTGCGCCTTGCTCATCCTTTTTCTTTTGCTTCGCAAATCATTCGCTAACGAAAGCAATAAACACTGAATCAGGTTTTGAGGAGTGGGAAGATGAGAAAAGCCAAGATTGTGGCGACGATTGGCCCGGCTTCGCGTTCAGTTGAGCGGTTGCGGGAGTTGATGTTGGCGGGAATGGATGTGGCCCGGTTGAATATGTCTCACGGCACGCATGAAGTTCACGCCGAAACCGTGACGAATCTGCGAGCCGTTGCCGCCGAACTCAATCGCCCGCTGGCGATTCTGTTGGACCTGTGCGGTCCGAAGATTCGCACCGGCAAGTTGAAAGACGGCAAACCGATTCGACTGATAGCCGACCAGCAGCTAACCATTACTACGCGAGACGTTGTCGGTGACGAGGCAATTGTTTCGACCAGTTACTCGTTGTTGCCGAAAGACGCAAAAGTCGGCGACCGGATTTTGTTCGCCGATGGGATGATCGAATTGCGTGTGGAACAAGTCACCAAAACTGAAGTCGTTTGCCGTGTGCTGAACGGTGGCGAACTGGGCGAGAACAAAGGCATCAATCTGCCGGGCGTCAAACTTTCCGCGCCTTCGCTGACGGAAAAAGATCGCACCGATTTGACGTTCGGTTTGCAGCAACAGGTGGATTACGTTGCGCTGTCGTTTGTTCGCAGCGCGCGCGATTGCATCGGAGCCAAAACGCTGATCGAATTTCTGGGCGCGGACACACCGCTGATCGCCAAAATCGAAAAGCGCGAAGCCTTGGACGATCTGGATAACATCATTACTGCTTGCGACGGAGTGATGGTGGCGCGAGGCGATTTGGGCGTCGAAACCGCAGTCGAAAGCGTGCCGTTTCACCAAAAACTGATTGTGGCGAAAGCCAATGCCGCCGAAAAGCTGGTTATCACGGCAACACAAATGCTGGAATCCATGACGCACGAACCGCGTCCGACGCGCGCGGAAGCTTCGGACGTCGCCAACGCCATTCTGGATGGAACCGATTCGGCGATGCTGTCGGCGGAAACGGCTGCGGGGGATTATCCGGTCGCTGCGGTTGAAACGATGGCGCGCATCATCAGCTTCACCGAAACCAATTGCCAGCAGGGAAACCGTTCGCGCGAATTGATCCACGGCAGTCAGAAGGGAACTGAAGGGCGCGCAATTGCCGAAGCCGCGATCTATGCCGCCCAGGAATTGAATTCCAAACTGATCCTGGTGTTCAGCAAATCCGGCACGATGGCGCGCCATCTGGCGGCGCTCCGGCCCGCGCAAAAAATCGTAGCGTTCACGCCACATACGCGCTCTTACAATGCCTTGGCCGCTGTTTGGGGCATCGAGCCACATCTGCTGGATTTTGAAGGAGATAGCTCCAATTTACTGGCCAGAGCGGACGAGGCGTTGATCAAACTCGGTCTTGCTATTCGAGGCGAGATGGTTGTTGCGATGGCCGGAAGAATTCCCACTCAGCCGAGTTTGTCGTCCATGATGAAGCTGCACGCCGTGGGCGAGATCGAAGCGGAAGGATAAATGTGGAGTGCTGCGCCAGAAACGCAGCACTCCACATTTATTACCAGCGGTTGACGATGATGTCCGGCCCAACCAGATGGCCGCTCTCGCCTCCGGCGTACACGTGATAAAAATGCCCGGAATACCACATCACCACATCCTGCTCGTTAATAGACTCTCCATTGATGAATTGATCCAGATTGGCTTCGGTGTTTGAGCCGGTGGAATTTTGGCCGTCGTCCAATTCTGTGCTGCGATATCGCAAAAACCATGCGTCTCCGCGAGCATAAGTGTCCGCAACTCCATCGTTGGGACCCGGCTGAACAGTGACCATTTCGCCGCTCGCCAGATTTTCCACCGTCCAATACCGTCCACGAATGTAATCGCGATAAGCTTTGCTTTCAGTGAGCAACGGCGTGAAGAACGAACGCGTATCGAATTGGGTGAATCGGTTCTTGCCCGCCGAAGCAATGTCAAAATCCAAACGCCAGTACGCATGATGATGGTGAGCATTGCAGATGCAGGAATTGCTGATTCCATCAAACCCGAATCGGGAACGCATGACGCCTGCGGGCGAAAACTCCCAACGACTGATGTACCGGTACCAACCAGCTTCCATTTCGCTGACGATGGAAACTTCATTGTTGTTCGGGTCTTGGTAAATGGCTACGCCACGGAAATTACCCGTATCGTTATGGCTTTCAATGACTGTCTGGGGAGCTGATGTGCAAAGGCGAACTCCGGATGCGACATCCGTGCCGTTGGCCGTGAACATTCCTTCTTGCCATTGCCAGTCGCGATAAGGTCCACAGGCATTGTTGTCATACTGGACGTTCAGGATTGGCACGTGGGCGCGTTTCAGGATCGGTTTGCCAAGGTACGTCACGTCGCGCAATTCGACGCCTGATGCGCGCGTGCCCGAAGACGCTGACGGGCGAATCACCAGCATCTGCCAAATGGGAGTACCACTGACGCTGATGGTCAGATTGAACTGGCCAGCAGTCCCGCGCGAGGTCGTTCCCTGGCCGGCGTTGGTGCTGCCGCAAACTGCTTCAAGGGCTTTGGCCGTTGGCGGAGCATTCTTGATAAAAGTCGTCACGGCTTTGGTGATCATATTGACAGCGACAATTTGATTGGGAGTTGCCGTGCCCGGAGTCAAAATGCCAACAGTCAACGTCCGCTCAGTGGTCAAGCTTTCTGATGCCAGCGGCGGCATGGTTCGATACACCGTCGCGCCGGATTTGAAGAGGTCCGAGAAATTCGGATTTTTTTGAATGATTGCGGCGGCAGCGTCAAATTCCTCGGAACTGGGCAGCGGTTGAGTTGTGCCAAGGGCGACTGTCGTCAAGCTTGTGTTGTTAATCGTGGTGTCCACCACCACAGGGCGATTTTTGGTGTAATCGTAAAACGTGGCGCGAAGTTTTTGCTGATCCACAGATAATCTTTGCGAATCCGGATATTCAATGGAGATCAAACGGTTTTCGGTTCCGTTCAAAAACTTTGTCACCGATGGCAAAGCTTTGATGGCGTTAATGACGGAATTCACCTGAGCCTGACTTGGTGAAACCGGTGTTACGGTGACTGTCACGGGGCCTTGAAGTTTTCCGGCCAAGGCTCTTTCTTTGATTACCCTGGGAGTGAGATCGTTGGCACTCGTTGCCAGTTCGCTCAGTAACAAACCACCTAAGCCAAGCGTCAAGACCACCGTTAACCAAAATACCTTATTTCGCATCTGAATCTCCTTTTCCGGCAATATCGCCAATTGAAATCTTTCCGTAAGCAAACCGGAAATTGAAAACCTGCAAAAACCGCTTTCGCAATTTGTAACACCGCTGTGCAGTTTGTATGTCTTTGGCGATTGAATGAATAAAGTTGGAAGAAGAAAAGCTTTGCACCTGCGGAATCTGATGCCGTTAGATTGCAGGCTGCTTTAGTAGCTTTTGAACGTGCAACGAAATAGCATAGCGTTCAGACACTGGTCAAGCTGAGCGTTCCAGTCTGTTTCTGTGCATCGTTTTAGAGTCATTCAAGCAACCGGACGCGCAACTTGCAGTTCCGCGCCGGGCAATGTTAAAAGAACTCACCCCATTCAAGACTCTGTTTTGTCATCACGGAGGAATCATTTGAAACGTTACCCAATCACATTACTGGCCACAATAATCGTGTTTCTGCTTGCTGTCGCCTGTTTAGGCCCTTTGGCGTCTTTGGCGCAGAAAAAGGCTCGGCGTCCCGCGCCGACTCCCAAACCGACCCCGACTCCGGATATTCGCGTCGAAGCCGGACAGGTCGCCGAGCAGATCAAGAATTTCTCGAAGTTCATTTACATTTACGGCAAAGTCGTCAACGGATTCGAACTGGCCGATGAACAAGCCAGGACTGGAAAGATGACTCCTGCCGCTGCGACGAAAAATCGGGAAAGCAAGGAAGCTTTGCTGGCCAACATCCGCAACCTGAAACTGGGAATCGAGAATTTGACTCAAAGCTTTCGCAGCAATCCGCGGTTACAGGTTCACGCGTTGAAGCTTTCATTCGCAATTGATGCCGCACGTGATGCCGAACGTTTGGCAACGGATGGCCGTTACGACGAAGCCGGCAAATCTCTTGTCGCCGTAATTGAAAGATTAACTGACACTGTGCTGGCAATGCGCTGAGATTTCTTTTCAAAATCCATCTTCGTGCGAAAAATCACTGGCCAGCCTTTAGGCTTGTGACTATAATGCGCGGGTCAAATCGGGCTGCCTCTTCACAGCAGCCTTTTTATTTGCAGCAGCGGCGGTTCTGCCGCAGGATTTCAGTGGTTCAAAATTCCAAGGCTCCGTCCCCCAGTTACGGATTCTTTTCGTTCCCGAGCCACTTATGCGAACGCATCTGATCAGGATCCAATCAACAGTTTGCTTTCTTACTGCTGATGCTCCGTTCAGATTTGTTTTCGCCTACGTTTTTTGAGTTTGCAACTGACTGAAGCAAAGTTGAAAGCTAGTAATAAATAGCGGGTCAGAGTTTTGCCGTCATCAAGGCATTTTAGAATCTGAAACCTCATCAACTCGATAACTCAGGTTCGTAAGTGCAACTCGTATGATTGGCCAAAATATAGCGACCGAGGAATTCGTCAGCCCCAGTTCCCGGCCAGCAATCTTTACCTAACTCCAACTCGCGCAAAGCCTGGCCTTCAGCGGAACCGGCTCAGAGATGCGCGCAATAAGATAGACAGGAACGGCCTCAAGCTCACTCCGTTGCTGTTGAAACTTGCCCAAGATTTACTACCCAATGACTGCCCCACTTTGTGTTCGCGCGTGCTGAGTAAGGACTTTTGACAATCAGATCAAAAGCCGACGGGATAACTACACACAAAAAGATGCTGCTTGGCATCCGGGTCCCTCACCGATCCGTTACTTGCGCAAGGTTAAAATGAAAGCGTTAACTCCCAATTCGCCGCTCAAAGCGGTGAAGATTACTCCTCGCGTTCCCTCACAAAACGCGCTTGATCAAAGTACGCTTTGGCAAAAGCGTATCGAACACAACGATGCCGCAAGTTTATGGCGTTCGTTGCAGCGAATGGTTGCTTCTCATCCGCTGGTTCGTTCGGTGTTGGGCAATCAACACTCGGCCAATTCCGAACCGCCGTTTTCCGTTCATGACCTGACTCAAGACCTGTATGTGCTGTTATTGCAAAAAGGACGGTTCAACCATTACCTGACTGCCGAAATGTCCGATGCCGAAATCGAACGAGAAATCTTTCAGATTGAACTGACCAATATGCTGATCGGCAATTTGCGTCGCCGCCGTCCGGAAAATTACCGAATCGTCCGCCGCGTTAGCCAGATTCTGGAAAGCGATCCACGATTTCGCCGGTTTCGCCGCAACAAACAACAGCACCAGGTTGAACGCTATCGTCAGGCAGCCGAAGCCGTATTTGGGTTGCGCGAATGGAGCGACGACAAACGGATCAAAGACAGCGGCACCTTCGACGATTTGATTCTCAACATTCCGCAACGAAGCCGAAATCGCCGCCTCGCCGGATGCACAGGCGAAACGCAAGTTATTGTCAGCAACCATGAACTGGTGGAGCTGATGGCAGAAATTCTGGGAGCGATTGATTCGCCTGCGCCATTGCGTGTATTGCGCCAACTGGCGCTGAGCAAGCTGCCGATTTTCGATCCGATGCTGACTTCCATTGACGATGAAACCAGCGAAGAGCGGCATGGCCATCGTTATCATTACTCGTTGATTTCCGCAGATGCCACGCCGGAACAGCAAGTCATGAATCGCCAGCAGGAAGTGGAAGCCCGTTCAATGGCGATTCGGTTTTTGAACAAACTCAGTGACCTGACCCGGTCGAATCCGGCGCGAACGGAACGGCTATGGCGAGTGTTGTGGCATTGTTATTTTGACAGCGACGAACCATCGCAACTGGAAATCGCGGAAATCGTCGGGATCTCCGATTCGTCGGTCAGCGATTATCGTCGCCGGATCGAAGGCGAAATGCGCAAGCTTCGTTTTGCTCAGGACCAAGTCAGTGTCTTCGCCGAAGAACTGAAGGAACAGTTGCGTTGGCGTTTGGGACCTGCCGAACGAAATGAACGTCGCCATGAATTCAGCGAAATCATGATGCGACCCCGATTCCGTTTCGTTTCGCCCATGCTTTACACGGTGGCTTCAGCGGCCTAAATCGTTTTCTCCATAGAACCAACTCTTGCTGACTTTCTGCGTTCTGTTTTCCGTTCATTGGTGATGAATCTTGTTGATCGCCAATGAATGGGAAGCAGTGAGCGTCGAATATGAAAGTCGGCCTTTGTCTTTTTCTGCAAGCCCGCTTCGATCTCTCCGTTCTCAGCCACGAAGAGTTCGGAACTCTTTGCTCACTTTGAGCGTCGAATCAGCCCGTTAGCCAATGTCACTTTGAAATTACTTCCGGCAAAAGGCCTGACAAGGTTTGCGGGAGAAGTGTGTCCCGATTCAGCTTTTGGAGAGAAATATGAAAAGAGATTTTGTTTTTAGATTGTTGTTCGCCGTTGGAATTTGCGTCCTCAGTGTTGTGGTGTATTCCGGCTTAACTTCGTTGACCGAAGTTGTTGAAGCAGCGCCGGGCAAGGTTACGCAAGGCGCTTTACAAATTATCGGCAAAGACAACGCAGGCCAATGCCCGCTGAAACATACCGACGTCAAAGCCGAAATCAGCGGCCAACTTGCTCGCACGACGGTGACACAGGAATTTCAGAATCCGTTCAACGACAAGATCGAAGCAGTTTACGTCTTTCCTTTACCGGTCAACGCAGCCGTTGATGATATGACGATGATCGTCGGCGACCGCACCGTCAAAGGTAAAATCAAACGCCGCGAAGAAGCTCGGCAAATTTACGAAGCCGCGCGCGACGCCGGGCAAGTCGCCAGCTTGCTGGATCAGGAACGGCCAAACATCTTCACGCAATCTGTCGCCAACATCACGCCGGGCGCGACGGTCAAAGTGACGATCAGTTACGTCGAAGCTCTGAAATACGAAGACGGCGCGTATGAATTTGTGTTCCCGATGGTGGTCGGGCCGCGATATATTCCTCAGCCATCTACTCAAACCCCCGCGCCTGATACCAGCCAGGTTCCGTCGTCTGTTCCTGACGCTTCGCGCATCACGCCGCCTGTTACGCCGGAAGGAACTCGCGCAGGCCACGATATTTCCATCGAAGTGAAGCTCGACGCTGGAGTTCCGATTGATTCTATTGAATCAAAATCTCACGAAGTCGAACAGCAGCGCGTCAATGCTCACGCCGCCATCGTGCGGTTGAAAGATCAGAACACGATTCCGAACAAAGATTTCGTTCTGCGATTTGACGTCGCCGGAAAGAAAATCGCCGATGCCGTGATGACGCATCGCGGTCAGCAAGGTGGATTCTTTACCTTGATGCTGCAACCGCCGGAGCGTGTCACCGTCGCGGACGTTTCGCCAAAAGAGATTGTCTTTGTGCTCGACACGTCGGGTTCGATGGATGGATTCCCAATTGAAAAAGCCAAAGAAGCCATGAAGCTGGCGATTGACGGAATGAATCCGCAGGACACGTTCAACCTGATTACGTTTGCCGGTGACACGCACGTTTTGTTTCCTCAGCCAGTCCCAGCCACGCCGGAAAACCTGAAACGCGCGCAGGATTTTCTCGCGTCCCGCCAGGGCGGCGGCGGAACCGAAATGATGAAAGCGATCAAGACGGCGCTTGATCCGTCGAAGTCGCAAGATCACGTTCGCATCGTTTGTTTTATGACCGATGGCTTCATTGGCAACGACATGGAAATTGTCGGCGAGATTCAGAAACATCCGAATGCTCGCGTCTTCGCATTCGGCATTGGCTCTTCGGTCAATCGTTTCCTGCTCGACAAGATGGCGGAAGAAGGGCGCGGCGAAGTCGAATACGTCAGTTTGACGGATGACGGTTCGGCAGCGGCCAAACGCTTTCACGAACGCGTTCGCAATCCCCTGCTGACAGACATTCGCG
>ERZ650309.1430-NODE-1430-length-11208-cov-5.802654_pt1 | contig 11208 bp, 11 predicted proteins | sample MGYA00376245_ERZ650309 | MGnify/ENA primary metagenome ERZ650309 (study PRJEB26733, sample SAMN07839294) | wastewater metagenome | biome: urban; feature: wastewater treatment plant; material: waste water | place: USA: North Carolina | collected 2016-04-26 ...
GTTGGATGCCGCTACGGGACCGCAGTTGATCGGCCCGGGTGGCGATGCGCCGGCGCCGGCGGGCAAGCCTGAACCGAATGGGCCTCTCATTGGTCCGGGTGGGCAAAACCCAGACGGGGAAAAGCGACCATGGTGGAACCCCACGCCCGGCGAGGCGATCATTGGAGGTGCAGGTGCAATCGCTGGTGTGACTGCCGACGGGGTACGTGGTGCGGTACTCGATGCGATCAAAGACGGGCCCAAAACTGGGCCGGGGGCGGCCGATCCCGCCCTCCTGAGATGGCTGGACGATCCCAAATACCGCATGTTCAAAGGCTTCTCCAAGATAGGTGGCGTGGCTTCCTTAGTCGCCGTAATTCCGTCGATTGCATCGGATATGAAGGGCGAAGACGGCAAGCATGGCGACTCATTTGCGAAGGCGGCGACGCGTGAAGTTGGAGGCACGGCTGTCGGAATCGGCGCCGGCGCGGCGACCGGCTTTATTGCGGAGATAGGAACGACTGCAGCAATTGGCTTCGTGGCTGGTTCGGAGGTTCCAGTGGTAGGCAACGTCGTTGGATTAGTGGTAGGTGCTGCGGCCGGTGCGTATATCGCCACTGGCGCATCGAAGGGGTTCGGCAAAGCGTGGGATTGGGCAGCCTCCGGCGTGGAATCGATATTTAGTTGGTAGGAATGACGAACCCGCCGATGCGTTTTGACGTATTCGCACAACAACGTAACCTCGCGATAACTGCTGTTGATCGGTTTGACGGATTCATCGTTGAAGTGGGTGTACCTGAAGGTTGGTACCCATTCGACTCCGCTACCGGGATGCGGATATGGGTCTGCCGCGTTGACCCGCGCGGTGACATATTCTGCGCCAACGCGGTACTGACTACGCACAGCGTCGATGCAGAACTGGATGCCGCCGAGGTGTTCGCCATGCTCGCGGAACAGCAATTGCGGTCTGTGCAATGTGCTCACGAGCAGGGACGTTCGATCTCCGCCGCCACGGAGGGTCCAGGGGTTGTGGGGGTACTGGCAATGCAGATCGACGACAAGCTCGGCACCATCGACAGTCTCACCCGGACCCGGATCATCACGAATCCTAAGGAGACCATGATCGCGCAATTAACCGTTACCGCACTGCAGGATTCCCCAGCCAACCGGGCGAAAATCTGGCTGACCGTACGGCCACGCGACGGCGCCGGACCAGCTGCGCCAAGCCCAATTACTGGCGGCACGCAGACCGGAACATGGGGCGATCACCGATGACAGGCAGCGACAAGTCGGCTCGTGCGGGACGCGTGCTGCAATACGGCATGGCTGCGCTGCTACTGCTGTTGGCGGCGGTGTCGGTGCTGGGAGGCGGCCGGTGGTATGAGACAGCCATCATGGTTATTCCAGCCCTCATGTTTTTGGTCGGCAGCGGCCGGCAGAATTATCGGTCGGCGGTTAATCGGTCGGGGCAAGAGATCACCTGCCGGTTTATTCCGTGGTTTGAGCCGCTCGTTTACGGTTGCGGGATCCTGCTGCCGGCAATCGGAATAGCCGGATTTTTTATGGGGACTGATCCTGGCTATCCGCGGTGGTTCCGTTATACCGGAATATTCTTGGTGTGCTTGGGGGCGCTATTAGCTGCTAGCTTTTTGCGCGCGTGGCGCATGTCCAGGCTGTGCATCACACCAACGACGCTCACCATTCGCCTGCCGCTCATTCGCCCGCCCGCGAGCCTGCGTGGACCGACTGACATCCGTCGCGAGCAGGTCAAGTCGATCGAACCGAAAATCGTGCGGATGAATATGGGCGTGCAGATCCTGCGGGTGGTGATGGTATTCCAGGCTGAGGGCGCCGATGACACCACGAATGTTCTATTGGGTCCGCAGTTCACCGTCGATCCGATGAATCTTCTTGGGGGCCTGCTGGCTTGGAGAGACGGTGCCGATGATGATCCGAGCGAGCTGATGGACCGCATCGAAGGAATTCTGCGGGGGCATTCAGCCGCGGGTGGGTGAATGCGTTGCGCTGTTCGGACACGAATCGAGCGTCCGGAACAAGCGATGCAGCGGACAAACTGCAAGTGGGAAATCGGATTTGGTGTGCTCTTCTTGTTGCTCAGCCTGCTGGCAGCGAGAGGGCTTTTTCGATTGGTGCGTGAACTCCGGACCGGTGACCGGGCGCACACCCCAGCATGAGCAGCGTGCACGCGATCTAGCCGGCCATACCTCGCCGACGCCCGTCAAAAAAGTTGACCATGTCAACTTTTTTGACGTCGCCAGATCGAATAACGGTACGGAGGCGAGACGCTGCCGACGGGACCGAACTAGGAACCCAACACCTTCGACGCCACATGGCGCGCCGTGTTGGCTGCAGGGAATCCGGCGTATCCACTCGAGTGGTAGACCACCTCGGCCAGCTCGTCGTCGGTCAGGCCGTTCTGGCGCCCAATCTTGAAGTGCGCCTGCAATTCATCTTCGGCACGCAGCGCAATGAGGATGCCCAGTGTCACGAGGCTGCGGTCGCGTCGGCTCAGGCCCTCGCGGCTCCACAACCGCCCGAAGATGCCTTCGACCCCGATGTCCATCAACTCGGGGGCAAATCCGCCGCCGAAGTCGACGTCACCGTCGGGCAGGACGCCCGGCAGCATCTCGCGGAATACCTTCAAACCTTCATCACGCCAGTCGGTCACCTACATGACAGTAGCGGTCAACGAGGTGCGACGAACCCGACCGGACCAGATGCCACGCACACCGACAGAGCTGCAGTATTGGCCCGCACCTTGATGGTGGCCCCGGCGCCGGGCAGCCGGACAAAGACCCGGTTCAGGCCGGGATGCACGGGGATTCGCGCGTCGACACCCTCGGTGAGGGACATGGTCACCGACCCCTCGCTGTTGGCGAGATAGTTGATCTCGGTGGTCCAATCCGCCGGCAGGAGTGGACCGTCCAGCGGCAGCGTCACGGGCGTATCGGTTTGGACCAGGTACCCGCAATTGGGCGACGGTCCGGGAGCGATCGTGCGGACCCAGGTCACCTTTGCCGGAATCAGCTCACCTGCGGAGGTGAACATCTGCAGAGACGTTGTGCTGGAGGCGAATTCAGGACGGTCGGTGACCAAGGCGAACATGTGACTGGCCAGGTTCTCGGGCCACGCCACGCGCTGCAGCACCAACGGGTCGACTTCCTGGTCCAGCAGTGGCACGTTCCGCGGCGCGGCCGCCAGGGCCGACTGCGCGGTACGCAGGTACGAGCGGGTGGGATTGTCCCGCCAACTGGGCAGGAAGGTGGCCCACGAATAGAGGCTGCTGGCCACGAATATCGTTGCGGCACAGGTGATGATCGCAGAGCGGCGAACCGATGCATCGAGCCGGGAAGAGCCGACTCGGTTGGGTGCGCAGAAAGCCACTGCGGCCAGTAGGGCCAGGACCACCACCAAATCGGACAGGTAACGCAGAGTCTGGGCCAATTCGAGCGCAGTGAAGCGAGAGGAGCGCATCAGATAGATCGGCACCTGGCAGGCCACCAGATATCCGACGGCGGCCAGCCATACGAGCCCCAGCCGCTGCTTCCGGGCCAGTGATACGACGACCACCGCAAGGAGAACCAGCCAGCCCAGCACCATGGCTGCCAAAGACGGTGTCGCCCATGGAGAGGCGGGTGCCCAGCGCTGCCACTCCCATGGCCCGCCGATCAATGTCGGCACCAGTCCGTGTGTCACCGAGCGGGCCAGCAATTCCCAGGTCATGCCCAGATCCAGCGTCCAGCGCCGCTGGTTGACCACCAGCACGTAGACGCCGATCCAGCCGACGGTGATGCTCAGTAGCGCCAGCCACAGTCGTAAACCGCGGCGCCATACGGTCGTGATGGTTCCCGTGCCGCTCACACGAAAAAGCAGCCAGCACACGGCGAATGCGGCGAACGGGATCACCGCGGACTTCTCGAAGAACAACAACCCACCGAAGTACGCCACGCAACCGGTCCATACGTATCGCTGATCGCCGGTGCGTACCAACAAGATTGAGTCGGCACACACCCAGGCCATGGCGGCGGCCATCGGTAGTGCGTTCAGTCCGGCCGACCACCATGCGAAGGCCGGTACGCCCAGTGGGGTGAACAGGGCAAAAGTCAAGGGCACCAACAGAACCGGTCTCCAGCCCAGAATCACCCGCAGTGCACGTATCAGTGCCAGCGATGCGACAAGCTGCAGCACCACCAGGCTCAACGCCGGCCAGAACCAGTTCAACGGCGCGAGCCGGGTCAGCACCCCGGCGAACAGGAACCCGCCAGGCATCACGTGGCCGTCGTGGTCGTTGAACAGAAAGTCGGGCGAGAGCAGGGAATGCGTGCCGGCTTTCCCGATCAGAATCAGGTCGTCCCAGTAGAAGTAGCCCTCAAATGCCAGCACCGCCCGCAGAACAAGCTGCAGTACCACCAGGGCGGCGGCAGTTCGGGCGATCCAGTTCACTCTTTCTGACTGTACGGGTCGACGGACAGCAACCATCGGTATGGTTACCGCGTGCGAACACTTGTCACTGGTGCAGCGGGATTCATCGGGTCGACGCTGGTCGATCGCCTTCTTGCCGACGGCCACGACGTCGTCGGGCTCGATGACCTCAGTTCGGGTAAGCGTTCCAACCTCAATGACGCCGACGGCAGTTCGAAGTTCAGCTTCGTCGAGGCGGACATCGTCGACGCCGATCTGGACAGCATCGTGGCCGCGGCCAAGCCGGAGGTCATCTTCCATCTGGCCGCACAGATCTCGGTCAGCCGATCGGTCGCTGAAGCGCCGTTCGATGCGAGCGTGAACGTGGTCGGCACGGTGCGCCTGGCCGAGGCGGCTCGCCGTCATGGTGTTCGCAAGGTGGTCCACACGTCGTCAGGCGGGTCGATCTACGGTGTGCCGCCGGGCTACCCGACCAACGAGGACATGCCGACCGATCCGTCGTCTCCCTACGCTGCCAGCAAAGTCTGCGGCGAGGTCTACCTCAACATGTTCCGCAACCTCTACGGGCTCGACTGCTCGCACATCGCCCCGGCCAACGTCTATGGCCCCCGGCAGGATCCGCACGGCGAGGCCGGCGTCGTCGCGATCTTCAGCCAGGCGCTGCTCGCCGGTCGGCCCACCAAGATTTTCGGTGACGGCTCCGATACGCGTGACTACGTCTTCGTCGACGACGTGGTCGACGGGTTCGTGCGGGCTGGAGGCGAGGCCGGCGGCGGACTGCGGTTCAACGTCGGAACCGGCGTCGAGACCTCGACCGCACAGCTGCACACGGCCATCGCCGCCGCTGTCGGCGTGCCCGACGCCCCTGAACTCCACCCGCCGCGCCTCGGTGACCTGCGCAGATCCCGGCTCGATATCACCCGGGCGAATGAGGTGCTGGGCTGGAGCCCCAAGGTGCCGCTGATCGAGGGTGTCGCCCGGACGGTGGCATTCTTTCGGGCCTGAGCTGCCGATATACAGAAAAAGATTGTAAGTACTCACTTTCTAGGTTAGCGTCGCAGCATGACCTACGACGTGATCGTCTCTGGCGGCCTGTGGTTCGACGGCACCGGTGGCAAGCCATTCACCCGCAACCTGGGCATCCGCGACGGAGTTGTCGTCGACGTGTCCGCCAACCCGCTCGACGAGACCGGCTGTCCTGAGGTGATCGACGCCGCAGGCAAGTGGGTGATCCCCGGTTTCATCGACGTGCACACGCACTACGACGCCGAGGTACTGCTGGATCCGGGTCTGCGTGAGTCTGTGCGGCACGGTGTGACCACGGTGCTGCTGGGCATGTGCTCGCTGTCGACCGTGTACGCCGAGAGCGAGGACGCGGCCGACCTGTTCAGTCGTGTCGAAGCCGTGCCGCGTGATTTCGTGCTGGGTGCCCTGGAGAAGAACAGGACGTGGTCCGGACCGGCCGAGTACGTCACGGCGATCGAAGCGCTGCCGCTGGGCCCCAACGTCAGCTCGCTGCTGGGCCACTCCGATCTGCGCACCTCGGTGCTGGGTCTGGACCGCGCGACCACCCGTGGCGTCACTCCGACCGATGCGGAGCTGGAGACCATGGCCGCGCGCCTGGATGAGGCTCTCGACGCCGGCATGCTGGGGCTGTCCGGCATGGATGCGGCGATCGACAAGCTCGACGGCGACCGCTTCCGCTCCCGTGCGCTGCCGTCGACCTTCGCGACGTGGCGCGAACGCCGCCGTCTGATCAAGGTGCTGCGCAAGCGTGGCCGCATCCTGCAGAGCGCACCGAACGTCGCCAAGCTGCAAGAGGCACTGAACTTCTTCCTGGAGAGCAGCGGCTGGTTCGGCCGTCGCCGTGGCGTCCGGATGAGCCTGCTGGTATCGGCCGACGCCAAGTCGTCACCGGCGGCCGTCTACGTTCTCGGACCGGTGACGCGTCTGGCCAACAAGTTCCTCAACTCGCGCGTGCGCTTCCAGCACTTGCCGGTCCCGTTCGAATTGTATTCGGACGGAATCGATCTCCCGGTTTTCGAGGAGTTCGGTGCGGGTACCGCGGCGCTGCACCTGCGCGATCAGTTGAAGCGCAACAAGCTGATGTCCGATCCGGAGTACCGTCGTCGGTTCCGGAAGTCGTTCGACAAGAAGGTGCTCGGTCCCACGCTGTGGCACCGCGACTTCCACGATTCGACCATTGTCGAGTGCCCGGATAAGTCCCTGGTGGGCAAGAGCTTTGGCCAGATCGCCGATGAGCGCGGCGTGCACCCACTCGACGCGTTCCTCGACGTGTTGGTGGAGAACGGCGAACGCAACGTGCGGTGGACGACCATCGTGGCCAATCACCGTCCCAAGCAACTCGACAAGCTGGCCACCGAACCGTCTGTGCACATGGGCTTTTCGGACGCCGGTGCGCACCTGCGCAACATGGCCTTCTACAATTACGCGCTGCGGATGCTGCGACGGGTGCGCGACGCCGAGGGTGCCGGCACACCGTTCATGACCACCGAGCATGCCGTGCACCGGTTGACCGCCGAGGTGGCCGACTGGTTCGGGCTGGACGCCGGCACGCTGCGCAAGGGTGACCGCGCCGACTTCGTCGTCATCGACCCGGCCGGGCTGAACGCGGAGTTGGATGCCTACCAAGAGAATTCGGTTCCGTTCTACGGTGGGCTGAGTCGCATGGTGAACCGCAGTGACGACGCAGTGGTGGCGACCGGCGTGAACGGTCAGGTCGTCTTCCGTGCCGGCGAGTTCTGTGAGGGTTACGGTGAGACCGTGAAATCCGGCCACTACCTCACCGCACGCGGCGCGAAACTGCCCGTGGCGCAGCCGGTCTGAGATGGCCAGAACCCAACAGCAGCGCCGCGAGGAAACCCGGACCCGACTTCTGGATGCGGCGATCGAGACCATCGTCGAGGTGGGCTATGCGCGCGCCTCGGCGGCGGTGATCGCCCGTCGGGCCGAGGTTTCCGACGGCGCGCTGTTCAAGCACTTCGGCACCATGGGCGACTTCATGGCAGCCATCACGCTCGAGGTCATGCGCCGACAATTGGAGGCGTTCAACAAGCAGGTCGCCGAAATCCCTTCGGACAAGCCGGCTTTGGAAGGTGTACTGACGGCGCTGCGGGATGTCAGCGGTAATGCCACCAACGCGGTGGTGTACGAGTTGATGGTCGCGGCCCGGACCGACGAGAAGCTGCGGGCCACCCTGCAGGGCGTTCTCGCGGAGTATGCGCACAACATCTACGAGACCGCACGCGCGATGCCGGGCGCGGATCAACTGCCGGCCGAACATCTGATGATGTTGGTTGTGGTATCGATCAACACCTTCGACGGAGCCGCTCTGGTGCGTGCGGTCATGCCTGCGCCGGAGATCGAAGAAGGCCGTATCCAGTTGCTGTCGATGATGCTCAGTGGGTTGGTAGCAGGGGCACAACCCTGAGTGCAGCCGCGGTCGCCCCGTCGCTCGCAGGTAGCAGCGGAAGTCTGACATGCGGGCTCGCTATCCAGCCCTGTTCGGCCAGAACTGCCTTGATGACAACGGGATTCGGCTCGGTGAACAGTGCGGCCGACAGCGGTGCAAGTCGGTTGTGCAGCTCGCGGGCGCGCTCGTTGTGCCCTTCGCGCCACGCCGTGATGAGGTCGGCATAGGCGCGCGTCGCCACGTTCGCACTGGCCATGATGGCGCCTGCTGCGCCGAGCGCGATGAGGGGGCCGGCGAACAGATCGTCCCCCGCGAAGACTCGCGTGTGCGCGGGTAGCGTGGCCATGAAATCGATGGTGGTGTCGTCGATTCCACCGACCGAGTGTTTGAACCCGGCCACGTTGGGAAGTGCGGCGATGCGCCGCAAGGTATCTGCGCTCAGTGGTCGGCCGGTCCGATACGGGACGTTGTAGACGATGATCGGCACCGGACTGGCGGCGGCCAATCGTCGGAAATGCTCGAGGACACCGTCTTCGGCGGGCCGTGTGTAATAAGGCGTGACGGTCAGGGCGGCCATCGCATGTTCGTCGATCCGGCAGAGTCGGTTGACCGATTCGGCCGTCGAGTTCGAACCGACGCCGACGATCAGCTGGGTACCGCGGTGAGCGCAGGCCGCGGCGCAGATCTCCACGACTTTGGCGCGTTCGGCAGTGGTCAGTGTCGCGGGTTCACCTGTCGTCCCGAGGGCGACGATTCCTGTCGCGCCGTCGTCGAACATGTCGTGGGCGAGTGATTCCAGTGCGTCGCAATCGAGTTCGTCGTTGTCGGTGAACGGCGTGATGATGGGGACATAGAGACCGGCGGATGTCATGGTTCAACCGTGGCGGAAAATTTGATGTAGGTCTAGTTCGCTTTTATGGATATGAGCGTAAGTTGAACTGATGCTCGATGTGCGCAGGCTCCGGTTGCTTCGTGAGTTGTCCCACCGTGGCACCATCGCGGCGGTGGCCGAAGCGCTGGCCTACACGCCTTCGGCTGTCTCGCAACAGCTCTCGGTGCTCGAACGGGAAGCCGGCGTCCCACTGCTGGAAAGGACCGGCCGCGCAGTCACTTTGACCCCGGCGGCGATCCGTCTGGTCGAACATGCCGAACTGGTCATCGCGACACTGCAGGCCGCGGCCGCCGAACTCGCCTCCGGTACCGGCACAGTCACCGGCGCCCTGCGGATCGGCGTCTTCCCGAGCGCGGTGCCGGCGATCCTCACGCCTGCGCTCGTCGCGCTGAGCGCAGCGCATCCCGGACTGGATCTGGCGGTGACCGAGCTCGATCCCGCGGCGGTGCCCAGCGCGCTGCGCGACGAACGACTCGATATCGCCCTCGTCCAGGAGTACGACTACGTTCCCGTCGCCGATGACGCGGCGCTCGACACCGAGCCGCTGCTCGACGAAGTGGTGCACCTGGCGGCGCTGACGGCGCAGCCGCTGGGCAATCGGCGCGACGACAGCTGGATCGCCGGAACTGCAGGCACCCTCTGTCATGCGCTGACCGAGCGGGTTTGTGCGGCAGCAGGTTTCATTCCGCGGATCCGTCACCACGTGGACGACTTCGGGGCCGTGCTGGCGCTGGTGGCGGCCGGCCAGGGCGTCGCGCTGGTGCCTGACCTGGCGGTCGGTACGGCACCGGACGGTGTGGTGCTGACGCCGCTGCCCGTCCGGCGGCGCACGTCGCTGGCGTATCGACGCGGTACGGGCACGCATCCGGCGATCGCGGCGGCACGTGCCGCGTTGGTGTCGGTGACTCAGTCCTGAGGCGGGACGCGGACACCTTCCAGCGCGACCGCACGAGCCAGTTGGGCGTACCGCAATTCGAGGTCCTTGAATCGCATGTATGCACTGATCGTGGTGAACAGGAACGCCACGACCAGTGCATACACCAGTAGGTCGGCGCCACGGCCGATGCCGAGCCAGTGCGCCACCACGGTGGTGTCGTCGGGTCGGAGGATGGCGTAGATGGCTCCGATCACGAACAGTCCGTAGCCGACCTTCACCCACGCCCGGGACTGGGCGCTACGCCGCGATCTGAGCAGATACACCAGCAGCAGGACGACGGCGCCGATCAACAGCCCCTGGATCCAGTTCATCGGCGCAACCTCCCACGCAACAGCCCATCGACGATGATGTTCACCCCGTTGACCAGCGGCTGGCCCTTGGACATCGAGTAGTCCGTATACAGGATGTGCACGGGTTCTTCGGCCACGCGCCAACCATTTTCGACGATCAGCGTGACGAACTCACTGGCGTGACTCATGCCGTTCATGGTCAGGTTCAGGCCGTCGGCGACCGTCTTGTTGAACACCCGTAGTCCGTTGTGCGCGTCGGTCAGATGCAGTTTGCGGCTCGACGGACTCAGCTTGGCGACGATCGGCAGCAGCAACCGCTTGAGCACCGGCATCCGCTCAGGGGGGTGCTCGGCAAACCGGGTGCCGATCACGATGTCGAGGTCTTCGTCTCGCAGCCGGTCGATCATCCGCACCACGTCGTCCACGCGGTGTTGCCCGTCGGCGTCGAAGGTCGCGAAAACCTGGGCGCCGGGCCGGGAGCGGGCGTACTCGACGCCGGTTTGGATTGCCGCGCCCTGGCCGAGATTGACCGGGTGACGCACCACATGGGCCCCCGCGCCGAATGCCTGATCGCCGGTGTCGTCGTGTCCGCCGTCGTCGATACACACGACGTTCCCGAAGGTGGCGCGGACGTCGGCGATGACGTCGGCGATGACGCTCGCCTCGTTATAGGCCGGGATGATGATCCAGACTTCGGGGTAACAGCTCATGTTGATGCCGAAAATACCCGATCAGCGGGTACGGATCGCGACAAGCGCAGTCAGGTGGACGGCGATTCCCACCAGCGGACCGCACAGGAGCGCGATGATGGTCCGGGTCTGCAGATCGATGGGCAGCAGCAACAACAGCGTCGCGGCCAGTGTCGCGCCGACCCAGCCGACCGCATACGCCCGGTGCTGTGCGGCCGCCACGGTCGCAGCTCCGGTCAAGGTCAGGAAGGCGATCGCGACGGCGCCGGCCGTCAGCCAGGCGAGCAGCTCGCTGCTGGCGACGTACTCCGGCCCGAAGAAGGTCCGCAGCAGCCACGGTCCGAGCAGCCCGGCGGCAGCCACCGCCACGGCACCCAGACCCGCCAGCGTCACCGCCGGTGTCAGCAGCGCCCTCAGCCGCCGGTTGTCGACGAAGTGGGCGATCAGATTGCCCTGCATCGCGGTCAGCGGTACCAGCAGCGGAGCCCGCGTCAAGGTGACGGCCAGGATAGATCGGAAGAGCGTCGTGTAGGGAAAGAGTGTCT
>ERZ650309.1431-NODE-1431-length-11207-cov-4.974982_pt1 | contig 11207 bp, 10 predicted proteins | sample MGYA00376245_ERZ650309 | MGnify/ENA primary metagenome ERZ650309 (study PRJEB26733, sample SAMN07839294) | wastewater metagenome | biome: urban; feature: wastewater treatment plant; material: waste water | place: USA: North Carolina | collected 2016-04-26 ...
TAAACCAGCAACGCCAGCCCAGCCAAATAAAGAACGCTCTGGCCAATCAGCACTCCGTGCCACGGCTTCAGAAACTCCGCCAACTCTTTGGGAAGCCAGTCCGAAACCTTGTAACCAATCCAAAGCAGCAACGTGGCAAAAGTAATCGTCGCTTCTTCGCGCCGCCGCGCTTTGATGAAGCGGATAACCACGTCAATTATTGACCTGAATTGCAGAGCAAAGTCTTGAACACCTGGCATAGCGTTGAAACCGAGTTTGATACTGCGTTGATGAATAAGCCTGACTGCAAACGGCTTTGGAAAAGGCGGGCGGATTTTATGCTGAGGCTGAAAAGAAGCCAACGGTCATTCAACAACCTGGACATCCAGTTCGTTACCGTCAACCTGAGCATTGGTTCCGAGCATGGGCGTGACCATCAATCGGTACAACGCCAACGCCGCTACAGCGCCAAACGCGATGACGGCAGCCATCGGCACGGCGGAATGGTTGTGGAAGGCTCCGACCAGAGAACCGGCCAACGTCGCGGCTCCGAATTGCAAAGTCCCCATCAGAGCCGAAGCGCTGCCTGCGCGGTCGGCTTGATGGGCCATGGCTCCGGCGATCATATTCGGGAAGGAAAATCCCAGGCAGGTGACGAAGGCAAACAGCGGTGGCCACAGTCCCCACATACCTCCCCAGCCAGTCAGCGCCATCAGCAACAAAATCAGTCCGAAGCCGGAAAGCACCACGACGACTCGCGACAAGATTTCGTCAGGCTTCCAGCGAGCCAGCAATCGGTGATTGATTTGCGAAGCCACAATCAATCCAAAGGCGTTCAGGCCGAACAGCAAACTGTACGCTTGCTCCGAAACGCCATACAGTTTGATAAACACAAACGGCGAATTCGAGATGTAAGCGAACAATCCGGCTTGGGCGACTCCGCCCGCCAGCGCGTATCCATTGAAGCGCCGGTCAGCCAGCAGTTGTCCGTACACGTGCAGCGCATTGCGAATCGGGCTGGCGTGAATGTTGCGCGCCGATTCAGGCAAGGTTTCTTGCAATCCAAACACGGACGCAATCAAACATCCGATTCCAAACAGCGTCAGAAATACGAAAATCACTCGCCAGCCAAAAAACTTCAGCATGTATCCGCCGGCCACCGGAGCCAGAATCGGAGCAACGCCTAAAACCAAAACCAACAGCGAAAAGACTTTGGCCGAAGCTTGATGATCGAACAGGTCGCGCACCATTGCGCGGGCAATCACGATTCCGGCGCACCCTCCGACGGCCTGCACAAATCGAAATGCAATCAGCGTTTCGATGTTCGTCGCCAATGCGCAGCCAATCGAAGCGGCAACGTACAGCACCAGTCCGGCATACAACGGACGTTTACGTCCGAAGCGATCCGCCAGCGGTCCGTAAAACGCCTGGCCCAATGCCAAGCCGATGAAAAATGCCGCCAGCGAAAACTGAACGGCTGCGGAACTGGCGCGCAGGTCAGTTTCCAGCGTCGGAAAGCTGGGCAGATACATATCAATTGAAAGCGGCGCAAAGGCGGTTAGCGCGCCAAGGATCAAAACCAACCGGACGGAGATGTTTTTCATGAATACAGTTCAGGAAGCTCAATTTTGGTTTTGGCAAGGACTGGCACTTGGGTTTATTGCTGCCTGCCAACTTGATCATAGTTGCAGGCAAACCCATCACGCAAAAGCGCTGGGCAAACACAAAAAAGCCGGGTGAGTTATTCACTCACCCGGTAAGAAAGTGGGATGCTTATCAGGATGCTTTTTGTCAGGATGGAAACTCAATCAATCATTCGGCTTCGCTAAATTGTGGTTTTGCGTTGGGCGATCATTCGCAACAAACCGTTGACCGCCAAATGCAGCAACGCGTAAACCATGAGTGCCGCCAGATACGAAAAACGAAGCCGAAAGACGCCCGATGCGGGGTCGAAAAACAAATTGTTGAAGGGAGCCAGAAACGGCGCGCTGAAAAATTCGACAAAATTGCGGATGCCATTTCCACGCCGCGCTCCGAACAAATCGAAGACGATTTGCAAACCGATCAAGCCGTAGATCAGGTAAAACACGTAATCCACAACCTGAGAAACACGCGTAGCAAGACGGACGCGCTCAAGCTCGACGCCGGTTTCGCGCACTTCTGACAAGGCTTTCAGTTTGATTTCCTTGCCCAGAGACGCAACCTCGTTTTGCTCCGAACCGGTCAATTGATCAGCCTGCTGTTTTACCTGCGTTTCGATTTCACCGCGCGCCGAATCCTTGACCGCTTCGTATTGTTCAACGCGCCGTCTGTCATCAACTAACAAAGTATTTGGTAGTGCCATTACAACCCTCCTTTTAGTCTTACCGGTCAGACGAAACTGACACTTTTCAGCCGAAGCCTTAACGATAAACCAAACGGCGACGGCCTCTGCGGAACGATCCGATCAGCGCAACAAAAATGGCAGAGCCGATAATGGACCAAATAATCGGGAATTGCTGACCTTCAATGTTTAAGCTGAACAATTCCGGCAAGCCCAAGGTGCGCGCCAACCACCCACCCAACACAGCGCCAATGAAACCAACGGCGATTGTCACCAAAATGCCGCCCAGATCGAAACCGGTGATTGCTTGTCCAATCGCGCCGCAAATACCGGCGATCAGCAATAAAATCAAAAACGCCATCAAAGTCATGATTCTCTCCTTTTCCCTTTTTTAGCTTCTGTTAGGAAGCAACCCAGCAAAGCAAAACTTCTTTTCGTATTACTTCTCCGTTTCAACGTTCGAAAAAGGAATTGGCAAAAGATATGCCCGAAGCTTCCAAACGGACTTTGGCGGCAGCTAACTCGCAGCAAAAACAGGAAAAACACTTAGATGAAATGAAAGTCAGAGCGTTGAAACTATATTGATAACTTAGTCAGGTGATCGGCTGGCATACAGCGCTTCCGTAATCCTGGCGAACATTCACCGTCTTCATTCTTCCCAAACAAAAACACAGATGTTCATAAATGTTTGTCTTCACTGAGTTGAGTCGTACAGGCACGGCTGTTGCCAAGCAAAGTGGCGAGGCATTAATGCCGATTATAGAAAACAGGAGGACAAACGATGAAATTACGTGATGCTTTACGATTGAAACAGTCGCCTGTGGTGTTGGGTGTGTTTCATAACACTGACGAATTGTTTCGTGCCTGTGCGGTGCTGACGGATTTTGGCTATCCGAGGGAATTAGCACGCCTTTCCAGAGTCGAAACGATCATGCCTGCTGACAGCACAGGCATCTTCAAATCGTTATCACGCTATGTGACTCCGACCAACATCATCATTGCTCTTTTGGCTCTTGCTGCCACAACCGTCGGAGCAGTTGTTCTGGCAGAAATGCCGCTCAGCGCGTATGGCCGTCTTGCTGAAATTATCGCCACTCTGGTGCTTTGGGTATTGTTTTTCTCGGCGGGATCGCTGGCCTGTGTTTTGATCGGCTTTTTGATTTGGACTTGGCTGGAACCTTTGCTGGCCAATAACACCGTCAGCGGCTTTGGAAGCACAACGGGCAAATTGTTTAACGGAAAAGTCACGCTTCGTATCAAAGCGCGAACTTCGATTGATGCTGAAGAAATTGCTCAGGCCTGGACAGAAATCGGCGGCAGAGTCATTGAACCGGCCAAACCTGCGCTTGCTGAACGAGCGTAACTGAACGGTTACCTGTACGAATCGTGTACGGGGTGTACTTCACAGCTACACTCAATTGAGAGACAGCGATTCGCGCTTATTTTTAAGGCATTGAAAAATCAAGAGTTTCCGCTTTCTGCTCTGTGGCTCGCATTTTGCCAATGCAAATTTTGGCAGGAGTATTTGGGGCAGCGACTCCGGCATATCAGTCGCTTTCCTTCGAGGATCGAGGCAAGAAGGAGGGATTGGCTGGGAGAGAGTATGCCGGAGAAGCCGCGTAAGTCGGGTCAGGTTGGCGATTGATGGGGACAATAGCCAACCTGATTCGCTCGCGCGTTGAAACTGGCGACCTTCATTCACACAACCGCCAGCCACAGCCGCACCATTTCAAACACCTGACAAGAAAAAGCATCCACCCAACAACGCTACACCGATGACTTTCGGTTCGCTGGATTTCAATGGCGGCTTTTCTGCCAACTTGCCATGTGAAATGATTTGATTCGGCAATCAAGCGGGGCAGGCGCAACCATTGCCGACAGGCAGAACACACACAACATCATTCCCTGAACGAAAAGCTGAAGCAAAGTTATGATTACCCCTATAGAAAGAAAGCTATTCGCGTATTTAAGCGCAGTTCTTTTGGTACTCATTACTCTCGTCATTCTGGTTTATCTGGGTGTGCGCACAATGACCAGGGCGGGCGATGAGGTGACCCACACGCTGCAGGTCAAGGAAGAAATCACCGAGTTGTCTGCGGAAATCAACCAGGCAGGCGAACAAGCGCGGGAATTTCTGTTGACCGGGAGTTCCAGATCGCTTGAGGTCTTTGCGAGTTTGAAGCGGCAACTTCCACTGCAAATTCAACGGATCAAGGAATTGATCAAGGACAATCCCCCTCAACAGGAACGGCTGGCCGAAGTTCAGCGGTTGATAGAACAACGATTGAATCTGAACGAGCAAATGATCCTTGCCCGGCAACGAAATGATTATGACGCATTCAGACCCATTCTGTTGGGTAACACGCTGGCACAAATCCGCGAGCGACTTTCCCAGGCCATACACGAGATGGACAAAGTGGAAGAAACGCTGTTCACAGAACGCAGCTTGCGGCAAACCAACAAAGCGCGTCTGACGGCGGCTGTGGCGGTCATCAGCATTTTGATCGCCTCGGCCTTGCTGGTGATGACAGGAATCAGCTTGCGCCGCCAAATCGCCATGCATCTGGCGGGCGAAAAGAAACTGCATGAGCGTGAACAGGAACTGCGCCTGGCATTGGGCGCATCCAAAGCCGGATTGTGGTTTTGGAATTTGGTGACGAAAGAGGTTTCGTGGTCGGATGAAAATTTCGCGGTTTTCGGATTTGAACCCGACGGTGTCGCGCCGGGTTACGATTCCTGGGTCGAGTTACTGCACAGCGAAGACCGTGAACGCGTCGAACGGGAATTGGAAGCCGCGCTGGCGGAACACAAAGAATTCAAAACCGAACATCGCATCGTCTGGCCCAACGGCGAGATGCGACGCATCCTGGTCAAAGGAACAACTGTTTATAATCCCAAAGGGGAGCCGATCAGCATGAGCGGGATCAATCTGGATGTCACAGAATTTCGCCAGACGGAAGAATCGCTTTACGAAAGCGAAGAGCGATTCCGGCAGATCGCCGAAAACATTGACGCGGTTCTGTGGATTCGCAATGCCGCGAGCGGAAAGCTGGAGTTTTTGAGCTCCGGCAGCCAAAGATTGTGGGATATTCCGGCGGAAAGGTTGATGGACGGTTCAGAGCAATGGTCGGAGTACATCCATCCCGACGACCGCGCCGAAGCCAGCGCGTTGATGCAGCAGCAAATCACCGTCGGCAGCCTGGATTTGGAATACCGGATCGTAACGCCAACTGACAAGTTACGTTGGGTGCGCGATCGCGCTTTTGCAGTCAAAGACCGCGCGGGAGTAATTCGCCGCATCGTCGGTTTTTCCGTAGACACCACCGAACGCAAACAAGCTGAAGAAACCAAAGCAGCGCTGCTTGCCAGTGAACGGGAAGCACGCGCACAGGCTGAAACCGCCAATCGTTTGAAAGACGAATTCCTGGCCATCGTTTCCCATGAATTGCGTTCGCCACTGAACGCCATGCTGGGTTGGGCGCGCGTGTTGCGCAGCGACGGCGTGGATCAACAGACTCACGACCACGCGTTGCAGGTGATTGAGCAAAGCGCTGAAGTGCAATCGCGTTTGATCGAAGACCTGCTCGATTCGGCCCGCATTGTCTCCGGCAAACTGCGCATCGAAGCTCGGCCTGTCAAACTGCTGCCCGCCATCAACGCGGCGATTGACACTGTCATTCAGGAAGCCGAAAGCAAAGGCGTTGTGATCGAAGCCAAACTGGACGAAGAGATTGGAACCGTCACGGGTGATGCCGAACGCTTGCAACAAATCGTCTGGAATCTGTTGGCCAACGCCGTGAAATTCACACCCTCGGGCGGAAAGGTTTTTATCGAACTGAAGCGCGAAACTCCGTGGGCGACAATTACCGTTCGTGATACCGGTCGAGGCATCAAGGCGGGCGATTTGCCGCACATCTTCGACCGTTTTCAGCAAGCTGACAGTTCGAACACAAGACGAGCGGGCGGGTTGGGGCTTGGATTGGCGCTGGTGAAAAACCTGGTCGAAATGCACGGCGGCGCGATCTCCGCTGTCAGCGACGGGGAAAACCAAGGTTCTCTGTTCACTGTCCGCCTGCCGTTGCAAACTGCAATGACTGCGACGGGTAAACTCGAAAACGTCTCGAAAGGCCTAAGCGGCCCACTCGGCTTCCCGCCGGTGCTGAACGGATTGCGCATTCTGGCGGTGGACGACGAAGTGACGGCGCGCGATTTGGTGGCGACCTTGCTGAAAAAATTTGGCGCAAACGTCACGTCAGCCGGTTCAACTGCGGAGGCAATCACACTGTTGACCGCGCGCGAAAACGTCGGGCAATTTGACCTGCTGGTATCCGACATCGGCATGCCGGATGAAAACGGTTACACACTGATGCGCCGCATCAGGCAACTGCCTGTCCCGCTGGGCCAAATTCCTGCGGTCGCCCTGACGGCTTTTGGCCGTTCCGAAGACCGCATCAGCGCGCTGGAAGCAGGTTTTCAAATGCATGTTCCAAAGCCGGTTGAGCCAACCGAATTGATGATGGTGATTGCCAGTTTGACCGGCAGGGCGGCCAATTTGCCGCAAGGATAACGAGAAGGAGTCTTTATTTATGACCAAAGCCAGAATTCTGGTGATTGACGACGACACGAACGTGCTGGATTTGACGCAGTTCCATCTGCGCAAACAAGGTTTTGACACCGTGACGGCAGAAAGCGGTTCCGCCGGAATCAATATCTTGTCTTCCCAAACTTTTGATGTGATTTTGACTGACTTGCGCCTGCCCGACCTGGACGGAATTGATTTGGTTCGGCAGGGCAAAGAGCTGGCTCCGGGCACAGAAATCATTGTCATTACCGGTTTCAGCTCCATCGGCAAAGCCGTCGAAGCGACCAAAGCCGGTGCGTATCAATTCGTCGAAAAACCCATCAATTACGACAAGCTTTTGCTGATGGTGCAACAAGCCATCGAACGCCGCGATCAACTGCTCGAACTAAAAAGATTGCGCGAACGGATTCAACTCGAATCCTTCGGCAAAATCATCGGATCGAGCCGCGCCATGCAAAACATTTATGCGATCATCGAAAGCGTGGCTGAATCCGATGCCAATGTGCTGATCATCGGCGAATCGGGAACGGGCAAAGAATTGGTGGCCAACGCAGTTCACGAACGCAGCCTGCGCGTCAAAAAACCTTACGTCAAAATCAATTGCGCCGCCTTGCCCAAAGAGTTGATCGAATCCGAACTGTTCGGCCATGTCAAAGGCGCTTTTACCGGAGCAGCACGCGACAAAGACGGTTTAATTTCTCAAGCGAATGGCGGCAGTTTGTTGATGGATGAAATTGGGGAAATGCCGCTGGAATTGCAGCCGAAATTGCTGCGCGTTTTGCAGGAGCGCGTTTACACGCCGGTCGGCAGCGAAAAACCCTTGGCGGCGGATTTCCGGCTGATTTGTGCCACCAACCGAAGCCCGCTGCAGGCAATCCAGGAAGGGTTGTTGCGCGAAGATTTGTATTACCGCATTAACACCATTGAAATTCATGTCCCGCCTTTGCGCGAACGGCCTGACGACATACAGACCCTGGCGCACCACTTTCTGACTGTGTTCGCCGAAAAATATGGACGCCCGGCGAAATCATTATCGAGTCGTGCTTACGAACGGTTATTCTCTTATTCGTGGCCCGGCAATGTGCGCGAGTTGCAAAATGTCATGGAGCGCGCGGTGTTAATGGCCAAAGGTGAAATTCTTGAAGCTGACGCTTTTCCAATGACAGCCAATAGGCCGCCAATCGTCGCTGAAAACGGCTCCCGGCCAGTCGCCGCTTCCGCTCCGATGACGACGTTGACTGAGACATCTGACAGCCTCAATTTTGATGAACTGTGCGGAAAGCTGGTCAGTATATTGGAAGCACCCGGGCCGAACGACAATCAGCAAAACATTTTTGAGCGTCTGGAAGGCAGCGTTGTTCAAGCCGCATTATTCCGCACCAAAGGGAATAAGCAGGCAGCCGCCAATTTGCTTGGCCTATATCGCCCGCGTCTGTACAGCATCATCAAAAAATACCATCTGCTTGAAGGCAACTAAGCTTGAGAAAAAGGTTAAGCGCCAGGTGTCGAAACACGCTGGCGCTTTTTTTTAACTCTTGAAGCATTTCAATCGGGGAAAATCTTAACTCCCTGATTTCCTTTATGCGATGCCTTTGGCTTTCGGTTCGGTGAAAAGAGCGGCAAACGCTTTATAAGCGGAAGTTTGTACTGTTTGCCGCTGTTTGACCCAGGAACGAACCGTGGACAGAGCTTGTTTGGCGCCGCCGACGGTTCCAGTCGCTTTACGTTTTTCCGTTTTCTTTTCCTGCTCAACGATTTCGTTACGTTTGATCAATTTTGCCCTCCTCATAATTCCTCCTTCTTTGTTTTTGTGAGTTGATTGCTTGGGAATAATTTTGACAAACGACGTTTCATGTCGCGGATTGTTTTCAGTAAGCCTGTTTGATCGAGCGATACGTGGCCAGAAATGTCAGTGCCCCTGCGATTGAAACCACCAGGCTGTAACTATTCACGGATGTCCAGTTATTCGTGCCGAAGAGCATAAACAAAACGCCTCCGACAACTGCCCCCGTAACAGCCAGCAGCAATTGGTTTGTTGCCTGCTCAGTTTCGCGCGGCCCTATCAGCCAATGCCAGATCAAGGCCAGGCTCAACCCCACAATTGTCCAGATCAAAAACAACATGACATTTTAACTTTGCTTTTTTCGAGAGCATGCAGTTCCCTCAAGCTTCTTTACCGATCCTTCAGTCTTCCGAACATCTATGGCGAGCGGGCATTTTCAAGCCTGCGGCTGATGCCCGCTCGCGATGTTAGGGGCTGACGTTAATCCCCTGCTTTGCGGCCCGAATAACGCCCCAACGTGTTCGGAAACTCCATCACTACTTCCGGAGCCGTCACCTTGTTATCCTGCAACACTTCTTTGGCAGTAATGTTCTTGCCGTAAACATCGCGCATGTCATCCTTGTCCGGTTTGACGACCACGCCTTTCAATTCCAATCCGGCAAACAATCCTTTGCTGCGCGAATAAGACAGAATTTGAGCATCCATCTTCAGGTCGGTTGAAGCCCCGGTCTGACGGCCAACCGGCCCAGCCGCGACAGAAGCATCCGCGCCCAACGTAAAATCATTCGTCAGCAAACTTTGCATACCGCCCTTGTTCATAAACAGCAGCACAAAGTCAGTCGCCTGAGCGCCAATCTGCAATCCGAAGCTGCCACCGCCCAGGTTGAAATAAGCAGGAGCGCTCCATCCCGTGGCAGTTCGACAGCTTGCCACGCCACGACCACCTTGACCGCCAACGATAAAGCCTGCTTTCAAGACTTGCGGGAACACAGCGACGCATTCGGCTTTATCCAGAATCTCGCGCGGAATCTCTTTTTCCGGGATGTCCATGATTTCGCGGAACACTTCTGCCGCTTTCTGCGACTGATTTTTCTCGTCTTTTAGCTTCCCTTGCGCCAATGCCGATGAGCTCAGCAACAAAGCGACTCCAAGCACGGATGTGATTGACAGTGTGATTTTATTCTTCATTGTTCTCCCTCACTTTTGTTCGTTAAAAATTGCGAGCCATAGCCAGCCAGTTCAGGTTGCACTTAGATTGTCACGCGGCGACCACTGATGACGCGAATCAGCAACACGACCAGCGCTACGAGCAAGAGAATGTGTATGAACCCACCAAGCGTGTAGGAACTGACCATCCCCAGCAGCCACAAAATCAGCAAAATTACGAAAATCGTCCAAAGCATAGTTACCTCCCCCTTTGATCGCGGCGCAATTTGATTCCGTCGTGTGATTTTTACGGAGCGCAGGCTCTCGCCGCCAGCCTGCGCTCCATTCGCTGGATCGTTTTCCCCAAAACCCCAGCGAAGACAACCAGCTACTTCGCAAGGCTTGGGCCACAAACCAAAATCTCCGTAAAACATTGAAATGCAATGAGTTTCTTCTTTGGCTGAAAACGACAAGGGCGCAGACGTATTTGACTCATACATCCACAATCGAGGCCGAGTGTATGCGAGAGATTCACTTGTAGGTGAATCAAATGCCGGTTGAGTTTTGCTTGTTATCTTAAGTTGTCAGGCGTCGGTAAATTCCCGGCAAGCGTTCGGGCAAGCTCATCACATCGTCAATGATCGTGTAGCCGACTTCGCCGTAAAGGTCTTTGAGTTCGGCTTCGGATTCACGGTCAATGGTGATGCAGAAGGGCGTGATGCCGGAGATTTTCGAGTGGCGCAAAGCCATCTTGGTGTCTTCGCGGGCGTAGCGGGAATCGCCGTAATCGTGGTCGTACGGGCGCCCGTCGCTGAGAATAATCAGCAGTTTGGTGCGCGCGTCCTGTTTTTCCAGACTGGCGACGGCGTGGCGTATGGCTGCGCCAAGGCGCGTGTTGTTGTGGTAAGTAATGCCGCCAATGCGGCGCTCAACGTCCGGCGAGTATTTTTCGCTGAAGCGTTTGATGACAAAATATTTGACGTTGCGGCGGCCTTCGCTGGTGAAACCGGAGATCGAATAAGCATCGCCGACGGCTTCCAGGGCTTCACTCATCAAGACCAGGCCTTGTTTTTCGATGTCTATGATCTTCTGTCCCGGTCGCGTGTACGGCTGATTCGGATGCCGTGTGATCGTTCGTGCCGTCGAAGATGACATATCCAGCAAAAAGCTGACGGCCACGTCACGTTCACGGCGAATGCGGCGAATGTACAACCGATCTGACGGGCGACCGGTGGTTTTGCGATCCACGTGATGATCAATCACGGCTTGCAAATCGTAATCTTCGCCGTCGAGTTCGCCTTTGATCTTGCGCAGCGATTCCGGTTTCAGCATTTGGAATTGATGGCGAATCGAAGAAATCACGCCGGAATAGCGCGCACGAACCTGTTCGACAA